>CAJDTL010000078.1_pt1 | contig 18205 bp, 16 predicted proteins | sample 7389871 | NCBI WGS metagenome assembly CAJDTL01 (sample SAMEA7055650, study PRJEB34461) | soil metagenome | biome: terrestrial ecosystem; feature: Peninsula; material: soil | place: Antarctica | collected 2016 | reverse complement strand
ACTTGAGAAGAATGCTTAGACACATCCATCTCAACAGGGCCACGGGCCCCTAACCTGCTACGACACGAACCCCGGTTTCACCACCAACCGCGAAGAGCCCTTTTAGTCAGCAGAATCGGAGAAAATGTCGGCAGGCAATGAAAAAGCCCCGGAAATCCGGGGCTAAATCAGTGGAGATGGGGGGAATTGAACCCCCGTCCGATGTTGTTTTGTCAGGTCTTCTCCGGGCGCAGTTTGCGTCGGTTTTTCTCAGCCCCAGCTATCCTGCAAACGAGTAGCTGCCGGGCTCAGTTACATAAGAGTCCCCTATGCCCCTGTAACAAAGGCGTAGAGCAGTGGCCCTCTAAATGACGCCAGGATCCGGGGCGAGAGCAGACCCGGTCTGACGGACTGTCTTACTGCTTAGGCAGCAAGAGCGAAGTCAGTGCGCGTTTTTTTGGCACTTATTGGTTTACAGAGAGCGTTTACGAGATAACCCTGTATCCTCGGCCCGCTTCACCTGTCGCGACGAACACCGTCGAAACCAGTCATCCCCATGTTTAGTTGTCAAACCCCGACGGGCCTTGCGGCACCAGCGGATTACTTAGTCTAACGCACCTGGCGCACCGATGTATTCCCGCGGCTGTGATTCTTCCTGACGCGTGATCCCGATGGGCCGGATCAGCGGTCCAGCGGTCGGTCGGACTCTCGGCCGGCGGTTGGTCGGACTCTTGGCCGGCCCGGCCCGCCGCGTCAGCCGGGCAGCAGTCCGCCCGCCGCCTTCATCTCGAGGACCTTGAGCGCGGCGGTGTCCACCGTGGCCGCAAACGCCGGATCCGCGGCCTGCCGGTCCAGCACGCCCTGGTAGAGCTGCGGCAGCGTTGCCTGATTCGTGCACAGCGCCATGGTGCCGCCTGCGGCGATGAACCCCGCGGCCCGCTCCTTCGGCGGCACCGGGGAGAGCTGCACGGCATCGCAGATGTCGTCGGAGACGATGATGCCGCTGAAACCGAGATCGCCGCGGACCATGCCGTCCATGATTACGGAGGAGAACGGGGCCATCTGCGCCGGATCGATGGCCGGATAGTAGGCATTGGAAATCATCATCCAGCGCACCCCGGACTGCACGGCGTCCCGGAACGGCGCGATGAACGGATCGTTCCGGACGGTGGTGGCGTCCGTGACGCCGCTGCTGGTGTCGGTATTCGCCGTTACCCGTCCGAGCCCTGGGAAATGCTTGGCGACGGGCGTCACGCCGGCGTCGGCCATGCCGTTGGCGAACGCAATTCCGTGGCCGGAAACTGCCTCGGGAGTGAAACCGTATTCGCGTCCGAAGTGCCCGATCGGTGCATTGGCCGCGGCAAAGCCGGCGCCCGGGACGGTGTCAAGCACGGGGGCAAAGTTGACGTTGATGCCCGCGCCGGCCAGCTGGCTTCCCCAGAGCTGCGCGTCCGCGCGCAGCTGCCCCGGATCCATGGCGCCCTGGTCGGTCGCGGCCGGCATCGCGGAGAAGCCCGGGCCGTTCATGATCTGCACCATGCCGCCCTCCTGGTCGGTGGCGATGAACTGGCCGACGCCGGCGGTGCTCAGGGACGAAACCCGGGCCTTCAGCGCGGCGACGACCCCGGCCACGGCGGCGGTTCCGTCGTAGCTGCGGCCCTTCAGGAAGACGTTGCCCACGTGGTAGCTGGTCAGGGCGGTCAGCGTGGCCGCGTCCGGGCCGGCCACGGGCGAACTCACCATGAGCACCTGCCCGACCTTCTGCTCCGGCGTCATGGTTGCCAGGGTCCGTTGAGCGGCGGCCAGCTGGGGTGAAACGGAGGCCGACGACGGCGGCCGGCCGGGCGCCGTCGTCGCCGGTACCACTGCGGTACCTGCGACCGGCGCCGAGACGGGCGGCACCGCCGTCGCGCTTGCGGAAACCGTGGCCGACGGCGCAGCGGAGGGCGTGTCCGAGCCGCCGGCGCGCGGCTGCCCCGGTCCGGCGTTGTTGTTGGACATGACGCTGTTGGATATGACGGTGTTGGATATGACCGTGAAGAACAGGACGGCGGCCAGCACGACCACGGCAGCGGCCACCCCGGCGGCCCACCAGCGGCGCCGATTGTTTTTCATGTCCGTACCACCCCCTCCTTCGTTCCTCCCGGTCTACGGCACGCTCGATCCGGCCATCCCGGGCTAGCCGCGCTGGCGCAGGTGGGCCTCGTTGAGGGCGTCCATTTCGTCGTCACTAATTGCATCGAGCTCCTTGCGCTCGCCCTGATCCGTCCGGGAGAAGCGGACAAAGAGCAGGATGATGATCGGCAGGTCCGCGGCCTCGCAGATGAACCAGAGCCAGTCCCCCGCCAACTGCTGGTCCCGCAGCGGGTTCGGGAACCAGCCGGGGCGGGCACCCGTGAGGGCGGCGGCCCCGTCCAGCACGGCATTATTGAGCCGGAGCAGGATACCGGGGATGGCATCGGCGAGCAGCTCGATGAAGGCAAACACAAACTGCAGCATCAGCAGCGACGTGGTGGTGCGGGTGCCAGCCTCGGTGATCGGGAGCACCAGCAGCAGCCCCAGCAGCGGGATGCCGACGCCCAGCAGCCCCTCCGCCAGCGGGCTGAGCCGGGCAACTCCGGCCAGCGGCGTGAGCATCGCGGAGAACAGCAGCAGACCTACCAGCGGCGCAATGACGGCGTTGCCGAAGAACTTCATCGGCCGCCGGCCGAGCCCGCTCAGCCGATGACGAATAACAGGGCTGCTGATGGCCGCCCGGGCCAGGCCCAGCGGCAGCCCCAGCGAGAGCAGGATCGGAACCACAAAAAGCAACAGTGCCAGCCGCACGGAGAAGACCCAGCGCAGGTCGGTCGAGTAGGCGCCGAGGAAGCTAAAGGAAATCCAGGCGAAGCTGCCCAGCCCCAGCAGATAAAAGCAGAGCACACGCCAGAGCGGCCAGCGGATGCCGGCGGCACGGGCACGCACCAGGCCGGTGCCGTACAGGGAACCGGCCACCAGCACGAGCGCCAGCGCCCAAGGATCCAGCGCCCAGGTTCCGAAGAACTGCTCCAGTGACGGCATTTAGCTGCGGTTCTTCTCCCGCATGGCGCGCAGGGCTTCGCGGTTGTCCTGCTTTTCGCGCAGCGACTGGCGTTTGTCGTAGTCCTTCTTGCCCTTGGCAATGGCGATTTCGACCTTCGCGCGGCCGTCCAGGAAATACAGCTGCAGGGGCACGATGGTGAAGCCGGATTCACGCGTCTTGTGCGTGATTTTCTCCAGCTCGTCGCGGTGCAGCAGCAGCTTGCGCCGGCGGCGGGCCGAGTGGTTGGTCCAGCTGCCGTTGAGGTATTCCGGGATGTACACCGATTCCAGCCAGAGCTCGTCGTTGTAGAGCGTGGCGAAGCCGTCCACCAGGGAGGCCCGGCCCTCGCGCAGTGACTTGACCTCGGTGCCCATCAGCACCAGCCCGGCCTCATAGGTATCCATGACGTGGTAATCATGCTGGGCCTTGCGGTTGGTGGCCACCACTTTGCGGCCACTCTCTTTAGGCACGGCATTACTCCTTGGTGTCTCGGTCGTTCCAGATGCTCGGTCAAGTCTACGCCAGCGGACCGCTGCGGTTTCCTAGCCGCCCAGAATGGTCATCGGGTCCACCGGTGAGCCGTTGAGCCAGGTTTCGAAATGGGCATGGCAGCCGGTGGAGTTGCCCGTGCTGCCGGAGTATGCGACGAGCTGGCCGGATTCCACATGCTGCCCCGCCGAAACCAGCACGGAACTGTTGTGGTAATAGACGGTCATCAGTGCATTCCCCTGTACCACACCGTGGCTGATCCAGAGCACATTTCCGCCTCCCGTAACCACATTGGTCTGTCCCGCCAGCTTCACGTCGCCGGCGGCGGGGGCGTAGATGGGCGTGCCGCATGGTGCGCCGAAGTCGATACCGCTGTGCAGGTAGGAACCGGTGCCGTTGAAGTCCATCGTCCCGGCCGGAACGGCCCGCCAGCCGTAACCGGACGTGATCGGGATGCCTGCGGCGAAGGGGTGCCGGAGGCCGAAGGCGGACGGGTTGCCCGGCGGCGGGGCCACGTAACTGGTGTTGCCCTGCGCCCTTGCGGCTGCCTCGGCGGCTGCCGCCGCAGCTTCCCGTTCCTGGCGCTGCCGCTCCGCGATTTGGTTTGCCACGTCGTTCTGCTGCGCTTTAACCTTGGCCATCTCGGCCTGAATCTGCGGCTTCTTGGCGGTCAGCTCGGCGTCCAGCGCCGCGGCATCGGTGATCAGTTTATCCACGGCCGCCTTTTTGGCAGCGGCATCGGCCATGGCGGTCTTCTCGGCCGCCAGCGCCGCATCGGCCTTCCCCTTGAGGTCCGTGATTTCCGCTTCCACGGCCATCAGCCGTGCCTGCGCATTCACGTTGGTGGCATTCTGCGCCGAAAGCTTATCGAGTACCGCATTCTGGCTCCGCATGGCCTGGTCGGCCAGGTCCATGCCGTCCGCCAGGTTGCCGTTCGCGCCGGAGCCGAAGAAGAGGGTCAGGTTCGGGGGCACTCCGCCCGATTTGTAGGACTGCGCCGCGATCTGCCCGATCAGCTTTTTGGTATCGGTCAGTTTCTGCTTGTCCGACTGGATCTGCGAACTGATCTTGTCCTTGTTCTGCTGCGCCAGATCCACACGGGCCGCCAGCGCCTCCACCTCGGAAGTGGCGGTGCTGACCCTGGTCTGGGCAGCTGCGAGAGCGGCCTGCGCGCCGGGAAGCTGACCCCGGTACAAGGTGAGATTGGCCGCGGCTGTGGCGATGCCGGCGTCGAGGAACTCCAGGGATGATTCCACCTCGTTCGCCTGATTCTGCAGCGCCTGGGCCTGGTCATCCAGGTTATCTGCATGGGCGGGCACGGCTGCGAGCAGGCCGGCAGCCAGCACCGCCGCCACCGCGGCCGCGGCGGTACGGCGGCGCAGCGCGCCGCGGCCGGAGCGCTCCTGCCGGGACAACTGGCGCATGGACTTTTTCTCCTCGATGATCAACGGGCTAAACCTTCAGGTATTTACGCAGGGTCAGTAGCGAGGATATCCCGGCCAGCAGGATACCCAGTACAATCAGCCCCGGCGTCAGGATCAGCACCTGGTTGGCCGAGATGAATGCCGTGTCCTTGTACTGGTCCGCCAGATAGTCCTGAATAAAGAACTTGGCCACCGCCCAGACGGTGCCGGATGCCAGCACGGCGCCGATCACGGCCGCGACCACCCCTTCCATCACAAAGGGCAGCTGAATCACCGCCTTCGAGGCCCCGACCAAACGCATGATGCCGGTTTCCCTGCGTCGGCTGAACGCGGAAAGCTTGATGGTGGTGGCGATCAGCAAAATGGCGCAGACAATCATCAGCCCGGCAATGCCCACCGCCACCAAGGAGGCGATGTTCATCACGGAGAAGAGCCGCTCCAACAGCTGACGCTGGTCAATCACGGTCTCCACCCCCGGCGTGGCCGAGAAGGTCTCATTGATGATCTCGTACTTCTCCGGGTTGACCATGTTGATCCGGAAGGACGCCGGCAGCTGGTCCGCCGTGACCGAATCAACGATCGGCGAATTCGCGAACTGTTCCTTGAAGTGGCTGAGCGCGTCCGGCTGTGACTCGTAGCTCCAGCTGGTCACGTACGGTTTCACGGCGGCCGAATCCAGCAGGGTTTCGATGTTCTTTTTCTGCTCATCCGTGGCCGGACCGGAGGCGCACGTCGGGGAAGTCGACGTATCCACACAGAGGAAGACGGCAACCTGGACCTTGTCGTACCAGTAACCCTTCATCTGGTTGATCTGCATCTGCAGCATGCCGGCCGTCCCGACAAACGTCAGCGAAACAAAGGTCACGAGGATGACGGAAATGACCATCGAAACGTTCCGGCGAAGACCTCCGCCGATTTCGCCGAGGATGAAGGCAAGCCTCATTTGGGGGCCTCCGCGGACGGTTCGCGATCGGACCGTGGTGCCTGGATCACGGGAATCATCGAGGTGTAGAGCGCCTTGGCTTCGTCGCGGAGAATTACGCCATTGCTCAGTTCAATGACCCGCTTGCGCATCGAGTTGACGATGTCGTCGTCGTGCGTGGCCATCACGACGGTGGTGCCGTTCTGATTGATTTTATCCAGCACGTTCATGATGCCCAGCGACGTGGTGGGGTCCAGGTTTCCGGTCGGTTCGTCGGCCAGCAGGATGCCGGGCTTATTGACGACGGCGCGCGCGATGGCGACGCGCTGCTGCTCGCCTCCCGAGAGCTCGTGCGGGAGCCGGTTTTCCTTGCCTTCAAGCCCGACGGTCTTCAGCACCTCAGGCACTGTCTCGCGGATGATGGATCGGCTTTTGCCGATCACCTGCATCGCGAACGCCACGTTGGCGAACACGGTCTTATTGGGCAGCAGCCGGAAGTCCTGGAAAACGACGCCGATGCCGCGGCGCAGCTTGGGCACCCGCCAGCTGGAAATATTTGCCACGTTCTGCCCCGCAACATACACGGCACCGCGGGTGGCGTGGTCTTCTTTCAACACCAGGCGCAAAAAGGTGGATTTACCGGAGCCGGAGGCGCCTACGAGGAAGGCGAACTCCCCGCGGTCAATGTCCAGGGAGATCGAGTCCAGGGCCGGACGGGTCTTCTGGTCATAAATCTTGGTGACTTTATCGAAACGAATCATGGCTTTTCTGGACCCAGTCAGCGCGAATTCTGACAGGCCGGTGCTGGGGTATTGGTTTGGGGGAAGAAACCACCGGCTTATCGACTATAGACACTCAACCCTGCCGATGTCCTGCAGCACGTGGGGCGTGTCGCGCTGCGGGCTTCCCATGAGTGGCAATCGGGCACCTCGGCTAGGCTCGTTGCGTTGTCTAGTTGGGTTGTCCGGATAAGGAGCATCCATGGTCACGTTCGGGATCGAGGAAGAGTACCTGCTGGTGGATCCCGTCACGGCTCTGCCGAAGTTCATCAGCAGCGAAGTCAGCACGTACCTGCAGGCGTCGCGGCAGGTGGACGACGACGACATCCAGCCGGAACTGTTGACCTGCCAGCTGGAAACCGCCACTCCCCCGTGCCAGAGCGCCGGCGAGGCGCTCGAGTCTCTGCTGGCATTTCGTGCCGAGCTGGCAAGGGCGGCCTACAAATCCCGCGCCCGTGCCGCCGGCACCGGCACCGCACCCAGGATCGGCGAGGCACCCCCGCAGGTCACGGACAAGCGGCGCTACCACCGGATGCGGGACAGCGCCCGCGCCATCGTTGCGGATCAGTACATCAATGGACTGCACGTCCACGTACAGATCCCGGACAAGGATGCCGGCGTCACGGCCCTGAACCGGATCCGCCGCTGGCTGCCTGCCGTAACGGCGCTGAGCGCGAACTCGCCGTTCTGGCGGGACCGGGACAGCGGCTTCGAAAGCTGGCGCACGGTCAGCTACCGCCGCTGGCCGGTGCAGGGGCTCCCGCCGCTCTTCAAGGACGGGGCCGATTACGAAACGCGGGTCCAGCATCTGGTGGACACCGGCGTCATTATCGACAGGGGTGTCATCACCTGGGTGGCGCGCCTGTCCGAGAACTACCCCACCCTGGAGGTGCGCGCCTGTGACGCCCAGCTCGAGGCACAGGATTCGGTGCTGCTGGCGGTGCTGATCCGCGCATTGGTGACAGCTGCCCTGGACGACTGCTGGCAGAATTCCGAAGCATTCACCCCGGAAATCCTCGACGCTGCGCTCTGGCAGGCGGCACGGCACGGCCTCGGTGGACAGCTGCTCCACCCGGAAACCGGGCACCTCGCACCCGCCGCCGACGTGCTCGTCGCACTGGTCAAGCTGGTGGAGCCGGCGCTGCGCACAACGGATGATTTCGGCTTAGTCACTGACGGACTCGAACGCATAGCACGGCAGGGCACCGGCTCCGCGCGCCAGCGCCGGGCCCGGGACCATGGCGGACTGCCGGCCCTCCTGGATCTCTATGCCCGCTCGCTCACCGCACGCTAACCCGGCGGCCAATGCGCCTCTACGCTCCGGCTCCGGTGCCTGAGCTACCGGGCCTCAGCTATTGAGCCTCGGCATTGCGGTTGTCCGCACGCCAGCGGATGCCGGCGTCAATAAAGTCGTCAATTTCACCGTCGAGCACGGCAGATGTATTGCCCACCTCGTGCTCGGTGCGCAGATCCTTGACCATCTGGTAAGGGTTGAGCACGTAGGAACGCATCTGGTCCCCCCAGGATGCCTTCACGTCGCCGGCCAGCAGCTTCTTTTCGGCATTTTCCTCCGCCTTCTTGATCAGCAGCAGCCGCGACTGCAGCACCCGCAGCGCCGCGGCCCGATTCTGCAGCTGCGACTTCTCATTCTGCATGGAGACCACCGTGCCGGTCGGGATGTGGGTCAGGCGCACCGCGGAATCGGTGGTGTTCACCGACTGGCCGCCGGGACCCGAGGAGCGGAACACATCCACCCGGATTTCATTGTCCGGAATGTCGATGCTGTCCGTCTGCTCAATCAGCGGAATGACCTCCACCGCCGCGAACGACGTCTGCCGACGCCCCTGATTATCAAACGGACTGATCCGCACCAGCCGGTGGGTGCCGGCCTCCACGCTGAGCGTGCCGAAAGCATACGGCGCCTTCACCTCAAAGGTCGCCGATTTCAGCCCGGCTTCCTCCGCATAGGAGGTGTCCATCACCGTGGTCGGGTACCCGTGGCGTTCGGCCCAGCGCAGGTACATCCGCAGCAGCATCTCGGCAAAATCCGCCGCGTCCACGCCGCCGGCGCCGGAGCGGATGGTCACCACGGCTTCGCGCTCGTCGTATTCGCCGGCAAGCAGCGTGACAACCTCCAGCTCCTGCAGCGCCTTGCGAAGGACCGGCAGGTCCTTCGCCGCCTCGGCGAGTGTGTCGGCGTCGTCCTCTTCCTGTGCCAGCTGGACCAGGACCTCCAGATCGTCGATCCGCGCCTGCAGCGATTGCAGCTTTTCCAGCTTGGACTGCGCGTGTGAAAGCCTGGAGGTGATCTTCTGCGCGGCCGCCGGGTCATCCCATAGGTTCGGCGTGCCGGCCTGGTCACTCAGATCTTCGATGGATTCCTTGAGCGCGTCCACCTCGGACACCTGCTCAATGGAGAGGTAGGTGGCGCGGAGCGCGCGGATCTCTGCAGCAAAATCGATTTCAGCCATGATAATCAAGCCTACGGCATCGCCGGAAACGGCTCGTGAGGACCGGCTTGCGTAGCGGGCTTGCGCCGTCGGCTTGCGTAGGGCGGGATATCAGCGGGTCAACTGCGAGCGTGCCGTGCCGGTGGCCGTGACGGCTATACCATCCGGAATCAGGAAATTGATAAAAAGCGGATGGACGACGGCGGTCAGCGTCACCTGGGCGGTGCGCCCGTCGGCAGTCCCGGTTCCCTCGCCGATGGACAGCCCAGGCAGCTGGCGGTAACTGCTGTTCCGGTTCAGATATGAAGAAGTCGCCGCCCGCACCCCCTCGCCCGACAAAGTGGTGACCGGCGCTCCGGAGCTTCCGGCCACCCCCGCCAGGGTGAAGCTGTCCGCGGCGGCCACGGCAGCCCCGTCCGCCGCGGAGAGGAGTTTCTTGTGCCCGATGTACACGCTTGAGACGGCCGCCACCACCGTGACCAGAAGCAGCGCCAGGACCACGTAACCGATGATCATCACCATTAGCTCGCCGCTCTCGGCATCGCCGCCCACACCGTGCCGGTACGGGTGCCGACCCTGCCGGTGCGGGTACATCACTTAAATCGGCCGACAATCTGACTCGCGGACGCATCAACCGTCGCAGCCGTCGGGCCGCCGCCTGGCAGTGACGAGACGAGCGGCAGCGGGACAGCAAGCGTGACCGTTGCCGTGACAAGAGCCCCGGGACTGAGGCAGCCTGCGGGGTCACAGCCGATATCCAGCCGCGCACCCGCGTCGTCGAAGCCATAATCAGCCATGGCCAGCAGGACCGCTTCCTCCGCCGCGGCCCGCGCGGATGCCGGATCGGGTGCGGCAACATACACCTTGGCAGCCTGATCGGCAGCACCGGTGACGGCATAGGCCCCGCCCTGCAGCTGCCCCACCGTAATGACCAGGTACACCACCGGGATCATTAGCAGCACGGCCAGGAAAACAAATTCCACCACAGCGGTCCCCTGTTCCGGGTCCCCGGCAGACCGGTCTGCGACCAGCCGGTCTCCGACATGTCGATCTCTGGCTGGCCGGTCGCCCGCTACCCTCTCTGGGGCACATCCATCTTCGCAGCATCCGCCTGTCCCGGATTGGTCTTCTGCAAGGCGCTGCCGCAGGAACGTCCTCCACGACGTCTTAGGGCTGAAGCGCTGCATGACCGGACACCTCCACGGCCGATCCCGGTCCGATCAGCCCGAGCATGGGCAGGGGGCTCCTTACGGTCACCTTGAGCGTCCGGACGCCGAGATAGGTTTCCTCCGTGACTGTCACCTCCCGGGCATAATCCGGACTTAGCGCTGCTGCGATCAGCTGCTCCGTGCGGGTCTTCGCATCCGCCGGGCCCCGGTCCGCCAGCGTTCCATATCGTGCGCCCGACGCAGCCGCATCCACGGCAGTATTATGGACATGGAGCACGAGTGCCAATTGGATAACGGCCAGAAAGAGCACCGTCAGCAGTGCGCCCACCAGCACAAAATCCACCACCGCGGAACCCGATTCGGCGTCCGGGTCAGGCCCCGAATCGGGTCCGCGCCTGCGCCGGCACCGATTCCCGGCACTCCCCTCCGGCATGTGCACGGAAACGGAATTCCCGCCCCATGGCATCGGCCCCATGCCGGACTCATCCGCCCTTATTGACCTGGCTGATGGCCTGGTTGAAAAGCCCCTCCAACGCGGGCCCCGCGATGGCCAACAGACCGGCCACCAGCACCGCCGACATCAGGGTGATCATCACCCAGCCCGGAACATCGCCGCGGTCGGCGGGGTCCCGGCCGCCGCCGTCGTCCATGCCGCCGGACAGCGACGATTGGCCAGCGATGCGGCCCGAACCGCGCCGTAACAGTAACGTCCCGATCGTCCAGAACGCGACGAGCCATGCCAACGACGCCAGTTTCAGGTGTTTCATCGGATTACCCCTTTGCGAGTTGTCAGTTCATTTCCGTACGTGTCTATACCTGCGTTAGAAGCCCAGCCGGAGCAGCGCAAGCCCCGGGAAAACCGCGAAAATAATGGTCAGCGGCAGCACGCCAAATACGAGTGGCACCATCATGCCGATCTCTTTCCGGCCCGCGGACTCCATCAGTTCGCGCTTCGCCGTATCGCGAACGTCCTGGGCCTGGTCCCGGAGCACGTCAGCCAGTGGGGTACCACGCTCGATGGCTACGATGACTCCGTCCACAAAACGCACCAGAGGCGCCAGCCGGGTGCGTTGGGACAGCTCCGTCAGTGCCTGGATCAATGGGATCCCGCTCCGCGTCTGTGCCAGCACTTGGCCGAACTCGCCAGCCAGCTCGCCGCGCGAGGACCGGCACACCCTCTCCAGGGCGCCGGTGGCACTCTCCCCGGCACCGACGGCGAGCGCCATCAGCTCGGCCAGACTCGGGAATTCGGCGAGGATGCGCCTTTCGCGTCGCTTGATCCGGACCGACAGCAGGTAGTCCTTGAAGGCAAATGCCGCAGCCGGCAGGGCTGCGGCACACAGGAGGGCCAACGGCAGGTTGAGCCGTCCGGTGGCCGCGGAGAGCATCGCGGCGACCACCGCCAGGACGAATCCGGCCGCCGCCCAGATCAGCTGACCGGCACGGAAATCGAGGGCGGATTGGCGTTGCCCGGCCTGCTCCAACCGTGCCGTCAGAGCCGCTGTGCCGATATTAAAACGGCCCAGCCACCGCACGGCATCGGCCGTCAGCGTCCGAAGAATGCGTTCGAGCGGGCCGAACAGCACCTCCGGCCCGTCGGCGTCGTGCAACAGCCGGGATTGCCGCGCCACTGAACGAAGCTGCGGCTCGATCCGCTGTGCAAAGCTGGGCCGGCGCATGAAAGGCAGCCTGACCAGGACCAGCCAGAGACCGGCCCCGAGGATGAGTCCGGAAACCACCGCAAGGGAAATGGCAGTTGTCATCGGAGGACCCGCTCGTCCGCGGGCAGGGTGCCGATTCCGAGCATCACGCGATAGCAGATGACCGAGACGAAAAGGCCGCCCGTTAGGACCAGCCAACCGGCGGCGGAGTTATAGGCCGAGACCGCCTCGGGACGGGTTGCCAGGAGCATCAGAACCAGCCACGGCGCCGCAACAGCGAGTCGTGCCGCGTTCACCGTCCACGATTGCCGGGCCTCAAGCTCGCTGCGGGTCCGGGCGTTGTCCCGGAGGAATTCAGCCAGGGTGCCCAACAATCGGCCGAGGTCCGAACCCCCTACCTCACGGGTGAGGCGCAGCGCTTCAACGATCCGGTCCGCAACGGGATCCGCCAGCCTGTCCTTGAGCATTGTCACCGAATGGTCGAACTGGCCCCCGGCCCGGTAGTCGAAGCCAAAATCGATGAAGAAGTGACGCAACTCCTCCGGCCCCTTGTCGCCCAGCTGAATCAGCGCCTCGGGCAGGGACAGACCGGCACGGATGGCCGATCGCAGGTGGTCCACCACATCGGGCCATAGCTGCCGGAGCACAGCCGTCCGCCGTCGGGCCCTCCAACGCACGGCCGCGAGCGGAAGATAACCGCCAAAGAGGCCAAAACATACCGCAATTGGCAACGAGCGTGTCAGCAGGTAAAACACCAGCACCGCCAGAAGCCCCAGACAAAAGCAGCTGAAAAGCAGCCCGGCGGAACTGACCCTTTCGACGCCGGCGCGCAGCAGCAGTTCATGGATGCGGTCCACCCGCTCCCGACGCCCGGCATGCCGGGGCACCTGCCAGCACGACCACCAGATCAGAAATAGACCCAGCCCGGCGAGCAGACCAACCGCGGCGGACATTAACCGGCCTCCAGCAGCGCGGCGACGTCGTACCCGGCCGCAGCGAACTTTTCCGGCGAAGGCATGGACGCGGCGACCGCTAGGAGCCCGCCGCCGGTCGTGGCGAAGACGGTGCCTGATTCGATGACGCCGTTTTCCACCCGCCGGCCGAGGAAGATGATTTCCGAGATCTGGCGGCGGCCGTTGGGCAACCGGGTGCAGTGAACCACCAGATCGATGCAAGAAGCCACCGTCGGGACGACGAAGGAGGCACTGATATTAGCCCCGGCCAGCAACGGAAGGGTACAAAGCTTCGTCACCGCGTCGTGGGCGGAATTTGCATGGATGCTGCACATCCCGGGCAGGCCGCTGTTCAGGGCAATCAGCATGTCCAGGCTCTCGGCTTCGCGCACTTCGCCGACTATCAGCCGGTCCGGCCGCATCCGAAGCGCCTCCTTGACGAGACGCCGCAGCGGAATCTCGCCCTGTCCTTCCAGATTGGGTTGTCGGCATTGCAGACCCACCACATCGCGCAGCGGGAGCTGAAGTTCAAAGATCTCCTCCACGGTCACGACGCGTTCGCGCGATCCGATGCTGGCGCCCAGGCAATTGAGCAGGGTGGTCTTACCGGCCTGCGTTGCACCGGACACCAGAATGTTCAACCCGCTGCTCACCGCGGCGCCCAAAAACCGGGCCGCCTGCGGGCTCAATGAACCGAGCCGCACGAGATGATCCAGTCTGCTGGCCTTGACGATGAACTTACGGATATTGACCGCCCAATGCACTCTCGTCACATCCGGGATCACAACGTGGAGCCTGGAGCCGTCGGGTAAGGCGGCATCCACAAACGGCGAGCTCAGGTCCAGACGCCGGCCGGAGCTTTTGAGCATCCGCTCCACCAGATCCCGGATCTGCTGGTCGGCGAGGGTGAGCGAGGTCAGCTCGGACTCGCCGTTCCTGGCCACGTAGATTTCGGTCGGCGCGTTGATCCAGATTTCCTCGATCGAGTCATCGTCCAGAAAGGGCTGCAAGGCGCCGAATCCCGCGACCGCATCAAAAACGATTTGCCGCGCCGAGGCCGTCTGCCCCAGCGGCGGGACCGCGCCCAACAGGGAACGCTCGTCATCGTCTTCGACCACGCTGACAGCATCCATGATGTACCCGGCGTTCCCTCCAACGGACCGGGCCCCGGGGCGGGGCTCTGGGTGTGAGCCTAGGGCAGATCAGGGGTGCGGTCTAGGAGTCTTGCCGGCCTTGTGGATAAATACCCGGTTACCGCGGTTCCGGAGTTATGGGTGGTACCCGTACGCAAACCGAGTCTAGGTCCGTTTGTACGTGACGGATCTACACCCCAGTTCCGGGTTTCCCAAGCTGAATGGTGAAATGCCGATCCCGTAGGTACACACTTTGTATGTACCTTCCTTGGTCACGTTCACGCTGGTGCTGTAACCGTGGTTCCCTGGCATTCCCATGATCTGGTTCACATCCGGCCTGCTTCCGTTGGCGACAAATGGGTAACCGATCCGGGTTCCATCCGGATAGCTGAGGTAGGTGTGGACCGCAATACTCGCGGCAGGCATGTCTCGATCCGCGGTCCATCCGTTTGCGCTAATCGTCGCCCCCTTAGCCGTTTGGCTAACTGACACCGAATCGAGGTATCCGACGGTCAGGGCGGCAACTCCGGTGTTCACGGTTTTACAGTCCAGCAGGCTATTACCCGTCGATAGCGGTGCAACAGCGAGGCCATACACACATACGCGATTGTCGCCGGCCGCGGAGACCGGGACTACGGCCTTAAAACCGTGCTTACCGGCAACGTCAAACACCTGATTCACGCCCGGATACGCCTGATTCGCGGTATAGGGGTAACTTTTTGTCGCACCGTCAGGGGACGTGACGTAAACATGCACCGGGATCGACGACGACGGCGCCCCGCCGTCATAGGACCAACCACTAACCGCAATCGACGCCGCGCCGACCGATTTCGTTACGACGGCCGAGTCCACATAACCAACCGGTGCGGGCGTGCCAGCGGCGAGCACATTCCGACAATCAAGCAGACTGTTACCGTAGGAAAACGCTGAGACCGCCAGACCATAGGTGCAAACATGATATGATCCGGCCGCCGAGATCGGAATCGCGGCTTTGAAACCGTGCTTGCCGGCAACACCGAACGTTTGGTTCACGCCCGGATAGGCCTGATTCGCGGTAAACGGGTAGCTTTTTGTCGCACCGTCCGGGGATGTCACGTAAACATGGACCGGGATCGACGCCGACGGCGTCCCGCCGTCGTAGGACCACCCGGTAACCGCAATCGACGCCGCGCTGCCCGTTAGGGCGACGACAGCTGAGTCAACATACCCAACCGGTGCAGGCGCCCCCTCGGCGAGCACATTCCGGCAATCAAGCAGACTGTTACCGTAGGAAAACGCTGAAACCGCCAGACCATACGTGCAAACACGGTAGGATCCGGCCGCCGAGATCGGAACCACGGCTTTGAAACCGTGGTTGCCGGCAACACCGAACACTTTATTCACCCCCGGATAGGCCTGATTCGCGGTAAACGGGTAGCTTTTTGTCGCACCGTCGGGGGATGTCACGTAAACATGGACCGGGATCGACGCCGACGGGGTTCCACCGTCGTAGGACCAACCACTAACAGCAATCGACGCGTCGCTGCCCGTGTTCGTTACGACGGCCGAGTCCACATAACCAACCGGCGATGGCGAACCATCAGCGAGCAATGTCTTACACCCCAATTGAGGATTTGCATTCTTGCCGATCGCGTAAACGCAGACCTCGTACTGGCCGGGCTGGGAAATCATCGTCGTTGCTTCGTAGCCGTGATTGGCACCGAACCCCATGACCTGTGCCACATCCGGGCGGGCAACGCCAGCGACGGTGGCGAAGCTGGTTTTTGTGCCATCGGGCGCCGTAACGTACACATGGGCAGGTATGGCGGCCTTCGTGTCAGCCATGTCAATTGCCCAGCCGCGGACCTTCAACGAAACGTTGCTACCCGTTTTGGCCACAGTGACGCTGTCAATTACGCCTTGTGGCACAGGCGGGCTGGCAATTATCCTGACCTGCGCCGAGGTGCTGGAAATTGAATCCACGGACACCTTCGTTCCAGCATGGGTGGTAAAGGTGCTGCCGGCCTGCCAGGTGAGGTTCGGGTTGTAATACCCCGCGAACGGGCGCGTATTCGGCGGGAGGATCAGCGAGCTGGCCACGGTGGCGCCGCCGCGCTGTACTACTTTGACGCCCCGGTTGCCATTGACCGCGAGCTTTGTGTCGTAACCGACAGGGAGGCGAAGTTCCAGATAATAGACCTCACCGCTCTTCGGATCGGTGAATTTGACCGCCCGGTTTGCATCCGTGCCGGCCCAGGCTTTCAGGGTGTAAATCTTGGTCCCGGCTGCCACACCGGCATCAAAAATCTCGTCCCCCCGGCCAAAGCTGCCATAGTCCCAGAGGCTGGAGCTGATGGTGGGAAGATCCGACTGGGCAAATCCCATCAGATCCATCGCGTCAGCGTATTCGCGGATGCTGCAGCTCGTATCGGCAAACCCGCCGGAGCCGTTCGGCCCGACGTCGGAAGCGCCGCTGCCGCACTGCAGACTGTCCGCGTGCATGAGCCCGAGGACATGGCCGAACTCGTGAGCCAGGACGTTATTGGAATACTGACCTGGCATCGGCATCAGAATCCGGCCTGTCAGGTTGCTCGCGCTCCCGCTCCAACCGGCGCCCAATGCACCTCCCGAAAGATTCGCCGTCGGGATGAAGACCACTAAGGCGGTATTGGACTGGGTAACCCAATTGAGCTCCCGCGTCACGGTGTCCATGATCTGCCCGTACGACTGGCCCGATGTAGCTGCTGAAGAGAAGCCGGTCACTGTGTTCGCAACGGACATGGACAGCCTATTGTTGGACATCGTTTTCCAGTACGAGCTCGCGGCGTTGACGGCGTCGGTTGCTGCGTTAACCGGGATCGAAGCTGCCTGGGCCGATGTTTGGTCGGCGAGCTTGACTGTAACGAGCTTGACCTTGATGTCACCGGTTCGGGCGAGTTGGGATTCGCCCTGAATAGCATCGAGCTGAAGGGCATCAGGGCTTTCGGACCCCGGAATGCCCTTGGCGACCTTGGAAGGCGTGGTTTCGAAGGTGTGCTCTGATCTAGGGGTCCCTTCCACCTTTTCCACGGGAACCGTCCCCGGGGTGGGGGGTGTCGCCGCATCGGCAGGGGCGGCTGAGGGAGCCATCAGGAGGGTCGCCGAGACGATCAGGGCAATAAGGAGCCCACCGGCTTGTCGGATCGCATGCATTTGTCGTTCTTTCTGAAGGGCAGGGCAGGGCATTGAGACATGTCGGCCCTCCCCCGTGAAGCTGGGATGGGTGCACGGGTTCCTGAAACCTGGAACCGGTAGAGTCTGGATCGAATAGTACCGTCAAATTGGTCAAAGTGCTGTCACGAAACGAGGCTCTGTGGGAGCAGAATCTACTTGTCATTGACAGGAGTCCTGCGTCACTACGAAGCCACCGCGGAATCATCACCCTCCGGCTCGGCATGTGCGGTCAATGGCCGCACGCCGGATAGTGTGTTTGTAGTGGCCCGTCCTCGTGGGGTCCACACTGGGGAAAAATGAAGGGATTCTACTTTGAATCGTCGCACGACGGGACGATGGCACGCCCTGCTTGCCGCCTGCGGTATCGCTTTGCTTACGGCGTGCTCGGCGACCGCGGAGCCCGGAACAGTGCGAGGCGCCCTCACAGCTGTCGGCAGTGGAACCGGACAACGGGCGATGGATGGTTGGCGGGACGGTTGGGTCAAGGACAACAAACAGGTGTCCCTTGCGTTTTCCCCCGACGGCGCTGACGTCGGGAAGAAGGCGTTATTCTCTGGCACTGCATATTTTGCCGTCACGGATGCGCCCCTGACCACCGGGGATATCCCAGACTCGAAGGCGTTTTGCGGACCTCAGGGCGCCTTTGCCGTGCCGACGGCGATCATCCCCATCGGGGTCGCCTACAATCTCGGGAACGTGAAGGGCTTGCACCTGGACGCGGAGTCCCTGGCCGGGATTTTCAACGGAGACATTACGAATTGGCGGGATACCCGGATTGTGGCGCAGAATCCGCACATCTCAATTCCGGACCGCAAAATCGTTCCGATTCATGCCGACGAGCCATCCGCATTGACAGCGGCCTTTACTGCTTATCTGGACAAGAACGATGCGGGCAACTGGCCCCACTCTCCCGGTGACACTCTCCCCGATGATACCGCCGGCCGTCGGGTAGACAAGCTCTCTGACCTGCCGCAGGCTCTCGACGACACGGCC
>CAJDTL010000062.1_pt1 | contig 18247 bp, 15 predicted proteins | sample 7389871 | NCBI WGS metagenome assembly CAJDTL01 (sample SAMEA7055650, study PRJEB34461) | soil metagenome | biome: terrestrial ecosystem; feature: Peninsula; material: soil | place: Antarctica | collected 2016 | reverse complement strand
TGCGGCGCGATCCGGGACAGCGGAACGTGAGTGCCGCCGTCGTCGTGTCCGTAATGCGTACTCATCCCGTCACCGAGCAGCCGGATCGCCTCGGCGCGCTGCTGGGACACGGCGGAGTGCGTGGACCCCAGTTCCGCGGCGAGGTCCTTGACGCTGCGGTCCGCGAAATAGATCTGCTCCACCACGTAGCGCATTTTTTCCGGCAGACTGCCGACGGCGGCGCGCAGGTACTGCAGCCGCTCGGCGGCCAGCAGCTCACCCTCGGGGGACGCATTTTCTGCGACCAGGAACCCGGCGGTGACCTCGTCAATGGTCGACACCGTGCGCGCAGCATCGGCAAGGGCGGCATCGGCTTCATCCCGGGACACCCCCATGGATGCGGCGATCTCATCCACCGAGGGCGTGCGGCCCAAGGCTGCGGTCAGGGTTTCGCGGATGGCGAGGGTCTCCTTGATCCGGCGACGCACGGAGCGGGGAGCCCAATCACTGGAGCGCATTTCATCGGCGAAAGCGCCGACGATGCGGCGGCGGGCAAAGGCGCCGAAGGGTACACCGAAGTCGGGGTTGTAGGCCTCGGCCGAGGTGATCAGGGCAATGGCCCCCACCGATGCCAGATCATCCCGGGACAGATGGGTGGCCTTGGCACATAGTTCAGAGACGAGATAGCCCACCAACGGCAGGTTTTCCAGAACCAGCTCATTGCGTTTAACATGATTCATTTTTTGGTTCCCCCAGGAGCCTTGACCACCACAACAGGAGGCTCCCGACCTGACCAGAGACCATGACCAAGCGTCTAACACGGGCGCACTACGTGAAACATACCACCCGTGCGGACTAACATTAAGATAATCCGTGCCGATGGTAGATAACAATCCAGGCGCGAGTCAGTTGTCTGTCGGAATATTTGAAGAGGAGCTGGTTAGGTTGGGCGCCCAGGAATTGTCCTCGTTGCTGTGGAAAGAACGGGAACTTCTGGAGCTTTTGACGTTCAAGCTGGAGGAGGAACAGCTGATCCTCACCTCCGGAAACACGCGCTGGCTGCAGCACGCTACACGTGAAGTGGAGCAGGTGGTGGACCGGCTGCGGATGGCCGGGCTGGGCCGCACCGTTGAGGCTGCCGCGCTCGCCAAGGAATGGGGCACGGAGGAGAACGCCAGCCTGAGCGATATTGCCGTGAAAGCGCCAGCCGGCCCCTGGTCCGAAATCTTTGCGGGCCATTTGAAGGCCTTGGCGGAACTGATAACGCGGATCCGCGAACTCCGTGATGCCAATGACCGATTCCTCCGTGCGGCCGCCCGCTCGACGCAGGAAACGGTGGCCGGGCTGGGACCCGACGCGGGCACCTACGATTCGCGCGGTGGTACCGGCCTGGACGCCGGCGCCAGACTCTTCGATAAAAACCTGTGAGGACCTTGTCATGAGCACATTCGGTGCACTGAACACCGCATTCTCCGGCCTGACAGCGGCCCAGCAGGGGCTGAGCGTCACGGGCCAGAACATTGCCAACGCGAACACCCCCGGTTACACCCGCCAGCGCGTGACCACCTCCGCGATCGGCGAGGCGGCCAATGTTGGGCTTTTCTCCGCCGGGGCCCGCGCCGGGCAGGGGGTTTCCGTGGACGGCGTTGCCCGCCTCGGCGATAGCTTTCTGGACGCCCGGGTGCGCTCCACGACTGCGGCCGCTGGGTATACCGCGGTGCGCAGCAATGCCCTCACCAGCATCGAGGACTCCACCCACGAACCCGGCGCGAACGGGATTTCCGCCAAGCTGCAGGCTTTCTGGAGCGGCTGGGGTGCGATGTCCAACCAGGCCGGGGAGGCGGCCCCCGCCACGGTTCTCCTGGCCGCGGCGCACGATCTGGCCGGGCAGCTGGCCAGCGGATACAGCGATCTGCAGGCCCAGTGGTCGCAGGGCCGGGCACAGGTGGACGGTATGGCGACCGATCTGAATAAGGCCGCCGCCCAAGTGGCCGATCTGAACCTGCGCATCCGCTCGACGCTCGCGGCCGGGGGCTCCGCCAACGAGATGATGGACCAGCGCAGCCAGCTCACCGCCACCATCGCTTCGCTTGCCGGTGGCAGCATCCGGGACACCGGCGACGGGATGGTGGATGTGCTGGTGGGGGGCAATGCCATCGTGTCCGGAGGGACAGCCCGCACCGTGACCGTGTCCGGCGCCTACACCATGGACGCCGCAGGCACCGGCGGCACCGTAGGCACCGCCGGCACCGGAGGCACCACCGGCTCGCCCGTCCGGCTGGAATGGGCTGACCGTCCGGGATCCGCTGTCCCGCTGGACGGCGGTGAAATTGCCGGGGCCCTGTCCGTGCTCGCTCCGGCGGCCCAAACCGAAACCGGCACTGCCGGCACCGGCGGCCCTATTGCCGAGGCGTCGTCGTCGTACAACGCGTTGGCGAAAAAACTGGCCGACGCCGTCAACACCGCTCAGCGGGCCGGGTTCACCTCCACCGGTACCGCGGGAGGTGACTTCTTCAGCTTCGCCGCCGGGATTCCGGCAGCCAACGGGCTGACAGTGCTGGTCACAGACGTTTCGGGCCTGGCCACGGGAGGCCCCACCGGCGGAGCCCTCAACGGCAACAACGCCGATGCCATCTCACAGCTGGGCACTGGCAAGGATTCACCCGACAGCGCTTGGTCGGCCTTCATCACGAAACTCGGTGTGGCGTCCCGCGCGGAGCAGCAGCAGGGACAGCTGGCCGCCGCGTCAGCAGTGAGCGCCACACAGCTGCAGGCCTCCTCGGCCTCGGTGAGCCTGAACGAGGAAAACATGAACCTGCTCTCCTATCAGCACGCCTACCAGGCCGCGGCACGGGTCATGACGGCCGTGGATGAGATGCTGGACGTACTGATCAATAGAACCGGACTCGTGGGGAGATAGCTCGTGCTTAGCCGTGTCACCAACCAGACCCTGATGGCCTCCGCGCAGCGGAACCTGCAGTCAAATTCATCCCAGCTGGCCAAACTTCAGGACCGGGCCCATACGCTCAAGGCGATCGACCGGCCCTCCGACGACCCGGCCGCCGCGGCCGCCGCCCTCCAGGTCCGTGCCCAGCAGACGGCTGCGGATCAATACGGCCGCAACATCGACAACGGAAACGGCTGGCTGGCGACCATTGACACCACGATGTCCGCCGTCTCGTTCATTTTGAACCGCGTCCAGGATCTGACCGTGCAGGGCTCCAACGGCGGTCTCAGCAGCGGCGCCAAGGAGGCCATTGCCGTCGAGATCAACGGACTGAAAACCGACCTGCTCAGCCAGGCCAACGCCAAATTCATGGGCCGGAACATCTTCGCCGGAAACTCCAACGAACCCTCGCCGTTCTCGACCGCACCGTACAACGTCCCGGCAGGCGGCGCCGTCGAACGTCGCGTCGGGGATGGGACAACCATCCGGGTGGACGCTGACGGAGCCGCCATTTTCGGGTCCGGTACCGATTCCGTTTTCGCGCTGCTGGACAAAATCAGCGGCGACCTGACCTCCGGAGCGGACGTGAGCGCGAACCTGAAGGACCTCGACGCGCGCATGACCGCGATCCGGGCCCAGCACACCGAGGTCGGCACCCGACAGGCACAGCTGCTGCGGGCCGGCGAAGCCAACACCGTGCTCAAGGGCACGCTGGAGGCAACCCGGGCCAGCATCGAGGATCTCGACCTTGGCAAGGCCATCCTGGATCTGCAGCTGCAGGCGACCAATTACCAGGCCGCGCTGGCCGTGACGGCGAAGGTGCTGCCGATGTCCCTGATGGACTTCCTCCGATGACCGCGGCACTGACTTTCATTGCGCCTCCGCCCGGGCTGGAGCCCTTGGTGGATTTCATCCTTGCACCGGTTGCCGGCGCCGAGGGTCTGTACACGCTGCAGTCGGCGGCCAATGCTGACCGGCGGTTGTATGTTCTTGACGCTTCCGTCTATCTGCCGGAGTACGCCCCCGTGCTCTCCGACGCGCAGTGCACGGCGCTGGCGCTGGAGATACCCGAACAGGCGCAGGTGCTGGTGGTGGCAAACTTCAGTGACGGAACCACCACGGTGAACCTGATGGCGCCCATTGTGGTCAACAACACCACGCATGACTGCGCTCAGGTCATTCTGGACGGTCAGGACTGGCCGTTGCGCGCCGACCTCGCCGACCTCGCGGCCGAAAATTAACCCGCAGCCGGCAATATCCGGCATCGTCCGGTGGCGTCCGGCAATGTGAGGAACGCCACGCCAAATCCGGGAAGCAGCAGGCGCCCCTCGGACGCTTACATGAGGGAGCACAGTTTGTCTCCCCCATCGGGGTTTGTCTCCCCCACAGAAAGCAGCGCCATGAGCATCGATAACGCGGTCGTCGTCAACCTCCAGGATGAACTGATCCTGGACAACGAAACCACCAACGCCCTCTTCCTTGAAGCGCGCACCGCAAACACGTTCAGCGACGAGCCGGTGACGGAGGAGCAGATGCGCGCCATCTACGAGCTCACCAAGATGGGCCCGACGGCAATGAACATCCAGCCGCTGCGCATCACCTGGGTCCGCTCCGCGGAAGCCCGCGAACGCCTGGTCTCCCACATGGCCGACGGTAATGCGGCCAAAACCGCGACGGCGCCGATGGTCGCCATCCTCAGCGTCGACGGCGACTGGCACGAGCACTTCCCCACCTTCTTCCCGCACGCACCGGAGCGCAAGTCCATGTTCGATGAGCAGGACGCGCTGCGCTCAACCATGGCCAATAACAATGGCCACATGCAGGCTGCATACCTGATCATGGCGATCCGCGCGGCCGGACTGGCCGCAGGCCCGATGGCCGGATTTAATACCACCGGCATCGATGCGGACTTCCATGCCGGCACCAGCCAGAGGACCATCATGGTGGTCAACATCGGCAAGCCGGGCGAGAACGCCTGGCTCGACCGGCTGCCGCGCTTTGACTACGACGTGGCCACCACCACGGTCTAGTCCGGCTGTGGGTGCAACACCCCGGACGAGGCCGATCCTGCACGGGGAAAGGCCGGGCCCGGGGCGCTGTCCCTTGCCGGGGCTTGATAGACTGGGTATCGATCGAGCAGGCAATTTAGCCCGGACCGGGAATTGCCCAGCGCGGGCTTCCGGGCCGTGTGCATTCCGGACCCGATCCACTCAATGAACCAGCACCCTCCCGCTGGCCGTGGCATGCCGCGGCCAGCGCCGGGGCGCGTCACCCCGTATAGGAGAAACCGCACCCGATGACAGCCCAGGTCACTGAAACATACCGCGAAGAACTCTGGAACCGCCGCTACGAACCGAACGTCGCGGCCGTCAATGAACTCTGCGATTCCCTCATCGACCTCCGGCCCGGCAGTGAGGTTTCTTACATCGACCCGGTTCACGACGTGGACGAATGCCGCATCGTCAGCCTTCATTCCAACATTGGTTCCGCCCACGAATCCGGTTTCGTCACGCCGGGCGATGACGATGCCGCGGGCCGGCTGCTCGGCGTGCAATGGCAGATCGGCCTGCGGCCCGAATACATCATGCCCTGGAATGTGCACCCATGGTTCACGCCCGGCGAAGCAAACGGCAAGCTCGGCCCCGATCAGATTTCGGCCGGTCTCAAGCCGCTCCTCAGGCTCCTGGCGCTGGTCCCCAGGGCCTCCGCGATCGTGGCCCACGGAACCGAAGCCAACCGGCTGGTTGCCCTGCTGCTGAAGACCGAGAACCCGCTTCTCTGGCGCCGGGGAGTGAAGACCTACAAGGTGCGTTCCCTTGGCGGCCGGTCCTTCGGCGGCTCAGCCACCCGGCAGCAGGAATGGCTCGAGGAGATGAAGGTTGCCTATGCGGACGCCATGGCACGTACGGGCCTGACCGCGTAGCAGCGCCTTAGGATGCCAGCTGCCGTGGCAGCCGTCGAGGTTAGGCGGGTATGTAAAAGAAGCCGGCACCCAGCCTGTTTTCCCGCCCCGGCTTAATGAGTCCTTCCTGCTCAAGTTTCTTGAGCAGACGGCTGAGATTTGTTGGCCGCAGGCCAAGGATGCTCCCCAGTTCAGTGGTGCTTATCCGGCCTCTGTGCTTGATCCAGGACAGGATTATTTGTTCTTTAGTCGGTTCGGGCTGTAGACGGGAAGATGCGGCGTACTCCTCGTGAAGTGCTGACTGGGCTGCTGCGGAAAAACACCAAGCAGGCCCGGCATCCGCAGGTACGCCAGCAACTTCCACGACGGCGGGTTGATCGCCTACCGTCACCGTCCTGAGCTCTCCGATCACGGCAACCGCCTCGGGCTCCGGTAGTTGAAGCAGCGGCATGGCAGTTCTGACGTCCAGCCAACGCTGCTTGGCAAGACAATTTACTAAGAGCAGGATACCCAGATCGCGGGCCGCAGCGGGGGGCCTCAGCCGGCTCTGAAAGGTCAGCCATGCCTCGTCGATATGCTCACCTGCTAGTGCGGTACGAACAAAAGGTCCTGGGATCTCACTGACTTCCGGTGCTGGATGCCCCAATCTGATCATATCGCGGAACATTCTATCCACTCCTTTACCTTCGCGCTCGGCTACACGCAAAGCGGCGAATAGCTCAGCAAGTGCCCTGCCCGGGACTGAGGCGGGTGGGTGATGATATTAAACGGAGTCACCCCGCCAAAGAATCCACCGCGTGAGGTGACGATGAGATTTCGGCCAATGTGCTCGACAACAGTCGGATCGCTCAGTCCCCACTCGCGATGTACGAGGCCATTGACGACGGCCTCACGGACGGCCAGTTCAGGCAGCTCCCGTTCTTGACCGATGGCGAGCCCACCCCGGCTGATGTGACGTTTACCGTTGTAGGCATGGATCTGCCGAGTCACATCGGCGAGTTCCTCCAAAAGAGATCGCTCGGGCCGCCTTATTCGTTCGATACTGTCTTGGTCAAAAACCGTTACCGGTCACCACATTCAATCGATTCAACAGCTGGCTGGACGTTGCTTCGGCCAGGTCTGTAGCGGCTGATTCAGATGAGTCACGAAGAAATTCCCGGGCTATATCTATTGCCGCATGCCGGACTGCCGACACGGGGATCGGCGATTCCTGTGCGGACCATTCAAAAGATGTCCGCATCATCCTCCTGCTATGCCAGGTTGAAGCGTCTACTTCCACGCAACGATCGTCTACCCGCCATTTAATGCGGTCGTTGTAACGGATCGGTTCGATGGCTTCTGGGACGCGAATAACCAAGAGCCTTGCACTTCCCAATCGGGCTTCCCTGGCATCAACCGTCAAACGACGCTGCGTGAGATCGAAGATTCTTGACCGCAGCCATTCGGTTTTCAATTCCGTTCCGATCAAAGTGCCATCATCCGCGACCCCCGGCTTCCTCTTTCGGATCCACAAGGCGACTTTCAAGTTGTCCGGCATCGTGGATCCCACGCTCAAGCTGGTTCAGAACGCGCTGAACCTCGGTGATGACAGGGTCGGAATCGAAAATCGACATGTATAAGCCTGATCAGAGGGAGTGTGATAAGAAATCCTTCAAATAAGTTATTACTTTTGTTCCCGAAAGGACATAGTGATAACTTTCGGCGGACGTATCGCGCGTCGCCGTGCTGGTTCAGACGTAGCTGTGAACTCCTTCAATGCTCATCCGTGCCGGGGCGCAGCGGGCGCCAGCCAGCCGAACTCGGGGATTTCCTTGGCTAGAAACGCGCGGACTCCGGCGCTGAAATCGCCACTGGCGGCCATCTCCTGTTGCCAGAATCCGCTGCGCGCCGCCAGGTCCTCCGCTCCCCCGGCGATGGCGTCCACCAGATCTTTCATGGCCTGAATGGACAGCTGCGAGCGCGATGCCATCCGGTGGGCAAAGGAATCGATCTCCGCCCAGAATTCCGACTGTGGGACAACCTTGGCCACCAATCCAAGAGACAGCGCAGAACCCGCATCGACGAAATCCCCGCTGAAGAGCAGGAACTTCGCGGTGGCCGGTCCCACCAGCCGGACCAGCCGTTCAATTCCGGACAGTGGATAGACGATGCCGATCTTGGAAGGCGTGATGCCGAAGACGGCAGCATCGGAAGCAATCCGGATATCGCAGGCGCCGGCGATCTGCCACGCGCCGCCGACGCAGTAGCCATCGATGGCCGCGATGGTGGGCTTGCGGAATTCGGAAAGCGCGCGTTCGGCCGCGCTTATGTGGCCGCCGTCGCTGTGCCCGGTGGCGGGGTCCAGCAGGATCTGCTGCAGCGCCCCGATGTCGGCGCCGGCCGAAAAGTCCGCGCCCGCACCACGTACCACCACCACCTTGACCGATGAGTCCGCGTCCAAACGGGCCAGCACCGGTTTAAACTGCCGCCACATCTCCCCGGTGACGGCATTGCGCATGCCCGGGTTCTCCAGCAGCACGGTCGCCACCGGTCCGTCCTGCTGGACCCGAAGTGTCCCGGCGGCACCGATCGTCTGTGTTTCGCTCATGCCGGGACGTTCGCTTCCTGGGTATCCGCAGCCATCACAATGCCGGCCTCCAGCAGCCCGCCAATCTGGTCCTCGCTGAGCTGCAGCTCCGCCAGGACCCGGCGGGTGTCCTCGCCCAGGGCCGGTGGAGCCTTGCGAATTCCGGTGGCCTGCCTGTCGATGGACAGCGGGCCGCGCAGCAGCGGCAGGGCACTGCCGTCATGCCGGCGCAGCTGCTTGACCATGTCCAGCGACCGTACCTGTTCGTCGTCGAACACCTGCTGGAAATTGTAGATCGGACCCGCAGGGATCTTGGCCTGCCGGAATTTACGGACCCAGTCCGCCCCGTTGCCGGCCGCGAGCAGCTTTTCCAGCCGGCGGTGAAGCGCGTCCCGGTTTTGGGCGCGCAGCTTCCCGGTGAGGTAATCCGGGTCATCGGCAAGGGCGGGATCACCGAGCAGTGCGCACAGCTGCTGCCACTGCTTTTGCGTCCCGACGGCGACGATGACCGGAATATCGGCGGTCTTGAACACCCCATACGGGGACAGCACCGGGTGGTTATTCCCCTGCGGCGTCGGGATCTCCCCGGTGCTCAGGTAGCGCTGCCCCTGGAAACTGGAGATTGACAGCGCTGACTCCAGCAACGACGTCGAAACCTCCACCCCCGCTCCGTGCCGCGCCCGGCCAGCCAGCGCTGCGGCAATGCCGAAGGCCGTGAAAATGCCGGCCACCATGTCGATGATCGGGACCCCGACGCGGTACATATTCTCCGCGTCGGCGCCGGTCACGGACATCAGCCCGGACATCCCCTGCGCCACCTGGTCCAGCCCCGCGGCCTGGCTCAGCGGACCCGCCGCGCCGAATCCGCTCACCGACGCGATGATCAGCTCCGGCTTGGCGGCGCGCAGTTCCGCCGGATCCAGTCCCATGGTGCGCAGGACTCCGGGACGGAAATTTTCGACGACGACGTCGGCCGCGAGCGCCATGCGGCGCAGCAGCGCCTTGCCTTCAGCGGTGTAGAAATCCACCGCAATGGAGGATTTCCCCCGGTTCGCGGAATCAAAGTACAGGCTTTGATCGTTCTCAAACGGCGGCCAGGACCGCGTCGAGTCACCGCCGTTAATGCTCTCCACCTTGGTCACCTCGGCGCCCAGGTCCGTCAGCAGCGCGGTGGCGTAGGGACCGGCCAGTGCACGGCTCAGATCCAGCACCTTGATGCCCGTCAGCGGGGCGCGCGGCTCAGACATGAAGGGCACCGTGGCTGCGCAGCTTGACGTTGATCTGCTTGGTCTGGGTAAACCCGGCCAGCATTCCCTCCAGGGATACCTCGCGGCCGATCCCGCTCTGTTTGTAGCCCCCATAGGACTGGCCGGCCACCTGGCCGCCGCCCTGGTTGACCTGCACCCAGCCGGCTTCGAGCCGGTGCGCGGTATTCAGCGCACTATCCAGGTTGTGGCTCCAGACGTAGGCCGCCAGGCCGAAGTGCGTGTCGTTGGCCATCCGCACCACGTCATCGGTGTCACGCCACGGAATCGCCACCAGCACCGGTCCGAAGATCTCCTCCTGCGCCAGCCGGAACTCGTTTTTCGCGCCGCTGAAAATGGTGGGCAGGTGATAGTAGCCCTCCGTGAGCGGGCCCCCGGCAGGGGCATCCCCGCCCAGTGCCGTCGTCATGCCCGCCGTGGAACGGCCTTCGGCAAGGTAACCGCTGATCTGCGTGAACTGTTTATTGTTGATCACCGCACCCATATCCGTTGCCTCCTCCAGCGGGTCACCCACCTTCAGCGCGCCAAGCCTGGCCACCAGCTTCGCCAGCACCTCGTCGTAGATATCCTCGTGCAGGAACAGCCGGGACCCGGCGGTGCAGCTCTGCCCCTGCCGGGTAAAGCGCGAGGCCAGCAGCAGACCGTCGATCAGTTCGCCGTCGACCGCGTCCGGAAACACGATGGACGGATTCTTGCCGCCCAGTTCCAGCGACATATGGGCCAGCCGGGCACCGGCCTGCTGCGCCACCTGGCGGCCGACCTCCGTGGACCCGGTGAAGGAAACCTTGTCCACGTCGGGATGGTCCGCCAGCGCCGCGCCGATGACCGATCCGCGCCCGGTCAGCGCATTCACCACACCTGCCGGGAGGTGCCGATTGCAGACCTCGGCCAGCAGCAGGATGGTCAGCGGGGCGTCGTCGGCGGCCTTCATGATGACGGTATTACCCGCCGCCAGGGCTGCCGGGATTTTGAACGCGGCGATCATCAGCGGTGAATTCCACGGCAAAATACAGGCCACCACACCCAGCGGCTCCAGCCTGGTGTACTGCAGCTGGTCGTCCCCCGCGGGCAGGGTGGTGCCCTTGACCTCCCCCGCCACGCCGGCGAAATACCGGAACATGGACACCATGGACAGCACCTCCGGGCGGGCCTGGGTCCGCAGCGCATTGCCGGTATCCAGCGCGGTGAGGCGGGCAAACTCCTCGGAACGCTCCTCCAGCTCATCGGCAACCAGGGCCAGGGCGCGTTGCCTGCCGGTGAAATGCAGGGCCCGCCACGCGGGGAAAGCCCGGCGCGCTGCCGCCACCGCCCTGTCCACGTCCGCCGGCCCCGCCGCCGGGACGCGGGCAATGACCGCTTCCCGGCGGGCCGGGTTATAGACGGGGCGCCACTGCGCGGTCAGTGCTTCGACCTGCTGTCCGTCAATCCACATGGGCCGGTCCGCCACTGCGGAATCCGGGTCCGGGCCGGCGTGCGGAAATGAGGCGTGGGTGCTGTTCATTGTCTGCGTCATGGGGTGCTTTCTGGCGGTTCGGGCGGGACTGCGGTACGGACGGACGACGGCGGCACCGGCGGTTTGGCGAGGTGCTGCGGTCGGGAGCGGGTGCGGTTCGACGGCGGGGCGGGGCAACCGGGGCGGGGTGGCCGCCGGGGCGGCTATCCCCGAGCGGTGCCTGCGCTGTCGGCCGGGACCGTGATTTTCGGCACCGCATCCGGCGAGGCCAAGGAGCCATCGATCAGCGAAACGATCATCGAGCAGTCCATACCGCCCTGATCCGCATCGATCAGCCGCTGGAAGAGCTGCTGCACATGTTCTCCCACCTCCAGCGGCATGCCGGTGCTCCGGGCGGCCGATATTGCCAGGTTGATGTCCTTGTTGGCCAGCTCCGCCGTGAAGCCCGGGGCGAAGCCGTTGTTGGACGCGGCCGCGGGAACCACTCCGGCGAGCGGATACCAGGTACGCAGTGCCCAGCTGTCCCCGGAGGAGACGGAGGCAATATTCCAGAAGACCTGCTTGTCCAGACCCAGCCGGTCGGCCAGCACGGCGCCCTCCGCGGTGGAGGCAAGATTGATGAACAGCATCAGATTGTTGCAGATTTTCGCTGCCTGCCCGGTGGTGGCAGTCCCTGTGGGAATGATGTTGGCTGACATCGGCTCGATGTACTTAGCGGCCTCCTGGACGGCTGTCGCTTCCCCGCCGATCATGAACGTCAGAGTGCCTGCCCGGGCGCCGCTCATACCGCCGGAAACCGGCGCATCCACAAAGCGGAAACCACCGTCGACCGCCGCCTCGTGAACCGCGCGCGCGGAGTCGATGTCGATGGTTGAGGAATCCACCAGCAGTGTCTCCTTTGACGCGGAATCCAGGATGCCGCCGTCGGCCAGGTAGACCGAGCGGACGTGATCACCCTTTGGGAGCATGGTAAAGACGACGTCGGCGCCGCCGACGGCATCGGCAATGCTTGACGCCGGGCTCACGCCGTGGTCGACCGCAGCGGCCAGCGCTGCGGCATCCAGATCAAAACCACGCACCTCGTGCCCGGCCTTGACCATATTCGCGGTCATTGGACCGCCCATGTTCCCTAAACCAATCCATGCGACTACAGCCATGATGAAAGCCCTTTGCTTCGATGCCGGTACCCGGAACTATCCGGCTATGACAACCATCACAGCCTGCTAGAGTGCATTCAAGCCATAATTCGGCAGAGGCCCTGTGCAGGAATGCACACGAAGGAGATCACGACGGTGGACTTTAAGAAATTTCCCAGCCCGGATGACCTGCTCATCCTTCTTACCGTGGCCAGGCTGGGCCGCTTCACCGCCGTCGCCGAGGCATTGGGTACCACCCATACCACCATCTCCCGACGGATTCTCGCGCTCGACAAACGCTTGGGCGGGCGCACGCTGGAGCGCAATCCGCATGGTTGGGAACTGACGGATCTGGGCCGTCAGGCCGTCCGCGCCGCCGAAGGAATCGAGCACAGCCTGGGCGATCTGGCGACCAGCCTGGACGCCGGTTCGGGCTCGCTGTCCGGGCTGGTCAGGGTGAGCACCTCGGACGGTTTCGGCGCCGTCATCGCGGCCCCGGCGCTGGTACGGCTGCAACGCAGCCACCCGCAGCTCAGGGTTGAACTGCTCAGTGCCACCCGGAAGGTCAGCCAGAACCGGTCCGGCGTCGATCTGGAGATCGTGGCCGGTCATATTGATGCCAGCAGGGCCCAGACAATCTTCCTGACGGATTACTTTCTCCGGCTCTACGCCAGCCCGGAATACCTGAAGACCAACGGCACGCCCGAGTCAGCGGCTGATCTCCAGCGGCACACCTTTGTTTCATATGTGGAATCCGCGCTGCAGGTCACCGAGCTGGGCCACAGATCCTCGGCACTTTCCGAACCGGCGGCGGCGTTTCAGGCGACCAGCATTTTCGCCCAGATTGAAGCCGTCAGGGGCCACGGCGGCATCGGAATACTGCCCTCCTTTATGGTCTGCGGCCAGCCCGACCTCGTCCCCGTCCTGCCGGCGGCCTTTGAACGCCGACTGAGCTTCTGGGCGGCGGCGCGGCCGGAGTCTCTTCGGTCAGCGGCGGTGCAGGCCGTCGTCGCTGCTATTTTGCAGGAAACCAAAAACCGGCAGGACGCATTGGCGGCCTGACCGTACGAGGACGCATTGGCGAGATTGGGGTAGGCATAACATCGGCCAGCGTCATCGCGGGTGCGAAGAACGGATCCCAGCGGGTGGGAAAGTCCATCGTCAAGGCCAGGGATGCCGGGGTTTTGCGCTGCAGTCCGGGTCCCGCTGCTTTTGCGGCGAAGATCGTCCCGACCGGCAGCAGCCAAGAAGCTGGCCAGCTCGCCGCGGGCCTGTTCGTAACCGGCACCGATGTCCTCAGGACGGTTGTCCATGAGCGAAATTCCTAATGGCCTGACGCAAGGCATCAAGGGCGGGCAATCCGGAAAGACCCGTGGGGGTTGGATATACCCGGCAGGTGATCGCAGGTTCGGCATCAGAGGGAAACAGATCAATCCCCTGCATACTGAAAGTCGGCGAGCCATGAAAGACCAATGCTTTTGCTTCTTCATCGGTCGTGATTTCCCGAACCGTAAGGCTTTCGGCAGGCAGGCCCTCCAGCTCCAAGGCGTCCGCAAAAAGCTCCCGGGCCTGTGAACCGTTCGGACAATCGGAAATGGTACGTAATTCGATGTTCATGCTTCATACTCCCAGTGCTGTGCAGTTATTGTCAGCCCGGAGCGGTGTGGCGACACTTAACGACCACTCGCCGCGGCAAAATTAGCCCCAGTTGGGTCCGGAGAGAACGGCTGCATGTCCCATCGCCGCGTTACCCATCGCCCCGCTGTGTTGCCCCTCGCTGTATCGTGCGCCGCGCGCATCATGCGGTCCAGCCGCCGTCCATCGTGTAGGACGCACCGGTGACCATGGCGGCCTGATCGGCTGCCAGCCAGGTGACCAGGGACGCCACCTCGGCCGGTTCCACCAACCGCTTGATGGCGTTCCTGGCCAGCATCACATCACTGAGCACCTGCTCCGGGGCAATTCCGTGCGTGCGGGCCTGATCGGCGATCTGGCCCTCGACGAGTGGAGTGCGCACATAGCCCGGATTCACGCAGTTGCTGGTGACTCCGTGTGCGCCGCCCTCGAGCGCGGTGACCTTGGAGAGGCCTTCCAGCCCGTGCTTCGCACTCACGTAGGCGGATTTGAAAGCGGAAGCCCGCAGCCCGTGGATGGAGGAGATGTTGATGATGCGACCATGGTTTTGCGCGTACATGTGCGGCAGGGCCGCACGTATCAGCAGGAAAGGCGCCTCCAGCATGAGCGTGATGATGCGGCGGAACGCTGCCGGATCAAACTCCTGGATAGGGCTGATGGTCTGGATGCCGGCGTTATTGATCAGGATGTCCACCTCCAGTTTCAACGATTCCAGCGCGGCGGTGTCCAGGAGGTCCACTTCCCAAGCTTCCCCGCCGACTTCCTTCGCGACGGCGGCGGCGGCGGCCCCGTCCCGGTCGGCCACGATGACGTGCACGCCCTGGGCGGCCAGCGCCCGCGCGCAGGCGGCCCCCAAGCCGCCCGCGCCACCGGTGACCAGCGCCCGTTGTCCGGCGAGTCCGCCGGACAACGGGCCGGTCCCGCTCGCTGGCGCCTTTTCCCCCGCTGACTCATCCCCTGGTGCCTTATTCCCCGGGGCCCCATTATCTCGGGCGTTGTTCCCTGATGCATTGCTTTCCGGCGCGTTAACACTCATTCCCTACCCACCTTGCTTTCAACCTGGCCCGAAGCGGGTCCGTTCATGGCCAGCGTACCGGCAGCGTCGGCGTCGTCCACGTCCTGCAGGGAAATCCCCTTCGTCTCCTTCAGGCACAGGACGGCGACGGAGGTGACGATGCAGGCACCCATCAGGTAGAGGGCCACCGGGACGGAAGACTTGTAGTGCTCCAACAGGGCGGTGGCGACGATCGGAGCCATGGATCCGGCCACAATCGAGGTCACCTGGTAGCCCAGTGAGACGCCGGAATAGCGCATCCGGGTGGGGAACATTTCCGCCATGATGGACGGCTGGCCCGCGTACATCAGGGCGTGGAACAGCAGACCGATGGTCACCGAGGCCAGGATCACGAAGTCGTTGCCCGTATCCATCATGGGAAAGGCGAAGAAGCCCCAGGTGGCACCGGTCAGGGCACCTGCCATATAGGTCGGTTTGCGGCCGATCGTGTCGGAAAGCTTGCCGACCAGCGGAACCACGCAGAAGTGAACGGCGTGGGCCGCCAACAGCAGCAGCAGGATGCGGGCTGTGTCCGCGTGCACGATGAACTTCAGATACGTGATCGAGAAGGTGACCACCAGGTAGTACAGGATGTTCTCGGCGAAACGCAGACCCATGGCGGTGAACACTCCACGCGGGTAGCGCCGGAAGACCTCGGCGACACCGTAGCCGGCCTTAGGGTTGGTCTGGATTTCTTCCTGTGCCTTGAGGAAGATGGGGGCGTCGCTGACCTTGGTGCGGATGTAGTAGCCGATCACGACGATGACTGCGGAGAGCCAGAAGCCGATGCGCCAGCCCCAGCCGAGGAACTCCTGCTCGCTGAGCGTGGAGGAGAGGAAGAGCAGGACACCGGTGGCCAGCAGGTTGCCCATTGGCACGGCCGACTGCGGCCAGGATGACCAGAAACCGCGCGACTTGTTGGGGCTGTGCTCGGCGACCAGCAGTACCGCGCCGCCCCATTCACCACCGACGGCGAAGCCCTGGATGAAACGCAGCGCCACCAGCAGCGCCGGAGCCCAGTATCCGGCCTGCGCAAAGCCCGGCAGGCAGCCCATCAGGAACGTCGAGGCGCCGACCAGGATGATACTGAGCTGGAGCAGTTTCTTGCGGCCGAACTTGTCGCCGAAGTGCCCAAAGACAATGCCGCCGAGCGGGCGGGCCACGAAGCCCACCGCGTATGTCAGGAAAGCGGCCATAACACCGTCGAGGTCGGAACCGGCGTTGGGGAAAAACATCTTGCCGAAGACCAGGCTGGCGGCGGTGGCATAAAGGAAGAATTCGTACCACTCCACCACCGTCCCGGCCATCGAAGCCGCAACGACTTTTTTGAGTCCGGACTCTTTGACCGTCTGTAGGGGCGGGGTTTGCGAACTCATCAGCGTCTCCTTGGTGTCTGCACCGACACGGCGTCTTTTTTCCGGTGTGGCCGTCGTGCGCCGATACCCGAATGTGATCTGCGGCACGTCACCTGGCGGCCTAGACGAGTATCACAGCGCCCGCGGTACTAAACAACGGCGATTAGCGCAGACCGCATCTGCACGAATGCACGGCGCCCGCGACCGGTAGGCGATTTAACTCCCGGATGTGGATTTCACGGTCAGCCCTGCCAAAGGCATTTCCACGCCGAGGGTAGCCGCTGGTTAGGGCCTCAGCAGCATCGGTCGCAACCGACGCATCCCTCGCAGGCTTTCTCGTGACCTTTATGTTGCTCCCGCGGCGCCGGTGCGGTCAGCCAGTCCGGCCAAAAACATTTCCACGCCGAAATCAAAGGCCTGATCCGCCTGAGAATCGGCCCCGGCACCGCTGCCTTCACGGGCGTCCCGAGCGACCAGCCCGGCGCGGGCGAGGTCAGCCTGGGTTTGCTCCTCCGCCACCGCGCCAAGGATGTAGTGCGTCATGGCCCGGGCACCCCAACTCGCCTCCAGCTCCCCCAGACCGCCCGTGGCCAACAGCCCGCGGAGCGCGGTGACCGGCGCCAGCGCCTGGGGATCCAGTGCCTGGGCGAGGGACACAACCTCCGCCCCATCCCGGACCTGCAGCAGCGCCCGACGGATCTCCTGCGCCAGCCGCCGGATTGAGCCCGCGCTGGCGTCGCGGCCGGGACCTGCAGGGCTGTCCGGGGCGTCCACGTCCTGAAGGATCCTCTCGGCCAGGACCCCCAGCAGCTCCTGCTTATTTTTCACATGCCAGTACAGGGCCCCCGGCTGCACGCCCAGATCCCGGGCCAGCCGCCGCATGGACAGATCCGCCAGGCCGTAGTCGCGCAGGATTTCCAATGCAGTGTCGATAATCTGCTGCCGTGATAATGACATCCACATCCCGATCGTTGCTCGTGCACATCCGGCCGAAATCACGGGCCGCCGTCCCTCCATGATGCCGCACGATTGACACCCCTCGCTGTCCTTCGCATAATTGAACGGTGTTCAATTACTTTCATGAGTTGGCCGATCGCCAGCTGTCCGGCGGGACTCTGACCCGCACCGAAGCCCTCACCGTGCTGAACTCGACGGACGATCAGCTCCTGGAGATGGTGGCCGCGGCCGGGCGCCTCCGCCGGGCGCATTTCGGCAACACCGTCAAGGTCAATTACCTGGTCAACCTCAAATCCGGCCTCTGCCCGGAAGACTGCAGCTATTGTTCGCAGCGCCTCGGCTCGGCCGCGCAGATCCTCAAGTACACCTGGCTCAAGCCCGAGGAAGCCGTGCAGCAGGCGACCACCGGGATCCGGGCCGGGGCCTCGCGGGTCTGCCTGGTGGCCAGCGGGAAGGGTCCCTCGGACCGCGACGTCGCACGCGTCTCGGACATGGTGCATCAGCTCAAGGACGAACACCCCGCCGTCGAGGTCTGCGCCTGCCTGGGCATCCTCAAGGCGGGCCAGGCGGACCGGCTCAGAGACGCCGGGGTGGACGCCTACAACCACAACCTCAACACCAGCGAAGCCAACTACGCCGACATTTGCACCACGCATGAGTACGCGGACCGGGTCCGGACGGTGGAGCACGCCAAGGCCGCCGGGCTGTCCCCCTGCTCCGGCCTCATCGTCGGTCTGGGCGAGAGCCAGGACGCCTTGATCGATGCGGTCTTCGCCCTGCGTGAGCTGGGGAGCGACTCCATCCCGGTCAACTTCCTGATGCCCTTCGACGGGACACCCTTGGAGGGCACCTGGCTGCTCACGCCCGCGCTGTGCCTGCGGATCCTGGCGATGGTGCGTTTCGCCTGTCCCGGCACCGAACTGCGGATGGCCGGCGGGCGCGAAATGCATCTGCGCTCGCTGCAGCCACTGGCGCTGCAGGTGGCCAACTCGCTGTTC
>CAJDTL010000101.1_pt1 | contig 18543 bp, 9 predicted proteins | sample 7389871 | NCBI WGS metagenome assembly CAJDTL01 (sample SAMEA7055650, study PRJEB34461) | soil metagenome | biome: terrestrial ecosystem; feature: Peninsula; material: soil | place: Antarctica | collected 2016 | reverse complement strand
GCGGCGCCGATTGTGCCGGCGGCCGCCTCCTTGATCGCAGCCTCGGACAGCGGCACAAATCTCGTCCCGGGCAGCCCATTGGCGTCCAGGATGCGGCGGAGCTGGCTCTGGGCGTCCGCCGGCAGTGCGTCGGTAAAGCCGAGGTATGGGACCTGTCCGGTGGCGGCTTTCGCGTTCTGCAGCTGGGTGAGCATAGTGTCAATCTTCTTCACGGCTTCCTTTTGGACATCGGTCAACCCCTTTTTGTTGATGCGCTGGATCCCCGCCTCAAGGGCGTCGGCCCAGGTGTCGGCGGTCCATCCCTTCACCTCGAACCCATGGCGCCTACCGGCAACCACCAAATCGAAGTCGATCTCGCTCGTTCCCATCTTCACCTGCCGCCTTACGTTGGTGCCAATCGTCTGCGCCACCGGCTCTGCGGCCATCTCCGCGCCAGCCCCTCGTGCCGCGGTCCTGAAGGATTTCATCACTCCGCTCGACGACGGGTCGGTCGCCGCCCGCCGGTATAGATCCCAGGGAGTACGCCGATCGCGGCCGAGGAAATCCAGCGACGAGTCGGTAATGGAGGTTCGGTTAAGCCAGCGCAGGTCCAGGGTTTCCAGGCCTTCGCGCGCCTTCCGGCCAAGGACCAGCAGCGCCTCGTCGGACACGCCCGGGCGGTTGACCAGAGTCTGGACCTCGAGGATGAGTGAATTGGGCAGCCGCGATTGGGCCGCAGCGATCAACAAGTCGGTGAGGGACGCGAGGGAATTGGGGCGGGCGGCGACGACCTTTTCGACGGCCTGCAGGAAGGCTGCCCGCGCCTCGGGGCGCAGCTGCGATGCGCGCTGGGCGATGGCGAACTGGGCGTCTGCCGCACTCTGGGCCCGCGCTGCCGCTGCCTTGGCCTCTGCCGCGTCGGCCGTTTTTCCGGCGGCGGCCGCCGCGTCAGCCTCGCTTCGGCTCACCAACGCACCCAACCGGTCCAGGACCCGCTTGCCCACTGCCTCCGACGGCGTGCCGGCGAGCTTGCCGAGCAGCTGCTCGGCGGCGACTTCTCCGCGGGCGACCCGCAGCATCGAGAAGAACCCTGGGCCCGCCTCGCGGCCGGCGGCCATCGAGGCTCCCTCGCGGGTGACCGCCGCCAGTGCTTCGGCCTCGGTGCCGTACCTGGCAATCACGCGGCGCAGCGCCTCCGCCTCGGCACGTAGCGGCATCACCGCGTCGCGGAGCACCCCGGGCAGGGCCATCACCCGGTCGGCAGCGGACACGAGCTTCGGGATCAGTCCGGAGGCAATCAACCGGGCCAGATCGTGAGCAATCCAGATGGTCATGGTCACGTCGAAAAGGGTCAGGAACGCCCGTCCCTCGGCCGTCTTCTCCAGGGCGGCGCGGTGTTCATCGACCAAGGCCATGGCACCGATGAGCACCGAGTTCACGATGGCGGCGCGGCCGACGGCGGTGCCGGCGGCCACCGCGACGCCCTCACCGATCGCTGTGGCGCCCCCGCCGCTTGCCAGGCTCCGGGCGAGAGCCGGCCCGAAGGCGGTGGTCAGACCGGTGGCGGCCATCAGCCACATACCGCCCTGCATCTGCGTCTTGACCATCCGGTTGAGAATCTCCTGGTCCGGTAAGTCCAGCAACCCCACCGCCTCAACCAACGACACGATCCGGCTCTGCGGGTTGGCGCCAATAGACGTAACCCGGACCAGTTGCGTGGGCAGGTACGGCCCCTGCTCCGCGCCATCGTTGACGATCAGCTCGTTCATCTTGGCCCGGTACATATTCGCGGCCATACCGGTCAGGCCGGAACCACCCAGGCGGAAGATCATCGGCTGAATGTTCGCGACGGTGCGCGTGACTGGACCCGCGGCCTCCCCGGGTGCCGCTCTCTCCCGGCCGATTGCGACGGCGCCGCCGGGCGGGAATTCGGCGGCCGAAAGCAGCCGCGAGCCCGCGGTGGAAGTTTTCCGGACGGCCCAGTGATAGAAGCCGTCGGCGTCGAAACCGAATTTGAATTCGGGCAGCGCCTGCAGGTTTTCGCCCGGAACCTGCATGGCGGCCAGCGCCTTGAGCGTGAAAATCCGGCCGATCATGGCGAGTGCTCCGCTCTCCCCCGGCAGATTGATCAGCCGGGTCATCGTCCCGTTGCTGGAAAGCCGGTGCTCAAGGGCTGCAAACTGCTCCGGCGGCGTCGAATAGAGCAACCGGGCCGCCAGGCTCGCGTCCCCCTTCCCTGTACCCACCGCTGTAGCCAGGACCGTCACGCGCTGCTCAAACGTGAGTAAGGCCAGGACGTCGAAGTCCAGGCCGCGCAGCGAGGGCAGGCCGGCGGCGAGCGCCCGGTTGAGGATCTCCGTGCGCTGCGTCGTCTCCGCGGCCGAGCCCCTTCCAAACTCGGGCTGGAAACTTCCGCCCGGGATAAAGACGGTACCGGGGTAATGCCACCAGAACCTCTCTAGACGCTCATCCTCAGGCCGGGTTGACTGGGTGTAGCCCTCGTTCCAGAACTTTGGCGAGGCAACGGTGTAGCCGTAGAAGCGTCCGTTGCCGCCGGGGATCATCACCCGCGGACCGGTCCTGGGCGAATTGCGCAGCGCGATTTCCGCCCGGATCGACGTTGATTCATCAACAATGATTTCGCCGACCTGGATGGTGCCAATATTATGTTTCTCCGACGAAATGCCCGTGCGGTTTTCGCCGGCAAAATAGCTGTAGGACCCCACGGCCTTCGGGAGCTCGCTGTATGGCCGCGGCGCGGCAGTAATGGGTCCGGATACCCTGCCAAAGTCGGACGCGTTCTTCCCCTCCGGATAGGCCGGTCCCTGCCGTTCTGAGCGGCGGCCCAGCAGCGGGTAAATCGCCCATTTCTTCTCCTCCGCCTCGGTGAGGAGCCACTGAGAGGCCGGTTTCTTTGTATTGTTGAGCAGGCCCCACTCTTCCAGCTGATGAGTGTCGAGCAGATCGAGATAGGCATCGAAATAGGAGCGCTTCGTGGCGTCCTTCAAATCGCCGCGGTCGGCCCACGACACGGTGATCTTGAGCAGCTGCCACTCCGCGGCGTCGTTAATCAGCCGTTGTTTAAGCAGCCCGACGACCGCGTCGACGTCGGCGCGCAGCCGGGCATCCAGGACCGCACGGATGGCGGTGACGACGCCGGCCGGCACGCCGTCGAAGCTGCGGAGCCGGACGTGCTTTTCGCCGATGATGTCAAAGCCGCCAACATGGTTGGGATCCCCGTAGAGCCGCTGCGCCACCTGCTCCCGGCTCGTACCGGGCGGCGTCCAGAAGGTCGCCGGATCAAAGGTATCGATCAGCGGAGTCCAGTCCACCAACGGTTCCAGTGTGACGTCTTTGGCCGCCGCTGGCGGCGACGGAAGAGTCGGGTGGTCGGGATCCTCCTCCTGCCGGGCGATGCGGGCCAGCGGGGCAGCCCGTAGCACCGGAGCGGGACGGCCCGCGGCGAAGGCCGCCGCCACCGACTCCGCTTCACGCTCGGCGGCGTCACCGCGATCACTGAGCTCCCTCGACGGCGCACCGGTACTGCCCCTGGTCTGGACCACATGGGTGAGTTCGTGCGCAAGCAGTTTGCCGCCGTCGTGCGCCGCCGAAGGCGACGATCCTGCACCGAAAGAGATGTGCTGACCGGACGAGAATGCCGCGGCGTTGAAGCGGGCAGCGGCCTGTGCACTTCCCCCGTCGGCCTGCACCCGCACCGCGCCGAGGTCCTGGCCGAACCACGGTTCGAAGGCGGCACGTTCAGGAGTGCCCAGCCGTTCGCCGACCGAGGGCGCAGGCTTCTCACTCGGTTGCGCGGGCACTGGTGCAGGCATGGCCTTCCTGACGCTTCAACAGACCCCATACGCTACGCCTGGGCCGTCACGGCGCCGTCCCCGCAAACTGGGAAGAGCCCTGGCAACCGACCTGAAGACTCGGCGACAACAAGCTCCAGTGCGCCACCTTCATGCGGCACTTCATGCGGCAGGCAATGCGTTGCCAGCGACGGCGACAGGACCGGGCTGTCCGACGAGCAAATGTCACTTGTAAACACCATTCTGTTCCGAATTTCTACGCCGTCACGTCGGCTTGAGGATCTTGCGTTTCACAAGCTCTGCAATGATCAGCCGATAGTTTTCCGATAAGAGAGCTGCGGCCTGCTGGATTAGTCCCTTCGAGGAAGGATCGGTGCCGCTCGTCACGGCTCGTGCCGTTTCGGCTCTGCCGACTGCAGTTAATTGAGGAACATAGTCCCAGGCCCGTTTGTTGAGCGAGGCGATGTCAACGGAAGTGGTCGTCTTGAACCCCTCCAAAACGTCAAGCAGCGACTGGGCTACGGCCCGTCGGGCAATCAGCTGAGTCTGGAGGTTCATGGTCTTGTCCCCGGACAATGACCAAGTATCACCCAAACTGTTTGTCACGGGAATGCCGCCCGGAGCACGGTTGAGTGTGTCGTGCACCGACTTTGCGACGGCATTGGCCATCAAATCGGGTTCTTTTTGATGGATTCCTTGCAATAGTGTCGAAAATCGACCCTGTGAGTCAATATTCGGCCGAAAGACGACCCCCTTGAACTCCACGGTTTCATATCGGGAAAACTCCCGGGCAACGTCCCCCGTCCAGGCCTGCGCGGCAACCGCATCGAAGAACGCTACCGAGGCCGATGTGAACTCATTGCTGGCATTCATCGGCAGACGGCTGTTGAACAACTGCATTACGTCGCGCTTATTGAAGAGGTGGCCAGCGGCGAACGCGTCGGTGAGGAAGTGATCGGCGAAGGAGTTCAAGGTGAGGGCGCTATCCCTATTTCCACTTTGTGATGCCCTAATGGCCCGCCTATGGTAGTCCTCGTAGGCAGACTTGTGATCGAACGCGGATTTTCCCGAGATTGGTGCCAAACCGGACGAAGAGGGAGCGAAATGCGCCTCGTTCTGCGCTGCCAAGCTGTGATAGCGGTTGGCCGTGGCCGCGTCCCACTCGGCAGTCGTCACTACCCCAGCAGGCCCGGCTTTGTCTTTTTTGATCAATGCGGTGAGCGAGTTCAGTTCCTTCGCCGAGGCACCGCTCATCTGCGTGGGGTCCGCAAAGAAGTCACCCATGGCGATGCCTTCACCATATTCAATCGTGGCGCCGTTGACTACCATAATCAGCTGCTTCTGGGTGAGAGCGTCCTTGGTTGCCTGATTCAGCACCGGAGGGATGAGGAGTACTTCGCCTGCATTAAAACCTGAAACGGCGTTGCCTGAGCTACCTGGCCAAGTCTTCCATTTGCCTGGGTTTGCAGCACGTAACTCGTCCTCACTGAGTCCGAACTTCGCTGCCAGGAACGTCGGAGTCTCGCCCTTGCGGACAATATATTTGAGGGCTCTTTTGGCTACGAGCTCCGACATAGCCTCGCCCGTTTCGCCGAGTTTGGCGTGCTCGCCTGATTCGTATCGCTGGACCGCGCGCTTACCCAAACCACTCAATGGCACGGCTGCGCGACCGGAGCGTGTACTGGAGGCTTGTTGCGCCTGGGTTTCCGCGGCCTGATCGGTTGAGATAGTTTCAGGCAATGAACCAATTGCTCCGCGCTGCTGCACTACGTGGGCCAGTTCATGAGCCAAGATTTTTTGATGCTGGGGCGCGTCGGGCGCGTTGCCGCCGGAGCCCATGACAATGTCCGTACCGAATGTGTAGGCCGCTGTGTCCAAGTCATCCGCGGACGCCCGCGCTTGTGGATCCGAGTGGACCCTGACATCCCTCATGTCGACGCCCCACCGGGACTCCAGGGGACCGCGGAGATCGGCATCCACCGCATCACCGGGCGAATTTAATCCTCCTTCGACGATCCGGCGCCGTGTCGCCCTCTCGCCAGTGGCATTCGCGGGCATGTTGTTCCTGGTTTCCTAAACTGTTCGGTTGATGGCTCCATATTCCGCGTCTCGGCGTCACGGAGCCGTCGCAACGCCGCCGTGACGCGCCTGCCGCACCATGAACCCATGACGGACGGAGCAAATACGGACATCGCTGACCAGTGGACCGGAGTGGGACTGCGCTTCCCGCTGCGCCCGGCCGCCGTGACGGGAGGCCTCGAGTACCTCGGCGGCATGGAACTGATCCGCCAGTCCATTGCCACCATCCTGGACACCCAGCCCGGCGAGCGCATCATGCTCCCCTCCTTCGGCTGCGGGCTGCTGCGCTACCTGATGGAACCGAACACGCTGAGCACACGCACCTCGATGGAACAGGACATCATCTCTTCGCTCGCGCAGTGGGAGCCGCGGGTCCGGCTGGTGAACGTTGCGGTGACGCCCGGGGAGGATCCTTCCCTGGTATGGATAGAAATCTCCTACGTGCGTCTGGCCGATCTCCGGCCGGACAACCTGGTTTACCCGTTCTATTTGAAGTAGCGACCCGATGGCACTGATCAGCCCGATTCTGGACAACCGCTCCTACGAGCAACTGCGCGATGAGCTGATCCGCCGCATCCCTGTCTATGCGCCGGAGTGGACCAACCACAATGAGAGCGATCCGGGCATCGCGCTGGTGGAACTCTTCGCCTACCTCGGCGAGTCACTGCTGTACCGGTTCAACCAGATTCCCGACGCCGCCCGGATCGAGTTTCTGCGCATGCTGGGGGTCAGGCCCCGCCCGGCGCAATCGGCGCTGACGCTGCTGGCGGTATCGACCGAGCGCGCGGAGGGTGTCCAGATCCTGCAGGGTTCCGAGGCCGCTGCCGGGGCTGTGTCCTTCCAGACGCAGGACGAGGTGTACGCGTGGCCGCTGGACCTGGTGGCCGCGGGCAAGACGCCGGAGGATCCGGCGGACACAAAAGCCGGTCATGACAGCAGCGAGGACGCGCTGGCCCGGGCCAAGGCAAAGAAAGCGACGGCCCAGTTCTACCGCACCACCGTGGTTTCAGCGGATCCCTTGGCGGCGGACGCCGTCTCGGTGGATGTCAGCGCGCAGGCGGACCGGTCCCTGTGGGTCGCGCTGCTGCGCAAGGACACCACGGACGTGGAGAAACTCGCCGGCCGGACGCTGTTCATCGGGGTCGCCTTCGATGAAACCATCGCGGAGCCCGTGCAGCTGGAGGCCCTGAATGCCGACGGCGCCGCGGCCTTCCGCTCGGACGGGCTCACCTCCAGCCCTCCCCCGATGCTCTGGCGGCTCTGGAACGGTCCGCCCAAGACGCCCGCAGGCAGCAAGGGCGGCGCAGGTGGCAGGGGCGGCAAGGGCGGCCCGGGCGGAGCGGAAACGTCCGCCTTCCAGGAGCTTCAGGTCCTCGGTGATACCACCAAGGGCCTGGTGAGCAGCGGCGTCGTGAAGCTGGCGCTGCCCGCAGGCCTGCCGATCGTCACTGCGCCGCCGTCGGGCGGTCAGGACAGCCCGCCGCCGCTGGAGGACACCAAACTCGCCAAGAACGTGCTCGCCTGGATCCAGGTCTGCCGTCCGGAGAACGCCGACGTCAATGATTCCATTCACCGGGTCCGCTGGGTGGGCATCAACGCCGTCCAGGCCATCGCGTCGCGGACCGGCGCGGCGGAACTGCTGGGCAACGGGACGGGCGACGGCGATCAGCAGCTGCCGCTGAACCATCACCCGGTGGTGCCCGGCAGCATGGTGCTGGAGGTGGAGGAACCCGCCGGCTGGACGTCCTGGCTTGAGGTGGAGAACTTCTCCGGCAGCGGTGCCGCGGACAGGCACTACCTGGTGGACTATGACCACGGCTCGGTATCCTTCGGGCGGGCCCGGGTGCCACAGATCGGTGAGCGCATCCGGGTGCTTGCCTACCAGTACGGCGGCGGGTCGGCCGGCAATGTCGCGGCAGGGGCCGTGTCCGCGCTGCCGGGCACGGCCGGGGTGAAGGTGGCCAATCCGCTGCCGGCCGCGGGCGGCACCGACGGCGTGCGCATCGACGAAGCGATGGATGCGATCCCCGCCGAGGTGCACCGCCACGACCGCGCGGTGATCGGCGCTGACTTCCGGGACCTTGCACTGCAGGTGTCCGGCGTGAAGCGGGCCGAAACGCTGCCGCTGCTGCACCCGGACAATCCCACCGTACCCGCGGCGGGTGTGGTGAGCGTGATGGTCTTCCCGGAGTTTGACCTGAGGAACCCGGCGGCCCCGATGCCGGATCTGGGCTTACTGCGCCGCGTGGCCCGCTATCTGGACGCCCGTCGGCTGGTCACCACGGAACTGTATGTGATTCCGCCGGAGTACGTGCGGATCAGCGTCTCCGTTGGCGTCCAGGTCCGCGCCGGTTATCAGGTGGACGCCGTCCGCCGCTGGGTCGAGCTGATCCTGCGCCAATACCTCGCACCGCTTCCCCCCTACGGGCCCGACGGCGGCGGCTGGCCGCTGGGCCGGACCATCCGCCGGGCGGAGCTTGAGGCCATCGCCGTTCAGGTGGAAGGCGTCCAATACCTGGAGGATCTGCTGCTGGCCTCCCCGGACGCACCCCGGACGGAGCAACCGCGCATCGATCTGTTGCCCTGGCAGCTGCCGGAGCTGGCGGCCATCACGGTCGTGTCCGGCACCCCGCTGCCCGTGGGCACCGACTACGCTCCCGCCCCGGCACCGAAAGTCCCGGTGCCACTCCCGCCGGAGGTGTGCTGATGTACGGGGACCGTTCGCTCAGTCTGCTGGTCCAACCGGACCAGTGGGCCCGCTGCGCCCACTCCAATACCGCGCTGCTGCCCGGCGGCGGCGTCGTCCTGGACTGGGCGGAGGATGCTTCGGAACGGGCCGGGGATTATTGCCCGGCCACCGAACCGGCCACGGCATGCCGGCAAGCCGAAACAGGGCACGCCGAATCGGGCGGCTCCGGATCAGNNNGCCGCTTCGCCCGGCGCCGGCGTGCTGGGCCACCCCGCCGGTCTGGCCGTGGATCGGGCGCAGCGGCTGTATGTGGCGGAACCGGCCACCCGCTCGGTGCTGGTGATGGATCTTTGGGTCCAGCGGCTGCTGCGGCGGGTGCCGATGGGTCGCGGCCGTCCGGTCGATGTTGCGCCGGACTGCGGCCGCGTTGCCGTGCTGCTGCACGGGCCGGCGTCGCTGGCCTTCCTGGAGGGCCGGCGCTCCCCGCGCCCCGGCCCGGAGCTGGTAAACCCGCGCCGCCATCCCGGTCTATCCCCGGACAGGCTGGCCGCCGGCCTGCTGGTGCTGTGGCGCGGCGGCGGCCACGGCGTCATCGCTTCCCCGGACGGCACGGTGCAGCTGGAAGTGGACGGCGCCACCGCCATCGCCAGCACTGCCCAGGGACTGCTGGTGGTCGCCCGGGCGCCCGGTCTGTCGTTCCGGCGGTTCCAGCACGACGACGACGGCTGGCTGGAGCTCGAGCCTGCCTCCGCCCCGGCTTTCGACGGCGGTGCCGTGGCCGTCTCGCCGGCGGGGCGCATCGTCTTCACCACCCCGGCGGGCTTCGCCACCACCACGGGTTCCGCGGCCCGGCACGAACCGGAGGGCACGGTGGTGACCTACCGGCTGGACAGCGGCCGTTACCGCACCCGCTGGGGCCGGGTATTCCTGGATGCCTGCCTGCCGGCCGGGACCAACGCGACCCTGCGCTTCCTGACCAGCGACGACGAGGATGTCCTCGATCCGCTGGAAGCATCCGCACCGGGCCGCGGCGCGCGCCCCGTCCCGCACCCGGAGCTGACTCCCCCGCTGCCATCGCAGAGCCTGCTGGCCGCGGTGGAGCGGAACATCACCCTTTTCCGGCGGCCGACGGGACGCGAACAGCCGTGGCAGCAGATCTCCCCGGAGGACGATTTCGAAACCTATGAATCCCAGGTCAATGCGGCACCGGGAAGGTATTTGTGGCTGGAAATGCACCTGGCCGGCACCGTGCAGACCAGCCCGCGGATCCGTGCCGTCCGGATCGAACGGCCCGGCCACCAACTGCTGAGCAGTCTCCCCCGTGCATGGTCCCGGGACGACGGGGACACGGACTTCATCCACCGTTTCCTGGCACCGCTGGAGGGGACCCTGTATGAGCTGGACTGGCGGGCGGCTGAGCGCGCCATCCTGCTGGATCCGCACACCACCCCACAGGAGGCACTGCCTTGGCTGGCCGGCTTTGCCGGACTCGTCCTGGACCGCCGCTGGCCCGAACCGGCCCGCCGCGCCCTGATTGCCGAGGCCTACCGCCTATTTGCCCGACGTGGCACCCGCGCCGCGCTGATCCGGATCCTCGAACTCTACCTGGGCAGGGCCCCGGTGATCATCGAGGCGTGGCAGCTGCGCGGTCTCGGTGGCATGGTGCTGGGCAATCCGCCGGCCGGCCGGCCCGCGCCCGCGATCGGCGGAAACGCCCGGGCCACCGGCATGCTGGGCCGCTTCTCGATCGGCGGGTCCGCTCCCACGGCCTCCACTATGTCCACTACGTCCGCTGGGTCCGCTGGGTACAGGACCGCGACCGTCCCCGTCCTGGACAACTCCTCCACCGGCAGCGTGCCGCCGTCGAAGCGTGGCGCCAACGTACAGGATTCCTTCCAGCTCGCCGCGCACCGCTTCACCCTGCTGATCCCCGGCGAACTTACCCCGGAGCAGCGCCAGGTAGTGCACGGAATCGCCGAAGTGCACCGCCCCGCCCACACAATGTATGAGCTCTGCGAACTCGGAGCCGGCATGCGGGTGGGGCAGCGGCTGCACGTGAGCCTGACCTCGTTCGTCGGCCCGGACGCCGCTTGGGCGCCCGCGGTAGTAGGCCGGTTCCGCGTTGGCGGCGACGGCGTCGTCGGTACGCCCACCCCGGGTTCCCGGCTGGGCGAGACCTCGAGAGCGGGGCAGGTGAGGGTCGGATGACCGAGCTGTTCATCGGCACGCTGAGTGCTAGCGCGTCGGCAGGGAACTACGACGACGATAGCTCCGTTGCGGGCGCCGGGAACCTGCAATCGCGGATGCAGGACATGCTGGCCCATCTTGGGGACCGTCGGCTGGAGGAGATGCTGGGGGCGGCGGAGTTTCCCGACGGTGAGTGGTGTCTGCGCCGTTTGGACCTTCGGGTGGCGCTGGATCCGGCACGGCCAGGACCTGCGCTGGAAACCCAATGGGCGCACGCCGTGGTGCAGGAACTGGGCCAGCGGATCGGCTCCGGCTCGGACGACGTGCTGCACTTCCCGCGAATCACCGACGCGCTCAATGATCTCGCGGCGTCACTGGCCGCCGGACGGACGGAGCATGCCTGGGCTTGGCGGCAGCTCGGGCTGCTGCTGCCCGAGGATCCGGATCCGGCCGGTGCGCCGGGACCGGCGCTGCTGGCCGTGCTGCGGCGCCGGCCGGAACAGGCTCTGGCCGCCATAGTTACCACTGTGGAGACGCACGGTGCCGCACCGCTGCACCGTCTGCTGGCCGGACGCGGCTGGTTTGACCTGGCGGCCATCGTCGCAGCGGCGGCCGGAGCGCCATGGGCCGCCGGGATTCAATCACTGTTCTCCGCCGTGACAAGCACCGCGGGAGATGACACCGCAGAAGCGTTCCCGTCGGGAAGAGGCACTGCGGGAAATGTCACTCCGGGGAACGTCGCTGCGGTACATTCCGGTGTCGGCAGTGTCACCGGACGTGGTCCTGACAGTGACCGAGGTGCCGCGCGGCGCCTTCCTGACCACGGTATCGGCGCTGCCGAGGGACCGTCCGGTTCCGGCCATCCGGTCCCGTTTTCGATGCATGGATCCGGCCAGGTAGAGGGCGCACGGCTGGCGGAAGCAAAGCGGATAAACGCACGCCTGGCGGACGAACGACTAGCGGACGCATGCCTGGCGGACGAACGACTAGCGGACGCACAGTCGCTGGATGTTGCCCGGCGTTCGCGGTTGGCTAGGGCCATACTCCGAAGCGGGCTCCGCCCGGACATCCCGACTGCCGCGGCGTGGGCCCTGCTTGCCGCGACCGAGGCGGACCCCGGATTGCTGCGCCGACCGGACGCAGCTGAAATCCTCCGGTCGCTGGCATCGCGCTTCCTCGCCCCAGGCGGCGCTGGCCAGAGCCTCGGCGACACCTCCCGATCGGGGTCTGCGACCGGACCCACCGGCGCGGCCTCCGGAACCGGGCCGGCCGCCGTAGGACGCACCGGCACCGGCGGCGCCGACAACAGGCGTGCCGATGTCAGGGCGGACAAATCCGGGATCACCGAATCCACAGGTACCGAATCCAGTAGCACCGAATCCACGAGCACCGGCGCCAACGACCTGCGGACTTCCGCTGCCGGCCACAACCCACTGTCCGATGGGCCCGGGCGCGACGTTCCCGGCGCGGAAGCCGACTCTCACGGCACCACGGCCGGCGCCGGTTCGGCCGGCATCAACGGCACGGCCGACGGCAACGCCCCGACCGACGGGACAGCAGACGAGGGCACAGCAGCCGCCGGTGCGGGTCGGGTCGCGACAGGTGAGGACCCCACAGGTTCCCCGGCTGAAGCCGGCAGTCCCACTCTCTGGGCGGGGCTGCCGTTCCTGCTCGCCACCGCCGACGGCGCCGGCATCCCGGACCTGGTGCTGACCGATCCCGCCCTGACTGAGCGGCCGCTGCGATGGATCATTCACCGGCTTGGACAGCTGCTGGTCCCGGCGGCGCCGGACGACCCGTCGGTTATGGCGCTCGCAGGGCTGACGCCCACCGCTGAAGCGCCCGACGGCGGCCGGCACGCAACGGCAGAGGGCGCCTCCGCGGCGAGCGCCATGACCCTGGAGAAACACGACTCGGAGCGCCACACCGCAGAGAGCCACGACTTGGAGCAGCTCGCCTTGGAGCAGCTGGCCTTGGAGCACCATGCGGCGCGCTGGGCGGAGGCCACTGCAGGCAGGCTCGGGCGTCCGCACCATGACCCCTTCGACGTCGTCGCAGAGATCGCCTTCCGCCGCGGCGAGGTCCTCGCGCAGAACGGCTGGATCGAAGTGCATCTGAGTCTGCGGGATGTCGACGTGGATGTGCGCCGCGCCGGCCTGGACATCGACCCGGGCTGGGTCCCGTGGCTGGGAGTGGTGGTGCGCTTTGTCTACGAGTGAGCTGCTTGCGCCGACGGAAACCGCGGCGACGGCGACCACGGCATCGGAATCCGTGCGGGCGGCCAGCACATCACGACATGCCGGACCGACGGCTGCCGCGGCACCCTGGACGGTCATCAGCGCGGATCTGACTTCACGCACCGCCCGGATCGCACGCGACGTTGCTGCCGTGCTGGAGCTGCATGGCAGTGCCGGCTCGGGCGCTGCCGAGGCGGCGGATTTCTTCCGTAGTTGGGCCGACAGCACCTCGACGCAGCGGCACCTGGTGGATGCACCGCTTGATGCTCTCGCCGCACGGTTCGCGCTGACGCCGCCAGAGGTCGACCTGCTGCTGCTGGCGGGCCTGCCGGAGGAGCACGAGGGAATTGCCGCGACCTTCCGCAGCCTGCATCCGCAGGGCGAACCTCATCCCACCGCAGGGCTCGCGGCCCTCATCCTGACCAACGCCTTACTGTCGGCCGGGGCTGCTGTTCCCGGTGACGCTGCTCCCGATGATGCCGTTCCCGGTGACGCAGGCGCTGGTTCCGGCGATGCGGTGGACGCACGACCGGTCCTGCGCCGGTTGCTCGCCAGCGGGGAAGCGGTCCGCCATGGGCTGCTCCGGCTGGCAGGAAACGGCACTCTTTTCGAACGGTCGCTCATTTCCGCGGACGGTCTTTGGGAGGCCATGCACGGCCACGACGCGTGGCCCGACGGCCTCCCGCGTGTGGAAACGGGCACCGTCCCGCCCGGGTTGGGCCGCTGGCTGGCCGGCACCGGTGCCCGCCGCGCGGTTGCCGCCCTTCAGGCGGACGCCGGCTGCAGCATCCTGGTAACCGGTGCGCATGAAAGCATCACGCTCAGCCGCGCTCTCGCCGTCGCCGGTGCTGCCGGCAGATCGATTGCCGCCGCCAGGGTCAAGGCCGGTGATACCGCAGGCATTGCACTGCTGGCCGCGCACGCGGCCCTGCGCGGCGCGGTACCGCTGCTGGTTCTCGCCGCCGTCGAGCAATCGGAGCCGGATCTGCTGGCTGTCGGGGACGTTCCCGGGCCGGTACTGATCTGTTCCGCCAGCACCTCCGTTCGTGCCGCCGGCGGCCGTCCGATGCTGGCACTGGATGCCGACCCGGTAGGCGCCCGGGACCAGCAGTCCGCCTGGGCCGCCGCCCTGCCGCACCTGTCTGCGCAGGCCGCAGGCATCGCCGCCCGGCATCCTCTGGACCCGGCCCTGATCGCCGAACTCGCCGTCGACGTCCTCGCCCATGGCGGCCAACCGGAGCTGCCGGAGGTCACCGCCCTGATCCGCGCCCGGGCCGGCCTCACCCTGCCCCCGGGGGTGCAGCTGCTCAGCCCCACGGTGCCGTGGAACCATCTAGTACTGCCAACGGAAGCGGCGTGGCAGCTGCGCGATGCGGTGTCGCGGCTGGATTACCAGTGGGTGGTGCTCGAGGACTGGGAACTGCGGGGCCGGGCACACGCCACACGCGGAACCCGGATGCTGTTCACGGGGCCGCCGGGCACCGGCAAGTCCCTGGCCGCCCACGCCGTGGCCACCGCAGCCGCCACCGATCTGCTGCTCGTGGACGTTTCCCGGCTGGTGTCCAAATGGCTCGGCGAAACCGAGAAGCATCTCGCCGCGGCCTTTGACGCGGCCGAACGCACCCAGGCCGTACTGCTGCTGGATGAGGCGGACGCGCTCTTCGGCACCCGGACCGAAATCTCCGATGCCAACGACCGGTACGCCAATCTGGAGACCGCCTACCTGCTGCAGCGGCTGGACAGCTTCGACGGCCTCGTCATCCTCACCACCAACCTGCGCTCGAACATCGACGCCGCCTTCATCCGCCGGATGGACTTCGTGGTGGAATTCCCGGTCCCTGATGCGGACGGCCGGGCGGAGCTGTGGTCCCGGCACCTGCCCCCCACCGCGGTGGCCGAGGACATCGATCTGGTGGCCCTGGCCCGGCTCTACCCGGTGCCCGGCGGCTGGATCCGCAACGCGGCAATCGCCGCCGCGTACGTCGCGGCCGCCGGGGCAGATCTGATCAGCCAGGCGCATCTGGTGGCTGCCATGAAGCGGGAATACGCGAAGGCCGCACTTCGCTTTCCCGGCGAACCTCCGAGGAGACGAAATGACTAAGACAGAGTCCACAAGGACCGACGGCTCCGCCTGCGGCTGTGATTCCTGCGCGGCGGCGGACCTGTCGGCCAATCCCTTCGTCGCCCTGCGCGTCGCCTACGGCATGCTGCTGGGCGAAGACGATTTCGATGCCCTGATGGCCAATCCGCGCGGCAAGCTGATGCTGCACCAGGCCTGGCTGCATGGTGCCGGAGTGGTGCACGGCCTCGACGTCCGCCGGGATGGCACCCGGAATCTGAAGGTCCTTCCCGGTCTGGCCGTGGACGGCGCCGGCCGCGAGCTGTACCAGGACTGCACGGTTACCCTGGACGTGCGCCAGCTGCTCGACGGTGCAGGTCTGAAAGACCCCGCGGATTGCTCGACGGAAACCATTGATGCCTATTTGGTCGCGGCCTTTTCCGCCTGCCCCTCGTCCGCCGTTCCGGTCCTGGCGGACCCGTGTGATGTCACGCGCAAACACGACGAGTTCTCCCGGATCCGGGAACAGGTCACCTACAGCCTGCGCACCAGGCCCGGCCCCGCGGCGCCGTACGGATACCATCGGGTCCGGGTGCTGCTGGGCCTGGAAACGCTGAAGAACGACGACGACGCCGGGCGTGAAGCGCTCGCCGCCCGGAAGCGGGCCGCCGGCGCAGCACCGGAGCAGCGCGCCGGGGCACTGCTGGCCGAGTTCCGACAGCTGGCGGCCAGGGACGAGATCGAGTTGGAGCCAGCGCACCAATCCGGGGACTGCTATCCCACCCTCTTCCCCTCGGAGGTGGACAAGTCGGCCGTGGTGCTGGCCGCCGTCGTCGTCAGCATCCGCGACGCCGGCGGCACGCCGGACGTCACCGTGGAGCTGCCGGACACCTCGGTGCGGAACGTGCTGCTGCCCACCGCCGTCATCCAGGAACTCGTGTGCGGGCTGGCCCCGGCGCTGATCTGCACGGCCGCGACCCTCGACGGCGGCGGCCCGCGCGTCAGCGGTGAGGCCGAGCTGAGCGAGCAGGGGCGCCGCCTGAGCTTCGCCGTCACCGCCGACGTCCTTCCCGCGTCCCTGCGCCGGGCCATCGTGATCACCTCCTTGTCCGAACGCGGCTGGGTCGAGGAGGATATCGACACCGTCCGATATGAGCCGAATGAACACCGCGTCATCATTGAGCTCGCGGACCGGCCCATCAACGATCTGGTCCGTCTGATCGTTCGCGGCACGGGCCCGACACCCGTCTATGGCGACGATCCCCGAGTGCCGCTGGCCGGCAGGGTGGGCGGACCGCCCGGCACGGCGGAGAACGGCCACGACGCCGTGCTGACCCTTCCCAATCCTCTGGTCGATAGGAGGGCCGGCTCATGACTGGCATGGTTGAAGAGCCCGGCAGCACGCCGGGGGCCACCGCCCCCGGGAACATCATCCGGCTCAATCCGGCGGACGGATTGTTCCTTCGCGGCGAGCACCTCGACGCCATTCAGGGCTACGCCCGCGAACTGGCCCATGCGGTTGGAACCGCCGCGGGCAGTGGCGTGGTCCATGGGTTCACGGTAGCCCTGGACGGGGACAAACTCCGGGTGGGCCCGGGCCTGGCGATCGATCCTCAGGGCCGGCCGCTGCGCTCCGACGCCGAAGCGGTGCTGGAACTGAAGAACCCCCCGGCGCTGGACAGCAGCGGGAACGGTTTCCTGGTCGTGGAGGTGGGTCCGGCCGAATGGTTCTCCGGGCACGAGAAAGTGTACGGCGACCTATGCGGAGACGGCTGTTCCGGATCCGGACCCGGATCCGGGATCCAGCCGTGGATCGGTGAGGGCATCACGGTTGAACTGGTGCCACGCAGCATCGAAGGCCTGAGCCAGGCCCGCCCGGCCCTGCGGTGCAATCGGCTGGCGTCCCTGTATTTCGATCAGGAGCGCAGAACCGGCCAGCCATGGCTGCGGCCGGACAGCGGACAGCCCGTCGTCCCGATCACCGGCTGGAACTGGAACGCCGGTGTACCGGCGGCGGAGGCAGCCCACGTGCCGATTGCCGCGCTGCTGGCAGTGGACGGTAAGTGGGTGCTCGATGTTTGGACCGCCCGCCGGGACGTGGACGGTCCGCCGGCCAGGAACATCTGGCAAACCCGGCTGTCGATGCGTCCCTGGAGCGTCTTTATGGCCCAGGTCCTGCAGTTCCAGGCCCAGTTGGCCTCCCACGCAGCGGACCTGAACCAGGTGGACTTCGATGCGGAGGCCTTCAGCAAATTCGAGCTGCTCCGGGAACTGTCCCTGCGGCTCAAGCTGACGCGCGCCCAGGAGGCGGCGCTCGGAAAGGACTTCCTGGAAAAGGTGGACAACGCCGCCAAATCGCTGCCGCTGGCCCGGGTGAAAACCGGCAAACCCCTTACTGCGATGGGTTTCGACGAGCTTCCGCCGGCGGGCTACCTGCCCATCCCCAGGGCGGCACCGAACGTGGAGTCCGCTGTCCGGCTACTGCTGGGCAACCGGCTGGACTACCGGTTCCTGTCCTGCGGCGTCGACTACGTGGCACGGGCCATCGATGAATCCCAGCACCGCGACCGTATCCCGCTGACCAACACCAAGCACCAGCCGAAAGTGGATATCCTCATCCCGGAGTCCCCCGGGGAGGAGCCGGCCGGTGGCTACCCCTGGGTGGCGTTCGTGCACCGGAGTTGCTGTGAGATCAAGGAAACACCGGCAGCGGCCGAACCCGTGGACGTCTACTTCAGCAGGTTCAAGGGCGGCACCGATGAACTGCAGGCGATCTATGGGAAGCACCCGAAACTAGACGGCGAGCCGGCAGCGAAACTGTTGTATCCGCCGTCCGACTGGGCCTACCCGGTCAACAATTACAAGGTGTCGGTGGCGTTTGCGGAGTTCCTGAAGAATCAGGGCCTGGAACTGCCCGGCTGCGACGTCTACCTGGTCGGTCTGGCCGCCGAAAACCGGCTGCCGCTCATTGCCGTCCGGGCGTCCCTGCTGGCGGCCTCCCTCGATTCCGGCCTGGCGCCTCCGGTGTTCAGCTTCACCGCAGCGCCGGCCCAGCGGGAGGCGATCATTATCGCCGTCGAACCCAGGGGTTGACGGCCGTGTACGGAGAGGCCCCGACCTCCAGGACAGGGGTGTGTATCGTCCGGGTGGAAACACAATCCGATAACCTGCTCATCGCCGTCTCTACCCGCCGGGACATCGGCCGCAGCCTGCACACCGCCTTCGAGGAGCGGCCGCACTACTTCACGGAGCCGGACGATGCCCTCGCGGCGATTACGCAGTTCCTGTATTCCTTTCGGGGAACCGACCCGACGGAGGGAAAGCCCGCTGACAGGCACGTCGGAAAGTGAGTTAACCGGTATGTACCGGCCGGACTCTTCAGCGGGGTAGCGAGGGCACCGGGGCACCCGGGGAATCATGATGCTCCTATTGTTGTCAAGCCTTGATTTTGGCTAGTTGATCCAACCAATCTCGATACCGCTCAGTGAGGTCATAATCGTA
>CAJDTL010000061.1_pt1 | contig 18610 bp, 22 predicted proteins | sample 7389871 | NCBI WGS metagenome assembly CAJDTL01 (sample SAMEA7055650, study PRJEB34461) | soil metagenome | biome: terrestrial ecosystem; feature: Peninsula; material: soil | place: Antarctica | collected 2016 | reverse complement strand
CCACCGGCCACGAGCCCCCAAAGATACGGACGGCCCACCAGACAGCCGTCCGCACCGAGTGCGATGGCTGTTGCGATATCCGAACCATGGCGAACACCGGAATCCACCAGGATGGCGAAATCGTCGCCGACAGCGGCCCGGACCGGTTGGATGAGGTCGACGGGAGCGACGGACCGGTCGAGCTGCCTGCCGCCATGGTTGGACAAATGGACGCCGTCCACGCCCAGGCTCTGTGCCCGCTTCGCGTCGGCTGCACCGATCGGACCCTTGATCACCAGCTTGCCGGGCCAAGCCTCGCGCAACCGTGTGAGATCGTCCCAGGTCACGCCCGGATCAAACTGCCCGCTGATATTTTCGATGGTGTATCCGCGGCCGGCGCCGTCGGCCACGTTGGCGAATTCCAGCGCCGGGCCGGCGAGCATGCCGGCCCAGTAATTCGGTCTCCGGCCGATGTCCAGGACGCTGCCAAGCGTCAGGGCCGGGGGTATTGTCAGTCCGTTCCGGATATCACGGACCCTTCTGCCGGCAACGGGGGTGTCCACCGCGACTTCTAATACGCGGTACCCGCTCTGTTCGGCCCGTCTGAGCAGATTCATCGTCAGCTCACGGTCCTTCCAGACATAGAGCTGAAACCACAGATCCTCGGCGTTGACCCCGGGTCCCTCCGCCAGGTCCTCCAGCGACGTGCTTGCCATCGTGGAGAGCACATACGGGATGCCCGCGGCCGCCGCCGCCCGTGCCACAGCCGATTCACCGAGCGGACTGATCATCCTGGTGTAGCCGGTCGGAGCGAACCCCAACGGCGCGGCAGTCTTCCGGCCCAGCATCGTACCGGAGATGTCGGGGGCGCTGACATCCGTCAGGACCCTCGGCAGGTACGTGTACCGGCCGAAGGACTCCACGTTATTGCGCAGCGATTGTTCCTGGTCTGCGCCGCCGTCGACGTAGTCGAAGACGGACCGCGGCAGGCGTCGTTTCGCCGCCATCCGCACGTCATCGATGGTTCGGCAGCGGCCCAGCCTGCGGCTTGTCCGGCTTCCGGAGGGCAGCTTCAGCGACACCAGTGCCATAGCTTCCGATATCTTCATCCGATGGCCCCGAGGCCTGTCCGGCCCCCGCACCGGCGGCGCTCACTGCCCACGGAGGTTCTCACACTCATTTGCCTGTCCGATTACCCGCCAGCGCAGTCGACCGCGCGGCCGCACTGACAACCTGCGCGACGGCCGCATCCAGATCAAGCGCGGAACCAAGCAGATAGCTGACACCGATGGCGCCGGGAGGACCGGAAGGATTGAACACCGGCGCAGCAATGCAGCGGACCCCGGCAGCGGTATCGCCGTCGTCAACGCTGAAGCCCTGCTCACGGACCTTGGCAAGATCCCTGACGAGCTTCTCCAAGGACCCGTCGCCCGCGCCGGCGGTGTCCCATGCCGGCAGATGGCCGGCGAGCTCGCTCCCGGGCAGCCAGGCCAGGGATGCCTTCCCGACGGCGGTGACATGCGCCGGCAGCCGGGCACCGACAGAGCTTGCCAACTTAATGCCCAGTCCCGGCGGGTCTTCCTTGCACAAGTACACGGCATCCGTCGCGTCAAGAATCGCAAAGTGTGAGGTGACGCCCAAGGCGCGGGTGAGTTCGGCGAGCTGGGGCCGGACGATGTCCAGCACGTCATTGGACCGCAAATGCGCCGCACCAACCTCGAAGGCCCTCAATCCGATGGAGTAGGACGCGTGCTCGCTGACGTGCAGAAACTCCCGGCTCGCCAGCGCCCGCAGAATGGTATGCGCAGTGCTTTTCGGTATGCCCAGCTGCTCCGCGATCCGGGTCAGCGGCATTGGCCTTTCTGCCTGGGACAATAGCTCGAGGATTTCCAGGGCCCGCAGCACCGAGGTACTCATCTGTTCCTTCTGGTCGTTTCATCACTGGTCGTTTCATCACTGGACGTTTTATCACAGGTCGTCTTATCATAGGACCGCACTCAGGAATGCTCTGGTGCGCTCCTCCTTCGGGGTGACCAGCACCTCGTGCGGCTGACCTTGCTCAACGACGCGGCCCTTGTCGATGAAAACTATTCCGTCCGCGACCTCGCGGGCAAAACCCATCTCATGGGTCACCACCACCATTGTCATGCCGGACTTGGCCAGGTCCTTCATCACGTCAAGCACCTCCCCGACGAGTTCGGGGTCAAGGGCCGAGGTCGGCTCATCGAAGAGCATCAGCTGCGGTTCCATTGCCAGGGCCCGTGCGATGGCGACCCGTTGTTTCTGTCCACCCGACAACGCATGCGGATAGGCGTGTGCCTGGCTCCCGAGCCCCACCCGATCCAAGAGCACCAGGGCCTTCTCTATCGCTTTCTTCCTGCTCATTCCCTTGACCTGGACCGGGCCCTCAATGATGTTCTCAAGGGCGGTCTTGTGTCCGAAGAGGTTGAAATGCTGAAAGACCATGCCGATATTCGCGCGTTCCTTACAGACCTCCTTGTCCCGCATTTCGAAGAGCTTGTCACCGCTCTGCCGGTATCCGACCAGGGAACCGTTGACCGTTAGGCGGCCGCCGTCAATCTTCTCCAGATGGTTGATGCAGCGCAGAAATGTGGATTTCCCGGAACCGGACGGACCGATGATGCACAATACCTCTCCCCGCGACACCTCCAGGTCGATGCCCTTGAGGATCTGCAGGTCCCCGAACGACTTCGTGACCTGCTCGGCCTTGACAACCGTTGTGGTGTTCATGCGGTCCTCCTCAGGGCCAGGTTTTGCCGGAGTCTGCGGGAGAAACTGGGCCTGGTTCCCGGTATCCCCCGGCTAAGACGGTCTTCCAGGATCTGCTGCAGAATGCTGAACACCGTGGTCAGCGCGAGGTACCAGATGGCGACCGTAAACAACAGCTCGATCACCTTGAAGTTCGCGGTGTAGATCTTGTTGGCGGAGTGCAGCAGCTCACTGTAGGAAATCGTGTAGGCCAGCGAGGTGAATTTCAGACACGCGATGAACTCGTTACCCAGCGGTGGAACGATGACCCGCAGGGCCTGCGGCAGGACGATCCTGCGCATGGTCTTGGCCCGCGACATTCCGATCGCCGAGGCCGCCTCCCGCTGTCCGTGATCGACGGACAGGATCCCGCCGCGGACTATTTCGGAGATGTAGGCTCCCTCGTTGATCCCCAGACCGAGCAGCGCCGCAAGGAACGGAGTCATCAGGGTATTCATGGGCATCGAAACCAGCCCCGGGATCGTGAAGGTTTCAAAAATAATGGACAGGTTGAACCAGATGAGCAGCTGTACCAGCAGCGGCGTACCACGAAACAGCCACACGTATCCGCTGCCGACCGAGCGCAGGACCGGGTTCGGCGACTGGCGCATGACCGCGGTCAGCACTCCGAGCACCAGGCCCAGCAGCATGGACAGCATCAGAAGCACGAGGGTGTTGCGCACACCTTCCAGGATTCCGGGCACGGTCAGGTACTTAACGACCACGCCGTAGTCGATGTCCGCCGCGAAGAACGCCCGCGCAAGGAGCGCCAGCAGCACCAGTATCAGCGCCGCCATCACCCACCTTCCGGGGTGCCGCAGCGGCACCACCGTTAGCTGTTTTGCTGCGGTCGTTACCGGCGGCGCTTCGGGCCCGGTCTCTACCTTGTTATCGATAATCACCACGTGCTCCTGTTTCTGTATCTGTTAGATAACGTGCGGAGTACCAGCAGCTAGTTTGGGGTCACACCGGCACCGACGGGATTGACAATGGATTTCTCGACGCCGATGCTGCTCAGGCCCCACTTCTTGAGCACTGTTGCGTAGGAACCGTCGTCGATTATTGCCTGCCAGGCCTTCACAAGCGCGTCGCGCAGCCCGCTGTCCTTCTTGCCGAAGACCATGCCGAAGAACCGCTTCTCCACCTGCAGGCCCTCCACGACCTCAAGTTTGCCTTCCGACTGCTCGGCGAAGTACGCCGCCGTCGGGTAGTTCTCCAACATGGCGGCCGCCCGGCCCTGCTTCACGGCGATCTGTTCCGGCGCGTTGCCGTCAAAGGTGAGCACGTCGATGGGTTTCTTGCCGGCGTCGACACAGACCTTGGACTGTGCCTCCAGGTACTGCGGCTGCACACCCCCGCGGACGGCGGCGACCGGCTTTCCGCAGAGGTCGTCAACCGTGGCGATGCCGGTGGGATTGCCCTTCTGGACCACAAACCCCTGCGAGGACTGCAGGTAGGACACCAGGTCGAAGCTCTGTTCGCGCTCCGCTGTGTCGTTGACAGCGCCAAAGATGACGTCGTACCGCTTCGAGGTCAGGGCCGGCAGCAGGGTGTCGAAGCTTGCGTTGTTCCAATTGAAGGTGACGCCGAGTTGCTTCTCCAGCTCCTTGGAAAGCTCCACCTCGAAGCCGGCCAGGGACGAGTCTTCCTTGTAGTACTCGAAAGGCGGGTAGTCAATGGAGGAACCGATCTGGATGGTCCCTGACTTCTGGATCGCGTCCGGCAGCTGGGCGAAAAGCGGGGCCGAATTCTTCGCTGCGCCGGCTTCCGCGGCGCCCTTGACGGCGTCTGCGGACGAGCCGCAGCCCGTCAGCAGGAGCCCGGCGAGAAGCGGGACGGCGAGCAAGGCTGTGGCGCGGCGGTGATTTGGTGATGCGGTGGCGGTCATTGTGGTCCTCCAGGTGAGCTGCGAGTGTAACCCTAAGAAAATCCATATATGCGAACGTCATTCTGCATTAGGGAAAGACTAGGAGTGATATGAATTACTGTCAACGGGTCTTTTCCGCATCAGGAAGCTGCCCAAGACAATTCAGGCCAACCATTGACATCCCCGAATCGCCTTTATAACGTGTCCGTATGTACAGACGCCGATCACATATAGAGACAACCGGTATCGGTGGCAAACCGCCCACCGGATGCGCAGTCCGTACGTCCTCATAGCAGGAAGGCCACACCATGACCATTGCTGCACGCCCATGGCTCGATCGCATTCAGGCCTATCGGCCAGGCCAACACGCCACCAGCCCGGAGGGGTCGATGGCCTCCAACGAGTCCCCGCTCGGCGCCAGCCCGCACATAGCTGCGGCCATCGCCGGCGCCGTTTCGCAGGCGCACCATTATCCGGACCCGCTGGCCGATGAGCTTCGGACGGAACTGGGCGCGCTGCATGGCGTGCACCCCGACCAGATCCTGGTCGGCAATGGCTCCGACGAGCTGATCTTCCTGCTGGCGTCGGCGTACCTTGCGCAGGGCGGGCACGCTGTCTGCGCAGACCCGGCCTACCAGATCGACCGGATCAGTACCTACGTTGTGAACGCCCGCCTCACCCAGGTCCCCTTGCGGCACTGGTTACACGATCTCGAGTCGATGGCGCGGGTGGACGCCGATGTCGCCTATCTCGTGAATCCGCACAACCCGACGGGTACGGTTAGGTCGCTGGCCGACATACGACAGTTCGTGGCGCAGAGCCCGGCACAATTAGTCGTCGTCGACGAAGCGTACATCGACTTTGCCGACGACGCCGCCGGTCAAAGTGCAATCCCCTTGGTGGGCGGAGGCCGGGTGGCCGTGCTCCGGACCTTTTCCAAGATCCATGGCCTCGCCGGCCTGCGGGTCGGCTACCTCGTGGCCGACCGCGGCATTATCGCCACGCTGCACAAGATACGCGCCCCTTTCTCCGTCGGATCCCTGGCGCAGGCCGGTGCGCTGGCGGCCCTTCGGGACCCGCGGCATCAGCGGGCGGTCCGGGACCATACTCTGCGCATCCGTTCGGACCTGGTCCGGTTCCTGGAACAGTCCGGCTATACGGTCATTCCTTCGCAGGCGAACTTCGTGCTCGTGGAAACCCCGGACGAGAAGGAGCTCGTGGCCCGGTTGTTCGACCACGGGGTTTCCGTCCGACCGGGAACTGCTCTGGGAGTACCGGGAACGGTCCGTATCAGTGTGCCGTCGGAAGGCGGCCTGGATCTGCTCAAGCACGCTCTTAATCCGATTAAAGCCGAAACGAATCCGACCGCTGTTGCCAGCGGTCTTGTGTAAAGGAGTAGCCATGTTTGTCCGAAATGCCTGGTACGTCATAGCCATGTCCGAGGAAGTCAGCCGCGAACCGATGAAACGCACAATCCTTGGCGACGACGTCGTGCTCTACCGCAAGCTGGACGGCGGCATCGCCGCCCTCGACGACCGCTGCGCCCACCGCGCCTACCCGCTGTCCGAGGGCCGGCTCATCGGCGACAACATACAGTGCGGTTACCACGGCTTTGAATACAACTGCGCGGGCGTCTGCGTTAAGGTCCCGGCCCAGGAACGCATCCCCGAGCGTGCGCTCGTGCAGGCCTTTCCCGTCGTCGAATCCCACCGCTGGGTATGGATCTGGATGGGTGATCCCGACAAGGCCGATGCCGCGCCGGTGCCGGATACGCATTGGATGACCGATCCGGCATGGGACCGGGTGACGCACATGCGGCTGTTCGACAGCAGCGCGGACCTGATCCACGACAACCTGCTGGACCTTACGCACGAGAGCTTCCTGCACCAGTCCACGATCGGTGATGAGGCGGTCTACGAGAATGGGATCACCGTCGAGGTCGACCGGCACACGGTGAGCGTTGACCGGTGGATGCCCCGATGCCACCCCTCACCGCTGTTCGAGAAGGCGACCGGGCTGACGCTGGTAGACCGCTGGCACACCACCGAATTCCAGCTGCCAAGCCTGCACGTCATCCACGCCGGAGTTGTGGAGCCCGGCGGCAAGCGCGAGGAAGGGCATCTGCTCACGGTGCTTAATGCCATCACACCGGAAACGGAGAGCACCGCCTGGTACTTTTACGCCTTCTGCCGGGACTTCGCGGTCGGCGACGAGGGCATTAACACACTGCTGCAGAAGAGTCTGGGCGAGGTGCTGACGGAGGACCAGGATGCCCTGGCCCTCCAGCAGCAGCGGCTGGAACGGCGTCCGGCCCACCTGCCGGACGTGTTGATAGCCCAGGACGCGGGCGTCGCCAAGGCGCGCAGAATCATGTCCCGGATGATTGCCGCCGAGGCCAAAAACCTGGCGAATACCGGGCAACTGGCATGAGGCTGCTGCTGAGGTCCAACGCGCACCGCGACGTCGGGGACGGCGGACTCGAGATTGCCGCATCACCGGACACACCGCGGCGTGAGTTGTGGCAATGGGACCTGCGGGTACTCCCGGCAGACCGGCCCACGACAGACCGGCCCACGGACGGGCTGCATGGACCGGCGCTGCGGGTCAGTGCGGACCTTGCGCGCGGCGACGGATCCTTCTCCCGTGTGGAGGTCTGCGCGGATCCTGGTTGGGTCACGCCGTCGGTCGACGTGCGCCGGCTCGGCGGCAGTCACGGCGTCACCCGAATTGACCGCGGGGCGCAGGAGATCGTGGCCATCATCGTCGGCCACGGCCACGCACTGGCCGAGGGCCGGCACCGACTGGGCGAACTGGACGTGATGATCCTGGAGGGCGACGATCCGTACGTTCTGCCGCTCGCGCCGGGCAACGGCCATGCGACCTCCGTGGCCGTCGTGCGGCTGCAGGGCACCGGGGCCATTGGCTGGGTTCCCTAAACACACGCGTGCCGCTAATGGTCGGCTGCAGGACAGCTGCGCTGAAGCTGTTGTATCCGTCCGTTGAACCGACCCAAACAGGCCCCTACTTGGTATTCCCGCTATCCAGATCTCCGGATGTGAGTACGCTACGTAGATGGGGCGGAACTTGGGGTTGATCAGCAGAGTGGTGGCCGGGCTGTCCGCGTTGAGCCTGGTCGTGCTGAAAGCCTCCACGGAGGCCGGCTGGATCGCCGCGAACGCCACGGTGGAATTCTGGATCATCGTTGCCGCCGGAACTGTGGTCTTTGTCCAAAGCATCCGCGGCACGGTGCAGCTGTACCGGCGCCCCCGGCGCGAGCACCGCCGAAGGCAGCTGGAGAAAGCCGTCCTGGCCTCACTAAAGTCGATCGGGGAGATCACCGGCCTGGACCTCACGACGCTCGGCGGGTCAGTTTTCGTCCTCCGACACCGGCGGCTGATCGGGACAAGGCGTCGACTAAAGCGGCTGATCCGTTACCGGTTGAACGAGTATCCGCAGGGATCGGGCATTTCATGGACCCGGGGCAAGGGCGCCGTGGGACTATCACTTAAGTACCGGACTCCGCAGCACTTCGACTGGCGGCAGTTGGCCTCGGACTGGAACGAGCCTTTGAATTCGCCTCCGGACGCCTACGCCGCACTGTCTCCCATGCAACGCATGGGATTTTCCTACGATGAATTCTGCAGACTTGCACCCAAGTATGCAGAAGGACTGGCGGTCCCCATTCTCAGCGAGGACTCCCAACATGTTCTGGGGGTTTTTGCCGTGGATGTTCCCTACGCCCCCGAAAATAGGGAACAGCCCTGTCGGCTTATTTCCCCGGAGGTTGGCCAGATTGCAACTTCGTGCGCTGGAGTCCTTCGCGATGTCTTGGAGGACGCCTAGACTTAAAGAAAAGAATCGTCCTTCTGCGAGGAGATGCCACGTCATGACCGACCCGTCACCCATGCCACACCTGACGCCCCGGCAGGCCGAGGACCTTTTTATCTCGAATCTGCGCCGTCTGCATCCCGATCCTGTACTCACCGCCGCCGTCGACAGGCTCGAGTACGGACGTGGACCTGCGGCGGACGGGGAAAATCCATCCGAGGAAGGCTCATCCTCCGAGGCCGAACGCAGAAAACGACGGGCAATCCGCCAGCCGACGGCAGAACAGGATTGAAGCCGCTAACCAGCTTCGGTGTCCACGCGGTAACGCAGTCCACGCGGTAACGCAGTCCACGCGGTAATGCATCGGTCCGATGGCAGCACCGCCATGGGCTCCCCGACCACAGTCCACCGCGCCGCTTGACTTACGCCCGACTGTAAACCACAACCGTCTGCATGACTCTGCCGGTAGAATATGCCACTTACCAGCGGCCGTTGCGGGGCCGGGGCTGGCAGACCGGGCAGCTGTAGGATGACCGGTTCATGAAGGAGTCCCTGCGGATCAGGGTCGCAAGACCCACGGCCGCACAGCGCCGGCATGGTTCATTTTCCCGCCCGTAGGCATCCAGCGAGCGGTCGAAATACCCGGAAGCACCGTTGACGTTGACGTACAACGAATCGAAGCTTGTCCCGCCGGCGTCCAGCGCACGGCTCATCACGTCCTTGGCCGCGTCGATGACGCGCTGTGCCTCGGCGCGGCGCAGGGTGTCCGTGGGCCGCGCGAAATGCAGCCTTGCCTGCCACAGTGCTTCGTCGGCGTAGATATTGCCGATGCCCGAAATCAGATCCTGGTCCAGCAGTGCCCGTTTCAGCCCGGTCTTGCGGGAGCGCAGTTTTTGGTAGAAGGCCTCCTGCGAGAACGCGGGGTCCAGCGGGTCGCGGCCGATATGCGCGGCCTCGGCGGCAATGAGCGGCAGCGCCAGTAACGATTGGCCACCGGGAAGTCCGTCCGGCGTCGGCACCAGGGACGTGACGAAAAGGCCGCCGAAAATCCGCTGGTCAACGAACCGCAGTTCATCCGGCGCACCGGCTACGGCGGAGAGCGTCAGCCGGACCCTCAGGTGTTTCTCGTCCGGGCGGCCCGGATCCTGCATCAGCAGCTGCCCGCTCATGCCCAGGTGGGCCATCAGCGCCGTGTGGGGCACACCGCCGTCGTCCTGCTGCACGTCGTCCTGCCGCACAGTATCCTGAGGCACCGCATCCTGAGGCCCGGCGGCGGCCGGACCGGCATGCCACGCCTCATCGCTCAGCGGTAACCACAGGAACTTGCCGCGGCGGACCACGTCCAGGACCTTCGCGCCGATGAGATTGCCGCGGAAGTCCCCCACACCCAGGGCATGCCGGCGGATCGAGCGGGGATCTGGCACCTCCACGGCCGTGATGGTCCGGCCGGTGACCCAGCGCTCCAGCCCGCGGCGGACCACCTCAACCTCGGGAAGTTCCGGCACGCCTACACGGAGCCGGCAGCGTGGCTGTCGGGGAAGCGGACGGCAAGGATCTTCCATCCGTCGGCCGCGGCTTCCTGCTCCGCTTCCTTCTTCGAATTCCCCGCACCCGTACCGTACTCGACGCCGCCGATCCGGAGGGTTGCGCCGAAGGACCGCGCATGGTCCGGGCCGGAGCCGGTGACCAGATACTGCACCTGGCCCAGATGACGGCCGGCGGCGATTTCCTGGATGTTGGTCTTCCAGTCCGTACCGGCGCCCAGGGCAGCAGCGTCAAGCAGCAGCGGACCCACCAGCCTCATCACGAGCTGACGGGCGGTTTCGAGATCGTTGGACAGATAGGTCGCGCCGATCAGCGCCTCCATCGTGTCCGCCAGAATCGAGGACTTGTTCTTGCCGTTGGTCAGCCGCTCGCCCGCACCGAGGTAGATGTACTCGCCAATGCCCAGCTTCTTACCCAGCAGGGCCAGTGCACGGGTGCTGACCACCGAGGAACGCCGCTTGGCCAGATCCCCCTCGGGCAGGGCCGGGTTATCGCGGTACAACGCGTCCGTCACGGAGAAGCCCAGGATGGAATCGCCCAGAAACTCCAGGCGTTCATTGGTGGGGATCCCGCCGTTTTCATACGCGTACGAGCGATGAGTCAGGGCAAGACGAAGCGTCCCGGCGTCGATATCGACACCGAGACGCTTCAACAGCAGATGATGCGCGGCCTCCGGGTCGGGCAGAGCCCTTTCCGGGTGGCCGGCGACAGCATCGGCAGAGTGTTTCATTGCGGACTTCTTAGACGTCTGCGACCTTGCGGCCCTTGTACTCAAGGTACAGCGCAGTGCCGGCGGAGTCGGTGACGACCCGGGCCTGGTGCGGCATGCTGTAGGTCACGCGGCCGTTTTCAACGGTCTTGACCAGTGCGGGTGCAGTGGCTTTCCACTGAGACCGGCGGGCATGTGTATTCGAGCGGGACATTTTCCGCTTGGGAACAGCCACGGCTAACTCTTTTCTCTCTCGACGAACCCGGGTTTTCCCCAGGTTCTAATTCAGTTCGTGATCTAACTGTCTTTGCCGGTTAAGCCTTGTAGGGCGGCCCAGCGAGGGTCCAGGACCTCGTGGTGGTGCCCCGGCTGATCCACCAGATGAATCCCGCATTCGGAACACAATCCCTGGCAGTCTTCCCGGCACACCGGCTGGAACGGCAGTGCGGTTACCACTGCGTCCCGCAACACCGGTTCAAGATCGATCTGATCGTGCTCGATCCAACGTTGCTCTTCTTCGTCCTCCCCCACGGTGGGACCGCTTTGAGACGGCTCCTCGTAGGAGAAAAGCTCCTGCACATTGACCTCAAGGTCATACGCAAGGGGATCCAGGCATCGGGCACACTCACCCGTCACTTCGACGACTACGGTACCGGATACCAGAATTCCTTCGTGTACGCCCTCCAGCCTCAGATCCAGGTCCATCAAGGACCCTTCCTGCACGCCAATGATCGGCACACCGAAATCCTTCGGTGCGGGCACATCTTCCTGCAGGGTCCGCATACTGCCTGCGCTGCGCCCGATGTCCTTAACCTGAAGGGTTAAAGGCGAGCCCGGGTTGAGACGGTTACCCATCTTGCTTGCACTAATTGAAAACTCCTGTAGAACATATGACCGACGTATCATCTTAGCCTGAAACCCGCGCGATACCCAAAAACAAAGGCCTGCGAGCGGACGGTCCGGTTCTTCGGATGCAGCCGCATTTCTTTCCGCCCGGCCCAGCGGCCTATACAAGCTTACTGCCCCGGAGCCGTATCCGTGGCAGGCGCGCCAGCGAGCAACCGGCGGAGCACCAGTTTGGGCACATAGTCGGAAACGTCTCCACCCAGGCCCGCGACCTCTTTAATCAGGGTCGAGGACAGATGCAGATATCTGCCGTCGCCGGGCAGGAAAACGGTCTCCACGCCGTTGAGCTGCCGGTTCATCGTGGCCATCGGCAGCTCATAGTCAAAGTCCGACGACGACCGCAGGCCTTTGACGATCGCTGATGCACCGCGGTCATGGCAGAACTTGGCCAACAGCCCCTCGCCCATCGGCTCGACGAGGATCCCGCTCACGGCCGCGAACGTCTCCCGGGCCATTTCCAGCCGCTCGGTCAGAGTGAACCGATATTTCTTAGCGTAGTTGGTGGACACCGCGACGATGACCTCGTCGAAGAGGCCTGAAGCCCGCGCAATGACCTCAAGATGGCCGTTGTGGATCGGGTCAAAGGAACCGGGGCATACCGCGCGTCGCATCTTTCGAATCTAGCCCATGGGCGGCGTGGGAGTAAGCCTGACCACGGCGATATCATGGCAATGACGCAATAAAGACGCCTGACCGGCCGCACGGCCGGTCAGATGGAACTGCCGGTCAGATGGAACTGAGGACAAGCATGAGCGCACCGTGGCAACGGACCGCCGACGGAGCCAACCTGCTGGGGGCCGGCGGCTCGCTCGGCGTGACGATCTTTGAGGAAATCACCACCCTGGCCCACCGGACCGGGGCAATCAACCTCGGTCAGGGTTTCCCGGACGAGGACGGACCGGCGTCTATCAAGGAAGCCGCCCGCGCCGCCATCGCCGCCGGAGCCAACCAGTATGCGCCCGGTAAGGGCACGCTGGAGCTGCGCACCGCCATTGCCGCCCATCAGGAGCGGTTCTACGCGCTGACCCCGGATCCCGAGACCGAAATCATCGTCACCACCGGAGCCACCGAAGCCATCGCCGCCACCATCCTGGCTCTGGTAGGCCCGGGCGACGAGGTGCTCACCTTCGAACCCTTTTACGATTCCTACGGCGCCGTCGTCGGCCTGTCCGGCGCGACGCACACCACCGCTCCCCTGCTTGCCCCCGATTTCCAACCGGACATGGACACCCTGGAAGCAGCCTTCACAGCGCGAACCAGGATTGTGCTGATCAACAACCCGCACAACCCCACCGGCGCCGTCTTCGGCCGGGACGTGTTGAGCAGGATCGTCGAGCTCGCCGCCAAGTACGACGCCGTCATCGTCACCGATGAGGTGTACGAGCACCTCACCTTCGGCCAGCGGCACATCCCCATCGCGACCCTGCCCGGCGCCGCCGAGCGCACCCTGACCATCTCCTCCGCGGGCAAGACCTTTTCCTTCACCGGCTGGAAAATCGGCTGGCTCAGCGGCCCGGCCGAGCTGGTTGCCGCGGTCCGGACCGTCAAGCAGTTCCTCAGCTACAGCTCCGGCACACCCTTCCAGAACGCCATCGCCGGCGGCCTCGCCCTCGGCGACGATTTCTATCAAGGCATTGCGACGGATCTGGCCGGCAAGCGGGACATCCTCAGCGCAGGGCTGCACGCGGCCGGGCTGAAGGTCCTGCCGTCGCAGGGCACGTACTTCATCAACGCGGACACTGCCGCCCTGGGCATCACCGACGCGACCGCACTGGCCCGCCGGCTCCCATCCCTGATAGGCGTCGCGGCGATTCCCGTCCCGGTGTTCTGCCACCCCGAAGGAGCCGAACGGACCAAATCCCTGCTCCGCTTCGCCTTCTGTAAAAAAGCCGCGGTACTGGAGGAAGCGGCCACCCGGCTGGCCACTCTCAAGGACCTGCTGTAACCCGTGGCGGCGAAAACACGCTTCCTGCGCACCACTGGCCGGCACGCCAGAATCGACCCGGACGGATTCACCGACGGCGCCTTCGTGCTTAGCATCGGCGGAGCCGAGCAATCGCACGTCAATCTGGCCCACCCGGAGGAAATCTTCTACGAGTACCTGCGCAGAATCGGGCACATCGTTGACCTGGCTGCACCGGCGGGGCAGCCGATCCGCGCCCTTCATCTGGGAGCCGGAGCCCTCACGCTCGCCCGCTACATCCAGACGACCCGCCCCGGGTCTGTACAGCACGCCGTCGAACTGGAGCGCGAACTGCTCGACTATGTACTGCAGCAGCTGCCACTGCCCGCGGGCACCGCGCTGTCCACGCACATCGGCGACGCCCGCGAAGTCCAGGCCGCGCTCCCGGAGGACCTGTTCTTCGACGTCATCATCCTGGACATCTTCTCCGGCCCGGACGCTCCCGAGCACCTTGCCTGCACCGAATTCTACGAAGAAGCCGCCGCCCGGCTTTCCCCCGGCGGTGTGCTGATCGTCAACGTCGGCGACGAACCCGCACTGACGCTGGTGCGCAGCCAGGTCGGTGCGCTGAGGCGCGCCATGATTGGCTCCGGACCAGGGGGCATGACGGCTGCGAAGGCTGAAGCCGCTGTTGACCCGGGGAACAGCTCCCGGACCGGCGACGTGGCGGCCTTTGCCGAAACCGGCATGTTCGCCGGCCGTTATCCGGGCAATATCATTTTGATCGGCACCACCGTGCCATGGCCCGAGGATTGGACGGCCGAACTCACCGCCCGCGGCCCGCACCCGGCGACTGTGCTGACGGGCGTGGAGCTCGACCGCATCGCCGGCTGACCTGCCGACCCGGTGTTCACCTGCCATTAGTCACCTGCCATGGGTCGCACCCATCGAGACCCCGGAGGCTGGGTCCCGTCCCCCGGGGCCGAGCCCGTCGGGACCACAGTGGTCCGGTTCCCATCCCCGTTGGTCGGTGACATCGGCAGGTTTTCAAGTCTGTTCAGTCTCGGTTCCGGTCTCCGTCCCGTTCGTGATCTCAGCCTGGGCGGCAGTCTCCGAATCGGCGTCGGCCTCCGCATCGGCGTCGATCTCCGAATCGGTGTCCGGCTCCGCGTGGGTGTCGGTATTGGTATGGATGGGCGGGAGGGTTTCGGGGGCGCCGGGGCGGCGTGGATTGAAGTAGGTGTTACGCCGTGGTGTGCGGGTGGGATCGACCTCCGGGGGTGCGAGCCAGTATGGGAGTCCGTGGTGCATCAGGATTTTCCATCGTCCCCCATGGACCAGGTGATGGTCATATGTGCACACCAGTGCACCGCTTTTGACACTGGTGCGGCCATTAGTGGCCCAGAATTTAACGTGATGGCATTCGGTCCACGCCGCGGGCATCGTGCATCCGGGTCTGCTGCAGCCTTTGTCCCGGGCAGTCAGGGCCAGCCGCTGGGCCCGGGTATGCAGGCGCCGGGACCTGCCCTGGTCGAGCACTTCCCCGGCCCCGCCGAGGACGACGGGGATCAGGTCCGCGTTGCAGGCCAGCTCACGGACGTTCTCGGCCGTCACCGCGCCGGTGAACATGAGCGTCCCGGCCCGTCGCCCGTCGGTGAGCCGGTCGAATAATTCCCGGTAATCGACGGTGACCAGGACCTGGGGACGGTTCCCGCCGGATTCCGGGAGTCCCCCAGCGCGCAGAGCGATCCCGCAGGCCCCGGTCAGGGCATCGAGGAGTTTCTGCGGCCGGGTCCGCTGATCCATGGAGCGTTGTTCCAGGGACTGCGTGCGCGGGTTCGTGCCGGTGTTCATCACGGTCTGCAGGACCTCGTACTGGGGTTGGGTCGCGAAGATCTCCAGATGATGCAGCCCACGGTACAGGCCGTGGTCATGGACGCCCTGCCGAATGGCCAGTTCCTCCGCGGACGGGTCCCCGGCTTCCCGGTCGATCTGCAGTTCCAGCTCCCTGGCCGCACGGGCCAGGGTGTCCGGATCCGTAGTCCGGGCCCGGTCCGCGAGGACCGTTTCCATCTCGGTCAGCTGTTCCGCGGCTGCCTTGACCCTGACGGTGTTCAGGGCCCGCACGGCCAGGTTCAGGGTTTCCTGGGACACGGCACCGTCGGCCGCGGCCTGGCCCAGCTGCGGATACACCGGCCCGGTGGGCGCCCCGTCCGGCGACCAGGACGGCAGGAGGTCCCGGCCCAGGAAGACCCGACGGTTCGCGGCCGTCCGGGAGATCCGGAACCGGTCGACGAGCAGGTCCTGGACACGGCGGTACGGCGATTTCTGTCCGGCCGGGACATCCCAGACGAAGCGCGTGTCCAGACCGCCAGTCGCGGTGAGGTTCTGCGTATCAATGGCGTGCGCGACCGTGATCTGGTTCACCTCGACCAACCGGGAGGCAACCTCGACCAAATCCGCCGCTTCCAGCAGGACGTCCGTGCCCAGTAGGGACGCCGAGGCGGCGAAGGACGCGGTAAAAGACCCCAGCACGGCCACAGCACCACGGAGCGCCGCAATACCCGCCACCCCGGCCATGGCGGGGATGTCCGCAATGCCCGGTATACCCGCGGTGCCCGCCATGCCGGACGTACCTGCGGTATTCGCTGTACCCGCGGTGCCGGGAAAGCTTCCCGAGTATGCTTGTGTTCCCATGCCACTAATTTTAGGCGAACACACTGACAATTCCCCGGCCCCGCAGGGAATACCGGATGAGCCCCGGGATCCGTCCCTCACGCACGAGCCCTATCCCAGCCAGCCTTGAATAATGGAGAACATCACGATATGAAAGCTTTCGTCATTCCACAGCCCGGTGCACACACCGTTGAGCTGGCCGAAGTACCGGTTCCAAAAATCGACGACGACGAGTTACTCGTGCGCGTACAAGCAGTGGGCGTTGGGATCCATGATTCCTACTTCTTCCCCAGCGACGCGAAATACCCCTTTCCGATCGGAATCGAAGCTGCTGGTGTGATCGAGGAGCGCGGCAGCGTAGTCCGCGGCCATCTGTCCGGGGATCGCGTTGCGTTTGTCAGCTCGATGCAGCCGAAGGGTGGAACATGGGCGGAATACGTCGCTGTAAAGGCGGGGTCGCTCATCATGCCCATTCCCTCCGGCTTGGGGTTCGTCGAGGCCGCTTCGATACCGGTGGCCGGGAACACCGTACTGAAGGCATTGAGGGCACTAGCTGAGGTGCCAATCGGCGGGTCGCTGTTCATCGCCGGCGGTTCGGGTGCGATTGGCACGTTCGCCATCCAGCTCGCCCGCAAACGGGGATGGCGCATCGCCGCCTCCGCCTCGGAAGCCAACCACGACTACATGCTCTCGCTCGGCGCACACAAAGCAGTTGACTACCACAACCTCCATTGGCGGGAGCAGGTCCTGGAGTGGATGCCCGGCGGAGTCGACGCGGTCATGGCGGTGCAACCCGGCACATCCGCCGAAAGCCTGCCCGTGGTGAAGGACGGTGGGTCGTTGATCTCGATCTCGGGAGATGCACTCGTCTCCGAACGCGGCGTACGCATGATGGGGATCCCCTACCACGTGGACGTTGCGGATGAGTTGGTGCAATTCATGGAGCAGATCGCCGCCGGGGAAATACATCTGGAGCTCGAGCAAGTGTATCCGTTTGACGATGCCCTGGCTGCCCTGGCGAAAGTGCAGACCCGGCGTGCTCGAGGCAAGCTCGTCCTACGACGGGAGTAGCGTGCATGGCGGAGGAGCTTGCGGGCTCAGGCAGAGATGTCATGACAGACCTTCAGTCTGGCTCAATCATCCACAGGTACCTGTCCCGTATCACCCGTTCAATTCTAAGCCCGGCGAAGAGACGACGGATGTCGAGCCTCGGTTGCACAATCGTTCGTTTGACAGCAGCAAAGGTCCGCCTGGCCATGGCCGCCATGGGACAACCCCGAAACCAAGGTCGGCGAGCCGGCAAAACTCGTCCCGCCATCGTCGTCTCCGTCGACGAGCTGACACTGGCACCCCGGGAGAACCGATCGTCGTCAGACTAACTTTAGTGAATCCGTCGACATACGAGCCGAGGTCGCCGCCTTCCACGATGCCGCCCAAACCGGCGCCTTAACCTGCTTGTCATAGTCGACCCATGCCTGCATATCGCTTTCGTCGCCACCGGCGGCATCGACGTCGGCCCACATCAGCATCAGATAGCGCGTACCCAGCACCGTAGATTCCATACTGGACACCGGTCAAGAGGAGCAGCGCTTAGATTGAACCGGAGCTGCTAAACCTACTGCCGACGTCGGTAAATCAAGGCCGTCTCCGAAACAGATGCGTAACTGGGATCATGCGATCTGGCGCGCTTGTGGTGGGGTCAGGCGCTATCCCCAAGTTTCGATGACGGCCGTGTGGCCGGCGGCGCCGGCGAATTTGCGGTCATCGGCGAGTAGCGGCATGCCCAGCGACTCGGCCAGCGCCACGTAGAAGCCGTCATAGGCGGTGAAGTTGTTTCGGAGCGCCAGCACCCGTCGCTGATGAGGCTGCATCGGGTAGCGCACCAGCGGCAGGTCCGCGAAGTCCTCAAGCATCTCCTCTGCCCGCACGACACTGATCTTGATCGAGGGTTTCGATGTCAGCAGTAGCCCTCGGATCGCTGACGTCACCTCAGCATCGATCAGTGCCGGAGCATGCACGTACCGGTGCCGGCCGAACCGTTCACGCAACCCGTCATCGCCCCGGCGGTTCTGCAGCAACCGCACCACGATCGATGCGTCGACGACGGTCATTCCCGGTGGTCATCGTCGATGAACGATCGGACGTCGTCACCGCTGGCCTCAACGCTGTCTCGAGCGGCAATCCGGGCGAGGACGTCACTCATTTCTGGACGCGACGTGTCGTCGTGGATCAGTTCCCGGAGGTAACTCGACAGCGACATGTTTCGTCTAGCCGCTCGCTTTCGTAAGGCCGCGACATCTTCGGTGGGGACGTCGCGAACCTGAATGATCTCGCTACTCATATCAGATAGGTTAGCACGCATTCATGAATTGTGCATGCATACACTGTCCGCACGCGGACCGGCTATCGGGCGCCTTTCAGTTCGTGT
>CAJDTL010000070.1_pt1 | contig 19222 bp, 14 predicted proteins | sample 7389871 | NCBI WGS metagenome assembly CAJDTL01 (sample SAMEA7055650, study PRJEB34461) | soil metagenome | biome: terrestrial ecosystem; feature: Peninsula; material: soil | place: Antarctica | collected 2016 | reverse complement strand
ATGGGAACAGCACGGAAGCAGGGCAAGAATGCCCTGGACGCCTTCGATGACCTCTTTGCCGGCGCCCCTTGGCTTCCCGCCACCCCCTGAATAGTTACGCACCGTGTGTAATAAGGTGCACAATGACATGGCGGAAGCCATGAAACAGCGCAGGCACAGTCCGGGCAAACACAGCGCCGGCTGACCACACGAAGGGACCGGGGCGGACGTGGTTGTCGGTTCTTATCACCGGAGCCTTCGGTGGCATTGAAGTCGGCGTGGGCTTCATGGGCTATTTTGCCGTTCTGCATGAAACCGGCAACCAGCTGCTGGCATGCCTGGCCTTCGGTATCGGATTCATTGCCCTCCTCGTGGCCAAGAGCGAACTATTCACCGAAGGCTTCCTTGTTCTGATCACGGCCGTGGCTGCGCACGAGGCAAGTATCCCCCCAGTTGCTCAAGCTTTGGTCCGTAACGCTTGTCGCCAATTTGGTGGGCGGCCGGGCCTTTATGAGGCTTGTCATGCGGGCCTTCCCGCAGTGGAGCGGCAGCACTTCATACCGGCGCCGAATTGTCTCACCTGTCCTGGCTCGGATGGTTTGCCTACACCGTAGTTTTGAACATCGCCGGCGGACTTGTGCTGGTGACGGCGGTCCGGCTGCTGCGCAGCAGGGAGCTCATTAAGGAGCGCCGGCAGCCAGAGCAGCGGCGCGCCCTGCTGAACCCTAGCCGTTTTCTGCGGGTCGGACGACGATGGTCCTCCGGTGAGGCGGCGGCGCTAGTCAGTTGACGGTGGCCACGGCGCTCAGATCAAAGCTCAGGTCCGGGGTCGCATGGTAGTTCAGATGAGTTTCCACAGCGATGGTGTTGATGCCGTCGACGAGCAACGACACCGGCACATTGACGGTCACCGGATTTGCAGCGGCTTTCGCCGTGCGGTACCCCGTCGCAGCGTACGTCCCGAACGTGATCGTTCCGGTGGGCATACTGCTCCGGACCACTTCCGTGCCGTTGACGTAGACCACCACGCCATCGTCAGCGATCGTCCGCAGCGACAATTTCGATACCTTTGACGCCGTCGCAACATTGAACTGACTGATGAAATATGCCGTCAGGGGGCGGCTGCTGGCAGGACCGGAAACATCGATATTCGTGCCCAGCCCCGTCGTGCCAAAGCCCAATGTCCCCGGCCCGACCTTCCACGATGACGCATCAAAGCCGCGGTTTTTCCATGCCGCGTCCGGAGCGGACGAGGCGAAGCGCCAGCTCCACGACGACTTCGCGGGAACGACGACGACGTCAACCGGGCCGGTTGCCGCCGCCACCGTCACGGGCGCCGACATGACGCCTGTAGCGCCCTGGTCATCGGTCACCGTCAGCGTCACCGTGTAGGTGCCGGCTGCCGCATAGGTGTGTGCCGCCGTCGCCCCGGTCCCCGTCGTTTGATCACCGTAATCCCATGCGTAGGAGGCGATGGACCCGTCCGGATCCGAGGAGGCTGAACCGTCGACCGCCGCCCCGAGTCCGGTCACGCTACTGGTGAACCTGGCCACCGGCGACTGGTTGGGAGCCGGGCCGCCCGCGGACGTGGTGGCGGTCGCCGTGAGGTCGAAGCTGATGTTCGCCGTCGCGTGATAATTCAGGTGGGTCTCGGCGGCGATGGTATTAACCCCGTCCCGCAGAAGCGACACCGGGACGTCAAAAACCGCCGGATTTGCCGCAGCAGCCGTGGTGCTAATGGTCGAGGACGCATACGTATTGAACGTCACCGTCCCGGCCGGCATATTGCTGCGACCCACTTCGGTGCCGTTGACGTAGACCACTACGCCGTCGTCGGCCACCGTCCTCACGGACAGCTTCGACACCTTGGCGGCGGTGTCCACGGTAAACTTTTTGACGAAATAGGCCGCCAAGGGCCGCGTGCTGGGGGCGCCGCTGACATCGATATTCGTGCCCAGCCCGCTCGACCCATAGCCGAGCGCCCCGGCCCCGGATTTCCACGCGGACGCGTCATAGCCGGGATTTTTCCATGCGGTTGCCGGGGCGGCGGCGTCAAAGCGCCAGCTCCACACCGAATTTGCCGGTACGACGAGGGCGTCCACGCCGCCGGTGGCTTCCGCTACCGTCACTGTCCCGGTTTTCGCTGCGGTGGCGCCCTGGTTGTCGGTCACAGTCAGGTTCACGGTGAAGGTTCCCGCGGCAGCATAGGTGTGGGCCGGCGCGAGACCGGCGCCGGTGGACCCGTCGCCGAAGGTCCACGCGTATCCTGCCAGTCCGCCGGAGCCCGTGGATCCGGAGGCGTCGAACGCTGCGGAAAGGCCGCTGGTCGTGGAGGTAAAGGATGCGACGGGGGCGGAGTTGGTCCCGAACGGGATCCGGTCAATCTGGAGAACGGACGCTGAGCTGACGACCGTAACCTTCAGCCACTCAGCCACCGTAGGTCCGCCCTGGATGGTAATCCTGGAAAGGTTGGGCACCGCAGCGGAGATGCCGTAGTAGGACAACCACGTTGAGGAGGTCAGGGGCTTGTCGCTGACGAAGGTGTGCGTGTCGCCGTTGAACAGAAACACCGGCCGGTTGAAGGCCGAAGCCTCAGAGGCAATCGCCTTCACCAATGGCCCGAAGGCGGTGCGGTTCGGGGAGCCGGTAAACATGTCCGCCTGGGTCATCAGGACGACGGCGCGGCTGTTGTTGTCCTTTGCAGAGGCAAAAGCGCTGCGGATAAGGGCGATATCCGCGGTGGTCCGTGCGTCTACTTCCGCCCGCTGCTCCGGTGTCGTCGCCGTGTTGCCGCTCCACCAGGCCAAATCGTTTTCCGATCCGACGATGTGGACCATGCCGAAGGTGATGCCTTCCCGGTTCAGCAGCACATTCTCCGGGTACCCGGATTGGGACGTGACGGCCACCGGATTCTGGCCGAGGCTCTGCCCGGGTTGGGGAAAGAAGACATCGCGCACCGCCGCCAGACGGTTTAACGGGTTGGCGGCACCAACGGACGCGCCGGAGCAATCGGCCCATTCGTTGTCACCGGGAGTATAAAGGAGCGGGTCCGCGAATTCGTCGAATTTCGATTTGATGGTGGCGTAGTACGAATCCGAACAGTTGGGCGGCCCACCGATGTCGCCCAGATGGCTCACCAGCTGCACCTGCTGATCGGCGTTGATCTGCGCTATCCGCTGCGAAAACATCGCCAGCTGTGTGGCACCGTAGGGTATATCACCAATCACCGCCAAGCTGAACGGCGTCGCGGCCGAGCCGGTAGCCGCCACCAATGGAGTGAGTGCCACCGAAAGAATGACTGCGGTGAGGAGCGAAGCAAGCCTGCGTTTCATTGTGTCTCCTAGCGCTGGTCGGCTAACCCGGGAGACCTGCAGGCCGTATTAAGTTTCGTTGCCGGTTGTGCCAAAGCCCCCAAGGCCATGACCAGCAGCTGACGCTAAACGAACTCTACAAGCCGGCCCTGCGGCTGTCCAGACATTTTTCGCCGCGTCGAATGTGGACAGCGGCGGCTCGGACGGCACCAAATGATTGGGTACCAGAGTCTTCACGCCGGCCTCCTCGGAGATGGCCCCAAGCTTGGACGCTGCGGTATGCGCGGAGAACAAGTGCTCACGGACTCCAGGATTGTCCTTATATACGGGGGCCGCCCAGGCGTCATCGATCACCTCGTGAATCAGCATGTCCGCACCCTTGGAGAGAGTGACGATATTTTGCGGCGGACTGGTGTCACCGGAAATCACCACGGAGCCTTCGTCAGTATTGAAACGAATGGCGAAGGCCGGGAAAACCGGGAAGTGGGTTACGAGGATGGCGCTCTCATGGCATCAGTTGTGACCGTTCAAGCCGTTCTGATCTCTATCGGACATTGCCGTCCGTTGGCACGTCAATTCTATGACCCGCGCCATGCCGGAACGGATCAGCCGCGCTGCCAGCTGGCGTTCGCGGCAAACCGTGCCATCGCCTGCGCCCGGTCCGTCAGCCGGAATTCCTTCGGCCAGATCATCTTCACCGACAGCGGATTAACGGCCGGGCTCAGTGACTTCGCAACCACCGGCAGGCCCTCATACGTGCTGTCCGTGGCCGGGCGCTGGATCAGAATTGAATAGCCCAGATTCCTTCCGACCAGGGAACGTGTGACCTCGAAATCGGTGGTCCGGTGCCGGATGTTGGGCTCGACACCGGCCTGCTCAAACAGGGACATGGTGTGGCGGCTGCTGGGCGGCGCGTCCAGCAAAACCATGGGATCTTCGGCCAGCTGCGCCAGTGAGAGTTCATCGAGATGCGCCAGCCTATGTCCTTGCGGCAGCAGCACATACGCGGGTGCCTGATAAAGCTCAACGCCGGCAAGTCCGGGCAGCAGGTCGGTGTCGTAGACGACGACCAGGTCCAGCTCGCCCGCGAACAGGCGTTCCTGCAGCCCATCCTGGCTCCCCTCCACGAACTCCAGCCGCACCTGCGGGTGGAGCGCCGGGAATCCGCTCAACAAGGGCGGCAGAACCGTGGGTGCAAGAGTCAGGTAACATCCGATGACCAACGGTCCGGCAAGCTCGCGTCCGCCGCTTGCGGTACTCAGTTCCAGTTCTTCGGCCTCCGCCAGCAGAACGACGGCTCGTGCATAGAGATGCTTCCCTGCCGGCGTCAGGGTCACGCCGTGCGCCTTACGGCGCACCATCAATTGGACCCGGAATATCTTTTCCAGCTCCGACACCGCAGCGGCCACCGCGCCCTGCGAAAGGTGCACTTTCTCCGCCGCGCCGGAGATGGTCCCGGTTTCCGCGACCGCCACGAAGTGAGCAAGCTGCCGCAACGTATACCTCGCCATGGGGTGGCATAACCTCAATACTTTTGTTGTTAATGCAGACTTTTCTGCACTTTACCTAAGGATATGGCCCATGACACATTGGAGGGAAATACCGCTCACACCAGGAGTCAAGATGACGCTGACCAGCACCGTTTTTCGCGAGGCACCTACGGCCGATTGGGTCACCATTGCCGATCTTCACCACGATCCTTTCCCGATATACCGTCGAATGCGCGAAGAGGCACCCGTTCACTGGGTGCCGTCGGTCAACCGTTACCTGGTCACCGGCTTCGAGGCCTGCCACACCATCGAAAACGACCAGGAAACCTTCTCAGCGGATGAAACCGGCTCGCTGATGAAACGCGCCATGGGCCACTCAATGCTGCGCAAGGATGACCCGGCGCACGACATCGACCGCAAATCCTATGGCTCTGTACTTCGACCGAAGGCGATCAAGGAAACCTGGCAGCGGATCTTCGAGCAGAACAGCCGGACATACCTGACCCGGCTCCGGGCAGCCGGTCCCGGCGCGGACCTGATCCGGGAGTACGCGGCCCCGTACGCGGCGGAAAACCTGCGCCTGATCATGGGCTTCCACAATGCCAGCCAGGAAGATATGCAGCGCTGGTCCCAGACCATGATCAACGGCACCGGGAACTACGCCGACGACGCCGAGGTCTGGGCCGCATCGGAAAAGTCGTACAACGAAGTGGACGACGCCATCGACGAGATCCTGCCCTACCTGCTGAAGAACCCGGACAACAGCCTGCTTTCCGGGATGACCTCAATGCCCGTTCCGCTCGAAGCGATCCGGGCCAATATGAAAATGACCATCGGCGGCGGACTGAACGAGCCCCGGGACGTGCTCGGCGTGGCGGTCTGGGCGCTGCTCAACCACCCGCAGCAGCTGGCCCAGGTCGTGGCCGACCCGGCAATGTTCCCGCTGGCTTTTGAAGAGGCCGTGCGTTGGGTTGCCCCGATCGGCATGTACCCCCGCGAAACCACGAAGTCCACCGTGCTGGACGGCATTGAACTGCCCGGGGGGGCACGCCTGGGCGTCGTGATCGGCGCAGCAAACCGGGACCCGAAGGTTTTTGCAGATCCGGAATCCTTCAACATCAACCGGGAGAAGAAGCCCCATCTGGCCTTCGGCGGCGGCAACCATTTTTGCGCCGGCACCTGGGTTGCCCGCGCCTCCGTGGCCGGCGTGGCCCTGCCCGACGTGGTCAGGGAACTGCCGGCTCTCCGGCTTGACCCCGGCCGCCCCGCCGTCGATGCCGGCTGGGTCTTCCGAGGCATGACGGACCTTCCGGTGACCTGGGACAGCAACTCCACCAGCCATCCAAGCATCTAGCCATCCAAGCATCTAAGGAATCAGCAGCATGCCAAAACTCAGCTTTCACCACTCCGACGGAAGCATCGACGTCGTCGAGACGGACTCCGAAACATCCATCATGCGGGCCGCCGTGACGAACGGCATCCGAGGCATTGTCGGCGAATGCGGAGGCCAAGCCATGTGTGCCACCTGTCATGTCTACGTCCGGCCGAAATATCTGGGCGGACTCCCCGGAATCGGTGACGACGAAGATGAAATGCTGGACTGCACCGCGGACCCCCGCGACGACATCCGCAGCCGCTTGGGCTGTCAGATAAAACTCGGCACCGGCCTTGATGAGCTCGAAGTCGACGTCCCGGGCAGCCAGGTCTAGCTCCCATGGACGATCGGATGAACTTTTCCACGAACGCACCGGCGCACCACGTCGTCGTTGTGGGTAACGGCCAGGCCGGAATCCAGCTCATCGATTCGCTGCGTACCGAGGGCTACAGCGGTAAAATCACCCTCCTGGGCGAGGAAACGCATTTCCCATACCAGCGTCCCCCGCTGTCCAAGGACTATATGGCCGCGGGGAGCACACCCGAAGCGCTGCCGCTGCGGGCGGAGAAATTCTTTCCCGAGAACGACGTCGATTCCCGGCTTGGCGTCCGCGTCACGGCCATCGACCGCGCCGCCCGGACGGTCACCCTCGACGACGGCAGCACGGTGCACTACTCAACACTGGTGCTCGCCACGGGTGCTGCCAATCGCACACTCAGCGTTCCCGGGAGCACGCTGGCAGGGATCCACGGACTGCGGACTCTCGCCGACGCCGAGGCCGTCCATGCCCGCCTGGGCGATGTTGGCGCCGTCGTCGTTATCGGTGCGGGCTTTATCGGGCTTGAGTTCGCCGCGGCGGCACGCCAGCGCGGCATCGAAGTGACGGTACTGGAATTTGCGGACCGCCCGATGGGCCGCGCCCTGTCTCCCGCCCTGTCCCGGTATTTCGCCGGTGCGCATGAGCGTATGGGTGTCACCCTGCGCCTCGGCGAGGGAATTGCTTCCTTTACCGGGAGCACCGGCCGGGTAACGAGTGTCGAGAGCACCACCGGTGCGTCCTATCCGGCCGATCTGGTGCTGGTGGGGATCGGCGTGGTCCCGCGGGTGGACCTGGCCGCCGCCTCCGGGCTGGCCGTGGAGAACGGGATCACGGTGGACAGCAGCCTGCGGACCGCGGACCCGAATGTCTTTGCCATCGGTGATTGTGCAAACTACCCCAGTCACCATGCTGGTACCCGAACGCGGCTGGAGTCCGTGCAGAACGCCACGGACCAGGCCCGGCACGCGGCCAGAGCTATTTTGGGCCGCAGCGGGAGCTACGAGCAACTACCCTGGTTCTGGTCCCAGCAGGGTGCGCTGAAGCTGCAGATCGCGGGTTTGGTGCAGTCCGGTGACACAACGGTGCTGCGCGGAGATCCGGCGACGGATAGGTTCTCGCTCTTCAGCTTCCGCGGAGGCCATCTCGCCGCCGTCGAATCCGTCAACAGACCCGGCGATCACATGGCGGCACGCCGGCTTCTGGATCAGGGCCGTTCCGTGTCCCCGGAGCAGGCCGCAGACCTCGAGTTCGACGTCAAGTCCTACTCCAAGACCCGGTAGGCGGAGACCCGCGTCACAGAGTGACATGACCTGCGTCATACTTGCACTTGGTTATCGTATATGATTTCATACATTATCAGCGGTTGCCGACAACGTTCGCCTCCGGCCACGGTGACGTGGCCACAATACTAAGGAAAACCAATGAGCACCCTGCCCCTCGCGCAGCGCAGACCGGCCCGGGAAAACCGCCGGGTAGCGTTCGCCACCATCGTCGGGACCACGATCGAGTGGTACGACTTTTTCATCTACGCCAACGCCGCCGGATTGGTCTTCGCCAAGCTCTTCTTTGAGCCGGCTGGAAGTGACATAGGAATCCTTATTTCCTTCGCCTCAGTCGGCCTGAGCTTCCTGTTCCGTCCGCTGGGCGCCTTCCTCGCCGGGCATTTCGGTGACAGGATCGGACGGCGGGCCATGTTGGTGATCACGCTTATCATGATGGGAGCGGCCACGACATTGATCGGTGTGCTCCCCACCTATGAATCGGCCGGAATCGTCGCCCCGATCCTCCTGCTGATGCTTCGCATCCTGCAGGGTATTTCCGCTGGCGGCGAGTGGGGTGGTGCCGTCCTGATGGCCGTCGAGCACGCTCCCCGGACCAGGCGCGGTCTGTTCGGTTCGTTCCCACAGCTGGGTGTTCCACTGGGCATGCTGCTTGCCTCCGGCGTCCTGGCGCTTATGTCCGGAGTCATCTCCCCCGGTCAGGCCTTCATTGAGTGGGGCTGGCGCGTTCCGTTCCTGCTGAGCTTCGTTCTGATCATCGTCGGATACATCGTGCGACGCAGCGTTGACGAGAGCCCCGTCTTCGAGGAAATCGCCAGGAAGAAGAAACAAACACGTGTGCCGATCGTGGAGCTGTTCAAGAAGCATTGGCTGCTGGTCATCATTGCCGCCCTGGTCTTCGCGGGAAATAACGCCGCCGGCTACATGACGACCGGCGGATACATCCTGAATTACTCCACCAACCCAAAGGGTCTGCACATGGACCGCACCGAGGTACTGCTTGCCGTCACCGGCTCTGCCGTTCTCTGGTTCATTTTCACCCTCGTGTCGGGATACCTCGCTGACTGGATCGGCCGCAAGAAGACCTACCTGATCGGCTACTCCTGCCTGGTGGTTACCGTCTTCCCGCTCTTCTGGCTGGTCAATACGGGCAACATCTTCTCACTATTCCTGGGACTCGCCATGTTCACCGTAGGCCTTGGACTCACCTACGGTCCGCAGGCCGCCCTGTACAGCGAGCTGTTCCCTGCATCCATCCGCTTCTCCGGCGTTGCGATCTCCTATGCCCTCGGCGCCATACTCGGTGGTGCCTTCGCGCCAACCATCGCCACTGCGCTGGTCCAGGCCACCGGGACCACCGTTTCGGTATCCATCTACCTCCTGATCCTTGCGCTGATATCCATGGGTGCCGTCCTGCTCATCCGTGAACGCAAGGGTATTGACCTGAGCATCGACAATCAGGCCGAGCAGGAAGTTGGCGGTCTCATGCTCGACCAGCGGCGCGGCGTTTCGACCGACGATGCCGTCAAGACGAAGGTCTGACCGCATGGCAATATAGTGCAGTGAAATATGGGGCGGTCCGGTCCGGTCTGCCCCATATTTCTGCATTCATCGTCGTCGGCTAGACCCGCGAGCGACCCCCTGTCTTTACGGCGCACGTCTTCAACGCGCACGACGCCGGCACTCGACCTGGTGAGTGCCGGCGTCGGCCGTTTAACCCCGTAGAGGGGACACGTAACCCACCCTGCCGGTCGGCCGAGCGCGGTTACCTGCAGGTACCTGCCACCTCAACCATGCGTCCACCAAGTCATTCCGCGCCGCGGGAGCGTGCGCGCCGCATTGTCCACGCAGCCAGCATGGCCACTCCCAGCTCAAGGGCGACGACGCCTAACATCGCGGCCGAGTTTGAAGCCGTACCGGTCATGTGATTGACGGTGGAACCCATGGTGCCGTGCTGGTGACCGGCCATGGAGCTGGGCGCCAAGAGCAGGGCGGCGTGCACAGCGACCATGATCAAAGCCATGGCGAAGAGGACGTGCACGGCCCTGTCATTGGTGTTGCGCCACACGGCCAATGCACACGGGAGGCACGCGGCGGCCATGAGCAGCATCAGCCGGCTTTCCCAAGGCATCGACCGGTGCTCCCAGCCCATCCACAGGTGCGCGATGACCGAGGCAAGCGCGACGGCGGCGCACAGGCGCGCGTGCTGCCTGCCTCGGACGCCAGTCCCGACTTCGGGACGGGTGTCAGCAACGGCAGCGGTCGTCACCATCGGGTCCACTCTCATGCCGGGCCGGCCCGCTGGCCGGCACGTCCAACACTGGGCTGCGGTCAAAGAACCCTTCGGGCCGCAGCTTGAAGCCGACGGAGTCAACGGGCATGATCGGCCAGTCCTCTACCCGGGGGAAATGTGTCAGCCCGAACGTGTGCCAGAGAACGATGTCCTGGCCGTCGATGTCGCGGTCCGCGGCGATGTAGGCAGGCAGACCGGCCCCACCACTGTGCTGGTTGACGAAGTCGCCCGTCGGGTAGTGCTCCCCCTCAGCGAACTGCGTGACCCAAAGATCCTTCGTCGCAAACGCGGCCCGTTTGGCCACCGACGACTCCGGGTCCGCCAACAGCATGGGCTGGCCTTGGGGATGGAGCTTGTAGGCCACCGGGTCACCCAACCGGTTGAGTGACGTCGGGTTGGATATCACCCACGTACGGCCCCTGCGCATGTCCGCCTCCCGGACGGCCTGGGACTCCGTGGCCAGCACTGTGCGCGTGCGACTGAATGCGTTGCCGCGTTCATTCCCCTCGCCCATCGGCACGCGCACCACGTCCTCCTCCTCCACCCGGTTCGCCAGTCCGTCCACGGCCATGTCGAGGCGCGCCCCGAACAGGTGCTGGTGGTACGGTGCGCCAAGGCCGGGCGCCAGCTCGGAAGCGTAGGGGTAACCCTTTCCGGGGTAGGCGCTGGTGAAGACGATCCCGGTGGCCTTGGCCTCGAACTCTATGGTTCCGTCCAGGTACAAGTACCAGTAGAAGCCGTAGTCATAGTTGCCGATGGTGGTGAAGAAGGAGATCACCAGGCGGCGATTGCGGCGGGTGTAGTCGATCCCGCTCCACAGGTCCGAGTGCTTGGATAGGATCGACCAGTCCTCTTCATGCATGCAGATGCCGTTGTGGATCTCGCGGGGGTTGCCGAAGGCGTCGCTGATCACCGGGCTCAGGTAGGTGATCTCACCCAGGCAGTCGCACCCGAGCTCCAGGGAATTTGCGTACTGGCCGACCAGGTATTCACCCGTGTCAAAGTAGTTTTGCCAGGACCGCACCGGAGAGGGGTCGCCGTAGGGGACCACCATCTCGGCAATGGAGGCGCGATTGATGATGGAGCGCTTCCGGCCGCCGTCGGCAAACGAGAGGTTGTGCAGGATCACGCCTTCGCGGGCGTCGAAGCCGACGTCCAGGCTCCACTTCTCCCACTCAATGTGGTTGCCGCCCGCGACGGTGAAGCTGGGGCCTTCCGGCTGGGTGATGCTGATCGGTTTTTGTGTCTCCCGCATCGGGCCCGTCAGCTCGGGGTCGGTGTAGTTGCCGTGCTCCGTGGGAACAGAAACCACGCCGTAGTCCAGCACCGCGTCAACCGACTTGTTGACAATGTCGACATAGGCCACTAGCCCATCGACGGGGTGAGCCCAGGGGCTGTCCTCTGGGAAATCCTGGACGAAGGCGAGCCCACGCAGGATGCGCCGGCCCTTTTCCTCCGGGTATTCAAAGACGCCTGCGGACAGCGGCGCCACGCGCACCTTGGCAACGTCCAGGTTCCGGGCTGCTAGCGCCTTAAGCCATTCGGCATTGGTCGAGAGTATCGCCTCAACCGCCTCGAATTCCTCTTCCAGGACCGGAAGCTCCCCCATCACCGCGGTGTCAAGCTCGACGGCGGATTCGACAGCGTCGCGGGTCACCGAGACCACCACGTCCTTGGTGGCGGCCCCGGCAACGTCATGCAGGAACGCGCGGTACCGGCGGTCAACCGGCCCTGCCGCGGAGTGTCCCCGCGGCGGGTCCAGCAGTCCTAAATAGGCAAATCGCACCGCGTCCCCCAGTAGGCCGGCGGTGAGCAGAATTTCCCGGACTGCGGTGATTTCTGCGGCGGAGACCAATGAATAGGAGGAGACTTCGACGTCCGTGGCGGCAGTCATAGCTACCCTTTCTGTGGTTCGGCGGCCATGGCAGGCCGTTAAAAGTTTTATTCTATGAATGTAGAGAATACCCACACGTAAGATGCACCACAAGGGGTCAGCCCCCTATTGTTTGCCGCGACGGCCCGCCAGGAGAACTTCAATGCCCAAGATTGTCGACCACGACCAACGTCGGCTTGAGCTGGTGGATGCCACCTGGCGGATCATTGCCCAGCATGGAATCGAGGGTGCCACCATGCGTGAAATCGCACTGGAGGCAGGCTTCGCGAACGGCGCCCTGAAGCCCTACTTCCCCACTAAGGATGAACTGATCACGTTCGCCTTTGGCCACGTCTTCAACCGGACCAACCAGCGCATCGCCGGCACCTCCGCAGGCAAGGTGGGCCTGGAGGCGCTGCGCGCCTTTTGCCAGGAGGTGCTCCCCCTGGATGACGACCGCATCTACGAAGCCCGCATCGTCATCCCGTTCTGGCAAAAGGCCCTCACCGACCCCGCCAAGGCCGAATTGCATGAGAGATCCATGAACCAGTGGCGCTCCGCCATGGACGGGTACCTACGAGAGGCGCGGACCCGCGGGGAGGTTACTGCTTCCACAAGCGACGAAGACATCGTCAACCAATTGCTCAGCATGCTTCTGGGTGCCCAGATCGTTGCGGCTATGTCCCCCGGAGCGCACCTGCCGGCGCAATTGAGCGCCCAGCTCGACGCCTACCTGCTGCTCCTGCATGCTGAAAGTCGGGCCGCCTGAGGGTCGCATCCGCTTTTTATTCGCCAATTGTCGAAAATAAGTGACAGCGGCCATACCAGCAGCTAAAGTGAAGGAAAAGTGCTGTCCGCCACACCTTCGCAGGAGCATCCCGCGCCTTGCAGAGGCCCGTCGGGGCGGCATGCTCCCGCCACAGGCCTTCGCACCACTAGGGAATTTTGCCAATGACCGTCGCCCTCGACACTTGCACTCCCAATACCGCCGACGTCGTCCAGACGGCCGTTGCCCATTCCTTCTCCGCCTGGCACGACCTCATCTCCGCATCTTTCGTTCCCCTGCACGTGCGCTCCAGCGACCCCACCCACTTCCACGGAAGGCTCCGCTCCCGTCTCTTGGACGAGCTGTCCATCGTGGAAGTCACGGCCACCGGGCACAGCGTGCACCGGACACCGTCGCTCATTGCCCGTTCGGACCGGCTGTACTTCAAGCTAAACCTGCAGTTGGCGGGCACCGGGATCCTCATCCAGGACAACCGCGAGGCCGTCCTCCTCCCTGGGGACCTGGCGGTTTACGACACCCACCGGCCATACACCCTGGCCTTCGAGTCGGATTTCCGCACCCTGGTGCTGATGTTTCCCCACGACGCCCTCGACCTGCCCTCCGGTTCGGTGGGGCGGCTGACGGCGACGCGGATGGCCGCGGACCAGGGACTGGGCCGGATGATCAGCCCCTTCATGACCCAGCTGGCCGAAAACCTTGAGATCCTCTCCGGTCCCAGCGGGCACCGGCTGGCCCACAATGCAGTGGACCTGCTGAGCACCATGTTCGCCGCGGAACTGGACCACGCACAGGATGGCCGCGAACGCCCGCACGAGGAACTTCTAGGCAGGATCCGCCGTTTCGTCGAGGCCAATCTGGGCCATCCGGAGCTTTCTCCGGCAGGCATCGCGGCCGCGCACTTCATCTCCACGCGGCACCTGCACAATATCTTCCAGGAAGCAGGAACCACTGTGGCCCACTGGATCCGCACGCGTAGGTTGGAGAATTGCCGCCGCGAGCTGCGGGACCCCCTGCTGGCCCAGCGCTCGGTCAGCACAATTGCCGCCCGGTGGGGCTTAATGGACGCAGCGCACTTTAGCCGCATCTTCCGTGCCGCCTTTGGCGAGCCGCCGAGCAGCTACCGCCGCCCCGCCCGCACCTAAGAACCGCAGCAGCCACTCCGGCCGTCCGGGCCGCCCCATCCGTTCGCAGGTGGTCAACGGCCCTACGCTCAATGACAAGACAGGGCCCGGGCGCTACGGCAACACTGAAGGCACCAGGCATTCATCTGCCACAACAACCGACTCGAAGTGGAGTTTTCATGGAAACGTACGCCGACCTCCTCACGTCCATCGAACCGAAGGCTGGCCAGAGCCGCACCATCCTGGACCCGGCAACGGGTGAAGCAGTCGGACAAGCGCCGGTCCACACCGTTGAGGACCTGGAGCGCGCAATCGCCTCCGCCACCGCCGCCCAGCCGGCTTGGGCGGCTCTGGGCCACGAGGCCCGCAGCGCCGCGCTGCTCCGGGCGGCAGACGCGGTCGAACGCTCCGCCGAAGACCTTGCCCGGCTGCTCTCCCGCGAGCAAGGCAAGCCGCTCAACGGCCCCAACGCCCGGTTCGAGATCGGTGCTTGCGCGGCCTGGCTGCGAGCCACCGCCGCCACCGAGCTGGCCCCGGAGACCGTGGTGGACGACGGCGAAACGCACGCCGAGATCCACTACCGCCCCATCGGCGTCGTCGGTGCCATCGGCCCTTGGAACTGGCCCATGATGATCTCGGTGTGGCAGCTCGCCCCAGCCCTGCGCATGGGCAACGCCGTGGTCCTCAAGCCTTCTGAATACACCCCCCTGAGCGTCCTCGCCCTCGTCCAGGTGCTGAATCAGGAACTTCCCGAAGGCGTCCTGTCCGTAGTCAGCGGCGGCCGCGAGGTGGGCGCCCGCCTGGCCGAGCACCCCGCGGTTGGCAAGATCATGTTCACTGGCTCCACCGCCACGGGCAAGGCCATCATCAAGTCCTCGGCTGGCACCGTCAAACGCCTCACGCTTGAACTCGGCGGCAATGACGCCGGTATCGTGCTCCAGGACGCCGACCCGAAGGCGATCGCCGAGGATCTCTTCTGGGGAGCGTTCATCAACACCGGCCAGACCTGCGCCGCGCTGAAGCGCCTGTACGTCCACGACAGCATCTATGACGCCGTCTGCGAGGAAGTCAGCAAGGTCGCCGCCGCCATGCCGATGGGCGTGGGGCTGGACGAGGCCAACGTGCTCGGACCGCTGCAGAACAAGGCGCAGTTCGAAATCGTCTCACGGCTGGTCCAAGCCGCGAAGGACTCCGGTGCTCGCGTGCTGCTGGGCGGGGACCCGGACCCGGCGCAGCCCGGCTACTTCTACCCGACCACACTCGTGGCAGACATCGACAACAACAACCCCCTGGTGGCAGAGGAACAATTCGGCCCGGCCCTGCCCATCATCCGGTACAGCACCGTTGACGAGGCGGTAGACATGGCCAACGGCCTGGACGTCGGGCTCGGCGCTTCCGTCTGGTCCTCCGACCTCGGCCAGGCCCGCGCCGTCGCCGCCCGCATCCAGGCCGGCACGGTGTGGATCAACAAGCACGGCACCGTGGACCCCCGCATCCCCTTCGGCGGGGCCAAGCAGTCCGGCTACGGGCTCGAATTCGGCACCGAGGGCCTCAAGGCCCTCGGCGTGCCGCAGGTCATCAACGGCTAATTCCAAGCCCGGGACCGCATCCATCCCCCGTGGCTGCGGTCCCGCCGCATGCCCCGGTCGGGCATTTCCGGCAGGCGCCTCAGGACGTGCTGGCGACAAAACCTTGCGCTGGCAGTCAACGGCGGTGCCGTCAACAACAAGCCGCAGCTCGTGATCCCTGCCACACTCAGGATATCTTTATTCTCCCACTGGAGGTTTTAATGTCACACGAACAAACACTTCCATCCACCGGCACCGCCCCCAGCAACGCGGAAACCAAGGGACTGAGCAAGCGCCCTGTTCGCCGTCGGCTATGCTGCCATGAGCTCGCACATCCGCAACGCCGGGGCGTTCTACGCCTACATCGCCCAGGGCCTGGGCCGGGCCACCGGCGTCGGCGCCTCATGGGTCGCGCTGGTCTCCTACAATGCCATGCAGGTGGGCATCTACGGCCTGTTCGGCTTCGCGCTGTCATCGTTCATCAACGGCAAGCTCGGCACCAACATCCCCTGGTGGGTCGCGGCTCTCGTTGGCTTCGTGATTGTTGGCTGGCTCGGCGTGAACAAGGTCGACCTGTCGGCGAAGGTGATCGGCGTGCTCGTTGCCGGTGAGTTCCTGGCCGTCATCGTCTTCGACGTGATCTCCTTCGTTGTCAGCCCGGAAGGCACCAGCGGTGCCGGATTTGCGCCCTCGGACCTGTTCACGGCCAGCGTCGGGGCCGCCCTGTCGTTCAGCATGGCCGCGTTTATGGGCTTTGAATCGGCCGCGATCTACAGCGAGGAGGCGAAGGACCCGAAGCGCTCGATCGCCCGGGCCACCTACATCGCTGTCGGCATCATCTCGGTGTTCTACGCCGTCTCCTCGTGGGCCATGATGATCGGCATCGGTCCGGGCAACATCATCGCCGAGTCCCAGAAGCAGGGCCCGGACCTGCTGTTCAACTTCCTCACCGACCATAGCGCTGTGATCGTTTCGGACGTTGCCCAGGTCCTGTTCGTCACCAGCCTGCTCGCCGCGCTCATCGCGTTCCACAATGCCGTCGCCCGCTATGTCTTCTCGCTCGGCCGGGAGGGCGTGCTGCCGCGCTCCCTGGCCCGCGTTAACAGGCGCCATGCCCCGGTGGCTGGCTCGCTCGTCCAGTCCGCGCTGGCCCTGGTCATGCTGGCAGTGTTCGCGATCTCCGGCACCGGCTCCGAGCTCGGCCCGCTGTACCCGGTCCTGACGTTCTTCACCTGGTTGACGAACACCGGCGCGTTCGGCCTGGTCCTGCTGCTCGTGATGATCTCGGTGGCCGTGATCGGTTACTTCCGCAAGCACCGCGACGAGTACTCGGCCTGGACGCGGCTCGTCGCCCCTACATTGTCGGCGATCACACTGGGCATCGTGTTCGTATTGATCGTGGTGAACTTCAATGTACTGATTGGCTCCACCGAGTTCTCGCCACTGTCCGTGATCCTGCCGGCCATCGTGATCGTGCCCGGCATCGCCGGCGTCTTCTGGGGGCTGCGGCTGAAGAAGCACCGGCCGCACGTCTACCGGGGCATCGGCTTCGGCGGGGCACCGGACACCTCCGCCTGACACCACATCACCGAACCCAACGAGCGGCCCGGCTTATGCCGGGCGCTCGTTGGTGTCATGACTCGGTGGAGACGGCCCTATTTGCCCTCCGCCACCCGCTCGGCATTCAGGCGCACGAGCTCCGGGTCGACGTCATGACGTGCAGATTACGTCCGCGCGTCTCGCCAACCCCCAGTGCGGCGGCTACCGAGACTACTGTCAACGCCATGATGTACACCGCGATGGAGCCGGACCAGCCGGTCTTCTGCGTCAAGATCTCCGCGACCGTGGCGGCGAACGCGTCGCCGAGGATCGCGCCGATCCCGTACCCGATGGAGATGCCCGCGTAGCGGATGTGCGCCAGGAACATCTAGGCGCACATCGCCGATTGCGGCCCGTAGGACAGCCCCAAGCCGATGGCCAGGACGAACACTGCGAGACCGGAGTGGAAGTCGCTGCCCGTGTCGATCAGCAGGAACATGGGAATCATCCACCCGAAGACCAGCGCGTAGCCGCCACAAACGAGGCACGACGCCCGATCTTGGGACCTCCAGGCCGGGCCGTTGAAGTGACAGCACCTGCGGGTGTCAGGCCCGTCCACGGAATGAGAAGACAGCACCTAGGAGTTCGCGAGCATGCAACTCTAGGATGCTGCCTTCCAAATACCCCGAATATCCGGCCACCCGCAGGAGCTGTCTTCTGAATCTCGGTGCCAGTAGCCCTGGCGTGCCCCGCTCTGAATAATTCTTTCGCCCGCACGGTTGACGTGACGGGGGCAACATGGCAAGCTTGATCGTATACGATTTCGTACTTGATGGTGTGGGGTCCCCGCAACTCATCCATCCCTAGCCCAGGAGAGTTCCGTGGAACAAGTCACCGCAGCCACCGTCAAGCAGGCCGGCAAGGTCATCGCCGTCCATCTGGCGTACCAGTCGCGGGCTGACCAGCGCGGGCGCACCCCGGCCAAGCCTTCCTACTTCCTCAAGGCGTCGTCGTCATTGAGCCTGACCGGTTCCGAGATCGAGCGCCCGGCCGGTTGCGAACTCCTTGCCTATGAGGGCGAGATCGCCCTGGTTATCGGCACCGCCGCACGCCGCGTCAGCGTCGTAGACGCCTGGTCCCACGTCGGGTACGTCACCGCCAGCAATGATCTTGGCGTCTATGACCTCAAGTACGCGGACAAGGGATCCAACGTCCGCTCCAAGTCCGGGGACGGCTTCACCCCTTTCGGCCCCGGGCTGATTCCGGCGGCCGACGTCGACCCCACCGCCCTGCGCGTGCGCACCTGGGTCAACGGCGACCCCGTCCAGGACGACACCACCGAGGGATTGATCTTCCCGTTCAGCCAGATCGTCGCGGACCTGTCCCAGCTGATGACGCTGGAACCGGGCGATGTCATCCTCACGGGCACTCCGGCCGGCTCCTCCGTCGCCGTGCCCGGCGACGTCATCGAAGTCGAAGTTGACGCATTGGAAGCAGGGCTGAGCACCGGGCGGCTGCGCACCACCGTCACGCAGGGTTCCGTTGAAATGGCCAACTTTGGCAACGGCCCCAAGGCCTCCGACGCGGACCGTGAGGACGCCTACGGCTCCGCTGAAGCTGCCGGCCTGGCACCGAAGGGCCTCAGCGCCGAGCTTAAGCGAAAGCTCACCAGTGTCGGCACGGCCACGCTGAGCGCGCAGCTGCGCAAGCGTGGGTTGAACAACGTCAGCATCGACGGGCTGAAGTCGACCCGCCCCGAGCTTCGAATCGCCGGCACCGCCCGCACCCTGCGCTATGTGCCCAACCGTGAGGACCTGTTCAAGACCCATGGGGGCGGCTACAACGCGCAGAAGCGCATCATCAACAACCTTAACGACGGCGACGTGCTGGTCATGGAGGCCCGCGGCGAGCCCGGCACGGGCACCGTGGGCGACATTTTGGCCCTCCGCGCCCAGATCAACGGTGCCGCGGCCATCGTGACCGACGGCGGTGTCCGTGACGTTGCGGCCGTGGCCGCCCTGGACATGCCGACCTTCTTCACCGGCGCCCACCCCGCGGTCCTCGGCCGCAAACACATCCCGTGGGACACGGACCTGACCATCTCCTGCGGCGGAGCCACCGTCCAGCCCGGCGACATCATCGTCGGCGACGCCGACGGCCTCCTGGTGATCCCGCCGTCGTTGGCGGAAGAAGTGGCCGACGACGCCATAGTCCAGGAGCACGAGGAAACCTACATCGCCGAAATGGTCGCCGAAGGCAACGGCGTGGAGGGCCTGTACCCGATGAA
>CAJDTL010000068.1_pt1 | contig 19272 bp, 13 predicted proteins | sample 7389871 | NCBI WGS metagenome assembly CAJDTL01 (sample SAMEA7055650, study PRJEB34461) | soil metagenome | biome: terrestrial ecosystem; feature: Peninsula; material: soil | place: Antarctica | collected 2016 | reverse complement strand
TTGAGCAGGCCGTTGAGATACGGCCAGTCGGAGATCAGATCGGATCCGTCGGGCATATTTTCCGATTCGAAGGTCGGATTGATGATCGACCCGGAGTCCAGATTGTCCCGCGAGAACGCCACCGTCCCCCTCACTTCACCGCGCTGGATCAGTTCATTGACCGCCAGACCGAACTTCTTCCGCTGGCCGAAACCGAGGTAGCAGACCCGCGCGGGCAGGCCCTCAATGGGAATATGCTTCCGCGCCAGGGTGATCCAACGGGTGGCGATTTCATCATCCGGAAACAGCTCGAGGACAAGGTCGTCCAGGCGCGCCAGGTCTTTGGGATCCCCGGAGGTGCAGGTCCAGCGGAACGGTCCGCGGCCCTCCAGGAACAGCGGCCGCAGGTAGGCGGAGACGAACCCGGGAATTTTCAGGGCGTCCTCGAAACCATGCAGCTGGCATTCGCGCCGGATCTGGTTGCCGTATTCAAAGGTGGGAACGCCGTTGTCGAAGAACCGGTTCATCGCGGTGAGCTGGCGGACCATGGCAGTGCGGGAGATTTCGAAGTACGCGTCCCGGTCCTTCTTACGGAATTCTTCCGCCTCCAGGACGGTGTAGCCGATCGGCACGTAGGCGAGCGGGTCGTGGGCCGGGGTCATTTCCGTGACGACGTCGGGGCGGACGTCATGCTCCAGGGCGTACTCGAAGAGTTCGGTCGCATTTGCCACGACGGCGATGCCCAGCGGCTTTTTGGCAGCCGCGGCCTCCTGAGCCAGCTCGATCGCGTGCGGGATGGAATCGGCCAGCACGTCCGCATAGCCGACCTTGATCCGGTTGTTGATGATCCGTTCGTCGACGTCGGCGCAGATGGCAACGCCGCCGAGCATTGTCATGGCACGGGGCTGGTTGCCGCCCATCCCGCCCATGCCGGCACAGAACAGGATCTTCCCGACCCAGCTGCCGTCCAGGTGAATGTCAGCGACGGAGCGGAGCGTTTCAAACGTGCCCTGGATGACTCCCTGTGTGCCGATGTACTCCCATGGGGACGCGGTGTACTGGGCAAAAATTGTCAGGTTCTTGTCCTGCAGGTCGTAGAACGTCTTCCAGTCGGGCCGGACGAAGTTCGTGGTGGCCATGACCACCCGGGGTGCAAGCTCATGGGTGTCGAACACGGCCACCGGCATGCCGGACTGGACCACCAGGGTCTGGTCATCGGCCAGGTTTTTCAGCGAGTCGACGATCGCGTAATAGGACTCCCAGTTCCGCGCTGCCTTGCCGATGCCGCCGTAGACGACCAGGTTTTCGACATGCTCGGAGAGTTCCATATTGTTCTCCAGCATCCGAAGGATGGTTTCCTGCTTCCAGCCCTTGCAGCGCAATTCGTCACCGCGCTGTGCCTTGACTTCGTAAAGGATCTCCGGCTTTTGCGCGGGAAGTTCACCGAACGCGATTCCGGTAGCGTTGCCGCCCGGATGCTTGGTGGTGATTGAGACTGTTTGGTCGGTGGTCAGTGCCATGGTGGGGTGCTCCTTAGTTGAGGGTGGAACGGACGACGTCGGCCACTGCACCACTGTGCACCAGCGCAACTGCCGAACGGACCCGTGGATAGAGAACGGTGTCTTGGGTTATGTGGTCAATCAGCCGGCCGTCGGCCGAACGGTGGGACCGGAGAAGTTCCAGGACCGCCCGACTGCTTGGCGAGAGCGCGGAGACGTCCTTGCCGGCGGCCGTTAGCCGCAGTTCCAGCGCCTGGGCCGACATCAGGAGCTCGATGCCGATGACGTTTTCGATGTTCGAGACAATTTGCCGGGCGTGGCGTCCGGCGTTGTTGGCCATCGAGACGTGGTCCTCCTGATTCGCGCAGGTGGGGATGGAATCCACGCTGTCCGGATGCGCCAGGGTTTTGCAGTCCGAGACCAACGCGGCGGCCAGATACTGCGGGAGCATGTAGCCGCAGTCGAGTCCGACCTTTTCGCTGGCAATCAGCATGTCCGGCAACCCGCGGTTCAGCGTGCCGTCGTCGAGCCTGAACAGCCGACGTTCGGCGATGCTGCCGATTTCCGTGACGGCAATCGAGAGGAAGTCCGAGGCAAAGCCGACATACTCGGCGTGGAAATTGCCGCCCGAGACGGCTTTGAGCGTCCGCGATGCCGGAAGATCGGGGAAGATCAGCGGGTTGTCGGTTGCGGCGTTGATCTCGGTCTCCACAATCCCGCGGACAAAGCGGAGCGTATCCTTCACCGCACCTAAAACCTGTGGCGTGCAGCGCAGTGAATATGCGTCCTGCGGCGGCTGGCGGACGGGGTCCTGCTCTTCGCTGCCGTCAATGAACTCACTGCCGGCCAGCAGCTCCCGGATTCGCGCAGCGACCTCAATCTGCCCGGCGTGGCCGCGGGCCTGGTGGATCTGCGGGATGAAGGCATCCCCGAACCCCGTCAATGCCTCAATGGACATGGCCGCGGTAATCTGCGCCGTCTCCAGCAGGTTCTCGGCATCCGCGAGGGCAAGCGCGGCCTGGGCTGCCGAAAACGAGGTCCCGTTGGCCAGTGCCAGTCCTTCCTTCGGACCCAGCACGATGCGTTCGATGCCCGCGGCTTTCATGGCGGTGATGCCGTCCACCAGCCGGCCGTCCAGGTATGCCTCACCGCTGTCCACGGCCAGGTCCTCACCTGCCGGCCGGGTCATGACAATGGCCAGGTGTGCCAGCGGGATGAGGTCCCCGCTCGCGCCGAGGGAACCGAACTCCGGGACGGCCGGAAAGACGCCTTTTTCGAGCATCGTCAGGAGCGTTTCGGGAACAATGCGGCGGACGGCGGAGTACCCCCGGGTGAGGCTGACGGCGCGGACGAGCATTGAGCCCCGGACCACTTCCTCATCCAGCGGGCGCCCCACACCACCACTGGCGTTGGAGATGATGAGCCGGCGGGAGAGCTCCGAGGCGTCCTCCACCGTGTCGAACGCCTGACGTCCGGCCAGGGATCCAAAGCCGGTGTTGATGCTGTAGATGGCGGCGACTTCTTTCCCGTCGCGCATGTCATCCATGATGGCCGACACCCATTGTTCGCTGGCCTGCATCGCGTCAATGGCGGCAGGGGAGATGGACACCGACTCACGGCCGCGGACCACAGACATGAAATCCTCCAGTGTCAGTGGTGCATTTCCAATTTCGATCACCGTTTAGCCTCCTAGTAGATTTATGTAACGCTAATCACGTTCGAGACGATTGCAAGGAAGCTTTCTCATGTACTGATAATCCTTCGGTGACCATCCATCATTAACGTCGGCGTCCATCGGCCGCGCTGCGGCGGCCGGGCTGAAGCGGCCGGCCCCGGGCTTCTCGCAATGTGATAACGCCGGATCGTCGCCGGTTTCAGCTCGGGCTAAACTTGGGCGCATCGAAGTAAGCGGCTTTCGTCGTCAATAACTCAAGAGCCCTGAAGCGGCGGGGGAGGCCCTGATGATAGTGACTCGGTACCTTGCGAAGGACCGCAAAGTCATGCCGTGGACCAACGGCGGCGGAACGACCACCGAACTGGCCAGAGACACTGCGGATGAGGATTGTGGCTGGCGGCTCTCAATCGCCGATATCGCCCAGGACGGACAGTTCTCCACCTTTGCAGGAATGCAGCGGATCGTCACGGTCCTGCAGGGGAGCGGCATGCGCCTCACAAGCAATGGAGGGACAAGCGGGGACCTTCTTCCGTTTGAGGCCTATGCCTTCGACGGCGGCGCCGGAACCAGCTGCGCCCTGCTCGGCGACCCCGTTCAAGCCTTCAATTTAATGTACCGAAAAGTCAGGTTCACCGCCCGACTCGAATGGTTGGTATTCCCTGGCTCCCGGACATTCAGCACCGATGCAACGACCGTGCTCTTCTATAACATCGGGCCGGAAACCGGTATTTCTGTATCAAAAGGCCCAAAGGCTGCGTTGGGTACCAACGAACTGCTCCGCATCGATAACACCGCAGGGCCCGCTGACATCGCCCTTCACACCGCAAAAGGCGGCCACTGCGCCATTATCGAACTGTGGCAATCCGCAGCCCGCCCTATGGGCGTTTCCACTGGCCCATGACCGGGGCGCCCGGCCTCGCCTGGGAGGGACCGCCCGTCGTCGCGGCCTAACCCGGTGCTAAACCGGCCGCTGCCCGGACGGGCCGTCCAGGCAGGCATCGCGGAACGCGATGATCCTCCGCCGGAACGACGAGACCAGGAAAACGGGTGTTCCCAGGTTCAGCGGCCCCAGCTGGTAGGGGTCGATGCCCACCGCGGCCAGGAAGACATTGGCACGCTGGGAGACGCTGCCGGCGATGCCAAAATACGCCATCATGCCTTTGACGAGGAGGCCGTGCTCGAGGAAGCCGTCATTGGCCGTGGCGATGATCCAGCAGACCCCGCCGGAGGCGGTTTTGGCGGCACCCTTGCGCCGGAAGATCGCGGGGTCAGCGGCGGCGGCCCGGGCCAGCAACCGCCGGGCGGCCGTCCGGTGCTCGCCGTCCAGCAGTTCGGTGCAGCAGCGGTCGCAGAGTGCGAGGACCTCCGCCACACGGTCCACAATGTCCGCGGGAATCCGAGTCCAGTCGAAGTCCTCGTCCGGCAGCGGGCGGGAGTCGAGATTTTGGAGTTCCTTCCCGCCGCCGACGGTGCGCCGCATTTGCTCCAGCATAAGCCCTTCAAAGCCGTTGCCAGGCTCGATGGAGGCTCTGCCGTCCGTGCCCCCGTCCCGGCCCGGCCTGGGCAGCGCACCGGTAGGGCCCAGCAGCGGCGGCTCCGGCCAATACTCGGTGTGCAGCATCCGGATGAAGTCGGATTGGTATCGGTCGATGGCCGCCAGGGTCTGTTGCGTCAGTTCGTGCTGGATGCCGCGCTCGCCATGGCAGTAGCCGACAAAAGCCCGCAGCAGATCCGGCAGCAGCAGCATAACCTGCAGGGACGAGGCGATCCTGCGCGGTCCCCAGTCCAGCAGGATGATCTCCACCGCTGTCGGGCTCCAGCGCATCGGATCTCCGGGGCCGGAATCGATGCCGAACCGGAGGGCCAAGGTCAGCAGCACCCGGTGGGCCTCGGTGTCCAGCGCCCGGCCGAACCGGGAGTTGAAGAATCCCTCGCTCAGCGCCTTGAGCTGTTTTTCGCTCCACTGTGGCCGCTGATAGCCGTGGCCGCCGGACGGTGCGGCCCGGAGTACCGCCTCGGTCAGCGGCCGAACCCCGGGCCAGGAGTCCGTCTCCAGTGGCGGAACCGTAGCGGCGCCCCGATCGATGGCTTCCCTGAGCCTGCTGCGCGCCTCCGCCAACGGCATATCGGCCCAGAGGCAACCGGGCTCTAAAATGTAGTTTTTCATGCCGGTGATCACCTCCGCCAGGGGCTTGGGAATGGCGAAGGCGTCCTTGACCAGGGTTCCCATATTGTGATCGACGTAGATCACGAGCGTGAATTCATGGCCGGCCGACGTCCGCACGCCCAGCATGAGGTTGTCGCCGTCGCCCAGTACATGTGACTGTTCCACCGCCCGGTACGGCGCCAGAGCGGTAAACTGCCGCAGCAGACCCTCCGCATCGGTGAGTTCGGCACGCAGGGTCCGGGCGATCCGGGCGCGTTCCAGCTCATCGGCGGACAAGGCATGAACCGCGGCCAGCAGCAGTTCGGTTTCCGGCAGCCCGGCCCCCAGCAGAGCGGTAACGAACCCGGCTCGGTCGGCGGTGCCCGGCCACTGCGGGTCCGCAGGATCGTTCCGGGCGGGCTCCAGCACGGCCAGCGTCGAACTGGCGAGCTCCAGCAGGGGCAGGGGGTTCTCGAAGGCAGCGGCAGCATTGATGCTCGCCAGCAGATCGTCGGTGTGCGCCGGTGCACGCCGATGCCGGTCACGCCCCGAGACGCGCGTCCGCGGCGGCTTCGGCGATCCCGATTCGTCGTGCGGACCCGGGCCGCCGGGTGGATTCTTCCGTTGTGACATTCTTCCAGCCTAACGGGGCCCGCTGCGGGGCGCTCCGGCTTCACCGGCACGCCTGGATCCAGCGCGGGATCCGGCGAAGGATCCAGGCGAAGGAGCCGGCGAAGGAATCGGCGCCGAGTTGGCTCGGGCGGCACCGCCCGTTGCATCCTGCGCAGCCGGAGCCCCGGGCCCGGCGCAGACGGCACCATAACCGTGTGCAGTGGTCCCGGAATCCCGAAAGCGGCCTCCTGGCGGTCCGGAACCACGGTCCCATCGTGCGAAGCCCGGGTCATGCCGCCGTTGCAGGTGACGACTGCAGGTGACGACTGCAGGTGACGACCCCGGTCAAACCGCCGGCGCAGTGCCCTCATCGTAAAACTGCCAGCTGGTAATCGGCTGCGGCACGGGGCCATGGGATATGACGCTGCGATCCAGTATCTGCAATCGCCGGAGCCGAGGTGCCGGGCATTCGTTCGAACTGACGATCCAGCTCCCGAGCATGAAGGAGCCGGCCATCCTGGGGTCCGTGGTTGCCTTGATCGCGGTCCCGGTGATCTGGAAGATTCCGTAGGGGCGCAGCTCGAAGTCCGCTCGGATGAGGTCGCCATGTTCGAGCTTTTGCACTGTGCCAAGGAGATCAGCGGACCCGTCGGCGATCTGATGGCTGTCGACAAGCACAGTGGCCTCCTGCCGAGGATCATCGCCGGCGTAGTCCAGGATCTGAACATCCGCTGTGGGTTTCAGCTTGGCTTCGAGGAATAACCCACCCAGTATTATGTTCCCGCCCGTCGGCGACCGGAACGGGAGCCCCTCGACTGTGAATATCCCGTATATCGCCGACTTAAAGGTCCCCTGCACTCTTCGTTTAAGATCAATGCCGGTCAGAAAAGCCGTCATGCCCTTGATATCGCGTCGCTTGGGGATATCGGGACCGTGGAATGCGAGCAATGTGTTCCTTTACGGATCGAAAAATTGTGGACCTGATCTTCAAGAACCATAGACGACGGCGGTGGATCGACCCGTACCGACAGGCGGCGGCAGCCGATGTCTTCCGAAGCCGCGCCGTGCGGGGCTAGCATGAGCACTACCGGCGCCGAGCACGCCGGCGCCGGCCGCTGAACCCGGTCCGCCGCGGATCCGTAGTCCGGACTGCGGCAGCCCGGAACCTCGGCCGGGGACCCGCAGTGGATGGAGCATGGGATGGCCGGACAGAAAACGCAGGCGGCACCGGTGACGGGACGCGCCCGTCTGCTGATCATCGGGGCACTGATGCTCGGAATGCTGCTCGCCGCGCTGGACCAGACCATCGTGGCCACGGCCCTGCCCACCATCGCCGGGGACCTGGGCGGCCTGAGCCACCTGTCCTGGATAGTCACTGCATATCTGCTCGCCTCCACGGCGCTGACCCCGCTCTGGGGGAAACTCGGAGACCTCTACGGGCGCAAAATCTTCTTCCTGGCCGCCATCGTGATCTTCCTGGTTGGTTCCGTGCTGGCCGGCATCAGCGGGAGCATGGGCGAGCTGATCGCCTTCCGCGCCATCCAGGGCGTGGGCGGCGGCGGGCTGATGGTGGGCGCGCAGGCCATCATCGGGGACGTGGTGTCGCCCCGCGAACGCGGGAAATACCAGGGATATTTTGGCGCCGTCTTCGGACTCAGCAGCGTCGTCGGGCCGTTGATCGGTGGCCTGTTCGTTGATCATCTGTCCTGGCGTTGGGTTTTCTACGTCAATATTCCCGTCGGCGCGGTGGCCCTGATCGTCGTTTCCGCGGTGCTGCCCGGCTCCGGGGAACGGGTCAAGCGGCAGATCGACTACCTGGGCACCGCAGCCTTGGCCGCCGCGGCCACCGGCCTGGTGCTGGTGACCACACTGGGTGGCACCTCGTACGCCTGGGGCTCGCCGTTTATTATTGGCCTCGCCGTCGCCAGTGCTGTGCTGATTGTGCTCTTCGTGCTGATCGAGCGCCGAGCCAAGGAGCCGGTCATCCCGCTGAGTCTGTTCCGCAACAGGACGTTCGCCGTCGCCAGCGGTATCGGCTTCATTGTCGGTTTCGCCATGTTCGGGGCCATCACCTTCCTGCCGCTGTTCCTGCAGGTGGTCCGGGGCGACGCGGCCACCAGTTCCGGACTGCAGCTGCTGCCGATGATGGGCGGCCTGTTGTTGACGTCCATCGGCTCGGGCCTGCTGATCTCGCGGTTGGGCCGGTACAAGATCTTCCCGGTGGCCGGCACCGCCATCATGACCGTGGGGCTCTTCCTGTTTTCCACCATGGATCAAAACACGCCCGATGTCCTGGTCTGGTTGTTCATGTTCGTCCTGGGCGTCGGCATCGGTGGCGTGATGCAGGTCCTGGTGATCGCGGTGCAGAATGCCGTGGACTACAAGGATCTGGGCACCGCCACCTCCGGTGCCACGTTCTTCCGGTCGATTGGCGGATCCTTCGGTTCGGCCGTTTTCGGAGCCATCTTCGCCGCAGTCCTGGCCTCGCACACTCTGCCGGCGGGCCTGAGCGGGGCGAACATCAATCCCGCGCAGTTGGCCGCGCTGCCGGCCGGCGCCCGGGCGGAGTTCATTGGCCAGTACGCCAACGCACTGCAGACCGTGTTCCTGATCGCCGCCCCCGTCGGTGCGCTGGCTTTTGTGCTCACGCTGCTGCTGCCCGAGCTGACACTGCGGACCTCGGTGGACAACGATGCAGCCGAGGCCTTCATCCCCCCGGAGGGCCGCACGTCACTGCAGGAGGTGGAGCGCAAACTGAACCACCTGCTGCAGCACGAAAACCGGGCTCAGATGTACCGGCAGCTGGCCGCGCAGGCCGGGGTCGATTTGGACCCGGGGGCGGCGTGGCTGCTCTACAGGTTCGCCGAGCGGCCTGCCGCCGGCCTGTCCACGCTGGCGCGGCAGCTGCACACCGGCCCGGCGGATCTGGAGCCGCTGATCCAGGAGCTGCTCCGGAGCGGACTGGTCACGGCGGGGTCGGTGACCGACGCCAGGACTACCGACGGCCGTCGGGTTCCGGCCGCGGATGCCGGGGCCGACGACGGCGGCGCCCGTCGCGGCGGCACTCGGCCCGACGGCGGTGTCCGGGACCGTGACGGGCAGGACGGCGGCATGCGGGACAGCGATATGCGGGACGGCGGCGGCGCCGGTTCCGGCCGCCCAATCAACGCCGACGCTTCGGCCCGTGTGAACGCCCCGGTCCGCAGGATCCCTGCCGTCGGTGCGCACGCCGCCGCCCATGCTCCCATCGACAGTGTTGGTACCCTCGACAGCAGCGAAAAATTCACGCTCACACCGGCCGGACGTTCCGCCGTCGACCGCCTCACCACCGCCCGCCGCGACGGGCTGACGAAGCTGCTGGCCGGTTGGGACCCCGGGAAGCACCCGGAACTGGCGGGGCGGCTGGAGGAACTGGCGCACGACCTGCTCGCGGACGACGATCAACTGGTACCCGTCGCGGCGGCCGCCGAAACCTGATGCGCCGCGCCGTGCGGTGCCGTGCTGCGCCGTCCCTTGCCCTGCCGCCAGCGTCGCTGCGGCCATCGCCCGGAGTCCGCGGAACGGTTGTCCGGACGTGGCTAGCTGAAGTCCCGCTGCCGTTGCCGCCGGGCTCTCTTACGCGCCGGGTGTCCCGCCGCGCAGATAAACCGTCGTGGTGTGTGTGAAGAAGTCCTTCGCGGACTGGCCCTGTTCCTTGGGGCCGTAGCCGCTCTTCTTCGCCCCGCCGAACGGCACATGCGGGTCCGCGCCGGCCGATTCGGAGTTCACGTGCAGGATGCCGACGTCGATCTCATCCATGGCCGCCAGGGCGTGCGTCACGTCCTGGCTGAATAACGACGCGGAGAGCCCGAATTCGCTGTCGTTGGCGAGTTCGAAGGCCTCTTCCACGGTGGCTGCCCGCCGCACGCAGAGCACCGGGCCGAACAGCTCATCGCGCCAGAGATCCGCCGGTGAGTTAGCCTGGAGCTCCAGAATGGTCGGTGCAATAAAGTACCCGTCGGCCAGCTCGCCCCCGCTGTAGGGCAGGCCGCCGGTGACCAGGTTCGCGCCTTGAGCCAGTGCCGTGTCGATGCCGTTTTGAATCGACTTACGGGCCCCGTCGTTGACCACCGGCCCCATCTGGACGTCGGGATCGGTCGGATTGCCCACCGTGAGCGATGCGGCCCGGCTCCGCAGCATGGCCAGAAACTCATCCGCGATACTGTCCGCGACAATGAGCCGGGAGGTGGCGGTGCACTTCTGGCCGGTGGAGCGGAATGCGCCGAGCATGACCTGATCGGCGGCCAGTTCCAGGTCCGCATCCGCGAGCACTACGGCGGCGTTCTTGCCGCCCATTTCCGCCTGGATCGGCACTCCACGGCCGGCCGCGGCCCCGGCGAGCCGGCGTCCGACGCCGGTGGATCCGGTAAAAGTCAGGCCGCACAGGGCCGGGTGCTCCACCAGCTGGTTGCCGATCGAGCCGGGGCCGATCAGCAGGTTCAGCACCCCGGCGGGCAGGCCCGCGGCGTCCAGCGCCTGCGCCAGCCGCATGGCCAACAGCGGCACGGTGCTGGCCGGCTTCCAGACCACGGTGTTGCCGTACGCCAGCGCCGGGGCGATTTTCCAGGCCGGAATAGCGATCGGGAAGTTGAACGGCGTGATCACCCCGACGACGCCGAGGGGCTTGCGGGTGACGAGGATCTTTTCACCGCGGCGCGGCGAGGAGAAGATCTCCCCGGCCGTTCGGTCGCCGTCGTTCCCGTAGTAGCGGAAGATCTGAGCGGCCCGGCGCACCTCGCCCGTGCCTTCGGCGAGCGTCTTGCCCTCTTCGCGGGCCAGGTCGAGTCCCCAGCTCTCCGCGGACTCCTCGAGGACGGCCGCCGCCCGCAGCAGAACGGCGCCACGGTCATGCGCGGGGGTGCGTGCCCAGTCGCGCGCGGCCCGTGCCGCTGCACCCATGGCGGCATCGACGTCGTCGGCCTGCGCCAGCAGCCCGCGCGCCACGCACTCCTCGGGCCGTGCCGGATTGAAACTGCTGATTGGCGCACCGGTGCCATCGAGCCAGGCGCCATCGATGTAATGCCGGAGTTGAATAACCTCGGTCATGGTCCCTCTTTCTTAGCGGAAGGCGGGGATGCCGGTGATGTGCTGGCCCAGGATCAGGGTGTGCACCTCATCGGTCCCCTCGTAGGTGCGGACGGATTCCAGGTTGTTCGCGTGCCGCAGCGGCGAGTAGTCCAGCGTGATGCCGTTGCCGCCGAGGATGGCCCGGGCGTCGCGGCAGATGGTGATGGCTTCCCGGCAATTGTTGAGTTTGCCCACGGAGATCTGGTGCGGACTCAGCTGCCCGGCATCCTTGAGCCGGCCCAGATGCAGGGCCAGCAGGGTGCCCTTGTTGATCTCCAGGGCCATATCAACCAGCTTTTGCTGGGTCAGCTGGTAGCCGGCCAGGGGCTTGTCGAACTGCAGGCGCTCCTTGGCATAGTCCAGCGCCGCCAGGTAGCTGTCCCTGGCGGCGCCCATCGCGCCCCAGATGATGCCGTAGCGGGCCTCGTTGAGGCACTCGAACGGCCCGCGCAGCCCCTTGGCATGGGGGAGCAGCGCGCCGGCGGGCAGGCGGACGTCGGAGAGTTCGATGTCGCACTGGATGGATGCCCGCATGGACAGCTTGGGCTCGATGGGGGTGGCCGTGAACCCCCGTGCGTCGGTGGGGACGACAAAGCCGCGGACGCCGTCGTCGGTCTGGGCCCAGATAATGGCAACCTTGGCCACGGAGGCCAGGCCGATCCAGCGCTTGGCACCGTTGAGGATCCAGTCCTCGCCATCGCGGCGGGCGAAGGTTTTCATGGCGCCGGGGTCGGACCCGGCGGTGGGTTCCGTCAAGCCAAAGCAGCCGATCGCCTCGCCGGTGGCCATCCTCGGCAGCCATTCGTTTTTCTGCTCTTCCGAGCCGTGCTTATAGATGGCGCTCATCGCCAGGGATCCCTGCACGCTGACGAATGTCCGCAGCCCTGAATCACCCGCTTCCAGCTCCATCCCGGCCAGTCCGTACATGACGGCGGACCGCCCAGCGCAGCCGTAGCCCTTCAGGTGCATGCCCAGGAGCCCCAGCTTGGCCAGCCCGGGGACGATCTCCAGCGGGAAGACGGCATTCTCATACCAGCCGGCGATATTGGGTTTGATTTCGGTGTCCACGAACGCGCGGACGGACCGGCGCAGCTCAATTTCGTCCGCGCTGAGAAGGGAATCAATATTGATCAGATCTACTGCATCGGTCTCTACTGCATCGGTCATCGGCTTGCTTTCCGTGGGGAGATTGGTGGTGTTCGGCTCCGACGTCAGCGCCGTGCTCATACGGCGGCCGCCGCGGCCGGTGCGGAAGTATGATCGGCCGCGAGGATGTTCTCGCTGAGCACCTGAAGCCCGTCCGCCAATAGTTCATCACCGATCACCAGCGGCGGCAACAGGCGGATGACATTGCCGTAGGTGCCGCAGACCAGTACCAGCACGCCCTGCTCATGGCATGCCGCGGCCACTGCCTTGGCAATCTCCGGCAGCGGTTCCAACGTGTCCTGGTCCGCGAATTCGATGGCCAGCATGGCGCCGCGGCCGCGGACATCGACGACGACGGCGGTGCCCGCCAGCAGGGGTTCGAGGACCGCGCGGGCAGTGGTTTCAATGCGGCGGGCGTTTGCCAGCAGGGTGCCGTCGGCGAAAGCCTCGAAGACGCCCAAGGCCGCCGCGCAGGCCAGCGGATTGCCGGCGTAGGTTCCGCCCAGACCACCGGTGTGGACAGCGTTCATCAGCTCGGCGCGGCCCGTCACCGCACTGAGTGGCAGGCCGCCGGCCAGGGCCTTGGCGGTGAGGATCAGGTCCCCCGCGACGCCTTCATGCTCGCTCGCGAAGAGGTCACCCGTGCGGCCCATCCCGGTCTGGATCTCATCAATGACCAGCACGATGCCGTGCCGGGTGGCGATTTCCCGCAGCCCCGCCAGAAACCCGGGGGCCGGCACAATGAACCCGCCCTCGCCCTGGATGGGCTCAATGACCATGGCGGCAAAGTTCGCTGCGCCGTGTTCGGCCAGCGTCTGCTCCACGCCGGCCAGGGCCTCGGCGGTGGCGTTTTCCGCGCCGGTCGCCCAGCGCAGCGGCGCCGCCATCGGGGCACGGTGTACGTCGGAGGGGAACGGGCCGAAGCTCTTCTTGTAGGGATTTTCCTTGGCCGTCATGGCCATGGTGAGCATGGTGCGGCCGTGGTAGGCGTCGTCGAAGACCAGGACTTTGTCCCGCCCGGTCGATGCGCGGGCAATCTTGACCGCATTTTCCACCGCTTCCGATCCAGTGGAAAACAGTGCCGTCCGCTTCTCGAAGACCCCGGGTGTATGCGCGTTGAGCCAGGCGGCCACCTCCGTGAAGGAATCGTATTCGGTGACCATGAAGCAGGTATGGGTGAACCGGCCCAGCTGCTCCGCGACGCGGGCCTGGACGTGAGGGTTGGACGCGCCCACGCTGGTCACGGCGATGCCGGAGGCAAAGTCAATGAGGCGGTTGCCGTCGACATCCGCCAGGATGCCGCCCTCTGCGCGGTCGATGAAAACGGGCAGGGTCACGCCGAATCCGCTGGTGACCTCCTGCATGCGCTTATTGTGCAGCGTCCGGGACTTGGGGCCGGGAATTGAGGTGGCCAGATGCCGGGACTGGGGAACCGGCTGCGTGGTGGATGTCATGAATCAAAAGTAACCACTGCCGGGACAACTGCCATTGGACACACCGACCACAACGCGCCGGAGTTTAGATAGAATATCCAAAACAGATTTCCGGGGTTCCGGCACCGGCGGGAATGGGGGCACCATGATCAGTCTTGCGCAGCTCTGCGGCGAGCTCGGCGATGCGCTGCGCCCGGCAGGCCGGGCGGACGTGGCCCGCCGCCAGATCTCCGGCGTGCACATCTCGGAGCTTGACGATCCCACCCCGTACCTGGAGGGCGGAGAGTTGCTGCTGACCACGGGTATCCCGGTCTCGGGCAGCGCAGAGAGGGTGCTGCGCTATGTGGAGCGTCTCGTGGAACGGGACATCGCCGCGCTTGGACTCGGTCTGGGGGCCGGTATTGACGCGGTTCCCCCCGGGCTGACGGCCGCCTGCGACGCCACCGGACTGGCGCTGCTGATCATCCCGGCCGGCACACCGTTTATGACCGTCTCCAGGAAATACTGGGACCTGGTCGCCCGCGGCGGACAGGCCGATCTGGCCGCAAGTCTGGGCACACAAACGGCGTTGGCCCGGGCCGCGACCCGGCCCGACGCCTTGATCTCCGTGGTGAAGGCGCTGGCCCAGGCGCTCGGCGGCTGGGTGGTCTATTTACCGTCCACAGACGGCGCCGAGACGATCTGGCCGGCAACGGCTCAAGGGGTTGTACCGCAGCTGCGGCTGGAAACGTCACGGCTGAACATGGCCACCACATACTCGGCGGCAACCTTCCAGCTGCACGGCACAGACGTCGTCGAATATCCTGTCCTGGTGGGGCAGCAGATGGCCGGTTTCCTCGCCATCGGCGCCGGCCGGAAACTGACCAAGGCCGACCGGCAGATTATCCTGACCGTGTGCGTGCTGCTCTCCCTCAAGGCGCAGCAGGAGCTGGAGGTTTCCGGCACCCGTGCCACGCTAGGGGCAGCCGTGGCCAAGATGATCCTCAAGGGACATGTGGAGGCCGGTCGTGCACTCGCTGTGGATCTGCAGATGGCGCCGCCGCCGGACCAGGTCCGGCTACTGGTCATCCGGCCCGGAACTGACGGAAACGCCATGCCTGCGGACATATTCGCCGGGGACACCGCGGCGCTGCTGGGCACGCTGGTCCAGGAAGAGCCCTGGCCGGGGCTGGCCGCCGCCGTCCGTGGTTGTGTTTTGCGCTATCTGGAGAACGGGCTGGCCGTCCTGATTCTGGATGCCGAGCCGCCGCGTCGGACTCCGGCGGGAGACGCCGTCTTTGAGCCGCCGCGTCGGACTCCGGCAGGAGACGCCGTCGGGTCCGGTAGTGAATCAGCCGCCGGACCTGCGGCCAGGCCCGTGCGGCCCGGGGTATCTGCCGGCCGGGCTGGCGCTGCCGGCAGCGCCGGTGATGCACTGCCGGCCGCAGTGCTCAGCCGTCCCATGTCCCTGCACCGCGCGGCGGACCATATTGCGGAACTGGCCGACGCCGCACGCCGGGTTAAGGCCGGGCAGCTGGCCGGGGCCGGCAGCACCCCGGCTGATCGGCAGGCGGAGCGCTGGGTCGCGGAACTGCGTGCCTATCCCCGGGCGGATCTGGTCGAGACCGTCCGCAGTTACCTGCGCCACCGCGGCCAATGGGAAGTCACCGCCCGCGAACTCGGGGTGCACCGGAACTCACTGCGCCACCGGATTGCAATCGCGGCGAAACTCCTCAATACGGACCTGGATGACCCGGACGTGGCGGCAAATCTGTGGCTGGCACTGCGGCGCACCGGCGGAAGCCGCGCCGGGAGCCGGTCTTCGTAGCTGTGCCGGTCCGCACCGCTTTGTCCGGTGGTAGCGTGGATGCGGCGTCGCGCTTTGTCCAGTCGTGGTCCGGTCCAGTCGCACCGCTTTGTCCGATCGTGACGCGGTTCGGTCGTGGTGCAGCGCAGTACTTACTGCGATCTACTGCGGCGAAGCGAGCCAGCCGCGGATGGCCCGATTGTGCGCCCCCAGTGCCGGCGGCGCCTGGGTGCGCGGCGGGAGCGGCGGGGTCCATGTGATGGGGTGTCGCACCTGCCGGCCGACGGTTTCACCCGCGGGATTCCGGACATCAATGGTGGGCTCAAGTCCCACGGACGCGGCGAAGTCCAGGCCCTCGGCGATGGTCGCCACCTGCCCGGCCGGGACCCCGGCGCCGGTCAGCTTGCCCTGCCAGCCTTCCGCCGGCGCGGTGCCCAGCGCCTTCTCCAGCAGTTCCACCAGCTCCAACCGGTGCGCCACGCGCGCGCTGTTGGTCGCGAACCGTGGATCGGCTGCCAGCTCATCGCACCCCAGCACCGCCGTGAGCCGGGCAAACTGACCGTCATTGCCGCAGGCCACGGCCAGTGGACCGTCCGAGCATTGGAGCAGTTGGTAGGGCACGATCGACGGGTGGTCGTTGCCCATCCGGCCGGGGCTTTTGCCGGCACCCAGATACGCCTGGCCTTGGTTGGCCAGTGCCCCCTGCAGGCTGGAGAGCAGATTAAGTTCAAGCCGCGCCCCGCGTCCGGTGGTCCGGCGCGCGGTGAGCGCGGCGAGGATGCCGATGGCGGCGTCCTTGGCGGTGAGCACGTCGACCAGCGCGACGCCGGCCTTGACCGGGCCGCCGTCGGCCTCCCCGGTAATGCTCATCAGGCCGCCCAGCGCCTGGACAATGAAATCGTAACCGGGCAGCGCCGCACCGCCGGCGCTGCCGAATCCGGTGATCGAGGCGTAAATCAGGCCGGGGTTCTCGGCCGCGAGACCGTCATAGCCGAGCCCGAGCTTTTCCATTCCACCGACCATGAAGTTCTCGACGACGACGTCGGCCCTGAGCGCGAGATTGCGTGCCAGCTTCCGGTCGGCCGGGTCGGCAAGATCCAGACAGACGGATTCCTTATTGCGGTTGACGCTTTCAAAATACGTTGACCCCGTCGCCGAAAACGGTGGCCCCCAATGGCGCGTGTCGTCACCGGTCCCGGGCCGCTCCACCTTGATCACCCGGGCGCCCAGATCGGCCAATGTCATGGTCGCCAGCGGACCGGCCAGAACGCGGGAAAAATCGGCGACGATGATTCCGTCGAGCGGACCGGCCGATGGTTCTTCTGACTGCGCGGGCTGCTGGAGCATTTTTCTGTCCTTTTTTGCTGTGCGGGGGCTGGACTGCGGGACTGGAGACGGCCGGAGCGGGCGAGACCAGGGCATGGGATCTTCTTGCCGAGGCCGGTGGATTGGAAGCCTAGCAACCGGCGTTGTGCGGGTCATTGGATGTTCTATCCCTTAAAGGTCGATCCGTTCCAAATTTGATTCGGCTAAAATAAACCTATGGAAACAGATGTTGGCGTGGTTGGCCGGCGCCCCGCGGCGCCGGGGGCGAGGTCCGCGATTTTTGCGCAGCTGGCCGGAGGAGGACGGGCCGAGCAGGTGGCCCAACGGCTAACGGACGCGATCATTCTCGGTGTTCTTGCCCCTGGCGAGCGTCTGCCCAGCGAAGCGGAGCTGGCCAAGCGGCTGGGTGTTGCGGTGGTCACCGCGCGGGAGGGCCTGGGCGCGCTGCGCGGGGCGGGGCTGGTGGAAACACGGCGGGGACGGGAAGGCGGCAGTTTCGTCAGGGCAGCCGAGAGCACGCATACCAGCCTGCTGCATTCCCGGCTTCGCGGCCTGGCTAACGTGGAGATTTCGGATTTGACGGTCTACTTTTCCACCATTGCCGCCGGGTGCGTGGAACAGGCAGCCGAACGTTCCTCCGCGCAGGACAATGACCGGCTGTCGGCCTGGCTCGGTGCGGCCGACTTCACCGGAGGAACAGCGGCGCGGCGCAACGCCAGTGGTTTCTACCTCGAGGTTGCGGTTCTGAGCCAATCCGCGCGGCTGGTCCGGGAGCAGATCCGGCTGCAGGCCGAATTCGGTCCGCTGCTCTGGGTGGGCATGGGCGAGCCGGTGCTGCGCGCGAAGATCGTCGCGGATATGCATGCCATAGCCGGGGCCATCGCCCGGCACGAGGGTGCAGCAGCGCGATCGCTGGTGCGGGCGCAGACCAAATCAATATCCACATGGTTACTCGCCGCCAAGGCGCGTCTGGGCAAAGGAAAAGACCTCAATGACTAGTCCCACGACTGCGGCGGCCCTGCGTGGTGCCGCTGCCATCGGCGAGCTGTTCGACGGCGTCTTCCAACGGCTCGAGGAGTGGCGGCAGCAGCTGGAGGCCGCCGGACCGCAGCTGGATCCGGGCCGGCTGGACGGCCTGGTCTACCCCCTCGTCGAACCTTCCCTGACCGGAGCGTCCCCGCTGCTCATCGGGGCCGGCTACATTGCTGCACCGGATGATGCCACCCATCGGCATCTTCGTTTTTCCTGGTGGTTGGGACCGCTCGAATCAAATCCTCTGTTCGGGACGACTACCGAGCCCAGCAGGCTGGATCTCTCGACCCGCGAGTATGCGGACTACCTCAATGATTTCCGCGCGCTCGAATGGTACAGCGTTCCGGAATCCACCCATCGACGTCATGTCACGGGTCCGTATGTGGACCATCTCTGCACCTGTGATTACATCCTGACGCTGACCATGCCGGTCGAAATCGACGGCATCATGATGGGTGTCGTCGGCGCCGATGTCTACATCAAACGTCTCGAGAATGATTTGCTTCCACTCCTTGAGGACTTCCAGGAACCGGTGGCCCTCGTCAATCGAGTCGGGCGCGTGCTCGTCTCCACTGATCCCGCACTATCCGTGGGCAGTCTTGTCGCCGGTGCAGGCACGCCGCAGGACACGGATTCATGGATCCCGTGCAGCGGAACCCCACTGTTCCTGGTGGTCAATCCGCACTAAATTATTTCTATCATTCTATTCCAGATGTTTTCCGTGTAGTGTCTCCCCATGGGCTGAACAGCTCCATGGGTGACATCGCTGTCGACAGACGGATGCGCCCGGAACGACTCATGAAAGGGCCGCCATGACCATCCGGGAACTGCGCAACTTCATCAACGGGGAATATGCGGAATCCGTCTCCGCTGAGCGCCTGCAGATCGTGAATCCAGCCACGGAGGAGGTTATTGCAACCACCCCCGTTTCGACCGTGGAGGACATCGCGCGCGCCTATCAGGCGGCTGCCGCGGCATTCGAAACCTGGGGCCAGACCACTCCGGCCGAACGCCAGCGTGCGCTGCTGAAGATCGCCGACGCGGCCGAGGCCCGGGCGCAGGAGCTGGCCGACCTCGAATGCCAGGACACCGGGAAACCCCGCGCCGGCATCGTCGGCGATGAGATCGACGTGATGATCGATCAGATCCGGTTCTTTGCCGGCGCAGCAAGGACTCTTGAAGGCCGGGCCACCGCCGAATATATGGCGGACCACACGTCCTCCATCCGGCGTGAACCCATCGGGATAATCGGTCAGGTAACGCCGTGGAACTACCCCCTCATGATGGCGGTCTGGAAGGTTGCCCCGGCGCTCGCAGCCGGTAACACCGTTGTTCTCAAACCGTCGGATTCCACGCCTAGTTCCACACTTCGGCTGGCTGAAATCGCGTCCGAATTCCGGCTCTTCTGACGTATCCGTGGGTCATTTCCGTCTTGGTAGGACTGGTTTGTGACCTCCGAGGCTGAGCATGGCTAGGCTGATCAAGGCTTCCGGGGATCTGAATCCAAACGCCATCCTGGTGATGAGTCTGAT
>CAJDTL010000086.1_pt1 | contig 19762 bp, 23 predicted proteins | sample 7389871 | NCBI WGS metagenome assembly CAJDTL01 (sample SAMEA7055650, study PRJEB34461) | soil metagenome | biome: terrestrial ecosystem; feature: Peninsula; material: soil | place: Antarctica | collected 2016 | reverse complement strand
CAACCGATCCCGTGCCGGGGATCGGCATGATGACCGGGGATCGGCGAAGCAGCCACGCGAGCGCAATCTGTGACGTCGTCGCGCCCAATCGCCGGGCGGCTTCGTCGAGCGGGCCGCCCGACCGAGCCAGTTTGCCGGCCGACATGGGCGCCCACGGAATGAAGCCGATGCCGTTCTCCTCTGCGTATTCCAACACGTCTTCGGAGCCGCGGTCCGTCAGGTTGTAACGGTTCTGTACCGTGGAAACGGTAAAGAACTTTTCCGCGGCCTTGAGCTGATCCACGGAAACCTCAGACAGTCCCAGGGCCTTGACCTTACCCTCCTGCTGCAGGTCGTGCAGCACCGCAAACTGCTCGTCGGAATCGACCTTGGCGTCGATGCGGTGCAGCTGAAGCAGATCCAAGGAATCCACCTTCAGCTTGCGCAGGCTCAGTTCGGTCTGCTGGCGCAGGTATTCGGCGCGGCCCACGGGGATCCACTGGTTGGGTCCGGTCCGGGTAAACCCGACTTTGGTGGCGATCCGCAGACCCTCGGGGTAAGGATGCAGCGCCTCGGCGATGATTTCCTCGCTGATGTTCGGGCCGTAGGAGTCGGCGGTGTCGATGAAGTTCACTCCCAGTTCGACGGACCGACGGACGACGGCGACGGCGGCGTCCCGGTCGGCGGGCTCGCCCCATACGCCGTCCCCGACGATGCGCATGGCCCCGAAACCCAAGCGCCGGACGGGGCCAAGGTCTTTCAGCTCAATCGTTTCGGACAACTGACGGGCCAGTACATTCTCGCTTGCCTGGATTTCGCGTGTTTGGATTTCGCTTGCCTGGATTTCGCGTGTCATGCTGGCGGCAACACCGGACACGCGGCGGGTATTCCTTTACCGCGCTCGACGCCCGCACCCTGGGTACTGGCCGTGAATCTGGACGCGCGCACAGGCTTTGCCGGAAATGTGCGCTGACCGCCCAGGGCCAGGGCCGCTGTCGTCGGCTTCCTGAGAGCGATCTTCGGTTTCCATAGCGCTGCTCGGTCTCCTTAGAGCGCTGGATACGGGTCGATCCCCCAGGACGCGGTATGGCTTGGCCGGGTTCGAGCGTGATGAGTCCTTCCCCGGAATTGAAGGCGTTCGGGGCGCAGGTCATAATGGGTGCCGTCCACCGGCTCGTGCTCCGTAGGGATGCCGAGGTCGTCCACCGGAAGATAGACGGACCCGGGTGCCTGCGCGGATGCGCCGTCGATGCTGGGCGTGCCAACGCTGAGATACGGGTGCGCGCCGGTTCCGTACGGGCAGGCCGAGGCCCCGACCTTGGTGGCGCTGGTGCTCACCGTCAGTCCGCGCTCGTGCAGGGAATAGTCCAGCCGGCACTCCAGGACCGACGGCCACCCGGGGCAGGCATGGAGAACGTACGTGAAACTGGCCCTGCCCGGCCCATGCTCGGCCAGGGTCTAGTTGGCCCAGCGGGTCAGACCATGGACGGCTCCATGCTTTTCCAGCTCGGTAAGGTCCAGCTGCAGGCTGCTGCCGTGCCAGTCGTATCGGCCCTTGGAGATCCTGTTCGGCCAGGGAATCAGCGACTGCCCTCGGGCTCCGGTGCAGTGCTCGTCCTGCCCGTAGCCGCCCAGCACGGAACGCCGCCCAACCGTATAGTCACGCAGAGCCGCGCCCACTTCGGTGAGGACCACCAGCTGATCGCCGTGGCGGATTTCATACTGCTTGCCCGACGGCGGCACGGGTGCCGGCTCGGGAGCACCGGCTGCGGGGATTTCATTGGTGTTCATCATGGGCCTTCCTTAAGCGTTCGGACAAGCGTGTTTCACACTCTGGCCCAGCCACCGGTGGATGGAAAAAATGACGGATGGAAAAAATGACGTCGGCCAGCCGGCGGCGACGCGCTGCAACGAGCCGCGGCCATGGGTGCGCAGTCCCGCACGTTCTACAGAATTCGTGACCGCTTCCCCTGCCACAAATCAGCTTCGAAGACGAACTCTGCGAGCACGTGCGTGCAGTCCCGGGCGACACGTCGGGCATCAGCTGCACGCTGATCCGCGGCACCGCCCTCAACGTGCCGATGAAGGTATCGGGACAGGCCACGTTGCTGGTCTTGGACACCCCGCCGCGGACGGCCTTTCGCAGTCCCCGCTGCTCGCGCCCCGCTTGGTTTACCAGGCCCAGTATCCGGTGGTGACCATGCCGCAGGGGGTCGCCGAGCACGCCAATACGCCGTTTGTCCGGGGCGGCAAACGCTTCGGGATGAGTGTGGCCAAATCGGCCGCCGCCGGCCGGCCCGGACTGCATCTCGACGCAGGGGACTTCACGGCGGGACTCCAGGACACGGGTCTGGGGCCAATCGGGACTATATTGGGAGCCGAATCAGGAGTGCCGAATCATAAGGAGCAATGATGCTGGAACGAGAAGGCGAGCACAATTTCCAATATGAGCTGCACGGCGGCTCCCCTATCCGGATGGGCTGGCACTTCTACGGGCTTTCCCGCATGCCCGTCGCGGTGCAGACGTGGGAACTGCCCCCGGGCGGGTTCGAAGGCATGCATGCCCACACCGAGGACGACGTGGAACTTGAGGAAATGTATGTCGTCACCGAGGGCACCGGGAAGATGCGCGTGGACGGAGATTCCTATGACATCGGCCCCGGCGACTCGGTGCTGGCCCCGCCCGGCTCCAGCCACGATCTGCGCAATACCGGGAATGTTCCGCTGAAGTTGCTGGTCATTTGGGGAAAGCCCGGAGCCGCGGACTACTCGGGGTTCGGTTCGGCAAAGCTGGCTGAGGCTGCCCGAAGCGGCGACGGGTAGACCTTCCCAGGCCCAAACCCACCGATCTGAGGTGCCCGCGATGGGGCCGTTTCCGTGGAAACGGCCTCATCGCGGGCACCTCAGATTCAGCTGTTAGGGTCCGTCCGGGCCGTGACGCCGCGGCGCGCGTCCCGGCGGCTGCAGCGGACGCGGCCCAGCCGGGGGCGCCTCCGGAATGGCGCAGACCAGCGGTTCACTCGTGGTGACAGTGAGCAGTTGACCGTGGTGCAGAATCTCCAGCGGTTTGCCGTGGCCCAGGATGTAGGACACCTCCCGGCGCGTGATCTCGAGCCGCAGAGTCCGCCCGGCCATCTGCACTCCGAACGCCAGCCGGCTCAGCCCCGGCGGAAGCCGCGGCGCAAACCGGAGCACCGCGCCACCATCGGACAATCCGGTGTCACGCATCCCGCCGTACCCGGCGGTCAACGCGGTCCACACGCCCGCCAGGGAGGCAATGTGCAGGCCGTCCTCGGTGTTGTGCTCCAGATCATCGAGATCCATCAGCGCAGTCTCGGCCAGGTACTCCTGGGCCAGCTCCAGCTGCCCCACCTCGGCCGCGAGCACCATCTGCACGCACGCGGACAGGGACGAATCGCGGACGGTCAGCGCCTCATAATAGGCAAAGTTGCGCGCCTTCTGCTCCTGGCTGAAGGCATCCGGGTGCAGCTGCATGGCGAGCACCAGATCCGCCTGCTTGACCACCTGCTTGCGGTACAGATCGAAGTAGGGGAAGTGCAGCAGCAGCGGGTAGTCGGCCTCGGTGGTGGCGGCAAAGTCCCACATCTGGTGGCCGGTGAAGCCCTCCGCCTGCGGGTGCACGCCCAGTGCATCGTCGTAGGGGATAAACATCGCGGCGGCGGCATCACGCCAGCTGGCGATCTCTTCCATGTTCACATCGAGTCTCCCGGCGCCTTCGCGGTGCCGGGTCGCGGCGTCCGCGGCGGCGTCGAGGTTCTGCTGCGCCATCAGGTTGGTGTAGACGTTGTTGTCCGCCACGGCGCTGTATTCATCGGGCCCGGTGACCCCGTCAATGCGGAAGCGGCCGCGACCGTCGTGGTGGCCCAGCGATCGCCACAGCCGCGCGGTGTGCACCAGCAGATCCAGCCCCACGGTCCGCTCAAAGGCCACGTCCGCTGTGGCACGGACATAACGGACGACGGCGGCGGCAATGTCCGCGTTGACGTGAAAGGCCGCGGCCCCGGCCGGCCAGTACGCCGAGCATTCCTCACCGCGGATGGTGCGCCACGGGAACGCGGCTCCCTGCAGCCCCAGCTGCCGGGCCCGATCCAGCGCAAGCGGCAAGGTGGTGTGCCGCCAGCGCAGCGCGTGCGCGGCGGCATCAGGGGACGTGTAGGTCAGCACCGGCAGCACGAAGGTCTCCGTGTCCCAGAAGGTGTGCCCGTCATAGCCGGGCCCGGTCAGGCCCTTCGCCGGAATCGCCCGCCCCTCGGCGCGGGCCCCCGCCTGCAGAACCTGAAACAGCGCAAACCGGGCCGCCTGCTGGATCCGGGTGTCGCCGTCGAGCTCCACATCCGCGCAGGCCCAAAACTTATCCAGGAACGTCCGCTGCTCCGCGCACATCGCCTCCCAGCCGGTATGCATCGCCCCGGCCAGCGCCGCGTCCGCTTGGTCCCAGACCGCCGGCAGGGAACGGGAGCCGGACCAGCCGTAGCCCACCATTTTGATCAGCCGCAGCCGCTGGCCGGGCTCCAGCGTGACGGTGATCGTGGTGCGCCCCAGATCGGGAAAGCTCTCCGCATCCACGCTGGTCCCCGGCGGTCCGTCCACTACATGATCCATCACCGCGGCGACGATCTGCGCGGACGCCGCAACGGTGTGCACCAGACCCGCGCGGGCCCCATGGGCGGCATTCGCCGCGTGGACCAGCGGTGATTCCAGCGCCGCGGCGACCCGCGGATCGGCGCTGGGCGGCGGAAGCTGCTCATTGGCGATGATCTCGGACTGCACCACTATCCGGATCGGCCCGCTCAACGGCTCTACCTCGTAACAGATCGCGGCGATGGAGCGCTGGACCAGGGAGACCATCCGCGTGGAGCAAACCCGCACTTCACGGCCCGCCGGTGAGATCCATTCAGCCGTGCGGTGCAGCAGCCCGGTGCGGAAGTCAAGGCAACGCTCATGCGAACTCAGCTCGCCGTAGCGGACATCGAAGGGCTCGTCATTGACCAGCAGCCGGATCGGTTTGCCGTTGGTGACGTTGATGACCGTCTGCCCCGACTCCGGAAAACCGTAGCCCGCTTCCGCATAGGGCAGCGGACGCAGCTCAAAAACACCGTTCAGATAGGAGCCGGGCAGGGCGTGCGGCTCCCCTTCGTCCAGATTGGCGCGCCAGCCGATGTGCCCGTTGGACAGCGCGAAGACGGACTCCGTCTGGGCCAGCCGGTCCAGATCCAGTGAGGTTTCCCGCAGGCACCACGCCTCGGTCGGAAAGTTGGGATGCTCGATCATGACGGCTTGCTGCCTATCCGCCCAGGATTGTGGCCAGCACGGCGGCCTCACTGATGTCGGCAGCCTTAGTGGCGGTGAGCAACGTCAGGCGCTGGTCCTTTGCCATCCCCTTCAGATGTTCCAGTGCATCATTCCGCCCCGGTTCCTTGAGCTCCTGCCGGTAACGCCTGGCGAATTCGTCGAACTTCTCCGGGTCATGGTCGTACCACTTGCGCAGCTCGGTGGACGGCGAGATGTCCTTGCACCACTCATCCAGTTCGGCTTTCTCCTTGGACACCCCGCGCGGCCAGATCCGATCCACCAAAACCCGGGCGCCGTCGTCGTCCTTGGCTTCCTCATAAATCCTGCGGACCTGCACATCGGGCTTGGCTGCCATGTCCATGCCTCCTCACTATGTGGTCTAGCTATCTGGCCTGGCTGTCCGGCCTGGCATTCACTTGCTCTCATTATGCACTCCACGCCCGACGTCCTGAAGGGCGCGTTTTCGACCGTTGTCCGGCCACTGAGGTACCACGGCAGGATTCATGGTGCCGTCAGCAGGTCCGCAAGATCGGAAACGACGACGTCGGCACCCGAGCCCCGTAGTGCCTGCGCCTGCCCGGCGCGGTCCACGCCCACCACCAGCGCGAAGCCGCCGGCCCGGCCCGCCGCCACCCCTGCGAGCGCATCCTCGAAAACCGCGCACTGCTCCGGCTCCATCCCCAGCGCGCGGGCGGCGGCCAGGAACATGTCCGGCGCGGGTTTCCCTTTCAGCTTTTCCCGCCGGGCCGTGATGCCGTCCACGCGTTCGTCGAATAGATCCTCGATGCCCGCGGTGGCCAGCACGGTTTGGCAGTTCGCGCTGGAGGACACCACGGCACATCTCAGCCCCAGCTGCCGGACGGCGTGGACGTAGCGCACCGAACCGCCATAGACCTCAACGCCGTCCTCCTTCATCCGGCGCAGGACGATGCGGTTCTTGCGGTTGCCGAGGCCCTGGATGGTTTCCTCGTCCTCAGGGCCGCCCTCCGGCAGGGTGATGCCGCGGGAGGCCAGGAAGGAGCGGGTGCCGTCGGCCCGTGACTTCCCGTCCACGTATTGGTCGTAGTCCGCCACCGGATCGAACGGCACAAACGGCTTGCCCGTGCGGGCAGCCGCCGCGCGGAGGTACTCGTCGAACATCTCCTGCCAGGCCGCGGCGTGGACCTTGGCCGTCTTGGTGAGCACGCCGTCCAGATCGAACAGGCATGCACGGACAACCTCCGGCAGGCCTACCGACGCGTTGCCGCCGGGCACCCCGTTGCTGTTCATGGTCGGTGTCGTCATGGTCGCGGTCCTCTCGAAGAATCTGCTGCTGCCTATCCGCCCAGTATCCCGCCGGCACGGAATCCGGGCCAGCACGGAATCCCGGCGGGCACAGCATCCCGGCAGGCACGGCATCCCGGCCGGCACAGCATCCCGGCCGGCACAGTGGGCGCACTGATGTCGGCGGCCCTGGTGGCGGTGAGCAATGTCAGGCGCTCTGGCGGTCCGGCAAACCCCGGACGCCGTCGTCATCCCTGGCTTTGCGGCCATTGACACCGCCAAGGCGCGGTCGAATACTGGGATCACGGCCAGCGGGATAACAAACGGGATCACGGCTACTGGAACCACGGCGTGCGCGAAGCCACTCGACATGCCGCACGTGGTGATGGGCGCTGCAGGCGCCCCGCCAGCCCGTCCCGTGCGCCCCGCCAGCCCGTCCCGTGCGCCCCGGCAGCCCAGCCCGTCCCGTGGCTGCCGTGCATGGATTCTTTTGAAGTCCGGTCCGGAACCCGAGGAGACTGATATGAGCATACGATTGCGGGACGTTTGGGGGCGTCAGCTCGGGGAACTGCGGCACGAGCCCGTGGTCAAACGTGTGCGCGCCCGGTTGGCGGGCACGACCGTCGTGGACAGCAACCGCGCCCTGCTGGTGTGGGAGCCTCGCCGCGTCGTTCCCACCTATGCCGTCCCTGTGGAGGACATCTGGGCACAGCTGGTCGACGTGGATGCGGAGCCGATCACGGAAACCGGTGCCCCGGTGGGCTTCGCGGTCCCGGACGGGACCGATCTGCCGGTGCTCGACCCGAGAATCCCCTTCGGCGTGCGCAGCACCGCGGGGCAGCCGGTTGAAATCCGGGTGCCGGGCAGTGGCCGCTCGGCGCTGGGCTTCCGCCCCGACGACGCCGACCTGGCCGGTTACGTGATCCTCGACTTCGCCGGTTTCGATCAGTGGCTCGAGGAGGACGACGAAATCGTCAGCCATCCGCACGATCCCTTCCGGCGCATCGACGTCCGCCGCTCCTCGCGGCATGTGCAGGTCATGCTCGACGGCGAAGTCCTCGCCGATTCTGTGCGTCCCCTGCTGCTCTTCGAGACCATGCTGCCGGTCCGGTATTACATTCCGCGCGACGACGTCGTGGCGGATCTGCTGCCCAGCCGGACGACGACTTACTGCGCCTATAAGGGAGAGGCATCGTACTGGTCTGTCCGCGTGGGCGGGGACGTCATGGCGGATCTGATCTGGCATTACCAGCACCCGTTGCTGGATGCCCTGCCTGTGCAGGGATACCTCGCGTTTTTCGATGAGCGTACGGACCTGGTGGTTGACGGGATATCCCGGGCGCGCCCGGTGACGGCGTGGTCATGAACAGCAGCAGTGGACTTGAACAACAAGAGCGGACGGCGCCGCCGCTGGCGGTCATAGGTCCCTCGCTGCCCCTGTGGCCTCGGTAGGAATGCGCAGGCTGAAACGGCATCCGTCGCCGGCGTTTTCCACCTCAACGGTGCCATGATGAATCTGCACAATCCCGGCCACCATGCTCAGTCCCACGCCCGCCCCGCTGAAGGCGTTCCTGCTGCGGCCGCTGTCCCGTCGCCAGCCCGTGGAGAAAAGCTTCGGCAGGTCCTGCGCCGGGATTCCGCCGCATGCGTCTTCAACCACCACCGTCGCCCAGCCGGGCTCCGCGTTCACCGCGATGTAGACGGTGCTTCCTCGTTTGGTGTACATCAAGGCATTCATCATTACGTTCCGCACGGCCCGGCCCAGCGAGGCACTATCGATCGCCGCGAGAGTGGATTGCACGCGGTCCCCATTGACTTCAATATTCCGGCGTTCGGCCAGTGGTGCCAGGTCTGCGATGGCGTCGCTGACCAGGTCGTACAGGTCCATGGGCTCCATATTGACCGCCATTGTTCCCGCTTGGATCTTCGAGAGCTCCAGCAGATCGTTGACCAGCACCGCCATTTCGTCCGTCTGGGCTATGATTTTCCGGTGGTAGGCGGAAACGTCGGCGACCATCCCGTCCGCCAGGGCCTCCATCATGGCGCGCATGCTCGCCAGCGGTGTGCGCAGATCGTGCGAGACCCAGGCGACCAGTTCCCGGCGCGCGGCTTCGACGGCCGCTACCCGGCGGCGGGATTCCTCCAGCTTTTCGCTGGTGGACTTCATCTCCAGGGCCAAGGCCGTCAGTTCGGAGCTGACGTTGCGCGTCGGCGCCACGCTTTCGCCGCGCCCGATGCTCCGAGCGGCACTGACCAGTGATCGGGTATTGCGGGCCACCCCCAGTCCCAGAACAACGGCGACAACGACGGCCATCCCCGATGCGATGCCCACGATGTACCACATCACCTCGAGGTCGTGGGCTGAAATGAACATCGCATTAAACGCGCCGACCATTCCCGCCACCATGATGCCGACGGCGGACATCACCACGAGACAAATCTGGATAACGATGGAGGCGCGCCGCAACAGCCACTGAAGGAACAGCGTGACGGCACCGATGGTGACAGCCCACAGGAAAACCAGACGCACAATACTGAGAAGATCGTCAGCCGACATTGGAGGCACCCGCTCCCGGCGTCGCTTGGCTGGTCACGTCGACGTCGAACCGGTAACCTACTCCCCACACCGTTTTGAGCAGCTCCGGTTTTGTCGGGTCCTTTTCGATTTTTTCGCGGACCCGGCGCACGTGCACGGTCACGGTGGATAGGTCGCCGAAATCCCAGCCCCAGACTCCGCGGATCAGTTCTTCCCGGCTGAACACCTGATTGGGGCGGCGCAGGAAAAATGCCAGCAGATCGAATTCCCGCACCGTCAGCCCCAACGGCCTGCCATCTGAGGTAATGATCCGGGCCGCCGGATTCAGGACGAAACCGGCCAGCTCCACCGCGGGTTCCGGACTGAATTCCTTGATGCTGCGCCGCAGCACGGACTTGACCCTCAGGACCAGCTCGCGGGGTGAAAAGGGCTTGGTCACGTAATCATCCGCACCCATCTCAAGTCCAAGAATGCGGTCCTCCTCCGTCCCCAGCGCCGTAAGCAAAATGATGGGCATGGACATGGTTTCCCGGATCCGACGGCAGACTTCCGCCCCATCCAAACCAGGCAGCATGCGGTCCAGAATGATCAGGTCGGGAGCGTGCGTCTTGGCCAGATGCAGCGCGGTGAAGCCGTCCGCCGCCATGTCCACCAGAAATCCTGCCTGAACCAGGTAGCCGCGGACCACGCCCGCGATCATCTCTTCATCCTCCACTAGGAGGATCCGCCGGCCGGCCAGCTCATTGGGTATGGCGGAATGCTGTGTGGTGTTCACCGATCCAGCATATGTTCGCGAACCCGCGGTGACCCGGTCCAGGAGCCTTAAACGGTATTCGTCCCGGTTTCGTAAGGAATTCAGCGGGCGCCGGGCCAACCGTTCTTCTAGGGTCATGGGGTGAGCAACTTGTTGAATCCACCGGTAGGGCGCCGCACCGGGAGTGGGACCGGGAACCGTTTCCGTTCCCCGTGCCGGGACGGATCCGCGGGCCGCGGCATGAAGTTCACCGTTGCCGTGATCGCCAAAGAGTGCCTGCCTGGCAGGGTCAAGACCAGGTTGGCGCCCCCGCTGACGGCAGAGCAGGCCGCCGCGCTGGCGCAGACCAGCCTCAGCCAGACGCTGCACACCGTGCGGAAAGTGCCCGCCGGGCGCCGCCTGCTGGTCATGGACGGGACGCCGCTGGCCCGTGACGCTGCCGGCTTCGACGTCGTCACGCAGGGCACCGGCGGACTGGATGAACGCCTCGCGGCCATCTGCGACCTGGCCGATGGTCCGCTGCTGATTCTGGGCATGGACACGCCACAGTTGACGGCGGAGCTACTTGGGCCGCTGCTCATGGATTGGAGCCGGCCCGGGAGGAGCGGTCAAGCGTGGCTGGGACCGGCGACCGACGGCGGCTTCTGGGCCCTGGCCCTGTACCTCCCCGACGGTGACCTTGTTCGGGGAGTGCCAATGTCAACTGCTCACACCGGCCGGGAACAGCAGGTCCGGCTGCTCCAGGCCGGCCTCGACGTGGGCCGCTTGCCCGAACTCACCGATGTCGACACCTTTCCCGCTGCTCTCGTAGCGGCGGCGGCTTGTCCGGGAACGCCGTTCGCTGACGCCGTCAGCGCCTTGGCGGGCTCGCTCCCGTCGGATCGCGGGGTATTCCCGGATCGCGGGGTTCTCCCGGATAACGGGGTATTCCGGGATAACGGGAATTTCCCGGACGACGACCGGCAGGAGGAGGACGAGAATTGAGCGCGGTCACGAACCCGGCCAGGATTTCCGTACAACACCCCCGCCGGCAGCTGTTTGGCCAGGGCGGCCACGAACCGTACGCCCGGGCGCTGCGCCACCGTCGGGGGACGCTGACGCTGCGGCCGCTGCAAGCTGACTCGGAGGTCGGGCCCGTCCATTTCAAGGTACAGAACTGGTGCGCACCGGCCAGCCGAGGCGAAGTGGCGCTGCTGCGTGCCTCCCGCGGACCTGTCCTGGATGCGGGCTGCGGCCCCGGCCGGATGCTGGCGGCCGCCTCGGATCTCGGGCTGAAGGCCGTGGGTGTGGACACCAGCATCAACGCCGTCGCACAGGCCCGGTCCCGGGGCGCCGTGGCACTGAACCTGTCGATCTTCGATGCGCTGCCTTACGAGGGCTTCTGGGGCACCGCACTGCTGCTGGACGGAAACATCGGTATTGGCGGCGATGTCCGTTCGCTGCTGCGGCGGATGGCGCAATTGGTTTCCGCCGACGGCAGCATACTGGTCGAGGTGGATCCGCTGGACGTCCTGGATATCAGCTACCCGGCCGTGCTGCACGGAGCGGACGGCCGCTCCAGCGGTGCCTTCCCGTGGTCCCGCGTCGGTTCAGCGGCGTTGGCGGGCCATGCGGCTGCGGCCGGCTGGCGGATCGTTAAAACCAGCACCATTGATTCGATCGGCTCGGTCCGTACGATCAACAGCACCGGCGCAACAGGCGAGAACGATGCAACTCGAGAGCGAGCCTCGACGGGTGCTGCTGGTGCCTGCGCCGCCGTGGTTCAGGACCGTGTGGTGTGCCGGCTGGTGCGCTTGGCGTGATGCTCGACGGCGGCAACGGCCGCCGCCGTCAGCACAACGAGCGCCAGCCATATGATGCCCAGATTCAGGCCGTAGTTGTCCCTAAGGACGGTGGCGTTGACCGGCGGATGCCGGCCACCTGCTGGGCCTTGAGCAGTGGTGCCACAATGAGCGTTCTCACGGCTGCCAGCAGCACCACACCCGGATCAGAGCCCACGATGGCGCGGTGAGGCCCAGAGTCACCCGGCGCAGTCCGTGCCCGGTGAGGGTCGCCAACGGGACCAGTATTCCGTCGTGCAGCAACAGCGCCGCGGCCAGCCAAGCCGCCAGTCCGACCAGCTCCGACAGCCCCAGTTGAGTCGGCAGGGAGGGAATTCCATAGCCGATTCCCGCCGCGCCGAGCGCGCCCAAGCCCAGCCGGACCGCCGTCGTTCGCGTCAGGTTTGTCCGGCCCATCGTCACCCTTATCCGACTCAGCGCTGTTCCGCTCATGCTCAGAGCACCTCCATCCGTTGAACCCATTTGGTCTGCAGGACCCCGGGACGTCCGGGCGCCATGATCCGGGCCGGATAGCCATGATCGTGATCCAGCGGGGCGCCGTTGAGATCCAGCGGGGCGCCGTTGAGTTCCAGCGCGAGCAGCGTCAGCCCATCCTGGCTGTATACCGCCGGCATCGCCATGAGCCGGTAGTTTCCGTCCTTTCCATGCTGGTGAACCGCAGGTCCCAATCCACCGGCGCCCCCATGGCCGTCAGCAGATCCCGGACCCGCAGTCCCCGCCAACGGGCTGATTGCGTCCACCCCTCGACGCAGGCCACCGGCAGTTCGTGCTCCGTTTGCGGCAACGCGCGAAGCTGTGCCACGGTGAATGTCGACAGCCCGGATCGGGTCTGCACGGTAAGGCCCCAATCGGCTGTCACATCCTGCTGTGTCACCTGGGCCTCGGCCGCCGTGCGGTTCACCGGCACGCCCTGTTGACCGGCGTCACGGCGGCGCGGCGCAAACATGTTCACGGGTCGAACCAGCCGAACGATTGCCCGGCCTTGGCGAGCACCGCAAACGTGGCGGTGGCCGTGACAGCGGTCAGGAAAGATCGTCTGTTCGTCCCGCCGGCCGGCGCAGATGTGTTGAGTTCAGACGAATCCGCTTCAGGCGTGCGCTTCAGGCGTGCCGGCTTCAGCAGATGGACTGGGACAAATTGACAATACCGTTTGTGGGGCAATTTGCTTTCGCTGGGCCGAAACAAGGTGCCCGTCGGTATAGACATTCGAGCCCGACCGGCGCCGGACGAGAACGGCCCGGAAGTCGAAGCGCACGCTTTCGATACCTTTGGGCCAAGACTCACCGACCACGTTTTCTTTGGCGCTCAGGAGACCTTCGAAGAGCGGCTTCAGGCCCTTATAGACAGAGCTACCAGGGCCACTGGCAATACTAGGATCTGACCAGAGGGCATAAGCACTACCACGATGCGGCGAATTTCCGTACCGATCAGACCCCATCTCTATGGGGGGCGATCGGTTTCCTTGTTGGTTGAATTCGGGCGATGAGGGCTTCTTGGGTTTGCTGCAGAGTCTTGATGGTGGCGCGGGCTTCGGCTAGCTGGCTCTTGAGCTCGGCAACATCTTCGGCGTGCTTGCGTGCGTCGAGGGCGGGTTGTTCGCTAGCCTCAACCGCGGCCGCCGCATTGTCGCGGGCGACCTGGTTAATTTCCTCGCTCCGGGTGTTTAGTTTGGTGGCGATTTCTTGGTGGGTCCGGGTAGCGGTGTCGAGGTCGGTGGCGAGTTCATTGATTTCGCGGTCCTTGTGCACCTTTTCATGCCGCCACACGTTTTGGATGACGGCATGCTCGGCCGTGGCGGTATGGACAGCTTCCTCCCACACAGTGCCGGCCAGCCGGAGGGCCTGCTCGGTGATGGTTGGCGGGGTGGCAGCGATCTTGGAGCCGGCACTGTCGCGTTTGATGCGCCATTCCTTCAGGTAGCGGCCGGCGTCGGCGTTGGACACCCCGACGGCTTCCCGCACGGTGGCGACGGTGGGGTTCGTCTTGACGCTGATCCGCTCGGCGGCGGCGTACTGCGGCTTTCCACCAGCGCCGGCGAGGGCCGGCGCCGCGCCTCTGGGCGCTCCCCCGCTGGACCGCGCCTGCCAGGTGGCCCGCAAGTGGGCCTGCGACATCGGTGGATAGGGCTACGATTGCCCCATGACGGATCGGGAACTGCAGACCAATCCATTCGCCGTTTTCGGCGCGGATGAACCACGGACCGGCCGGTATGGGGTCAACGGGGCCCAGATCCATGCGGAGGTCCGGGGCCGCGGCCCGGCGGTGCTCATCATCGGCGCCGCCAGTGACGATGCGGAGATGTTTCGGCCCGTGGCCGAGCGGCTGACAGGCTTCACGACCATCACCTACGACCGCCGCGGAACGCAGCGCAGCAGCCGCGACGGCTGGCCTTGCGGATCCGCGCAGCACGCGGACGACGCCGCCGCCCTGCTTCGGGTCCTGGACTTCACCGGCGCGCACGTCTTCGGTGCCAGTGCCGGAGGCATCGTCGCCGTCCAACTTGCACTGCGCCACCCCGGCCTGGTGCGGCGCGTGCTGGTATACGAGCCGGGATATTTCAGCCATTCCGGATCGGGGCCAGCGCTGCGCCTGCGGGCCGAGTCCGCCGTGGAGGCGCACTTGGCAGCCCGTCCCGGCGATTGGGCCGGCGCCATGGAGGCCGTTTCACTTGCGGCACAGACTGCCGATTCCGCCGGCGGAACACAGGATCCGGCGGCGAAAGGTCTGCTGGAAGCCCCGGCGGGAATGGAGTGGTATGCCAAGCGGGGAAATCTGCTGGCTGAAAACTTTGTCCGCGATGACATGCCGCTCACCGCAGATTCAGTCGGTCCGGATGCCCTGCGGGCCTCCGCGGCGGATATCCGGTTCGCCTACGGCACCGCCTCCCACCCCGTCTTCCGCGAAATCGCCGAGGAACTGACCGGCATCCGCAACGCGGCCGGCAACGGGCTGCGGGCCGAGGCGGTCCAAGGGGCCGGCCATGTCGCCTACTACATGCCGGAGGTCATCGCCGACTATATCCGCCGGCAATGCACCGGCATCGGCTCCTAGACTGCTCCATCACTGCTTCGATGTCCCAGGTTCCACCGTGGTCGCTGCACTCCACCCGGCGCTGGGCCAGCACCCCGCGGCCGCCGTCGTGCACCAGCAGCCCGGCGGTACGACAGCCGCCCCAGGCGTATGCTGGCGCCATGAATGCACGCGCTGCAGCCGCTCCCGTGACGGTCACCGTCACCGGGGCCGCCGGACAAATTGGCTACGCCCTGCTGTTCCGGATCGCCTCGGGGGCCATGCTGGGCCCCGATGTTCCGGTCAAGCTCAACCTTCTGGAGGTTCCACAGGCCGCGCAGGCCGCCGAGGGCGCGCTGCTGGAATTGCTGGACTGCGCCTTCCCGCTGGTTGCCGGCATAAACGTCTATGACGATCCGACCCAGGCGTTCGACGGTGCCAACGTCGCCCTCCTCGTGGGTGCCAGGCCGCGCGGCCCCGGCATGGAGCGCGGGGACCTTCTCTCCGCGAACGGCGGCATCTTCTCCGTCCAGGGCAAGGCCCTCAACGACGGCGCCGCGGACGACATCAGGGTGGTCGTGGTAGGCAACCCAGCAAACACCAACGCGCTCATTGCCGCCGCCCATGCACCGGACATCCCGGCGTCGCGCTTCACAGCGCTCACCAAGCTGGACCACGACCGCGCCGTCGCCCAGCTGGCGGCCAAGACGGGCACCTCGGTCGGTGCCATCCGGAACGTGGCCATCTGGGGCAACCACTCGGCCACGCAATACCCGGACATTACCCATGCCACGGTGGACGGCCGGGCGGCCACGGAGCTGGTGGACCACGGCTGGATCCGGGACGAGTTCATTCCCCGCGTGGCCAAGCGCGGCGCGGAGATCATTGCCGTCCGCGGCGGTTCCTCGGCGGCGTCGGCCGCCAATGCCGCCCTGGAGCATATGCGCTTGTGGGTGCAAGGAACGCCCGACGGCGACTGGACCTCCATGGCGGTCCCCTCCGACGGCTCCTACGGCGTGCCAAAGGGAGTGGTCAGTTCCTTCCCCGTGACCACGTCCGGCGGCTCCTACGGGATTATCCAAGGGCTGGAGATCAGCGACTTCTCACGGAGCCGGATTGATGCGTCCATTGCAGAGCTGCAGGAGGAGCGCGACGCTGTGAAGGCGTTCGGCCTGATCTAGCAGGCTTTCCCGTTGGTTCGTCGAGGGTAAGGCTGCGATTGCCTGGTCGTGCTTGCACAGGCGGTGTGTGTATTCCTTGAGGTCGGTGCGGCTGTATTTCCAGTCGACTGATCGGGCGAGGACGTCAGGGTCGGAGAAATCCGGCCTACCTGCTCAACGACCATGCACGGCAACGATGGCCGTCGATCGAGCGGATCACCACCGGAAGGTACTGGAGACTGCTCCGGGCACCGAGGTCACCGTTGATCTGCAGAGCAAGACCATGCAGTGCGGTTCCGTGATAGCACCGTTTGCCGTCGACGGCTGCACGCGCTGGCGGTTGCTGGAGGGCCTGGACGATATCGGGCTGACGCTGCGCCACGAAGCGGACCTCACCGGGGCAGCACCGCCTTCGAAGCGACGCGGCCAGCCTTCAAGCCGACGACTCTGCCCGTGAGGACGTAGCCGGCGCCTTCTCCGGAGTTTCCGCGCCGGGATGGGGCAGATGCCCGGTTCAAATGCCGTTTACGCAAATGCCGGTTAAATGGACGGCTGCCGTGGAAATTTCCACGGCAGCCGTCCATTTGCCTGGCAATATGTGGCATCGTGCCCTTCAGAGGACACGAAGCACGGCCTGTAACAGCTTTCGCCGCAGAATTTCCGGATTGGCAAAGGGCGACAATTCCGGGCAGCGGTATTTCTTGCCACATTTCGCGGTTGAGATGCCTCGCCGGCGGCCAGCTGGCACGGCACGAACGAATAGGGTTGCTGATTCGATCATGGGCGCCAGCGGCAGTTCACGTCCGAGACGTTCCAGCAGCCCGGTACGCGTGCCGACGTCTTCGCCACGCCCGAACAAATCATGCTCAACATCGACGAAGACTGGAAGCGCCTGGGGCACAAGGAACCGGGACGTCTGCCTGCCGCGTGGCGCGACGGACATCTCATCTACGCGGTCCGTGTACCAGCAGCCGCCGGTTGGTGGATCGAGGCCCGCGCCCAACAAACCCTCGACGCCCTCTCGCTGGCTCTCGGATCCCGGCTCAGGCCATGGACTGGCCGGCACGACGTTGACAGTGGAGTAGTGTTCAGCCACGACCGCGAAGTCACTACCCGGTTGGCCGAATGGATGCGGGATCAAATTCTCGATGACGGAAGCGAGCCGACGCGCCGACGCCAGACTCGGTAGCGATCCGGTGGAGGCAGAAAATGGGGTCACGACTACATCCGAGGACCCGATCATGACGCAGGTCACCCAAGCCTACGGAATCCGAAGCTGGTAACAACACCGCCCAACCACATCTCACAAAACGGATTGACACCCTGCCACATACGCCGGTTAAAGGCGACTATGCCCACAAAGTTGACGTCACCGCGTGAAAATTCGCGGCCCTGGTGACCGAGGACGCGGCGCTGGAGCAGCGAAGCGACGCTCCCAGCCAGCGGCCCAGCGCCGCGGACGGCAAAGGGACGCGGCCCGGATCATTCCCGGGCCGCGTCCTTGAAGATGCTCCGCTTCCTCACCAGAAATGTGCGACGTCGATCACCAGCCTCGAGGCCCCACCGGGGCCGTCAAGGGTGAACACCTCAAACGGCAGTCGTGCGCGAACGCCCAGCCCGTAGGTGGTGCGGTTCTCGAAGCTGCCCGCAAATGCCACCTCGCGGAACGTCTGATAGCCGGAGACGTTCACCACGTCGTTTCCGACGATGCCGGTACCAGGCGCGGCTGCCGTCACGCTGAGAAACGCGCCGCCCTTCAGCGGAACGACCCGGCCCGAACCCTGCGTCCGAACCGCATCAACATAGCCCACATTGAATCCGGCGCCCTTGCCGCTGATGTCGATCACCATACGGTCGTAGCAGTCGTGCTGACCCGCCCGTACACTGGTGATTGGTGCCGTCGTCATAGCGGAACTGGATTTCGCGAGTGAACCCCAGGTAATTCCGCAGTATGGGGCTGCCGACGCGGAACCCGGTACCACGAACCCGATTCCAACCCCCAATACGATCGCCGCCAGCCAAACATAGATTTGTTTCATGCCGCAACGCCTCCCCGGTTGCATAATAGATGCACATATGATACAGGTATCGGCGAGTTTGTGGAATGCCATGGGGCAAAATTTCTGACGCAGATGCGGTCTCACGGAGATGTGCGTAGGTCACGCCCGCTGCGCACTTCGCAAATAGGCCTCGTCCGCCTACTCACGAGTCCTAAGTCCATGGTGTTGCAGTGAATGTGAGGCAGGCCGCGTCGCCCAGCAAGCGCTTGCCTGCTTCGGTCAGTGGAACGGCGGGTGGGCTGTCGCTGCCCGAGGTGCCGGTGCCCCAATCCATGATGTTGTCCAGCTGCTGCTGGCCGGCTATCCGCCCGCTGATTTCGCTGTTCCACTGCCACTGCACTCCCGGTCTCCCGTCGCCGTCGCGCGCACCCACGTCCAGGATCAGCGTGTCTTCCCAGTCCCCGACCTGCTCCAGATGATCTCCGAACCCGAGGATCCCACCGGTCTCGTCCAGAGACGTCACGCTGATATCCAATGCATACCGGGCCCCGTTCGCAGCCTCGGGTTCAGGGAAGAGCGTGACCAGCGGCACCGGGGAATCCGGCGTCGACAGCTGCTTGGCCTCCGCGTTGATGTCCACCGGACAATAGTGCGCCGCGGACTGCTCGTGCAAAAGCACCGGGACACCGCGGACCGCCAGCCGTACATTCGCCTGCCACACGCGGTCCTCCAATTCGGCAGGGATCAGGCCGCGCAGCCCTACCTCCAGTCGCACGCCCCCGAAGAAAAAGCCCTTCAGATTCTGGTAGGTTTCCTCGGAATTGACCAGGCCGTATCTGCCGCTGTGCGAACGGTGGACATAGGCGCGGGCCGAACCGACGACGTAGGCGTTACGGATCGCCACCAGGCCGTCGCTTTGTACCCCCATAATCGTCGTGGACAGCCCATTGGCGACGGCATAATCCGCCGCATCCGTCCCGACAATGCTCAGCACGCGCTCGACCGGAAACTGACCCAGCATCCGGCGGGGGTCCCACTGCCCGGTGCGTGGATCGACGCCGTCGTCGTCTTTTGCGTCCGCCGGGATCATGTATTCGTGCATATGATCCGGGCTGAAGATGCTTGCACCGTCGGGCCCGAACTTGTCCAGCAGCCAGCCGCCGACGCCGCCGCCCAGCTGTGGATCTATCCCGCCGTGCGGCGTGCCGACGGTGCACAGCTTGGAGACGATCTGCTCCGGATCCGTCATCAGCCGCTGCAGTGCCGTCCGGCAGATCAGGCCACCCATCGAATGCGCCACGAGATTGACCCGCGGGTTCCCCCGCGTTTTGGACCGTACCAAGGAGATGAACGCCACCAGACCCTGCGCCGAGGTACTAATGTCGTACGGTTTGGGATCTTGGCCGAACGAGCCGGATTCCTCATCGTAGAAACGGTATATCCACACCGAGTCCGGAGGAAGTTCGTCCGGGGACGCCGAGAGTAGAACCTGCTGCTGGCTGCCGGCGACCCACACGTGATATCCCTGCTCGTTTATCAGCCGCAACAACGGTCCTTCGAACTGATAGAACCTCGGTTGGCCGCCGGCGCCGACGCGGATATGCGTCGAGCCCTCATTGAATCCGTAAAACGGATCGTCCACCGCGACGTCGATGGCGCCTTGCCCTCCCGCAAAGCCACGAACAAAGATGATGGGAAGTCGATCGCTCATCTGCATACACCGTCCTGCATCGTCCTCAAGCTACGTCATCAGTGTGGCACTGGCCGGCGAAAACGGATAGACGGTTTGTGGACTTCCAGCCGGTTCCCTGGTATCCCGACAATTCGTGCGTATGTTCTTAACGGCTTATGCCTGTCATGTCGTCGACGGCGCGGCCGCCGCGGACGATGCGCGTGGGGTCCTCGGT
>CAJDTL010000056.1_pt1 | contig 20269 bp, 13 predicted proteins | sample 7389871 | NCBI WGS metagenome assembly CAJDTL01 (sample SAMEA7055650, study PRJEB34461) | soil metagenome | biome: terrestrial ecosystem; feature: Peninsula; material: soil | place: Antarctica | collected 2016 | reverse complement strand
CGTCCGCACGGGCAGAGTCGTTGGTTTGAAGGCCGGCCGCGTCGCTTCGAAGGCGGTGATGTGGCGGTGATGTCCCGGTGATGTCCGCTTCGTGGCGCATCGTCAGCCCGATATCGTCCAGGCCGGCCAGCAACCGCCGGCGCGTGTAGTCGTCGAAGGCAAAGGGCGCCGTCACGGAACCGCAATGCATATCCTGGAACTACACCCGCAGCGACCTCAACAACTACCTGCAACGCCCGAACAAACCCGAACACGGACCGCAGCATAACCCCCGACCAACAATCGAAAATACCCACTAGCCGCGCAGGACCGCTCCGAACCGCTCGGCAGCAACGGCGACTGCCGCTTCCCGTGCGGCGGTGGCTTCCTCCGCGGTCAGCGTCCTGTTATCGGCGCGGAACCTGAGCCCGAACGCCAATGACTTTGTGTCGGCACCGACGCCGGGCCCCCGGTAGTCGTCGAACAGGGCAACATCCTCCAGCAGTTCCCCGGCCCCATCGCGCAGTGCCGCCAGCACGTCTTCGGCCGGAATCCGGACCGGAACCACCAGCGCAACGTCCTGGGTGGCGATCGGATAGGTGGAGATATGCCTGGCCACGATGACATCGGGCGCCGCCTCGAACAGCCTGTCCGCGTCCACTTCCAAGGCCACCGAGCGGGCCGGCATGTCCAGCGCCGCCAGCAGCTTTGGGTGCAGCTCGCCGGCGTAACCGACAACGTCACCGCTGCGCAGCGTCAGCACCGCGGTGCGTCCGGGATGGAATGCCTGGTGTGAACCCTGGCTGATCACCACCTCAACACCAAGGACGGATCCGATCAGGCGGACCAGGTCCAGCGCATCGGCATAGTCCCAGGCCCGAGCGGAGTGGCCCGCCGCCAGCGGAGAGTCCTTGCCCGTCAGCACGGCGCCGATGTGCAGCGGCTGCTCCGGCAACCCGTCATAGAGCGCGTCCAGCACCTCCTCGGAGGGCAGGACGCCCAACGGCGGAATGCTTTCGGTGCCCAGCTTCCCGTCCGGCAGGAACACCAGCCCGGCCTCAAACAGGGCCAGGTCCCGGAAGCCGCGGGAATGGTTTCGCTTGGCCACCTCGATCAATCCAGGCAGGATCGACGTACGCAGGTAGCCGTGCTCGGCGCTCAGCGGGTTGGCCAGCCGGACGGCGGACCGCTCGGTACCGGCGTCGGCGATACCGAAGACATCGTTGTCCGCCTTGGCAGCGAACGGATACGCCAGCACCTCCGTGAGACCGGCGTCGGCCAGGGCCTGCAGCAACCGGCGGCGCTGCTGCTGCACACGGGTCAGTCCGCGCCCCGGTGGAGCGACCGGCAGCGTGGAGGGAATCGCGTCGTAGCCGACCAGCCGGATGATTTCCTCGGTCAGGTCTTCTTTGGTCTCCAGATCATGACGCCAGCTCGGCGGCGTAACCAGGTAGCCGCCGTCGTTCTTCTCCACCGTCGCACCCAGCGACGTCAGCATGCCGGTGATCTGTGCGTCGGTGAACTCCAGGCCGATCAGCCGGGACGCGAACGCCGCCGGAAGCTTGATCCGCGGCAGCACCGGCGCGGATCCGACGTCGGTGACCGACGCTTCCGCCGTGCCGCCGGCCAGCTCAAGCAGCAGGTCCACGACGCGCTGCGCGGCAACGTCGGCCACCTGCCAGTCCACACCACGCTCGAAGCGTTTGGAGGCTTCGGACGGCAGCTTGTGCCGGCGGCGTGAGCGGCCCACCGAGATTTCGTCGAAGTGAGCGGCCTCAACCAGCACATTGACGGTGGTCCCGGACGTCTCGGTGGCGGCGCCGCCCATGACACCGGCGATGCCGATTGCGCCGGAACCGTCGGTGATCAGCAGGTCCTCCGGATCCAGCGTGCGGACCTTTCCGTCCAGCGTCTCCAATGTCTCGCCGGGGTTCGCCCGGCGCACCACGATGGCCCCGCTGACCTTGTCCGCGTCGTAGCAGTGAGTCGGCTGGCCCAGTTCCAACATGACGTAGTTCGAGATGTCCACCGGCAGCGAGATGGACCGCATCCCGGACAGGCGCAGACGGGACGACATCCAGGGCGGCGTCGGCGCGGCCGGATCGATACCGCGCACGATGCGGGCGACAAAGCGGTCACAGCCGGGGGCACCGTAGATCGGAGACGCATCGGCGAGACGAACCGGGTAGCCGGCACCTTGGGCCGGAGGAACGACGACGGCGGCGGCCGGGTCCGTGAAGGCGGTGCCGGTGGCATGCGCGTACTCGCGGGCCACGCCGCGGATACTGAAACAGTAACCCCGGTCGGGTGTGACGTTGATTTCCGCGGCCTCATCGTAGAGGCCCAGCAGCTCCAAAGCGTCGCTGCCCAGCTCCGGGTCCAGGCCCAGCGTTCCCAGCACCAGGATGCCATCATGGTCCTCCCCGATACCCAGCTCGCGGACCGAGGCAATCATGCCGGCGGAAACGTGCCCGTATGTCTGACGCGGTGAGATGCGGAAGTCCCCCGGCAGGATGGCGCCCGGCAGGGTGACCACCACCTTGTCCCCCACCGCGAAGTTATGCGCACCGCAGACGATGCCCTGGACCCCGGTCGGCTCGATGCCGTCACCGGTAAGTGTCTGGAGCCGGCCCTCCGGGACCACCCTGACCTCGCACCAGTTAATGGTCTTCCCGTTGGTCTGCGGTTCCGGCAGCATGGAAAGCACCTGGCCCACCACGATCGGGCCCTGCAGCGCATCCGCGGGCCGGTGGACGTCTTCCTCCTCCAGCCCCACCTTGACCAGTTCCTCCATCACGTCTTCGGCGGTCGCGTCCGCCGGTACCTGCGCAAATTCGCGCAACCAGGAAAGTGGGATTCTCATGCCTAGATCTCCATCCCGAAGTGCTCGCTGAAACGTACATCGCCCTCAATCATGTCCCGCATGTCGCCAACTTCGTTGCGGAACATGAGGGCACGTTCGATGCCCATGCCGAAGGCAAATCCCGAATAAATCTCCGGATCAATGCCGGCCGCGCGGAGCACCTTCGGATTGACCATGCCGCAGCCGCCCCACTCGATCCAGCGCGGACCGCCCTTGGCGCCCGGGTGCCAGATATCCAGCTCCGCGGACGGCTCGGTGAAGGGAAAGAAGTTGGGCCGCAGCCGTACCTTCGCCTCGTCGCCGAAGAGCTGACGGGTGAAATGTTCCAGCGTACCCACCAGATCCGCCATCGAAAGGCCCTTGTCGATCGCGAGGCCCTCGAACTGATGAAACACCGGCGTGTGCGTGGCGTCCAGCTCGTCGGTGCGGAACACTTTTCCCGGGCACAGCACGTAGATGGGCAGCTCGCGTTCCAGCATCGACCTCACCTGCACAGGGGACGTATGCGTGCGCAGCACCAGATGCGCCTCCGGCGGCTCGACGAAGAAGGTGTCCTGCATTTCGCGCGCCGGGTGGTCGGGCTTGAAGTTCAGCGCATCAAAGTTGAACCACTCCGACTCCAGCTCCGGTCCCTCGGCGATTTCCCAGCCCATGCCGACAAAGATGTCGCTCACGCGTTCCTGCAGCGTGGACAGCGGGTGCCGGGCACCGGCCCGACGGCGGCGCGGCGCCGCGGTGACGTCGACGGTTTCCTCCACCAGGATCCGCGCGGCATCCTCGGCCTCCAGCTCGGCGGTGCGGGCAGCGAGCGCCTTATTGACGCGGCCCCGGGACGCGCCCATCAGCTTGCCCGCCGCGGCCTTCTGCTCCTTCGCCAGTGCACCGATGCCGCGGTTCGCCAGGCTCAGCGCGGACTTCTCCCCGGCGTGGGCCAGCCGTGCGGCCTTGAGCCCGTCCAACGTGCTGGCGGTGGCGAAGGCGGCAACCGCCTGTTCGACGGCGGCGGTGATGGCCGCTTCGTCGGTCGGATCCGGTGCGGGCGGGGTGTCCAGGACCGCTTCCGGGGCCGTGGCCTCTGCTGCTGGGGCGGTTTTCTCGGTGTTGTCAGACATCTACTGTTGTTACCTAAGCTCGTCAGGACAGGATGGCGGGTCGGTTTCCCGCCCCGACCAGTCTAATAGCCTCTTTGTCCCTTGCGGGACGCGGCTGAAGCGCTGGCAGACTGCCCGCATCGGTGCATATCCCCCGCAACCGTTACCCCCGTTACCTACCGGGCCCCTGCAGCGGCCGCACCCGATGCGGACCATCGCCCCCGCTCCGCTCCAACAGGTGCCGTGGTCCGCATCCGGTGCCGAGAGTTGCGGCGACAAAGGGAATAGGGAACCGGGCACGGCTTAAGCTGTAACCATGACTGGCGGACAGCGGCTGCGGAGGACATTGAACCTGCTCAATCTGACCACGCCGCTGGGACTTGGGCTGGCCAGACTGACCCGGACACGTCTCCAGCCGGGGCCGCAGGGCCTGATGCTCGGGTCGGGGTACCGGCCCGCGCTGCCCGCCGCCGGGGCATTTACCGTCGGAAACGTGGTGATCTACCGCGCGGACCGTGCCGTGATCGACGCCCACCCGCGTCTGCTGGGGCACGAGGCGCGGCACTGTACGCAATATGCCTGCCTGGGTCTGGCCTTCCTGCCCCTGTACGGTGTCTGCGCGCTGTGGTCGCTCTGGCGCACCGGGGATCCGGGCAGCCGCAATCCTTTTGAACGCCATGCCGGGCTCGATGCCGGCGGCTATCAGCACCGCCCCACCGTCGCCCGCTTCCGCCGCCCTACCCTCATCAGCTTCCGTCGCACAGAAACCGAGGTATCCCGATGACCGAGAACCAGCAGCAATCCCGGCCGCTATCCGCGGATCCGGACGTCCCCCAGGTGACCGTTACCGGAAGGGGTGCCTGCAGTCAGGCTCCCGACAAGCTGACGATCAGCATCGGCATCGAGACCCGGCGGGACTCGGTGCCGGCCGCCTACGCCGGCGCGGCCACGGCCGTGGATGCCATCCTGCGGCGTCTGCAGTCGCTGGGCGTGGCGGCGTCCGACACTTCCACCAGCGCCCTGAACGTCCGGGCCGAAACCAACTGGCAGGAAGGCGCGGGGAACGTTGTCACCGGCTATCTGGTCAGCAGCACCTTTGCGGTCCGGCTGGATTACCGGAAAAACGCCCAGGATATCATCGCTGCCGCGGTGGACGCCGGGGGTAATGACGTACGCCTGAACGGCCTGCAGCCGTCCCTGTCCGATCCCACCCAGGCGGCCGCGCGGGCGCGCGAACTGGCCTGGGCGGACGCCGCGGCGAAGGCGGAACATTTTGCCGCGCTGGCCGGCCGCACCCTCGGCATGGTGCACGTCATCACCGAGGGTGAGCCTGCCGCCGTCGGGCCGTCACCAATGCCCGTTATGGCGCGCGCGCTGAGCACGGAGGCAATCCCGCTGGAAGCCGGCGAATCCACGGTCGCGGCCGCCGTCACGGTGAGCTGGGAGCTTCGCTGAGCGGCGCGACGGATTGGCTGTCCGCGGGAGCTCCAGCGGACCGGCGCGGCCTCAGGCCTTGATCTCACGCTTGAGGATCTTGCCTGTCGGGCCCTTGGGCAGGGCATCCACGATGAGGACCTTCCGCGGGTACTTGTACGCGGCAATCCGGTCCTTGACGAACTCCCGAATCTCCGCGGCCAGCTGCTCCGGATCTTCCGCCCGCGCGGGGCCCTCCTTCAGCGCGACGACGGCGATGATCTCCTCGCCGTGCAGTTTATCCGGGCGTCCGACGACGGCAGCCTCCGCGACCGCCGGATGCTCGTACAGGACTTCCTCCACCTCGCGCGGATAGACGTTGTACCCGCCGCGCAGGATCATGTCCTTCTTCCGGTCCACGATGAAGAACACCTTGTCCTCATCCATCCGGGCCAGATCTCCTGTGCGCAGCCAACCGTCGGGGATGGCGGCCGCGGTGGCGTCCGGATTGTTCCAGTAGCCCTTCATCACGTAGCCGCCGGCGACGACCAGCTCCCCCACTTCGTTGACCGGAACGTCCTTGCCGTCCTCATCCACAACGCGCAGCTGCGCGCCGCGGACGACAGTACCGATGGAGCCGGGCTTGCGGATCCCGTCGAGCTGGTTGAAGCAGACCACCGGCGACGTCTCGGATAGCCCGTAGCCTTCCAGCAGCGTGGCGCCGAAGGTGCTCTCGAATTCCCGCAGCACCTCCAACGGCAGCGCCGATCCACCCGAGGCCGCCACGCGCAGGCTGGAGACATCATATTTTTCCCGATTGTCCCCTGCCGCACGGGCACGCAGCAGCGCGATATACATGGTGGGGACACCCTCAAAGATCGTGACCTTGTCCCGCTGCACGATTTCCAGCGCCTTGACCGGATCGAATTTGGGCAGAATGGTCACCATGCATCCGGTCAATACCGCCGAGTTCAGCGCGCAGGTCTGGCCAAAAACGTGAAAGAACGGCAACCCGCCAAAGATCACATCGGCGGTGCTGGCGCTGAACAAGCCGGTGGAACACTCGGCATTGCTGCGCAGGTTCTCGTGCGTGAGCTCGGCCCCTTTCGGCCGGCCCGTGGTGCCGGAGGTGTAGAGGATGACGGCGGTGTCATCCGGTGCTGCGTCTGCCATCTCATCCACGGACTCGACTGCCGCCAAAACGCCCATCAGGTCCGCATTGATGGCAATGACTTCCGTACCCGTGGCCTGCGCCCCCGGAAGAACCTCACCGAAGACGCCGTCCCAGGCGAACGCGAGCCTGGCGCCGGAATCATTGAGGTGATATTCCACCTCGCGTGCCTTCAGCAGCGGATTCAGCGGAACCACAATTGCGCCGAAACGCAGAATTCCGTAGTAAATCGACGGCATCAGCGGCAGGTTCGGGCTGATCAGCGCGACCCTTTCCCCCGGCTGCAGTCCGCGGTCCTTCAGGACACCCGCAACCTTTCGGCTGAGTGCGTCCATAGCCGCGTAGCTGATTTCGATGTCGTCCATCTTTACGGCGATTCCAGCGGGGTTGGATTGGGCAGAATTGCTCAAAATGGTGGCCAGATTGGACATCGCGGGCTCCTTTGCTCGGCGGCTCTGACGCAGCGGCGGGCAGGATCGCCGGCGCTGCATGTACTCACGTTAACCTAGTTGTGCAGCGCGCGGGTCGGTCGGAGCGGTGCTGGCGCAAACTACCCTTGCAATCTACTCGAAGATGTGTTCGGCTAGAGTCATGCGCTGGGAAACCCAGCAGCTGGTGCCGACGGCGGGAGCTGCGGCATTGCTGCCTCTGACAGGACTGGTCCGGACCGTAACGACGCCGGAATTTTCCGGAATCACCTTCCACGAGGTGGTTTCGAAATCGGTGCTGAACAGGGTGGCTGCGGGCTCCAAAATGCCGTTCAGCTGGACAGTCAACCCCTACCGGGGGTGCTCGCATGCCTGCGTGTACTGTTTCGCCAGGAAGAGCCACACCTATCTGGATTTTGACGCGGGAGTGGATTTTGACAGCCAGGTGGTGGTCAAGATCAATGCCGGGGAGATCCTGCGCAAGGAGCTGGCCAGATCCAGCTGGTGCCACCAGCATGTAGCGCTGGGCACCAACACGGATCCGTACCAACGCGCCGAAGGCCGTTATAAGCTGATGCCCGGCATCATCGGTGCCTTGGCAGACTCCGGGACTCCGTTTTCGATTCTGACCAAAGGCACGCTGCTGGCCAGGGACATACCCCTGCTGCAGTCGGCCGGGCAGCAGGTGTCCATCGGCATGGGCATTTCGCTGGCACTGACAGACGAGGCGCTGGCGCACACACTGGAACCGGGGACGCCGTCCCCGCGCGCCCGGCTGGCATTAATCGGCAGGCTTCGCGAGGCAGGGCTGCCATGCGGAGTGATGGCCATGCCGATCATCCCGTGGCTGACGGACGGGGATCAGGCCTTGGACTCGCTCTTCGGCGCGCTGTCCCGGGCCGGCGCCACCGGCGTTAGCGCCGGAGCACTGTATCTGCGCGCGGGTACCCGGGAATGGTTTATGGAATGGCTGGCCAAGGAACATCCGGCGCTGGTGGGACGGTACCGCCGGCTCTATTCGACCGGCGCCTATGCGCAGAAGGAGTACCGGCAGTGGCTGGCGGGACGGATCGGCTATTTCAAAGCCCTCCATGGTTTTGCCGGGACGGATGGCTTCATCCATGACGCCCGTACCGAGGAGTCCCGGTATCCGACCGGAAGCCTGCCGGATACGGCCGGGCCCGGGCGGCAGGTTCCCGCAGCCGCAGCGGAGCCCACACTGTTCTGACATGTTCCGGCTAAGAGTGCCTGTCCCCAAGGGTGCCTGTCCCCCAGGCGAGCCGTTTCGCCGGGACCGTCCACGCTGCGCCAGGAAAGCCGAACTACCGGTAGCGTGGTATCAGGCGACCCATCCTTCTGGACTGAGAAGTGCCGTGAGCAGTTCGGTGAGAAGTACAGTGAGCAGTTCGGTGAGCAGTTCGGTGAGCAGTACAGCGAGCAGTGCAGGAGAACCAATGACCCGTGGCATTTATGTCAGCGCAACCTCCCCCGGATCGGGGAAGTCCCTGATCACGCTGGGGCTGGCGGATATGCTGCACCGGCACGCGGACAGAATCGGGTTTTTCCGGCCGATCGTGCAGGTCAACGATCCCGATCAGGATCCGATGGTTTCACTAATGCGCCGCAGCTTCCGGCTGGACGCGTCCCGGTGCCGAGGAGGGCTGACCGAAACGCAGGCTCGGGGGCTGCTGGCGGCCGGCCAGCGCGAAGAGATCGACGCCGCCTGCGTTGCCATTTACGCCGAAATGGCCCGGCACTGCGATGTCATCATCGTCGAGGGAACGGATCTGATCGGGCAGAACGCCGCCGTCGAGTTTGATTTGAATGCCCGGCTGGCGAACAACCTCGGCTGTCTGGTTATTGCCGTGGTGAGCGCCCGGGATCTGACGCCGGCGCAGGCCGCCGATTCCGTCGATGTGGCCCGGCGGGAGCTTGACGCCGCGGGGTGTTCGCTGCTGGCCATGATGGTCAACCGGGCGGCCGGCACCGCGGTGCCGGAGATCATCGCCGCCGTCCGGCCGGGAAAATCTCACCGCCCGGTCTATGTGATCCCGGAACTCGAGGAACTCTCCCGACCCACTGTCGCCGCTGTCGTGAACGCGCTTGCCGCTACCCAGGTGGCCGGCACCGACAATCTGGAGCGCGACGTCACCGGCATTAAGGTCGCCGCGATGAGCGTGGCCAATTTCCTCTATGTCCTGCTCGACGGCGAGCTGGTGATCACCCCGGGTGACCGGGCCGACATCGTCGTCGCCACGCTGGCGTCGGCGCTCTCCCCCGGTCTGCCCGTTCCGTCGGCCCTTGTCCTCACCGGCGGGCTGGCACCGGACGAACACATCCGGCCGTTGCTGGTGCAAACCCCGTTCCCGGTTTTCACGGTTCCGGACGACACCTATCGGACCGCTCAACGTGTCGGTGCCGTCCGCGGCGAGATCGCCACCGGGGAGCGGAGAAAGACGGCCGCTGCGCTGGGCGCATGGGCTAAGGCGGTGGATGAGACCGAGCTGCTGGAGCGGCTCACCCTGCCGCGTCCGGAGCGGATGACGCCACTGCGGTTCCTGCACGAACTGATCGAGCGGGCCCGTTTACAGCGGCGGCACATTGTGCTGACCGAAGGCACGGACGTGCGGGTGCTGCAGGCGGCCGAAATCCTGCGCCGCCGCGATGTCTGCGACCTGACACTGCTGGGCCCGGCGGGGCAGATCCGCGAACTTGCCGTGTCCCGGGGAATCGATCTGACCGGCCTGACGATCATTGACCCCGCGGACAGCCCGCTGCGGGAGGAGTTCGCTGCCGAATATGTGCGGCTCCGGGCGCACAAAAAGGTGGAGCTGGCGGCGGCGCGGGACATCATGGGCGATGGTTCCTACTTCGGCACCATGATGGTCCAGCTCGGCAAAGCCGACGGCATGGTCTCCGGCGCCGCGCACACCACGGCCAACACGATCCGCCCGGCCCTGGAGTTCGTCAAGACCGCTGCCGGGGTGCGGATCGTTTCCTCGGTCTTCCTGATGCTGCTGGCGGACCGGGTGCTGGTCTACGGCGACTGCGCGGTGAACCCGGAGCCCAATGAGGAGCAGCTGGCGGACATCGCCATTGCCTCGGCCGGCACGGCGGCGCAGTTCGGCGTGCAGCCTCGGATCGCGATGCTCTCCTACTCGACCGGCGAATCCGGCGCCGGCGGCGCCGTCGAGAGCGTCCGCCGGGCCACGGAACTGGTCCGCCGCCGTCGTCCGGATCTTCCCGTGGCGGGTCCCATCCAGTACGACGCCGCCGTCAACGTTTCAATCGCCGCCTCGAAAATGCCCGGCTCCATCGTGGCCGGGCAGGCGACCGTGTTTATTTTTCCGGACCTGAACACGGGAAACAATACCTACAAGGCCGTACAGCAATCCGCCGGGGCCGTCGCCGTCGGGCCCATTCTGCAGGGGCTGAACAAACCCGTCAATGACCTGTCCCGCGGCTGTACCGTGGAAGACATCGTCAATACCGTCGCGATTACAGTCGTTCAGGCGCACACCGACCCGGCCGACACTGTCCGGGAACCCACCGAAAAGCAGGCGCACTGACATGCTCATCCTGGTTCTGAATTCCGGATCATCCTCGATCAAGTACCAGGTCCGCGAGGTGCCCGATCCCGGTGGCCCGACAGGCGGCGGCATCGTGACCGAGGGCCTGATCGACCGGATCGGCGACGCCACCCCGGGCCCGGAGGCGGTTGCGGACCATGCCGAGGCGCTGGACCGGATCGGCGCGGCGGTCTCCGAGGTGCTCGGCGGCAGGGAGCTCGACGCCGTCGGCCACCGTGTGGTGCACGGCGGGGAGCGCTTCAGCGAACCGGTCCTGATCAACAACGAGATCACCCGCTCCATCGAGCGATTGAATCCGCTGGCGCCGCTGCACAACCCCGCCAATGTGCTCGGCATCCGTGCCATTACCGGGAAATGGCCGCACCTGCCGCAGGTGGCCGTCTTTGACACCGCCTTCCACCGCACCCTGCCCGAGCATGCCTGGCGGTACGCCGTCCCGGACCGGCTGTACAGCCGCTACGGCATCCGCCGCTACGGTTTTCACGGCACCTCACTGGGCTATGTGTCGACGCGGGCCGCCATGCTGCTGGACATTGAACCGGAGGATTTCGACGCCGTCATTGCCCATCTCGGTAACGGCGCCTCGGTCACCGCGGTCAAGGGCGGTGCCAGCATCGATACCTCGATGGGCTTCACACCGCTGGAGGGGCTGGTGATGGGCACCCGGTCCGGAGATATTGATCCGTCCATCCTGATCTTCCTGCTGCGCCAGGGCATGGACGCGGACGGCCTTGACGAGCTGCTGAACAGTGATTCCGGGCTCAAGGGACTGGCAGGAAACAATGACATGCGGTCCGTGGTGGAGGCGGCCGACGGCGGCGCGCAGGCTGCGCGGACAGCGCTGGCTGTGGCGTCCTACCGGCTCGCCAAATACATCGGCGGCTACCATGTGGCCGTGGGCGGGGCCCGGGCGCTCGTCTTCACCGCCGGGATTGGGGAAAACTCCTGGCAGTTCCGGGAGCTGGTGGTGGACCGTCTGAGCGCGCTGGGCATCCGTCTGGACCCGGATGCCAACCGTGCCCGCAGCAAGGAGCCGCGGATCATCAGCACGGCGGATTCCCCGGTTGCGGTCCTGGTCGTCCCCACCGATGAGGAGCGGGCCATCGCGGACGCGACCGCCGCCGTCGTCGGCTCCCGCTGAAAGCGGGCCGCGGCCGGCCGCTGACCCTACCGTGCGCTATCCACGGCCGACGACCTACCGTGCGCTATCCGTCGCCACCGGCGAACCGGCGGTCCGTGCCTCGGCCGCACCTGCCGGCAGGGCATTCCGGCCGCCCAAGGCCCGCAGCGCATTGAGAATCGTGGCCAGATCCACCACCTCCTGCAGCACCGCCCCGACGACCGCCGGCAGGAACCCGAAGGCGGCCACCAGCATCAGCCCCAGACTGAGCACTATGCCGATCCAGATGCTCTCGACCGCAACCCGGATGGTCCGCTGGCCGGTCGCGACAGCCTGCGCCACCTTGGACAGATCGTCGAGTAAAATCACCACATCCGCGGACTCACTGGCCGCGGTGGAACCCTTGGCGCCCATCGCGATGCCGACATCCGCCACGGCCAGCACCGGGGCATCGTTCACGCCGTCACCGACCATGATCACCGGCCGGTCCGTCACGGTCCTGACCGCCTCAACCTTACCGATCGGCAGCAGCTCCGCGCGGGTGTCCCCGATCCCCAGCTCCCGGGCCACGTGGTCCGCCGTCTGCTCCGCGTCCCCGGTCAGCATCATGGTACGGACCACGCCGAGGGAGGTCAGCGCGGCCAGTGTGGCTGAGGCGTTCGCCCGGAGTTTGTCACGCAGAATGATGGTGCCTGCAAAGACGCCGTCGATCCCCACGTAGACGGCAAGTTGTCCGCTTGCCACTTCGGCGGCGTCCACATCACCGACATGTTCGGCGACCAGCCGCCGCTTACCGACGACGACGGGGCGCCCGGCAATCGTCGCGACGACGCCGTCCGTTGCGGCTTCGCTGGCGTTGACCGCCGGCAGCAGTTCCAGCCCGCGCTCACGGGCCCTCGCCAGCAGGAATTTCGCCAGCACATGGGACGAATACTGTTCTGCCGACGCCACCAGCATCAGCAGCTCATTTTCGCTGAACCCCGGAGCCGGCCGCACCGCGACGACGGCAGGTTCGCCGTGGGTGAGCGTCCCGGTCTTGTCGAAGGCAACGGTTTTTGCCCGGGCAAGCTGCTCAAGTGTTCCGCCGTTCTTAACGATGATTCCGCTGCGCGCGGCCCGGCTCATCCCGCCCATGAAGGCGACCGGAGCGGCTATCAGCAGTGGGCACGGCGTGGCAACCACCAATACCTCGGCAAACCGGACCGGGTCCCCGGCGAGCCACCAGGCCAGCCCCGCGATGGCCAGCGAAGCAACGGTGAAGGGCACCGCGTAGCGGTCCGCAAGGCGCACCACCGGGGCGCGGCTTTCCGCGGCCTCGGAGACAAGTGCAACGATGCGCTGATACTGGCTGTCCGCGGCCCGAGCGGTGGCCCGCATGGTCACTGCCCGCACGCCATTGAGCGCGCCGCTCAGCACCGCCTCACCGGCGCTGCGCTCAACCGGCAGGCTCTCCCCCGTCAGGGAAGACTCGTCGAACGTCCCTTCCGCCGAGAGCAGCGTACCGTCAACGGGGATGACCTCTGAAGGTTTAAGCAGCAGCACGTCACCCACCCGGACATCCGCCACCGGGATGTCCTGCGCCTCCCGCCCGGGGGCGGCAATGACGTGGGCCAGCTGCGGAGAACGTGAGAGCAGCGCGGAAAGCTCACGCTTGGCGCGGCCGGCAGCGTAGTCCTCCAGGGCTTCGCCGCCGGAGAGCATAAAAACAATGATCAGGCTGGCCCAGTATTCGCCGACCGACACGGTGGCCACAATCGCCATGACCGCCAGCACATCGATGCCCCAGCGGCCGACAAGCAGTCCCTTGACCATCTGCACCAGCTGGATTCCCGCAATCACCAGTGCGTAGCCGCTCACCAGCCAGCGCACGGTGCCCGCGCCTGCATCCACACCCAGGGTGAGGATGACGATCCCGCCCAGCAGCGCTACCGCCATCGTCAAAAAGACCATCGGATACCTGCGTGCGGCCCCACCTAACCACGTCATGAGTCCAGTATTACCCGGAATCCAGTCAACGCTGGGCGGTGACCGGCTCCCGGCTGCCTGCGGGCAGTCGAGCCGGGCTGCTGAACCGTGCCGCCCGCCGGGCGATGCGGTGCCGCGCACGGTGGGGTTCGTTGCGCAGCGCGATACCGGCCGGCTCCTGGGCGGCGCGGGAGAAAAACCATTTCTTGGCCGCTTCCACCAGCCCCAGGTACACCACCGTCATCGCCAGCAGTGCCAGGAAGAACGGCACCGGCAGCGGGCTAAACCCGAGCACCGCGCCCAGCGGGGAGAGCGGCAGGTACACGCCCAGCGCCACGACGCCCAGTGACGCCCCGAGCAGGCCGGCCGAGGGCCTGCTCCGGAAGAACGGCACCCGGCGTGTGCGGATCGCAAAAATGATCAGGGTCTGGGTGGCAATGGACTCGATAAACCAGCCCGCCCGGAATTCGCCCGGCGCGGCGTGGAAGGCGAAGATCATCAGCCCAAACGTGGCGAAGTCAAAAAGCGAGCTGATCGGGCCGAAAAGGAACATGAACCGCCGGATGAACGCGATATTCCAGTGTGACGGCGTCAAAAGCTGCTCCTTGTCCACCTTGTCCCCCGGAATCGCCAGCTGCCCGGTGTCATAGAGAAGATTGTTGAGCAGGATCTGTCCCGGCAGCATGGGCAGGAAGCTGAGGATCACCGACGCCGTCGCGGCGCTGAACATATTGCCAAAGTTGCTGGACGTGCCCATTAAGACGTATTTGATGGTGTTCGCAAAGATCCGCCGCCCCTCCATCACGCCTTCCGCCAGCACACCCAGATCCTTGTCCATCAGCACGATGTCCGCCGCATCCTTGGCGACGTCCGTCGCACTGTCCACCGAGATGCCGACGTCGGCATGGTGCAGCGCCAGCGCGTCGTTGACGCCGTCGCCCAAAAAGCCGACGGCCCGTCCGCTTTCCCGCATCAGCCGGATCAACCGGGCCTTCTGCTCCGGTGAGACCCGGGCAAAGATGCTGGCATCGCGGGCCGCGGCACCGAGTTGCGCATCCGTCAGGGCATCGATTTCGGTCCCGGTGAGCGTCCCGCCGGAGACCAGGCCGAGCTCCGCGCAGACCTTTTCGGCCACCTTCGCGTTGTCACCTGTGGCAACCTTCACCGTGATCCCCAGCGATGCCAGCTGCTCCAGTGAGTCCCTGGCATTAGCCTTGGGCCGGTCCAGGAATATCAGGAAACCTGCCAGCGTCAGGTCCTTCTCGTCCGCCGGTTCGATGCCGGTCAGCCCGGGCGCCGCCCGGGTTGCCACCGCGACCACACGTGCCCCGGCGGCGAACTGCTTATCCAACAGGGCCAGGGCCGATCCCGGCACGCGCGGGCATAACGCCAGCACATCCTCCGGGGATCCCTTGGTGACCAGCCGGGCGGGTCCGGAGTCTTCACGGACCAGCACGGACGTCATCCGGCGCCGGTGGTCAAAGGGAATCAGATCCAGTCTCCTGTACCGGGCGGGGGTGAAAACGGCGGCCGCCGCGGATTCCCAGAGCGCTGCGTCCATCGGGTTCAGGCCCACCGTTGAGATCTGCGGCGTGGAGTAATCGGTTTCGGTGGCGAGCAGCCCCAGCGTCAGGAGTTCCGCGTCGTCGGTCTCCCTGCCGGCCGGAAATGCTCCGGTAAAGCTGATCCGCCCCTCCGTCAGCGTGCCGGTTTTGTCCGTCACGAGCACGTCCATATCGCCCAGGTCCTCGATGCAGACCAGGCGCTTGACCAGGACCTTGCGGCGGGCCAATGCCCGGGTCCCGGCAGCGAGACAGGTGCTCACGACGGCGGGCAGCAGCTGCGGTGTGATGCCAACGGCAATCGCCAGGGAGAAAAGCAGCGACTCGATCAGCGGCCGGCCCAACAGCAGGTTGGCAATGAAGATCAAAGTGGTCAGCGCAACAGCCACCTGCAGCAGCAGAAAAGAGAAGCGCTTGAGTCCGAGCTGGAAGTCCGTCTGCGGCTGATGTTCCCCCAGCCCCAGCGCGATGCGGCCGAATTCGGTACGGCCGCCGGTCGCGATCACCAATCCGGTGCAGCTGCCGGATTGGATCACGGTGCCCATCAGCGCGCACGAGGTCAGGTCCGCCAGCGCGGCATCCGCTGCTGCCGGCGCCGGGTCCTTGGCCACCGGCAGCGACTCCCCGGTCAGAATGCTCTCGTCACAGAGCAGGTCCTTGCTGCTCAGCAGCCGGATATCCGCCGGAATAACGGCACCGATGGTGAGTTCAACGACGTCGCCCGGGACCAGCGAGGTGACCGCGATCGCGCTGGCCGCACCGCCGCGGACCACGACAACTCGGTGCACCACACGCGAGTGCAGTGCCTGCGCCGCCCGCTCGGCACGGAACTCGTTACTGAAACCCAGGCCGACGCTGACCAGCAGAATCACGCCGATTACGATCGAATTCGTGGCGTCGCCCAGAAAAACCGATAAAGCCGCGGCGATCAGCAGCAGAATCAGAATGGGACTGCCCAGCTGCCGGCCAAGCACCGCCGCGGCGCTTGCCTTATGCGTCCGTACCGCGTTCGGACCGTACTCCGCCAGCCGGCGCGCGGCTTCCTCGGCAGACAGGCCTTCCGGCGCGGAACCCAGCGCCAGCAGCTCCTGTTCCACACTGCGGCCCGCGGACACGGCGATCGGTTGCTGAAGGTCCTGCTCCGGCATCGTGCTCCTCCGTGGTGGATACGGTAGCGGCAAGGCAGTAACCGAGTACGCACGGAACATCCTACGCTGTCCGCGCGGGCGCACGGACCTTCCCATACCGTCCGCGCTGGCAACTTTGATGAGTCAACGCGGATCCTATGCAGCGGGCCGAAGATGTGCCACGCTGGGACCGCAGCGCACGTCAGATAGCCGGCGCATTCCATGGTTGAGCCATGGCTGCCGGCCGAACAGTAAGCAGGCCGTTTTGATCGACGCACCCGATGTACCCGAAAATACAGTGTCTGAAATTGCGCTGTTGAACCGGTACTGGAACGCCGCGAATTACCTCACCGTGGCGCAGATCTACCTGCAGGAAAACGCACTGCTGCGCGAACCGCTGGAGGCCGGACACATTAAGCCCCGGCTGCTGGGCCACTGGGGCACCAGTCCGGGACAATCCCTGGTCTATGTGCACCTGAACCGGCTGATCCGCCGGACCGGCGCAAAGGTCCTCTTCGTTTCCGGTCCGGGCCACGGCGGCCCTGCCGTGGTCGCCAATGTGTATTTGGAGGGCACCTACTCCGAGATCTACCCCGACGTCAGCAGGGACACCACGGGCCTGCGCCGGCTGATCCGGCAGTTTTCCACCCCCGGCGGGATTCCCAGCCACGTGGGTCCACCCACTCCCGGGTCCATTCATGAGGGTGGAGAGCTCGGCTATGCCTTGGCGCACGCAACGGGGGCGGCGATGGACAATCCGGAACTGATCGTCGCCTGCGTGATCGGCGACGGCGAGGCCGAGACCGGGCCGCTGGCGGGGTCGTGGAAGGCCCCGGCCTTCCTGAACCCGGCACGGGACGGAGCCGTGCTGCCCATCCTGCACCTAAACGGCAATAAAATCTCCGGTCCCACGGTGCTCGGCCGGCAGTCCGACGAGCAAGTCGCCGCGCTGCTGAGCGCCTACGGCTGGGATCCCCTCGTGGTCTCCGGCGATGATCCGCTGCTGGTCCACCCGGCCATGGCGGCCGCGCTGGACGAGGCGCACCGGCGGATTCTGGACATCCAGCGGCAGGCCCGGGAGCACGGCGTCACCGGGCCGGCGCACTGGCCGGCGGTCATTCTGCGGACCCCGAAGGGCTGGACCGGCCCGGCGGTGGTGGACGGCATCCAGGTTGAGGGGACCTTCCGGGCACATCAGGTGCCGCTGTCCGGGGTGCGGGAAAATCCGGACCACCTGCGGCAGCTGGAGGACTGGCTGCGCTCCTACCGGCCCGAAACCCTCTTTGATGCATCCGGCCGGCTCGTCCCCGAGCTCGCCGCGCTGGCACCGGCCGGGGAGCTGAGGATGGGGGCCACGCCGTACGGCAACGGCGGCGCGGACCTGGCCGGGCTCAATCTCGCACCGCTGGAGAAGTACGAACTTCAGGTCGGTGTGCCCGGTTCCACGAAACACGAAACCACCCGCCCGCTCGGCGAAATGCTGCGGGATATCTACTCGGAATCGGAAGCGGATCCGCGCTTCCGTTTGTTCTGCCCGGATGAGACCAACAGCAACCGGCTCGGCGCCGTTTTTGAGGTTACCGACCGTTGTCTGCTGGAACAGGCCGACGACGGCGGCGAGCACATCAGCGCCGACGGCAGGGTGATGGAGGTGCTTTCCGAACACCTGTGCCAGGGCTGGCTGGAAGGCTACCTGCTCACCGGACGGCACGGGCTGTTCGCCACGTATGAGGCCTTTGCCATGGTGAGTGCGTCGATGACCATCCAGCACGTGAAGTGGCTGCAGCATGCGCGCGAACTTTCGTGGCGCCGTCCGGTCCCCAGCCTGAACATCCTGCTCACCTCCACCTGCTGGCGCAACGACCACAACGGTTTCAGCCACCAGGGACCGGGACTGATCGATACGGTGCTGTCGCTCTCCGGCTCCGTGGTCCGGGTGTACCTGCCGCCGGATTCCAACACACTGCTCGCTGCGGCCGAACACGTGCTCAACAGCCGGAACTACGTGAACCTGCTGGTGGTGGACAAGCAGGCCCATCCGCAGTACCTGACCCTGGAGCAGGCGCGCCGGCATGCCGCGGCCGGCGCGTCGATCTGGAACTGGGCCGGCAACGAAGTCATCACGGGGCAGGCCAACCCAGGGCACGGCCCGGCCGGCGCGCAGGTTGCCACGCCGACCGAACAGATCCCTGCCACGGAACCGGATATTGTCCTCGCCTGCATCGGAGATGTACCCACCGAGGAAATCCTGGCGGCTTCGTGGCTCCTGCAGCGCTACGTGCCGGATCTGAGGGTGCGCGTTGTCAACGTCATGGACCTGTTGGTACTCCCGCCCCGCGATACCCATCCGCACGGGTTGTCGGACGCCGAATTCGAGAAACTCTTCACCGCCGACCGGGATGTAATTGTCGGCTGGCACGGTTATGCACGGGCCTTCCACCAGCTGTTGCACGGTCGCAGCGTACCCGAACGATTCCACGTCCGCGGTTACAGCGAACAGGGCACCACGACTACCCCCTTTGACATGGTTGTGCTGAACCGGATGAGCCGGTACCACCTGGCCATGGAGGCGCTCCGGCGCGTGCGCGGCCACTTTGCGGGGGCCCAGACGCTGACGGAGCACTGTGAACACATGCTGGCCCGCCACGAGGACTACATCCACGAACATCTCGAAGACCTGCCCGAAATCAGGGACTGGGTCTGGACTCCGCCCAACCCGTGACGTTCAGGGGTGCTGCGAGGCAGCGGTGGCGGTGCTGAGCTCCGCCAGGGTGAGGAGGCGGGCGGGCCGGGGCGGCAGCGGATAGTTGCTGGTGGCGGCCAGATTCCCGTCAATACGCAACAGCTCACCCGGATCCAGTAAACGCCAGCCAGGATCATCATCCATCCGCTCGGTGGCGATGACGGTCGCCGGGGCGGTGGCCAGGGCACCGCTTTCGGCATGAATGCGGCGGCTTCGTGCATGCAGCCGGTGCCGCCCCCGGGAACCGCCGGCCTGCCGATGCAGGACGTACAGCTCATGGGTCTGCGGGTAACGCAGCGCCCAGAGATCCGTTGCGGTCGTGATAATCAGGTTCAGGCTGTACACCGGGAGATTCGCCGCGATCCAGCTCAGCGCGGCGGCGATCCCCGCACCGACATCGCCGGCGTGGCGCCGGGTTTCGGCCGTCACCAGGGCGAACATCCGTTCGCTGTCGGTTTGCCCTAGGACCAGATCCGAAACGCCGAAGTCAGCCAGCCTCGCATCGAGCCGATCCAGCTGTTCGAAAACGCCATTGTGTGCGAACAGCCGTCCGTCCTGTTCGAACGGATGGGTGTTCTCCATCGTGTGCGCTCCGGCGCTGGCGTACCGGACATGGGCCAGGAAGGTCGTGCTCTGCAGTTCCCGGGCGGCCCGGGCGAATTGCCGGTCCTCCCACGCGGCGATGGGTTGTTTCGTCAGCCGCGGATGCCCGTCGGTACCGAACGTTCCGATCCCGGCGCCGTCCGGCTCCCGGCGGCTTTGCTCCGAGAGACTATCCGGGGCCTTGATCAGCCAGAACGTCGCCGCGACCGGAGCCGGACCGGCGTGCAGTCCGAACAGACGGCACATTCGCGGGTCCCCCTATGTCCCGGCACCTATCCGCTCTTGCGGCGGAATTCACGCTTCTGTGAGGCGGATCCGTGCTCGTGGCTGATCTTGGCACCGGTGTTGGCCTCGACAGTGGCATGGTGCTGGCTGTTCTTGCGGTCCAGGGCCTCGCGGAACTTCTTCTTCATATCATCGCTGGCACCGGCCTTCGCATCGGCGGCAGGCTGGTCCTCGTTGTCCTCGTCAGATGTCGTCATCTAATCCTCCTGAGTGTCTGCGGTGAAACTCAAGTGTGGCACATTTTTCCATACCACCGACAGGACTCGGGATCTGAACTGCGGCGGTCCGATCCAGGGCGGTAAAGAAGCGGCTCCAGTACTCCCCGCGAT
>CAJDTL010000055.1_pt1 | contig 20334 bp, 18 predicted proteins | sample 7389871 | NCBI WGS metagenome assembly CAJDTL01 (sample SAMEA7055650, study PRJEB34461) | soil metagenome | biome: terrestrial ecosystem; feature: Peninsula; material: soil | place: Antarctica | collected 2016 | reverse complement strand
AGACACACCACAAAAAGCGGCACCCCTGCAACAGTCTCAACCAACAAAAAAATCGGTATCGACAAAACTTGGCACACTATTGAGTTCTCAAACAACAGATACATGCAATTAATTTTTGAACCGGAATCAATATAAAATCAATTCTTTATTCGGTTCGCATTTCGTTGCTGCAATATGTAAAGCTTATTTCATTTGTTTTCTCGTTGTCAAATCCGCCTATTTCATCAGATTCGATCCGGAATTCACAAATTCCCGCCAAAAACTGAAGCGCATCGGGCCTCTGCTCATAGAGCGCGCACGGAATTGCAACTGGATTTTGTTGGGGTTTTGTCTTTCGCTCCAGCGAGTAAACCGATCATCTTTCAAGCGGTTGACTGCGCTCCTCAGCGGGCGACTTAGAAGACACTACACGCCCGTTCGGGAACGCGCAAATCCGCGGTCCGCAGCGCCGCCATCGCCGTCACGGCGTACGGACCTGAACCATCGCCAGGGTCCGCTTCCCGCGGCGCAGCAGCAAGTAGCTGCCGTGCAGCAGCTCCGTGTCGGCAATGACGGCGTCCGGGTCCGTGATTTTGGTGTTGTTGACGTAGGCGCCGCCTTCGGACACGGTCCGCCGGGCCGCGGAATTGCTCGCGGCCAGCCCCGAAGCCACCAGCAGATTGATGATACCCAGCCCCTCGCCGTCGACCGACGCCTGCGGCAGCTCCTTCGTGGCCGCGGCAAGCGTGGCCGCATCCAGGGCCGCCAGATCCCCCTGGCCGAAGAGCGCCGCCGACGCCGCAATGACCTTGTCCGTCGACCCGGCGCCATGCACCAGGGATGTGACGTCATAGGCCAGCTTCCGCTGGGCCTCCCGCAGGTGCGGCCGCTCGGCCACCGCGGCGGCGAGCTCCTCGATCTCACTCCTGTCCAGGAAGGTAAAGACCTTCAACCGCTCCACCACGTCCGCGTCGGCCGTGTGCAGCCAGAACTGGTACATCTCGTAGGGGCTGCACATGCCGGCATCGAGCCAAATCGCGTTGCCCTCGCTCTTGCCGAACTTGGTGCCGTCGGAATTGGTGATCAGGGGTGTGCCGATGGCGTGCGCGCTCCTGCCCTCTACCTTGCGGATCAGGTCCGTACCGCTGGTCAGGTTGCCCCACTGGTCCGAGCCGCCCTGCTGAAGAACGCAACCGTAGCTCCGGTAGAGCTCCAGGAAATCCAGTCCCTGCAGGATCTGGTAACTGAACTCGGCGTAGCTGATGCCCTCGTCCGAGTTCAGCCGCGAGGCGACAATGTCCTTTTTGATCATGGTGCCGACGCGGTAGTACTTACCGATGTCGCGCAGGAAATCGATCGCGCTCAGCGGCGCCGTCCAGTCCAGGTTATTGACCATCCGGGCCGCGTTGTCACCTTCGAAGCTGAGGAAACGCTGCACCTGCGCCTGCAGCGAACCGACCCATTCGGCCACCGTCTCCTTGGTGTTCATCGTCCGTTCCGCCGTCGGACGCGGGTCCCCCACCAATCCGGTGGAGCCCCCGACCAGTCCCAACGGCCGGTGTCCGGCCAGCTGCAGCCGACGCATGGTGATCAGCTGCACCAGATTACCCAGGTGCAGGCTGGGCGCGGTGGGGTCGAAGCCACAGTAATACGTGATCGGATCGCCGGAGAGCAGCTTCTCCAGCTCCGCCTCATCGGTGGAGACGTGGATCAGGCCGCGCCACTTGATCTCCTGCCAAATGTTGGCAAAACTCGGATCGTTGTGCTGGGCTGCGATTGCTGTTTGTTCTGACACAGTTCAAAATTACCAGCCCGACGGCGGATGCCCCGCCTTCGGCGCGCCCCCGGGTATCCGGCGGCTCCCGGAGGGTCCCGGCGGGTCCAGACGGGGTCCTGGCCGTGGCCGGGTCACCGGGCAAAGCAGGGGCGGTGCCGGTCCGCGACGTCCCCGGGGTCAGGCCTCGATCCCGGCTGGAAGGGTCGTGGACGTGATCAGCCGGAGCCGCTGCGTGGGACGGGTCATGGAGACATACAGATCCCCCACTCGACCCGCGTTTCCCGCAAGGAGGGCCGACGGCTCAACGATCACGACGCCGTCGAACTCCAGTCCTTTGGCCTCATGCGGGTCCATCACCACAATGTCCTGATCAATCGAGCCCGCCCCGTGCCCGATCCGCCGGCCGTAGACGGCCCTGAGCACGGCCGCGGTTGCTTTGACCTGGCTGCGCTCCGTGATGACGGCCAGTAGGCCGCCGTCGATCGCCGTCATTTCCTCCGGCAGCACCTGAAGGAGCTTGTCCAGCACTTCACCGGCTTGGACACGGTCGATCACCGGATCCCAGAGACCTTCGCGGACGGCTTTGGGCGCGGACACCTGCTGGCCGGCCGCGTTGGCCATCCGCACGGCGGCTTCGGCGATCTGCAGCGGCGTCCGGTAGTTCACCGTCAGCTCCTCCAGGTGCCAGCGGTCCGCCATGAACGGCGCGAGCGCCTGCTGCCAGGAACCGGCACCGGAGGCGGAGCTGGTCTGCGCGATGTCACCGACGATGGTGAAGGATTTGACCGGGCAGCGGCGCACCAGCAGACGCCACTGCATGGCGGAGAGCTCCTGCGCCTCATCGACGACGATGTGGCCGAACGCCCAGGTCCGGTCCGTCAGGGCCCGTTCCGCGGGCGTGAGCCGGCTGTCCTGGACGGCGTTATGGTCCGCCAGATCCTCCGCCGTGAGGATGCCGTCCACACCCGAATCAGCCATGGCCTGCGTCATGTTGTCAATGGCACGCTCGGCGTTGGCAATGTCCCGGCGCCGCTCGGCCTCCTTGGCGGCCGACTCACGCCCGCCGGTGGCATCCTGCTCGCCGAGCAGCTCGGCCGCCTCATCCAACAAGGGAACGTCCGCCTCGGTCCAGTCCGCGTCCGCACCGCGCCGAAGCGCATCGCGTTCCGCCGCGCTGAGCATCGGCGCCGCGGCGTCCAGAATCGCAGGTCTGCTGAACAGCTCTGTCACCAGCTTCTGCGGCGTCATCGGCATCCACGCCAGGTTCAGCGCGATGCGTACGTCCCGCGCCTGCCGAACGTCCTCCGCCAGGTAGGCACGGTCGGCGGTGTTGCCGAAACCGGAGGATTCGATGTGCTCGGTCAGCTGTTCGGTCAGTTCGCGCAGCAGAATCCTCACGAAGGTCAGCCGCGCCTCGTTATGCGGCTTGCCGGTGGCCCGGGCTTTGTCTCTGGCCCGCCGGACCTGACGCTGCGTCAACAGCAACGACGTACCTTCGACGTCGAGCTTGCGGTCCTCGGTCGGAATCCGCTGCCGGTTCGCGACCGCATTACGGATCACGTCCGCCATCAGCAATCGGCCCTTGATCTCCGCGGTCTCGGGATCTTCCACCGCGGTGGCCGCAATGCCGGGCATCAGCCGGCCGACGCTGGCCATCACAACGCCCGTTTCACCCAGCGACGGCAGGACGCGCTCGATGTACTTCATGAACGACGACGACGGTCCCACCAGCAGGACGCCGGCGGACTTGAGCCGGTCCCGGTGGGTATAAAGCAGATAGGCGGCTCGGTGCAGCGCCACCGCTGTCTTGCCCGTGCCCGGCCCGCCCTGCACCACGAGCGCACCGGATAGCGGAGCACGGATGATTCTGTCCTGTTCAGCCTGGATGGTGCCGACAATGTCCGACATCCGCCCGGTCCGCTTGGAATTGAGCGCCGCCAGCAACGCCCCCTCGCCCTGCAGCGCCGTGCCTTCATGGAGCATTTCATGATCCAGCACATCGTCTTCGATGGCCTTGACATCGCGGCCGTTCAGGAGCAGATGCCGACGCCGACGCACACCTTGGCGCTCAAAGGCCGTGGCCTGGTAAAAGGTGCCGGCCTCGGGCGCGCGCCAGTCCACCATGAGCTGGCGGAGATCGTCCGTGGACAGGCCGATGCGGCCGATGTAACGCGTCTCGCCGGAATCCAGATCCAGCCGGCCGAACGCGAGCCTGTCATCCACGGCGTTCAGCTGCGCCAGGCGGTTCTCATAAAGCGAGGCAAAGGCGTCCCGCTCGGAGCGCATCTGGTGCGTGCCCATGGCCGTGCTGCGCCGGACCTGCTCCAGTTGTTGTTGTTTCTCCTGTCGGAGTTCATCCAAGCGGGCATACAGCCCCGCTACGTACTCCCGCTCATGGGCGAGTTCAGCATCAAGCATTGCGGCGATCCCTTTCGCAAAAGGCAGACCGTCCATTCTACCGGCATTTGAGGCGAGCGCATATGAAGCACGTCATATACCGGCTGCCCCGCTGCCCGAAGTGGCTCGCCGGCCCGGATCCCCGGGCACATCCGTGCCTGCCGAGCCGTTTTAGAGGCGCATCAGCGAGCGCACGCGATGTCCGGCCAGCACCGCCCGGCCGCGCAGTTCACCGAGTTCAAGCACGACGCCGAAGCCGGCCACGTGCACGCCGGCTCGCTCAAAAAGCCGCGCAGCGGCCGAGAGCGTACCGCCGGTGGCGAGCACATCGTCAAGAATCAGCACGCGACTTCCCGCCGGGACGTCCGCTTTGTGCAGTTCCAGGGCCGCGGAGCCGTATTCCAGCGAGTATTCCTCCCGGTAGGCCTCGCGCGGCAGCTTGCCGGCCTTGCGCACCGTAATCACGCCCCGCCCGGTGGCATAGGCCGCCGCGGCCGCGAGCAGGAACCCGCGGGCCTCAACCCCGGCAACCGCGTCGAACTGGCCGGCGAACGGTTCAACCAGCGCGCCGACCACCGCCTGCAATGCCGGGCCGTCGGCAAAAACCGGGGTCAGATCCTTGAAGGAAATCCCTGGCTGCGGATAATCCGGCACCGTCTTGGTCAGCCGGGAGATGACCGCCTCCACGCTTTCGCGTGGCCGGCGGGGCGGGGAAGCGGGGATTGCGGACGCAGCAGAATTCACCACTCCACGATACCCGCTGCCCACGGACCGAGTCTCCTCAGGTCCAACCCGGCAGGACTTGCATTGGCGGCCCGACGGCCGCTGCGTGCATTGACTCGCGGCGCCGTCCCTTCCATCAGATGACTGGTTCGGCCGGGCGTTTCCGCACGACTGCGGGCTTGTAACGCGAGACCGTGGGGTCACCGTCGATCCAGAACCGCCAGGGGTAGCTTGCGGATCCGCCCGGTCCGCCAAGCCCGACCCGGGGACCGGTGAAAATATCGTCCGGAGCCAGCGCCGGGGCCAGTTCCACGCTGAAGTCCCCGCCCAGCGCCCAAGCCCCGTTGTGCTCCTTGCCGATACCCAGCGCGGTCGCCAGCCGCGCCGGACCCTGCGCCAGTTCCCTGTCCCTGCGGGCAGCCCGTCGGCGGCTGCGGGCCAGGTCGTGGCCTTCCACAACCTCTCCAGCCCGCATAAGGCAACCCGACGATGTCCCCGCAGGTGAGCACACCAGATTGGCGCAGTAGTGCATACCGTAGGTGAAATAGACGTAGAAGTGGCCGGCCGGCCCGAACATGGCGGTGTTGCGCGGTGTTTGCCCGCGGTAGCTGTGTGAACCGGGATCCGGAGCAGCGGAGTCCGCCGGTCCCATATACGCTTCGATCTCGGTCAGCCGGACGGCGACGGTGCCGGCAGCGCTTCGATGCCGGACGACAGCGCCGAGCAGACGCGGTGCGACGACGACGGAGGGCTGCTGGAGCAGTTCCAGGAGGTCGTCTTCGCAAGCCATATCAAAACCGTAGCAGTCTGCGCGCCCGGCGACGCTATGGCTACACGTCCGCGCAGGCGAGTAGGATTCCGATACCGGCGTTCACCGGGGTACGGGAACGGAGGGAAACGCGGCGCACGGAGCGGGCGGACACCGGGTTACGGGATCGGGCAGGAACGGGAGTCGCCATGGCGTTTGGTTATATCGGGTCAATGAAGGCTAAGGCCGGCCGGCGGGATGAAGTTGTTCGCATTTTACTCAGCGGTACGGACGGCCTGCGCCGCGCCGGCTGCCGGGCGTACATTGTGGGGCTCTCCGGATCCGACGACGATGTGATCTGGGTCAGCGAAGTCTGGGAAACCAAGGATCAGCACCGTGCGTCCCTGCAGCTTCCCGAAACCACGGCTGCAATCAGCACGGCCATGCCATTGCTGACCGGTGAGTTCACATCCCAGGAGCTTTCAGTGGCCGGTGGCCTGGGACTTTAGCACCGCCGGCCACAGGTCCACCGCCATGTCCGATTTCCGCTAGCGGCAACGCGTGGAGACTGTCACCATGGAGTTATGGACTTTTGGCAACGTTACCGGGCGATCGAATCGCGGGATGCCCGCTTCGACGGGCAGTTCTTCACTGCGGTGCGCACCACCGGCATATATTGCCGCCCCTCGTGCCCCGCCCGGACACCTAAGGCCGGCAATGTCTCCTTCTTCCAGACATCGGCGGCTGCCCATGACGCCGGCTACCGGGCCTGCAAACGCTGCCTTCCGGAGGCGGTTCCCGGCAGCCCCGAATGGAACGTCCGGTCCGACGTCGCCGCACGTGCCATGCGTCTGATCTCCGACGGCGTCATGGACCGCGGCGGTGTATCCGAACTGTCCGCCCGGCTCGGCTATTCGAGCCGGCAGCTTAATCGGATCATGACGGCGGAGCTGGGTGCCGGGCCGCTGGCATTGGCGCGGGCCAGTCGTGCCCAGACGGCACGGACCCTGCTGACGGCGACGGACATCAAATCCGCGGACATTGCTTTCGCCGCCGGCTTCGGCAGCGTCCGCCAATTCAACGACACGGTGGCGGAGGTGTTCTCCTTGACTCCGACGGCGCTGCGGGCACGCAGCAGACGCCGGCCCGTACATGTCGCTGGCCTCGGCACACCGGTCAGCGTGCCGGGGTCAGCCGTAACGGTTGGGCCGGCCGGAACCGGACCGGGACCAACGCCGTCAGCCCGAACCGGACGACAGACGGCGTCAGCCGGGCCGGCAACCGGAGGACCGACGGAAGCGCCGGCAGTCCCCCGCGCAGCGGCGGAATTGTCCTTGACGCTGCCGTTCCGGAAGCCTTTCGATCCGGGGATCTTCGCCTTCCTGGCCGCGCGGGCCGTTGACGGAGTCGAAGATGCGGACTCCAACCGCTACGCGCGCGCCCTGGCACTACCGTTCGGACACGGCTGCTTTGGGCTGCGCTGGACGGGATCCGACCTGGAACTGTCCGTTCGGCTGGAGGATCTGCGGGATCTCCCGGCCCTGCTCAGCCGGGTGCGGCGGCTCTTTGATCTCGACGCCGATCCGTCCGCCATTGACGATGTCCTCAGCGCCGACCCGGTCATGGACCACCGGGTGGCAGAGATTCCGGGGATCCGTCTGCCTGGTGCCGTCGACGCGTCGGAAATACTGATCCGCGCCATGATCGGGCAGCAGATCACCGTGGCGGCGGCACGTACCCAACTCAACCAGCTCGCCGTCGTCGGGCTCCCGAGCCGGACGCCGTCGGGAACATTGGTCCGGCATTTCCCGACCCCGGCACTGATCGCCGAACACGGACCCGCCCTTTTGCGCGGTCCCCGCCGGCGGATCGAATCCGTCTGCGCAGTCGCAGGACTGCTGGCCAGCGGGGACCTCACGCTCGGTGTTGAGGATGACCTGCCCTCGCTGACAGCCAAGCTCCTGCCGCTGCCGGGTATCGGACCGTGGACCGTCGGATATGTCGCCATGCGGGTGCTGGGTGCGCCCGACGTGTTCCTGGCCAACGACGCTGCCGTACGCAACGGCTTCGCAAAACTCCACGACAACCACGACGGTTCCGGCTCCGCTGCCGGCATTACGGATGGGCTCTCGCCGACCGATTATGCGTCGAGGTTCAGCCCGTGGCGCTCCTACGCCACCATGCAGCTGTGGCGCACCGCCGCAGACAAGGGACCCGCCACAAAGGGACCCGCCACGAAGGCACCCGCCGCCATGGCAGCCCCGCACACCACATCAAGCGAAAAGGTATCCCGATGAACGCGCAAACCCTCACCATAAGCACCCCCGACGGTCCCTTTACCGTCATTGCCGCCGACGGCGCCGTGCTGGCCTCCGGCTGGACCGCCGATATCGCCGACCTGACCGGCCAGATCCATCCAACGCTGCGCCCCATCACGTATACGGCCGTTCGGTCCATGGGATCCATTTCCGACGCCGTCGACGCCTTTTACAACGGCCGGCCGGCGGACTGCATGGAGGTGCCGGTGCGGCAGAAATCAGGTCCGTTCCGGGCGCATGCCTGGGATGTACTGCGCACAGTTTCGCCCGGAAAGCCCGTCAGCTACACCGAATATGCGCTGCTGGCCGGTAACCCGGCCGCGGTGCGGGCCGCGGCGAGCGCGTGCGCTTTCAATGCCGCTGCACTATTCGTCCCCTGCCACCGGGTGATCCGCACCGACGGATCGCTCGGAGGATTCCGCTGGGGGCTGGAGGTCAAGGAAAGGCTGCTCGCCCGCGAATCCGCCCTCTGAAACGCGGCGGCCACATCCACTTCCCCAACCATCGATATCGCATTTCGCGCCCATGTTCGCACCGACATGGGCGCGAAATGCGATACCGATGGAACTGGAGGGCCTTGGGACCATGAATGGGGACAGTTCGGCGGGAATGATGGTTCGGCCCAAGTGGACGGGTGGGCACTCCCGGGTGGCTGCCGGCTATTTGGCGGCGACGCCGGAGGGCCATGGGAGCAGTTCTGGAAGGTCGACGGCGTCTGCCGCGGCTTCCGCGCGCAGGCTGCCCAGGCTCGGCGTCCGTCCCGCGAGCCACGCGGCGATATCCGTCAGCATCCCGCTGACCGAGACGGAGCTGCCGGAACTGTCCCCGTTTACCAGCGTGACAGCAGGCAGCCCGAGCGGCTGAAGCTTCAGCCTCAGGCCGGCGGGAACCCGGGCCTGGAGGAAGCCGCAAAGGTAGCTGCAGAATTCGCGCGACCAGGTTTCCGGGCCGCGGCCGACCTCCAGATCGGACAGGTGGATCACCAGCTCGCGCCAGAGAGCGAGGCCGCCGTCATAAACGACGCCGTTTCGGTAGCTAATCGGCAGCTGCCAGCCCGCGTCGTCGAGGCCGCGCAGATCCGTCAGGACGCGTTCCAGCCCACCCTCAAGCGCGGCAAGATGTTCGGCATCCGTGTTACCTGCAGCGACCTCGATAGAGTGCGTCCTGCCCTCTTGGCCTCCGTCGTAGAACTCGATCTTTTCACCTCTGGCGGCGTATTCGCATTGGCGCGCCATGGCATTGGCAACCCCGCTCACATGGGCCAGCACGTGCCCGCGGGTCCAGCCGGGGAGCGCGGAGGAGCTGCGGATATCGTCCTCGGACAGGGCCGCAGTTTTCGTCAGCAGGATCTGCGTCGCGGCATCAAGATTAGCCAGCAGCTCCTCTGTCGAAATCTTCGTGCTGGAAAACTGTGCACTAGACGGTTCGGTGCTGGAAGGCTCGGTCATCGCCCCAGCCTATCCCCTCGTGGCCGCCAAGAGGGCTCAAAGAATGTACCGGTGCCTGATGTGCTGCCGGTCCGCCCGCGCCTGCCAGAATTCGATTTCCACCGGCTGCAGCGCATAGAGCTGCCACTGCGGATTCAGCGAGCCATCGGCAGCCGGACGCCCGGCCCAGTCCGCGGCGGATGCCTCGGCGGTGAGCGCGACGACGGCACCGACAGCCCGCACTTGTCGTCCCTGCTGCGGCCAGTAGAAGTTCATCGCCGCGCTGGGATTTTCCTGAAGTTCCCGGCCCTTGCGGGAGGTACGGCTGGTCGCAAAGTGCCAGCCGCCGTCGTCGTCCAGGTCTTTTAGAATCAGCATCCGGGAGGACGGGTTTCCGGCCGCATCCGCCGTGGCAAGGCTGAACGCATGGGGTTGCCATACGCCCGCTGCCAATGCCTCATCCAGCCAGATCCGGAAGAGAACAGCAGGATCTTCCGGAGCCGAGGTGGGGTCAAAGCCGGGCATGGCATCGGGGAAGTCGGGGAGCGCACGTAGCCGGCGTCGGAATGATTCACTCACGGCCCCATGTTCCCACGGATCGGTGTCGCAGTTAATGCCCATGTCAGCGAACAACATGGGCATTAACTGCGACACCGATGGTCAGGCGAGGAAGGTTCGGGCCTTGGTCAGCTGGAGCTGGAGGGCATCGAGCTGGGCCAGAACGGCCGACGGCGCCGTTCCGCCCTGCGCGCTCCTGCTGTTCAGCGACCCTTCCGTACTCAGGACAGAGCGGACCTCGGGTGTCAGCTGCGCCGAAATCCCGGCGTATTCCTCATCCGTCAGGTCCCACAGCTCAACGCCGCGGGCCTCGGCCAGTTTGACCGCGGACCCGGACAGCTCATGCGCTTCGCGGAACGGCACACCCTGCCGGACCAGCCATTCGGCGATATCCGTGGCAAGCGCGAAGCCCTGCGGAGCCAAAGACTGCATCCGCTCGGTGTTGAACACCAGGGTGGCGATCATGCCGGAGACGGCGGGCAGCAGCAGTTCAAGGGTGTCCGCGGCATCAAACACCGGTTCCTTGTCCTCCTGCAGATCCCGGTTGTAGGCCAGCGGCAGGCCCTTAAGCGTGGCCAGCAGCCCGGTCAGGTCGCCGATCAGCCGTCCGGCTTTGCCGCGGGCCAGCTCCGCTACGTCCGGATTTTTCTTCTGCGGCATGATGGAGGACCCCGTGGAGTAGGAGTCGTCCAGCGTGACGAAGGAGAATTCCTTGGTGGCCCAGAGAATGACTTCCTCGCTGATCCGGGACAGGTCCACGCCGATCATGGCGGAGATCCAGGAGAATTCGGCGAAGACGTCGCGGGAAGCGGTGCCGTCGATCGAATTCCACGTCGCGGACTCAAAGCCCAGTTCCGCCGCTACCGCGTTGGGATCCAGCCCCAGCGACGAGCCCGCCAGCGCACCGGATCCATACGGCGACACCGCCGCTCGCTTGTCCCAGTCCTGCAGCCGCTGGACATCCCGCAGCAGCGCCCAGGCATGGGCCAGCAGATGATGGCTGAGCAGCACCGGCTGGGCATGCTGCAGGTGGGTGCGTCCTGGCATGGCCACGCCATGGTGCGCCTTCGCCTGGCCCACCAGAGCGTCGACGACGGCGAGCACGCCGGCGGCGATGATCCGTGCATGGTCACGAAGATACATCCGGCCGAGGGTGGCAATCTGATCATTGCGCGAGCGGCCGGCCCGGAGCTTGCCGCCAAGCTGCACGCCGGCACGTTCAATCAGTCCGCGTTCCAGCGATCCATGTACATCCTCGTCGGACTCCGCGGCCGTGTACGCGCCGGATTCCACGTCCGCACCGAGGCCGGTCAGCGCATCGAGCATGCCGGCCAGCTCACCGCCGTCGAGCAGTCCGGCCTGGTGCAGCACGCGGGCATGCGCCTTGGAACCGGCAATGTCATACAGCGCCAGCCGCCAATCGAAGTGCGTGGACTTGCTCAGCGCCGCCAGCGCGTCCGCGGGGCCGCCGGCGAACCGGCCACCCCACAGGGCGCCGGTATTGGTCCCCGAGCGCTCCCCAATCTCGCTGCGCTCGGCCGGGGACCCCTGCGTTCGGGGGCCCATACCCTTCACGCTTGCTCCCCCGCGACGCGCTGGTCGCGGGAGGACGCGACCTTGGAGGACATGCCCCACAGTTCGATGAAGCCCTTGGCCTGGGACTGATCGAAGGTATCGCCCGTGTCGTAGGTCGCGAGGTTGAAGTCGTACAGTGAGGTCCCGGAACGTCGTCCGTTCACCACGGCCGCACCCCCGTGCAGGGTCATCCGGATGTCCCCGGAGACGTACTTTTGGGTGTCCTCGATGAAGGTGTCCAACGAACGCTTCAGCGGCGAGAACCACTGACCGTCGTAGACGAGCTCGCTCCAGCGCTGCCCCACGGTGGCCTTGAACCGGGCCTGCTCCCGCTCGATGGTGATGTCCTCGAGGTGTTTGTGCGCGGTGATCAGCGTCATCGCGCCGGGCGCCTCGTAGATTTCGCGGCTCTTGATGCCCACCAGACGGTCTTCGACGACGTCGATCCGGCCCACGCCCTGCGCACCGGCCCGGCGGTTCAGCTCCTGGATGATCGCCAGCGCGGACAGCTTGACGCCGTCCACCGCCACGGGCACGCCCTGGTGGAACGAAATGATGACCTCATCGGCCGCCGGCGGGAATTCCGGAGTGGCCGTGTAGTCGTAAATGTCCTTGGTGGGACCGTTCCAGATGTCTTCCAGGTAGCCCGTTTCCACGGCGCGGCCCCAGACGTTCTGATCGATCGAGTACGGGTTCTTGGCCGTTGCCTCGATCGGCAGGCCCTTATCCTCGGCGAAGGCGATGGCCTTGTCGCGGGTCAGTGCCAGGTCACGGACCGGTGCAATGCACTTCAGGTCCGGCCCCAGCGTCTGGATCCCGACCTCGAAGCGGACCTGGTCGTTGCCCTTGCCCGTGCAGCCGTGGGCCACCGTGGTGGCACCGAATTCACGGGCGGCCTTGACGAGGTGCTTGACGATGACGGGACGCGAGATGGCGGACACCAACGGGTAATGTCCCTGATACAGGCCGTTGGCCTTCAACGTGGGGACGCAGTAGTCGTCGGCGAATTCCTCGCGCGCATCGGCGACATAGGCCTCGACGGCGCCGCAGCCCAAGGCGCGCTGGCGGATCGTCTCCAGCGATTCGCCGCCCTGTCCGACATCGACGGCGACGGCGATCACCTCGGCACCGGTGGCTTCGCCGATCCAGCCGATGGCAACGGAAGTATCCAGGCCACCGGAATAGGCCAAAACAATACGGTCAGTCACTACATGCTCCTTGAGTTGGGATTCATTGATCTTGAAACTACGTTAGGGGGTCCGGCGCCGCCGGGCTACCAGCTCGCCGACGGCCCTGTCGATTTACCAGCTCGCCGACGGCTCGGCCGCAAACTGCAGGAATCGTTCGGCCACATGCGCCCCGCCCTGCGGGTCGCGGGTGATCAGCATGACCGTATCGTCGCCGGCAATGCTGCCCAGCACGGTAGGCATCACCGAGTGATCGATCGCCAGAGCCAGAAAGTTCGCTGCCCCCGGCGGCGTCCGCAGTACGACTATATTCGCCGACGCTTCCGCCGTAACCAGCAGCTCGGCGCACAGCCTGGTCAGCCGGGCGTCCAACAGCTCCTGTGACTGTGCCGATTGCGGGGTCCGGTCGCCACCCTCGCGCGGCAGGGCATATACCAGCGTGCCACCCTCGCCGCGGACGCGGACCGCCCCGAGCTCCACGAGATCCCGCGACAGCGTCGCCTGCCCGACCACCAGCCCGTCGTCGGCCAACAACGCCGCGAGCTCCGCCTGCGAGCGCACCGGCCGGCTGGTCAGTAGGGCGGCAATGCGGCCCTGCCGGGCGGTTTTGGTGGCGGGCATCCCGGTGCCGGAGGCCGCGGCGGTCATCAGGCCGGCGCTCCCGCGGCGGCGGTATCCAGGGGCCCGGAATTCCGGCCGGTGGCGTTCTCCCGCGCGGATTCCTCCACCAGCCACACCAGCAAGGCCTTCTGCGCGTGCAGCCGGTTCTCGGCCTCGTCCCAGACCACCGACTGCGGCCCGTCGATCGCGCCGGCGGAGATTTCATAACCGCGGTAGGCGGGCAGGCAATGCAGGACGACGGCGTCGGGCGCCGCCTTAGCGAGCGCGTCGTCATCGAGCGCGTAGTCCCTAAACAGTTCCAGCCGGGCGGCCTTCTCGTCTTCCTGCCCCATCGAGACCCAGGTGTCCGTGGCCAGCACGTCCGCGCCGACGCAGGCCGCGGCGGCGTCCGTGGTGATCAGCACCGAGCCGCCGGTTTGCGCGGCGCGATCCTCGGCAGCGGCGACGACGGCGGGATCCGGCAGGTACCCTTCCGGGCCGGCAATGCGCACGTGCATTCCGGCTGTCACACCGGCCAACAGGTAGGAATTGGCCATGTTGTTCGCCGCATCCCCCAGATACGTCAGGGTCAGCCCGGGCAGCGCCCCCTTGTGCTCCTGGATGGTGAGCAGGTCCGCCAGCAGCTGGCACGGGTGGTAGTCGTCCGAGAGCGCATTGATGACCGGGACCGCGGAATTGGCGGCCATTTCCTCCAGCCCGGACTGCGCGTAGGTGCGCCAGACGATGCCGGCAACCATCCGTTCGAGCACCTTGGCGGTATCGGCGATGGATTCCTTGTGGCCCAGCTGCGAATCCCCCGCGCCGATGATCAGCGGCACCCCGCCCAGATCCGCAATGCCGGTGGCGAAGGAGACCCGGGTGCGGGTTGAGGTTTTATCAAAGATGACGGCAACGGTTTTGCGCCCGGCGCCCGAGCCGGCGAAGGTGCTCCGGGAGTAGGGTTCCTTTTTCAGCGCGGCGGCCAAGGCAAGGACCTCGGCCTGTTCGGCAGGCGACAGATCCGTATCTACGAGAAAATGGCGCGTCATGATGGTTCTCCTTCGGTGCTGGTGTCGCTGTCGGTGCTGGTGGTGCTGCGTGCCGCGGCGGCGAGAATGGCGGGCAGCGCCACCAGGAACTGCCGGGCCTGGGAATCGGTCAGGATCAGCGGCGGGGCCAGCCGGATGGTCGCGGGACGGGGCGCGTTGATGATGAACCCGGCATCCAGTGCCACCCGGACCACCTCGACTGCCACCGGACGGTCCAGATCGAAGCCGATCAGCAGGCCATGCGCACGGACCTCGCTCACGCCCTCGGTCGCGGCCAGGCCCTGCGCCAGGGTGGCCCCGACCCGGCGGACGTTGCCGAGCACATCCTGGGAGTCGATCACGTGCAGGGTTGCCAGCGCGGCAGCGGTGGCCACGGGGTTACCGCCGAAGGTGGTGCCGTGCTCGCCGGCGGAAAGCAGTGCCGAGGGCCCCGCACCGATGGTGATCAACGCCCCGATGGGAAACCCTCCGCCCAGGCCCTTGGCCAACGTGACGGCGTCCGGCAGGTCCGCCGCGTCGGCGTCTGGACCGGACGTGATGCCGGCAAACCACTCGCCGGTGCGGCCGATACCCGTCTGGACCTCATCCAGGATCAGCAGGGCGCCGGCGGCGCGGGTGACCTCCCGCGCGGCCTGCAGATATTCGGCCGAGAGCGGCCGCACGCCCGCCTCGCCCTGGATGGGCTCCAGGATGACGGCGGCCACGGTTGTGTCGACGGCGTTGCGCAAAGCCGCAATGTCATTGAAGGGGATGTGCAGCACGCCTGCCGGCATTGGTTCAAAGGGCTCACGGTAAGCCTGCTTGGCGGTCATGGCCAGGGCGCCCATGGTCCGGCCATGGAAGGCCCCTTCCAGCGCGACAATCTTTGACCGGACCGGTCCGCCGGCCGGACTGTGCTTCTTGCCGTGCGCGCGCGCCAGCTTGAACGCCGCTTCATTGGCCTCCGTGCCGGAGTTCGCGAAGAACACCTTCGAGCCAGCCGGGGCACCGCACAGCCCAAGCAGCCGCTCGGCCAGGGCGATCTGCGTGGGGCTGGTGAAGAAATTGGATACATGTCCGAGGGTGGACAGTTGGCTGGCCACCACGGAGGTCACGAAGGGATGAGCGTGCCCGAGGGCGTTGACGGCGATGCCGCCGAGCAGATCAAGGTATTCATTGCCGTCCGCATCCCAGACCACGGCGCCGTTGCCGCGCACGAGGACCCGCTGCGGAGTACCGAAGACCCCCATCAAGGAATGGGAATACCGCGCGAGCCAGGCATCCCCGCCGGTCGAGCCGGCTGCGACCGTCGCGTCCGCTCCGATGGGCGAGTGTATCAAGGCGCCCTCCGTTCGGACCAACTCTGCCAGCGGGTTCACCTCGACCGGCGGATTCACCTCGGCCGGCGGGTTCACCTCGGCCGGCTGGTTCGGCGCCTTGTTCGCATCGTCAGTCATGAGCGTTCCTCTTCGTCCGGAAAGACCTGGGTGCCGTTGCCGGCGGTCGTGATGAGTTCCAGCAGCATCGAGTGGGCGCTCCTGCCGTCCACGACGGCGGCGCGCTGCACGCCGCCGTCGACCGCCTTCAGGCAGGCCGTCATTTTCGGAATCATGCCGGATTCCAGCCCGGGCAGCAGCTGGCGCAGCTCGGCGGCGCTGATCGCGGAGATCAGCGACGATTTGTCTGGCCAGTTCGCGTACAGGCCCTCCACATCGGTCAGGATCACCAGTCGGGAGGCCTGAAGAGCGACGGCCAGCGCGGCCGCGGCGGTATCTGCATTAACATTAAGAACCGATTCCGCATGCCCGAGTTCGGGCGCGACGGTGGAGATGACCGGGATCCGGCCGGCCTCGAGCAGGTCCAGAATGGACCCGGGGTTCACGCCCACCACGTCGCCCACCTGGCCCAGGTCCACGCGCTTGCCATCGACCATGGTCCCCGTGCGTTCGGCCTGCAGCAGCGCCCCGTCCTCACCGGACAAACCCACGGCATAGGGCCCGTGCGCGTTGATCAGCCCGACCAGCTCGCGCCCCACCTGTCCCGTGAGCACCATCCGGACCACATCCATTGCTTCCGGGGTGGTGACGCGCAGCCCGCCCCTGAACTCCGATTCAATCCCCAGCCGGCCCAGCATGGCATTGATCTGCGGACCGCCGCCGTGCACCACCACGGGCTTGATGCCCACATGGTGCAGAAAAACGATGTCTTCGGCGAAGGCGCGGCGCAGCTCGTCATTGATCATGGCGTTTCCGCCGTATTTAACGACGACGACGGTGCCCGCGAAACGCTGGATCCAGGGCAGCGCTTCGATCAGGGTCGCGGCCTTGTCCTGGGCTGCTGCTATCGAATTCATCGGCTTCCTAAGCTAGGTTTCGGTGGTCACTGTGGAAACCCTCCCGCCGCTCATGACGAGTAGGCGCTGTTTTCTTCAACATACTCGTGGGTGAGGTCGTTGGTCAGGATCGTGGCGGTGGCGTTCCCGGCCTGCAGATCGATTTCCACGGTGACCTGGCGCGGCGTCAGGTCCACCAGATCCCGGGACTCCCCGATCATCCCGTTGCGGCAGATCTGTACGCCGTTGATGGTCACATTCAGCTGATCGGGTTCAAACGCCGCATCCGTGGTGCCGACGGCGGACAGTACGCGTCCCCAGTTCGGGTCGTTGCCGAAGATCGCCGTCTTGAACAGGTTGGAACGTGCCACGGCCCGGGCGGCCAGTTCAGCATCGCGCTCCGTGGCGGCGTTGATCGCCGTGATGGCAATGTCGTGGCTGGCACCCTCGGCGTCGCCGATCAGCGCCCGGGCCAGCTCCTCGCACAACCCGGTCAGTCCGGCCGTGAATTCGGCCATCTCCGGATAAACCCCGGAGGCGCCGGAGGCCAGCAGCAGCACCGTGTCATTGGTGGACATGCAGCCGTCCGAATCTGCCCGGTTGAAGCTCACCCGGACCGCGTCGCGCAGGGCCGTGTCCAGCCCGTCGGGTGCGACGACGGCGTCGGTGGTGATCACGACCAGCATGGTCGCCAGCCCGGGAGCGAGCATGCCCGCACCCTTGGCCATGCCACCGATGGAATAGCCGGCCCCGGTATGGACGGCTTCCTTGGCCACAGTGTCGGTGGTCATGATCGCCGCGGCCGCCGCCGGACCGCCGTCGTCCATCAGCGCCGCCGCAGCGGCCTCGATGCCGGGCAGCAGCTTGTCCATCGGCAGCTGTTCGCCGATCAGGCCGGTGGAACACACCGCAATATCCGTGCCGGACAGGCCCAGCAGTTTGGCCACCTTCTCCGCCGTCGTGTGCGTGTTCTGGAACCCCTCGGGTCCGGTGCAGGCATTGGCGCCGCCGGAATTGAGCAGCACCGCATCCACCCGGCCGTCGCCGAGCACCTGGCGTGACCAGTGCACGGGCGCCGCGGCCACCCGGTTCGTGGTGAAAACGGCGGCGGCGTTGTGCAGCGGCCCGTCGTTGATCACCAGGGCCAGATCGGACTTGCCGGAGACCTTCAGCCCGGCTGTCACTCCGGCGGCCCGGAATCCTGCGGCGGTTGTCACGCTCATGGTGCTACTCCTTGGAAGGTCAGGCCGCACGTTTCGTCCAGGCCGAGGGCAATATTCATGGACTGCACCGCGCCGCCGGCGGTGCCTTTGGTCAGATTGTCAATGGCGCAGCAGACAATCACGCGACCGGCATGGGCATCGAAGGCAATCTGCAGCGCGACGTGGTTGGAACCCTGCACCGACTTGGTGGACGGCCATTGACCCTCCGGGAGGACATGCACGAAGGGCTCGTCCTCGTAGGCATCCAGCCAGATCTGTCGCAGCGCGGCCGCTTCGTCGGCCGATTCGGTGCCGGCGCCGGCGCTGCCGTTGGTGACGCGGGTGAGTAGTCCGGGCGCGACCCTGGCTGTGGCGGTGGCCAGGATCCCCCTGCTCATCGGCGCCAGCGTGGGGGTAAAGGACACCGTGACAGCGGTGCCGGCGGCGGCGGAAAGGCCCTGCTCGATCTCGGGCGTGTGCCGGTGCCCGCCGCCGACGCCATAGGGACTCATCGAACCCATGACTTCAGAGCCGATGAGGTTGATTTTGGCGGCCTTTCCGGCACCGGAGGTTCCGGACGCCGAAACGATGACGACGTCGTCGGGCATCAGCGCGCCGGCCGCAAATCCGGGAGCGAGCGCCAGCAGCGCGCTGGTCGGATAACAGCCCGGAACGGCGATCCGCCGCGCATCGCGCAGCTTTTCGCGGTGCCCGGGCAGTTCCGGCAGCCCGTACGGCCAGGTCCCGGCGTGCGCGGAACCGTAGAACTTTTCCCAGGCCGCCGGATCCTCCAAACGGTGGTCCGCGCCGGCGTCAATCACCAGCGTCTCGGCGGGCAGCTGCCGGGCGATCTCCGCGGAAGCCCCATGCGGCAGCGCCAGGAACACCACATCGTGGCCGGATAGGTTCTCCACCGTGGTTTCCTCCAGCAGCCGGTCCGCCAGCGAGTGCAGGTGCGGCTGCAGTTCCCCCAGCCGCGCACCGGCGTTGCTGTGCGCGGTAATGGCACCGATCGTCACCTCCGGATGGCTGGCCAGCAGACGCAGGACCTCGCCCCCGGCATAGCCGCTGGCCCCGGACACCGCTACAGAAATCGTCATAATCACAGCATACAGCACATTTATTCATAGCCATCGATATTTATGCATCTTTGTCCGTTCCGGACCGAACCGGGTCGCATATTTGGCACCCAAAACGTCTTTTGAGCGCCATATCTGCAATCCTGCTGGGAACGTGATTGGTTGAGGTCCTAGCATGGAGGCAAGACCCATCCGCCAACTGAGCCGAACAAACGGAGCCATTTCATGAGCGAGAAAATGAACGCAATTATCGTCACGGAGACCGGCGGTCCCGAGGTCCTGCGGCTTGCCGAAACCCGGACGCCGGTTGCCGGCCCCGGTGAACTGCTGATCAAGGTTGCCGCCAGCGGCGTGAATTTCATTGAGACGTACCAGCGCAGCGGCATCTACAACATTGATCTGCCCTATACCCCGGGCTCGGAAGCCGCCGGTACCATCGTCGCGGTGGGCGACGGCGTGGAGGGATTCGCCGTGGGGCAGCGCGTCGCCACCGCCGAGGGCCAGTCCACCTATGCCGAGTTCACCATCGTCGGCGCCGCGAAGGCGCTGCCGGTTCCGGACGCAGTGCCCGACGACGTGGCGGCCGCGCTGCCGCTGCAGGGCATGACGGCGCATTATCTGATTAATTCCTCCTATCATGTGGAGCCGGGGCAGACGGTGCTGACCCATGCCGGTGCCGGCGGTGTCGGGCTGCTGCTCATCCAGCTGCTCAAGGACCGCGGTGCGCGCGTGATCAGCACCGTCTCCACCGACGAAAAAGAGACGCTGGCGCGCGGCGCTGGGGCGGACGAGGTGCTGCGCTACGACGGCTTTGCCGAGCGGGTGCGCGAGATCACCGACGGGACCGGTGTTGATGTGGTGTACGACGGCGTCGGAAAGGACACTTTCGACGGCTCGCTTAAAGCGCTGCGGCTGCGCGGCACCCTGGTGCTCTACGGGGCGGCATCGGGCCCGGTGCCGCCGTTTGATCTTCAGCGGCTGAATGCCGGTGGATCGCTGAGCGTCACGCGTCCGAAGCTGGGGGACTTCCTGCAGAATCCGCAGGAACGACGCTGGCGGTCCGAGGAAATTTTCGCCGCGGCGGCCGCCGGGAAGCTGGAGGTGCGGGTCGGAGCGCGCTATCCGCTGGCGGAGGCTGCTGCCGCCCACACGGACCTGACCGGGCGCAAAACCACGGGCAAGGTCCTGCTGGTTCCGTAACCACAACAGGTCTGCACGCAACAGGTTTGCACGCACCCGGTCTCCACGCACCAGCAGAGCTCGCTTGGTCGACCACCGGATGTTCTTTCGCAAATGACGCCGGTCCCCTTCCATGACGTCGGTGGACATCGTCATTCATGGGGACCGGCGTCATATTTGCGTCGGAGCCGACCGCCTAATGCTGCATTTGCGTTAGTTCGTCGG
>CAJDTL010000060.1_pt1 | contig 20668 bp, 21 predicted proteins | sample 7389871 | NCBI WGS metagenome assembly CAJDTL01 (sample SAMEA7055650, study PRJEB34461) | soil metagenome | biome: terrestrial ecosystem; feature: Peninsula; material: soil | place: Antarctica | collected 2016 | reverse complement strand
CACGGGTGCGGGCGTTGAAGGTGCCGTGTGCGGCGATGGCTGCGTTCATCCCTGTGTAAGAGGCGATCACGGCCGGTGAGTGCGCCATTCCGGCGTGGATATTGAACAGCTTGCCCATTTTCTGCTCGAGATTCCGGGCGTTCTCTTGGGAAGCTTCGGGTGCGGTGGCAACGGTGTGGGTGGTAATTCGCGGCATGGGATAATCTCCGGTTTCTCGTAATGTAGGGAATAAACATGGTGTGCGACTGCTGCGGCTCAGCTGCCGTCGTCGCGGATGTCGATGCCACTGTTGGGGTCGAAGGCGATGTGGCCCTTGATCTTTCGGGCAAGCGGCGTGGGCAGGGGGTAGGACCAGGCGGCGTTGGAGGAGCGGAAGCCGCCGGCACTGACATGGTGGTAGCGGGCGATGCCCTTCCAGTAGCACAGGGTGCGCAGCCAACTCTTCGCCAAGACTGCGGGTTCAACGGATTCGGGTGGAAAGTAGTGGTTTCCCTCCAGATAAACGGTGTGGGGCGAGCGGGCGATCACGATCCCATGGAAAATGGCTGTCTTCATGCTGTTCTGGCCGCCATGGTGCGCAGGATTTCCCGGTCCACGACGATAATTCGCCCGCGCCCTTGCCGGACGGCATTTTTGCCGGTGAGCTCGCCCATGACCTTGCTGGTGGCCTCGCGGGAGGCGCCCAGCAGCCCGGCGAGTTGTTCGTGGGTGAGGTGGATGACGCGTCCCTGGCTGAAACGGTGCGGTGCGATGTTCTCCGAGAGTTTCAGCAGAGTCGAGGCAACCTGGGCGGAGAGCGGCTTCAGCGCAAGGTCGGTCAGGCGTTCTTCGAGCCGGCCGACCTGCGCGCCGAGCAGACGAGAGATGCGCACGGCGATGCGCGGATCCGAAAGCAGAAACCGTTCCACCTCCTCAACGCTGAGCTGGCAGATAGTTGCATCCTCGATGGCCTCGGCGTAGTTGTCGTACATTCGCTGGCCCACCAGCATCATTTCCCCGAACACTGCGCCGGGTTCGAGGATGGCCATCGTCAGGGCCTTGCCGTCCTCCGCGACCCTGAAGACACGGACCCGGCCGCTCTTGAGAATGAACAGGGCCGTGACGGGCTGGGACTGGCTGAAAAGCAGTTCCCCGCGGCGGAAGAACCGTGCCGGGGCCATCAGGTCCATGGCCGCGATTTCCTGGGCACTTAGGTCGGCGAAAGGTCGGCGAACAGATCGACTTCAGTCAAGCAGCTGAACGGATCAAGCGGTCCACTCACCAACAGTTCTGCCTCTCGTAGGCTTGGAGTCCACGGCCTGAGGTCGCCGGGAACGACGGCGGCCAGCTCACTTTGGCATTCATCCCTCATGGCCGGCCCGCAATGACCCGTACGGCCACCAACCCCAGAATAGCCCCATAGATCATGTGGCCCATCAGGCTTAGCACAGTGGTCAGGCTGAGGGCAAACAGGGGCATGCCCAACATGGACGGCATGATCATCAGCGGACCCAGGACCCACCAGATGATCCCATAGCCAAGCCCGACGATCGCGCCGCGGCGATAGCCGGTCAGCAGCCTGTTGCCGAACAATACGGTCAGCCCCAGGCCGATGAGGACGGAGATGGCCAGGTGGACGCCGAATCCGACCCAGGCGGATTCGGATCCGACCATGGCGGCGATCATGGGCAGAATGCCCATCATCGCCATCAGCATGCCGAACACGATGCCGCCGGCAAGCCCGCCGGCAGCGCCGGCCAGAACCCGCTTGCCCAGGTCGGAGGAAGTGGAATAGTGCGAAAGAGCTGATGTGGAGGCCATGACGGAGACCTTTGGTAGATGTGGTTGTGCTGACCACTACAACATAAGACCGGCCGGGGCCCCTCTTCCGTAATCTGCACTACAGAACACAACACAACCAGCAGGGAGCCGCACCTTCCTTCTTCGGGAGGACCGCCCCAATGGCCTAGGCTTTTTCGGTTCACCCCGTCCGGGCCGGCACCGTCTTTCCGACCCGGATTTGGGGCTTTTTCGGTTCACCCCGTCCGGGCCGGCACCGTCTTTCCGACCCGGATTTGGAGGTGACCGGCCCGAGCCGAGGCCCGGACGACGTCGACGCACTCTTCCTCGACGGCCCGCCAGGGTGCGGCGTGGATGTCGGAGCCGCCCAGCGCGCAGGCCAGCCGCGCCAGGGGAGTCAGCCACCGTGCCCGGCCCCGGGGGTCCTGCATGTCGACGACCCCGATCCGGCCGCCCGCACCCAGCAGGGACGTCGTGGTGGCCCAGGCCCGTTTCCAATCACCCATCAGCGACAGTGCGTACGTTGCCAGGGCGGCGTCCGAGACGGCCGATCCCCCTGCCTCCACGATGCGGGCTGCGATTATGGCGGGGTCCGCAAGCACCATGTCCGCCTGGACCAGGATGACATTGTCCCAGTGGCGGGCGTCGGCGCGGCGCCGGGCCCGGCGGAGCATTTGGGCGCTGCGGTCAATGCCGACGATCGTGCCGGAGGCGCCAGTGCGATGCTGCAGCAGGGCGAAATTCAGTCCTGTTCCGCACCCGATGTCCAGCACCTGCTGGCCCGTGCTGGGGGCCAGTGCGTTGATGCCGAGCACCCGTCCGGCATGATAGACAGGGTATTCCGCCGACAGCAGGTCATATAACGGGGCAAACAGCGTGTACTTATCGCCCAAAGTGGGCTCCTTCCGGTTCGTTCTGGTTCGTTCCGCGGCAGCGGCACGGTCGAGGCGGACCGCACCGGCGGGAGCAGCGTCCGGCATTCAAGAGGAGTCCATCATGACAGTCAAGCACCAACTCGTTGACTTGCTGGTTGTGGGTGGGGGCACGGCCGGAATCGTTGGTGCCAAGACGGCCGCCGGGTTGGGGGCGCGAACCCTGATGGTCGAACAGGCCCGCACCGGGGGTGACTGCCTGTGGACCGGATGCGTTCCGTCCAAGACGCTCCTTTCAGCGGCCGAACACGCCACAACAGTGCGGGCACTGACCGGGCGGCCGCCGGAATTCGCAGCAGTCCGGGAACGCATCTTTGCCGCAATCAACACCATTGAACCCGTCGACTCCCCGGCGGCGCTCGAAGCTGCCGGGGTGGTAGTCGTCAAGGGCACCCTGGCGTTCCGTGCGCCCGGTGTGGCCGAGGTCGACGGCGAGCAGATCCGCTTCCGGCAGGCGCTGGTCGCCACCGGCGGTGCGCCGGTGACCACCGGCATCCCGGGCCTGGACAGCGGCGGTGTGGTGACCTCGGACACCGTGTGGGGACTGGAGGCCCTCCCGGCCCGGCTGGCCATCGTGGGTGGCGGCCCGGTCGCCTGCGAACTCGGGCAGGCCTTCGCACGACTGGGATCACAAGTGACCATGGTGGTGCGCTCACGCATCCTGCCCAAGGAAGACCCGGACGCGGCCGAGCTCGTTCGGGCGAGCCTGGCATCCGACGGCGTCCGCCTCCTGGAGCACACCGCCATCGAGAATGCCACCACCACGGGTGTAAGGTCCCGGATCCGACTCGGGAACGGTACGGCCATTGAGACTGACACGGTCCTGCTGGCCATAGGACGCTCTCCCCGGACCGCCCGTCTTGGCTTGGAACTGGTCGGGGTGAAACTGGATGGGGGAGGCCACATCGTCACGGACGAACGGATGAGGACCACTAACCCGCTCATCTGGGCCGCGGGGGACGTCACGGCAAACCCGCAGTTCACGCACTTGGCCGGGGTCCACGCGTCCGTGGCGGCCGCCAACGCCGTACTTGGACTCAAGCGACACGTCAGCGCCACCGTCCCCCGGGTGACGTTCACGTCCCCAGAGGTGGCCGCCGTCGGGCTTACCACGGCCGACGGCGGTCCGGGGCACCGCGTCCGGACCGTCCTGCACGCCCACGTCGACCGGGCCGTGACCGAGGACAACACGGGCGGGTTCACCAAGCTGGTCGTGAACCGGCGGGGGAAAATCCTGGGCGGCACCATTGTCGGTCCTAGGGCGGGGGAATCCCTGGCCGAGCTGACCCTGGCCGTGCAGAAGGGGATGACGACGTCGGACATTGCCGGGACGACGCACGCCTACCCGAGCTACTCGGACGGTGTGTGGAATGCCGCCGTCGCCGACGTCAGAGAGCGCCTGGCCTCCCCCTTGATGCGGCGGGCCACGGCGGCCCTGGCCTGCGGGCGGCGCCGCTGGCTGGACAGGGCTGCGCTTCACCGCAGCGACCGGTAGCCGGCGATGATCCGCTGGACAGCACTGGCCGTGACCAGCAGCGCCCAGACGGCGGCGATTTCCCACGCGACACCCGGGAAGACCAGCCACAGGCTGTGCACGGCCACGGTCTCCGCGCCCTCGGTCAGGCCGGGCAGGAACGACAGCGACCGGCCGTCCCGGAGCTGGCGGCCGGCTTTTTCGGCGATGGAGGAGAACGCAAGGAACGCGGTGCCGTTGATGTAGTAGGCGAAAAGGACCAGCAGGAACGGCAGCCACGGGGCAGCGAACGCGGCGCTCGCGCCGATGCCCACGCCAACCACCGTTGCGCCGTAGACGACGAAGTCGGCGCAGATGTCCCAGAATCCGCCCCTGCCGGTGTCCTCACTCCCGGTACGGCGGTTCCGGAGCCGGGCCAGCGGGCCGTCGAGGCCGTCGGCGACCCGGCACAACAGCCACGCGGCCAGGGCAGGCAGCCACCACTGCCCCGCCGCCAGGACTGCGCTGGCAAGGCCAAGAACGAGGTTCAGCGCCGTCAGCCTGTCGGGGGTGATCCACGGCCGGTCCAGCCAGGCGGCGGCCCGTCCCAGGGCCGGCTCCATGACCCGCTGCAACCTGGCATCAAACATCGGCTGCCTTCCCCTTCCGGTGCCGCCGGACGGCGACCACCAGCCCGGCCAAAGTCAGCACCCCGAGGGCGCCGAGCGCGAGGTTGAGCTGCCATCCGGGCTTGAGGCCGAACGCACCCAGCGCCACGAAACTCACCGTGCCGGGAAGGATGCCGATGGCGGTCCCGAGGACGTAGTGCCACCAGCCGAGGGAGGTCAGCCCGGCCGCATAGTTGATGGCCGTAAACGGCAGGACGGGCACCAGACGGACACCGATCATGGCCGCCAGCCCGCGGCGGCGCAGCAGCCGGTCGACTTTCTCCACCTGCGTCCCGGTGAAGTTCTCCACCGCCTCCCGGCCCAGCCAGCGGCCCAGCCAGAAGGCAGCCACCGAACCCAGCATCGCGGCGGCATAGACGACCGCGATGCCGCCGCCGAGGCCAAAAACCAGCCCCGCTGCAACTGAGAGGACGTTCTTGGGCACCGGGGCCAGGGTCAGCGCGGCATAGGCCACGATGAAGGCCGCCGGCCCCCACCCGCCCGTACTGCCGAAATAGCCGCTGACCTCCCCAACCGGCGGGAGCGGAAAGACCAGCACCGCCACGGCGGTGGCAGCCACGAGAAACAAAAGGATCCCCAGCCGAATCACCGCCCGGCGCCGTCTGCCCGGAACGGGACCCGTCACGGGGTTTCCCCGCCGCCGGCGGCAGGGAGCCGGTCTTCGTCCTCTGCCGTGCGGATGGCCCAGGCTGCGTTGACGAGGCCGATATGGCTGAAGGCCTGCGGGAAATTTCCGAGCAGCTCGCTGCTGTCCGGGGCAACCTCCTCGGCAAGCAGGCCCAGATCCGTCGCGAACCCCGCGGCCCGTTCGAAGACGGCGCGGGCGCGCCGGGTCTGTCCGCCCAGCGCCAGGGCATGGGCCAGCCAGAACGTACACAGCAGGAACGTTCCTTCCTCCCCGGAGAGCCCGTCATCGGCCTGATACCGGTACACCAGACCCCGGCTGTCCGTGAGCCGGTCTTCGATGGCGTCGATCGTTGCAAGCATCCGGGGATCGTCGGCGGGCACGAACCCCACGATGGAGAGCATCAGCGACGACGCGTCCAGGTCCTCGGAGCCGTAGACCTGGGTATAGGCGCCGGCTGTCTCGTTCCAGCCGTTCATCCGGATCGAGTCGGCGAGCTGCTCCCGGGTCTGCATCCAGTGCGGAACCCGCTCTTCCGCGTTCAGGACCCCGGCGAGGCTGATGGCCCGGTCCACGGCCACCCAGCACATCAGCTTTGAATGCAGATAATGCCGGGGAGCGCCGCGGACCTCCCAGATGCCCTGATCCGTGGACTGCCAGCGCGATGCTGCAGCGTCGGCCGCATCGGCAAGGAACCGCCGCGTCCCGGGCTCCAAATCGTTGAGATATTCCGGGAGGGTGGCGGCTGCGTCGAGGAGCTCGCCGTAGACGTCAAGCTGGTGCTGGTCCCAGGCGCCGTTGCCCACCCGCACCGGGGCGCTTGAGCGCCAGCCCGGAAGGTGGGCCAGTTCGCGCTCGGACAGGTCCCGTTCCCCGCCGATGCCGTACATGATCTGCAGCTCGTCGCCGCTACTCAGCCGGCTGGCGGCCGCCGTCGCGAGGAACTGGAAAAATTTCCCGGCCTCGTCCGGACACGCGGCCACCCACAGCGCCTGCAGGGTCATGCTGGCGTCCCGGATCCAGGTGTACCGGTAGTCCCAGTTCCGGGTGCCGCCGGCGACCTCGGGCAGAGACGTCGTCGGGGCTGCGACGATCGCACCGGTCGGATAGAAAGTCAGTGCCTGCAGGATCCGGCCGCTGGAAGCGACCATGTCCTGCCAGGGCCCGTCGTAGCTCTGATGCATCTGCGACCAGCTGCCCCAGCCCTCCAGCGTGTCCTCAATCCGGCGGGCGATATCTTCCTGGCTCCAGAACGCCGGCGATACCGGCCCGGCGTTCTGGTGGTGAAGCGCGAATCCCAGAACGTCTCCGGTACGGAGAACCAGCTTCGCCCGCGCTTCACCACCATCGAGTTCGAAGGCAACCGGGCTGGAGAAGGCCAGCACATCGGCCGCGCCGTGGACTAAGATTCCGCCGGCCGTGTCCTCAAGGAGCGGCCGGACGAGGCCGTACTCCGGCCGCGGCGCGAAAGTCACCTCCATCTCGACTTCTCCGTCGACACAGGCCACCTGCCGCAGTAACGTTCCGGGAGCCCCGGCACCGAGTTCGTGGCCCCGGTTCCCGTCTCCGAGCACCAGGGCATCGGTGACTGTCACCGTCCCGGCCGCCGCGGTGTGGACCGTTTCAAGCACCATCGTCGGGCCGAGGTACCGCCGGGTCGAGGAGTGTGGGTCCGCAGGCCGGATAGACCAGAATCCCGCGTCCTCGCCCAGGATCCGTCCGAACACTGAGGGGCTGTCAAAACGGGGGAAACACAGCCAGTCCACGGAACCCGAGGCGCTCACCAGGGCGGCGGAGCGGCAATCCGAGAGCATGCCGTAGTTGGCAATGGGTTCACTGGTCATCGGGACACCCTGCCTGATTCATTCAAGACCATCAAGCGCGTCTTCAATGGCGCGGTGGAACGTCGGGTAAGCGTAGATCATCCGCCTCAGCGTGCTGACCGGAATCCGGGCATGAACAGCAAGGGTCAGGGCCGAGAGGACCTCTCCCCCGGCAGGGCCGGCGGACGTCGCACCGACCAGCACCCCGCAGTCGGCGTCTTCGACGAGTTTGATGAATCCCTGGTTGCCGGATTTGTGGATCCACCCGCGGGCCGACGTCGTCAGGTCCGTGGAGCCGACCCGGACGTTCAAGCCGCCCGCACGGGCCTGGGCCTCGGTCATGCCCACGGAACCGATTTCGGGATCGGTAAACGTCACCCGCGGCACGGCATGGTACTCGGCGGGGTCTGGGTCCTGGCCCAGGATGTGCGCGGCGGCGATGGCCGCCTGGTACATGGACACGTGGGTAAAAGCTCCCTTGCCGGTGATGTCGCCAATGGCATAGACACCGTCGGCAATTCTCATCTGCGCATCGGGGTCCAGAAACCGTGGGGCCGGATCAAGGCCCAAGGCAGCCACGCCGAGGGCGTCGAGGTTCGTGGTGCGGCCCGTGGCCACCAGGAGCTTGCCGGCGGTCACAGTGGATCCTCCGACGTCGACCTTGAAGGTGCCCGCGGAGTGATGAACGCGTTCTATCCGGACCCCCACATGGACGTCGATGCCTTCCTCCGCGAACACGTCGCCAAGGAGTTTCCCGGCGTCGGGCTCTTCCGGGGGCAGCAGGCCAGGTGCAGCTTCCAAAACACTGACCTTACTGCCGAAGCGTGCGAACGCCTGCGCCAGTTCCGCACCGATCGCCCCGCCCCCGACGACGATCAGGGACTCGGGCGCCTCGACGGCGGCGACTGCCTCACGGTTCGTCCAATAAGGCACGTCGGCCAGGCCCGGGATCGGGGGAATCGCCGGTTCCGTTCCGGTATTGATGATGATTGCCCGGCGCGCGGTGAACTCTTGACCGGCGGCGCTGACCGTTAGGGGCCCGGTGATGGTGCCCCGGCCGCGGACAAACCGGCCGCCCTTGGACGTGAAGCGTTCCACGGCAACAGTGTCATCCCAATTGTCGGTCGCCTCCGAACGGATCCGTTCCGCAACCGGTGCCCAGTCCGGGCGGACGACTGCAACCCCGGCGAGGCCGCGAATCCGGCGTCCCTCCGCCAGGGAGTTTCCGGCCCGGATCATCATCTTGCTCGGAATGCAGCCGTAGTATGGACATTCCCCGCCAACCAGCCGTGCGTCGATTCCCACCACCGAGAGGCCTGCTTCTGCAAGGTCCCCGGCGGCCGCCTCACCACCCGGTCCCATCCCCAGGACAACAACATCAACAGTCTCAACCATCAAAAACTCCTCCTCGTTGATCAACGCGGCATTCCTGAAAGTCCGGCCCGCTGCCATTGCCACCCAGGCAGGCACCCGGCCAGCGCGCCAGCCGAGCTGCGCTTCCTCCGTATATCCGACCATATTGCCTCCTTCCGGCGGGAGCGCTTTGTGGAGGCGAACCTTTCATCCGTGAAACCCGGCCCCACCAATGTAGGGGCGCTACCGGGCCAAGTTCTGCGATCGAAGACACACAACGCCTGATGCGCACTTTGCGGAAGCTGGGGCCCGGGATACTGCCCACGGTTAGTCCCCGGGTGAGGTCCGACCGACCTCAGGGAAGCGTTCTTATATCGGAGAGGGAGATACCGCTGCCATTTCCAGAAGTCGTCTGCACACCACTTTCGTGTCCGTTGGGGGGACTCTCTTCGGGACAACAGGCTACGCCTCAGAGGGGCAGTGCTGAGGTGTCGGTGCGTTGGCGCCGGGCGATGTGGCAACTTCTGTGCCCGCAGTCCCGACAGCTTTCCGGTGAACCACGCCCGTTGTTTGGTGGTCTACTGCATGCTAGGCTCTGTGACCTTCGGCCATAGGACCCCGACTGGGCCACCGCGACTGCTAAACCATGCCGCACCTGTTCGCCCGAAGGGGCGGCAACTAGGAGAAGTACGATCCATGTCGACGTCCAGCACCTGCACGTTCACGGGCGACCGCGGACACCAGCTCGCCGCCCGCTTGGAACGCCCCGACGGCCCGGCTCGCGGCTCCGCACTGTTCGCACACTGCTTCACCTGCTCCAAGGACCTGCGGGTGGAACGCCAACTGACCCAAGCGCTGACAGCACAGGGATACGCGGTGCTGTCCTTCGACTTCGCTGGCCTCGGCCGCAGCGGCGGCAACTTCGCCGACTCCTCGTTCTCCGGCGACGTGGCCGACCTCCGGGCGGCCGCCCGCTATCTCGCCGAAACGGTGGCAGCCCCGTCCCTGCTTGTGGGACACTCCCTGGGAGGTGCGGCCGTGATCAGTGCCGCGCCTGCCCTGCCCAGTGTCCGCGCCGTGGCGACCATCGGTGCTCCGGCGGATCCCGCGCATCTGCTCCACCTCCTCGACGGCGACCTGGACGCCGTCCGCCGTGACGGGTCTGCGCCGGTCACCATCGCGGGCCGGACCTTCACCATCAGCAAGTCCTTCCTCGACGACCTCGAACGGGGCGATCCCCGCGACCGGATCGCAGAATTTAATGGTGCCACGATGATCCTGCACGCACCGCGCGACGCCGTCGTCGGCATCGAAAACGCCGAGCTGCTCTACCACGCGGCCCGCCATCCCAAGAGCTTCGTCTCCCTCGACGACGCCGACCACTTGCTCACCAACGAGATCGACGCCCACTACGTGGCCACCGTGATTGGCGCGTGGGCCGAGCGCTACCTTCCCGGCACGACCGCATCAAACCCGAGCGCGGGAGGGGAAGGCTACGACTTTGCCGGGGCTACCGCCCGCAACAGCGGTGGGTTCGTGACCCGCCTGGAGTCGCGTGGCATCGTCCTCGCCGCCGACGAGCCCTCCGAGGCCGGCGGGACCGAGACCGGTCCCACGCCGTACGACTATCTGGCGATGGCGTTGGCGTCCTGCACCGTCATGACCATGCGGGCCTACGCCGACCGCAAGGGGTGGCAGATCGGCGAACTCGGGGCCCATGTCGAGCACGACCGGGTCCATGCCAACGACTGCCGGGACTGCGAGCACGGCAGTGGCCGCATCGACAGGCTCCACCGCACTCTTGACCTGCCCGAAGACGTCACCGACGAACAACGCGACGCGCTGGTCCGCATCGCCGACCGGTGCCCGGTACATCTGACCCTCGAAGGACACATCGAGGTCCACACCAACCTGCGATCTCCAAGGAGTAACTGATATGCCTGCGACCGATCTGGACCTCTCTGACCTGACGGCACTGTTCATCAACACCACGCTCACCCGCTCACCGGCCGCGAGCCACACCCAACTGCTCGTCGATACCAGTGCCGCAATCATGGCCAAGCAGGGCGTGCGCGTTGATGAGTTTCGCTCGGTAGACCATCCGATCGCTTCCGGTGTGTATCCCGATATGCGCGAGCACGGCTGGGAGGTCGACGCCTGGCCAGAGCTGTTCCCGCGCGTGCTCGCCGCCGACATTCTGGTGCTTGCAGGTCCGATCTGGCTCGGGGACAACAGCAGCGAGACCAAGAAGGTCATCGAGCGGCTGTATGCCCACTCCGGAGAGCTCAACGACCGCGGCCAATGGCTCTACTACGGCCGGGTCGGCGGCTGCCTGATCACCGGCAACGAGGACGGCATCAAGCACTGCGCGTCCAACGTGCTCTACAGCCTGCAGCACATCGGTTACTCGATCGCACCGCAGTCTGACGCCGGCTGGATCGGCGAGGCAGGCCCGGGGCCGAGCTACGGCGACGAGCAGGACGACGGCACGCGGGCGGGGCTGGGCAACGAGTTCACCAACCGCAACACCACCTTCATGACCTGGAACCTGATGCACCTGGCACACACACTGAAGTCGATGGGGGGATTCCCCACACACGGCAACCAGCGCCGGGAATGGGACGCCGGAGCACGCTTCGATTTCGAGAACCCCGAGTACCGCTCCTGACCTGCCACACCGTGTCCGGCCCGGGACTGTACGAATTTGCGACATTCCTTCGACAAATCGTCTGCTCTGCGGTGACTCCGAGTACAGCGGCGAGTGCGGAGTCGGTCCACGCCGCGGCCACCACGAATATGGGAGCTTGGTTCAGGACCGATGTGACGGGGTTGATTCTAACGATCGTCGCAACACGCGTTGGCTAGGACCACCCATGACTGGCCCCGTGATCAGTATTTGCTGGGGTCAAGGATTTGACAGTTCCCCCGCTATATCCGGGCGTCTTGGCTGGGAGCCGCACACATCAATCGCGACCGTCAAGTACGGGCGGCCAATCGATAGACCCTCGCGCTCATCCACCGGATTGAGCCTAGCAATTCGGCACGCCGCCGTGTTCCCGGTCGGTTAACCTGCCTACGAGATATACATCGACAACGGAATCACGGTGGAAGTCGGGCCGGCCTCGACGAAAGCCCAGCGAAGAGCGACGTTCAGGACCATACCGTTGTGTGACCGACATTGCTGAACCATCGCCGCCATGACCGTACCCTAATGGGGACAAAGCTAGAACGAAATGGAGCCATCATGCCCACCTATCGAGCAAGCTGGAACGGTGTAGTCCTCGCAGAATCAGAGCACGCGATCCGGGTTGAGGGTAATCAGTACTTCCCACCCGAATCCCTCAACCGTGAGTTCTTCACCGACAGTCAAACCACATCACAGTGTCCCTGGAAGGGTGCGGCCAAATATTACACGCTCACAGTCGACGAAGCCGCCAATCCGAACGCAGCCTGGTATTACCCGCAACCCTCGCAAGCGGCACAGAGCATCCGCGGCCACGTCGCGTTTTGGAACGGAGTAAAGGTTGCCAAGGTCGCCGGCGCGGACCTGGAGGCGAAACCGCCAGGAACTTCCTGGTGGACGAAGCTGACCGGACGGCGATGACCGATTTAGCACCAGCACCCGCCGAATCGACCACGAATCCCACCCGCTCGATCGCAGCGCGATTGTGGCTGGGGACGGTGCTTTCGTGCTGCTTGGCAGAGTTGGTGCATTGCTTGGGCCGGCCCTGCTCGGGTCCGGCAGGCCCGCGGTGCGCGCTAAACGGCGGGCCGCCACAGCCATGACCGCTTCGGAAGGGGACGGATTGGAGGCGTTCCCGAGAGGGTTCACGGCAGGGACTGTCAGTGATGACGTCCTGGATGAACCGGATAGTCGTGCCGCAACCGATGAGCTCCTGTGCACGCTTCGCGCCGGTTGCTACACGCCGGTCGCGTGGTCACGATTTCTTGCCCGGGCAACCAGGCGCTCCGTTCGACAGGCTCTCCTTCATCGTCGGGCCCTGCTCGAATCGACCGCGCTGCATGCCGGACTGGCCGCGCTTGCGGATCCGCGTCAGCGCACGTGGGTGGCAGCGAGCTGGCTTCTCACAGTCAGTCACCTGGGCATGTTGGAGAACCGGGGCACACTCGGGGTCGCCAATACCCTCACACTGATTCGTGCTAACCTTCCAGCACTGGAGAATCGCCTCGGAAATGCGGTGCCGATCGTGGCGCTGGCGACGGACTGGCTCGATGGGCGGATTTCCCGTGCGACCGGAACCGAGACCCGGTTCGGGCGGCAGGCAGACTTCCTGGCTGACACCGCACTGTGGACCTGGTTCACCCTCCGGCACGAGCCCAACTGGTGGCTGCGCACCGCGACGTTCGCGGCATGGGGGGTGAGCGTTGTCGCCGTCACCACGGCAAGTTTTGCCGGTGGTGCGATGAAAGACATGCCACGGTCCCGCTGGATTCGTCCGGCCGCAGCACTACAGGTCATCACCGGTCTTAGGATCGTGCTGAGACAGATCACCCACACTAGGGGCAAACTACACAGAGAACGCATTCCGTCTTGACCTTGTCCCTACGGCAAGGTCGTCACCTGGCCACACCGGCGTAGTCCCGCCGCGTGCACACTCGCTAGGAGGACCGATAATGGACCCGGCGCAAAAACAATATCCTGCCCAGGAACGGATCCCAACATGTTCGACCGGGCCGGCCACCCACATCCATGACGGCACCAGGTACTACTTCTGCTCGGATCGATGCCACGACCGCTTCGTGGCCGATCCAGGCAAATATGTCGTTGAATCAGTCGGTGGGTCGGACCGGTAAGCGAACCCGATAATCCGGCACACATCCCGATACCTCGTGAACGAACCAGCCGAGCACATCAGCAACCGGAAACAGGGGCCCGTCGGCCCCTTATCCGCCCTGATGCGCGCAGGTCGATGCCCGCGCCACGGCCAACGTATCGACGGCGTTCGAACGAGGTACATCTGGTAACACCGTAGCGAGGCTGTTGTGGCCGAAGTCAAAACGCGGTGCCGTTAGTGTCCAGTGCGCAGTTTTCCTCCGAGGCGGTCGCGCATAAGGACACTGGCGGTGTTGAGGCCGACAATGTCAACCGTGGTTCCGTGCCGGCGGTATTTTTCCGTGATCGCGTCCAACGAAGCGACGGTGGAGGCGTCCCACAGGTGGGAGGCATGCATGTCGATGATGACGTGTGTCGGGTCCAGGGCGTATTCGAATTGAGTGTAGAGGTCATTCGAGGAAGCGAAGAACAGTTCCCCGGTGACGGTGTACGTGGCTACCTGTTCACCTTTGTCTTCTGTGATGGTCCGGTCAATGGTGACGAGGTGTGCAACTCTGCGGGCGAAGAGTACCAACGCGACCAGCACACCAACGCCCACCCCAATGGCCAAATTGTTGGTGGCGACGACGACGATCACGGTGGAGACCATGACGCTGGTTTCGCTCTTAGGCATCATCTTCAGCGTCGAGGGCCGGATGCTGTGCCAATCAAACGTTGCGATGGATACGAAGATCATGACGGCCACCAGGGCCGCCATCGGGATCACGGCGACGACGTCTCCCAGCGCGACGACGAGAACGAGCAGGAAGGTCCCGGCCAGGAAGGTGGAGATCCGGGTACGTCCACCAGAGGCTTTGACATTGATCATGGTCTGCCCGATCATCGCACAACCGCCCATGCCACCGAAGAATCCGGTGACGATGTTTGCCACACCTTGTCCCCAAGCTTCCCGAGTTTTGTGCGAACGGGTGTCGGTAATGTCATCGACCAATTTCGCCGTCATCATGGATTCGAGCAGACCGACAAACGCCATTGCCAGAGAGAACGGGAAAATGACTTGCAGGGTATCTAGGGATAGTGGGACGTTGGGGATGAACAGGGACGGGAGGCTGTCGGGCAGCTGCCCCTTGTCACCGACGGTGGGAACGGCTATCGCCGCAAGAACGGTGACGAGGGTAAGGACAACGATGGCAACCAGAGGTGCGGGCACGGCTTTGGTTAGCCGCGGCAGACCGAAGATAATCACCAGACCCGCAGCAGCCAGCGGGTAGACCATCCATGGCACGCCCAGCAATTCGGGAACTTGGGCGATGAAGATGAGGATCGCCAGGGCGTTCACGAATCCGACCATGACGGAGCGGGGTACGAACCTCATCAATTTGGCCACGCCCAGCAGACCAAGCGCGATCTGGAAGACGCCGGCGAGGATGACGGCTGCAATGAGGTAATCGATGCCGTGGCTCTTCATCAACGGTGCGATGACCAGGGCCACTGCGCCGGTGGCAGCGGAAATCATGGCCGGCCGGCCGCCCACGAAGGAAATTGTGACAGCCATCGTGAAGGCCGCGAACAGCCCGACCCGTGGATCAACACCGGCGATGATTGAAAATGCAATCGCTTCAGGAATCAGCGCCATGGCGACGACGAGGCCCGCGAGCACTTCGGTCTTGAGCCGTCGCGGTGATTTCAGGGTTTCCCGCACTGATTGCAGCTGTTCGGGCGTGGGGTTCGGCGGAGGGCCGGCGGTAGTGATAGCCATCAAGGCTCCGTTCACAGGTTAGAAGGCACGACTGCCTTCGGCGATGAAATCTTAGGGGCGCTGCACCACCACGTGCAGCAGGAAATGTTGACAGGCCGCGGGGCAGACGATTCCCATGTCCGGGCCTAAAACATCAAGTCTACCCTAACGTAAGGGTAGACTTGATGTGGACTATGAAAAGAGGCGCCCGATGACAACGAACCCTGCGCAGAAGACAACGGAACGGACCATGCATATCGGTGACCTGGCAGAGGAAACAGGACTGTCCCTGCGCACCATCCGCCACTATGACGAGATAGGGCTACTACCCGCATCCGCACGAACGGACGGCGGATTCCGCGTCTATACCCACACGGATCTCGACCGACTCCTTGTGATCCGTTCCATGAAACCGCTTGGCTTCACGCTCGGGGACATGACCGAGCTCCTCACCATCGTGGACAAACTGGCGGACAACCCGTCAGACGAGCCTGCCCGAGGATTGCTCGAAGGGTATATCCAGGACGCCCAGCACAAACGCGACAAACTCGCACTCAACCTCGAAAGGGCCAATCAATTTATCAGCGAACTTTCCAACAAATAGCAACACCGCCGACGCCGGGAACGACACCGGCAAAGAGATAGAACTCACTCGAGACAGCGATAGTTAAGCCTGTATCCACCGATCCGGATTCTGATCTTGCTGAGTCCGGAATTTTGTTGATTTTGTGATTTTGGGCAGGAGCCATCGTGCGGTTTTGCTGCCGTTGGTGTTCCACGTTGTGGTTCTGCGTTGCGCCGGGGTCGGCTGGGCGGATGTTTTTTATGCTGAACCTGTCTTTGACCTTCTGGTTCCTCCGGTTGGTCCGGGAGATCCAGGCAATCTTGCAGCTGCACGGAAACACAGCGGACGACGATCCCTAGCGCTAACGGCTGCACAGACAGTCTCTAGTGCGTCTCGGATGGTACTGGCGGGCGGCGGCTATCGGCGGTGCTGAATCTCCGACCGGGCGGTCAGGGCCAGCAGGAGCGCCGCGGCAAACGCCAGCAGCACGGCGGCGGGAACCACGGCACCCAACGGAATGAGCAGGACCGCCACAACTACGGCGGGCACGGCCCAGGGTGCCACTGAGCGCCGCGGTTGGCCGTAACGCAGCGACACGAGCGCGTTTGTGGCATAAAACAGGGCCATTCCGCCCCCGAGGGAGATCCCGGCACCCAGGGGCAGCCTTTCGTAAGGAGCCGGGATGGCCGTGGCGATCCCCGCTGCAATGGATGTGACGCCCAGGACCAGCAGAAACGGCAGGAACAAAGTGGTCTGCAGGATTCCGGCAAAGTCCGCCCGCGATTGCAGGCGCTCAAGCCCCGCCGTCACAATGCCCGTGCCGTACTGGAAGAATGCCCAGCCCAGGAGGGCCACGATGAGGAATCCCAATGCCCCGGCCAGTCCCGCGCGGGAGTCCCAGTCGGTCGAGACTTCACTGACGATTGTGAATACCGATTCGCCAAGGACGATGATGACAAAAAGTCCCAGCCGCTCCGAGGCATGCTCAATATTGACGTTGGCGGCTGCCCGGCCGGCCCACAGGTGCCCTCCAATGGTCACCATGCCGACCTCGACGGCGATGGAAGCGGCCCAGAAGATGACGGCGATGTGTAGCGGCAGGAACGACGCGATCAGCCATAGGACGGCGGTGCTGCCGTTGTAGATCCAGATTCGCCAGGGTGTTTCGGACGACTGTTGGCGGTGCTGGCAGAGCCATAGGACCAGCAGGATGGCGCGCATGGCCGCGTTGCCGAGCGAAAAGGCCCAGGCCCGGTCCCCGAAGGCGCCCGGTGCGGCTGCGGCCATGATGCCCGCCGCGGCCATGGCCGCCAGCATGGCCACGCCGAGAGACCGTGAGGACAGTCCGGGCAGGAGGTTCACCACCGACACAATGTTCACCCAGGCCCACCAAGCCGGAAAGAACAGCAGGATGAACGTGCCGAACTCCGTCCAACCGGGGTCCCCGTGGATGCCGTGGGCCAACTGGCCCACGAAAACGACAAAGACAAGGTCGAAGAACAATTCCATCCAGTGGACGCGGCCGGGTTCGCGGGCCGCCTCATGGCCCAGCCGCGGCGCGCCGGAGCGTTTATGGTTCATGGGCTCATGCTAGTGCTCCGTGTTAGGGGAGCGGCGCCATATCCAGAGTCCTGATCACTGCTGGAACCGTTGGCGGCACGGCCATGGAAAGGGCCACACTCGCCGCGAGGGACGGCAAGCTCCGCCGCGAAAGCGTCGTCGGATTCCTCTCCAAGGAACCGGTGTTCCCGAAACTGCTCGTTCAATTCAGGCGGTTGGCGGTGACGGGTTCCACGCCTGTCACGGCAATGCTGGTGTTTTCTGGCTCAGTGGCGGACGGATGGCGGGTGCGCCTATGGCGGACTCAATGCCGCCATCCGCTTCAGCCCCTTGATCAGCAATTTCGTTTCCGGCGCTGTGGCGGCCAAATGCAGGGTCATTTGACGGGCGTGGCTGGCGATCATGCCATCCATTTCAAACGGTCTGGCCCGAAGTTTCTTTTGGTTCCCAGCGCCTGGCTTTGGTGCCGGTGAACGCGACCATTTGGGTCCAGGCCATGATCTCGGCGGCGAGCCATGACCAGATGGCACGACAGCTCATTGCCGGGCGAAGGCGTGGAGGCAGGTTCGCCAGGCCGGTGTCCTTGGCGTTGCGGATCCTGTCCTCGCACCTGCCGCGTAGACGGTCGACGGAGTAGAAGAAGTTGCGGCGCTTGGCGGTGAGCCAGTCCAAGAACCCCTGGGTTCCGCCCGCGGAATCGTGGCGGATCATGATTTTTTGTCCCGACCGGTACCCCTTCGGGAGACACTGTCCAGTCGTACACAAAGCACGACGACGGGACGGCCTTCCAGCCTCGGGTCCAAGACCCGCTCGCGGGAGACATAGAAGTTGTTCACGACGACGAGCGCGATGCGGTCCTGGACATTATTCATGGCCGGTTCGGTGACCGAAGCCGCAGTCCGTAGGCGGGGGGCCACCGTAGACGAGGTCCACCCCGAGTCTCTCGGCAATCTTGGCGGTGCTTGACGGGCCGTCATCTTCAGCCATCGCCAGCAGGTAGGACTGATCAACGGTCGACAGGACCCGATAGGCAGACCGCAGGACCGTGGCCCCCATCCGGCGCCGCGCCTTGGCCAGTCCGGCTTCGAGTGCGTCCGCGGTGACTACGCCCCCGGCGCGGTTCGCCTGACTCCACACGTGGTACCCGACGAGCTGGATTAAGAAGGGGTACCCGCCCGTTGCCTCGGCAAGCAGGTCCAGGCGCTCGTCGTCGATTTCCACGCCGCTGTCCTGGAACGTTTCCTTGAAAGCTTCCCTCACTTCGGGGATGGAGGTGCCGTGCAGGTCGTAGCGCCCTGCCCGTCGCAGAAACGTCGATACGCCCTCGCCTAGCAGGTCCTCGACGGCTTTGGGCAAGCCGGCCATGACGAGGCCAATGGGCAGGCCTTCTCGCACTAGGTGTTGGACGACCGCCGCCAGTTCGGAGAGTTCGGCCTGGGGTCGTCGCGCCGCGGCATTGCAGGTCTCCCACAAGGACGACACGACATAGAGTCCCTCCCTCAATGGGCGCCTGGTCGCCCTCCTCGTCAAGGAGGCCGGTACCGGGGCTGTCCTCGAGCAGTTGGCAGGATCAGCAGGGAGGTCACCGATACCGAAATGGCCGCCCTGTCACGCGCTCTCGTCGTGTTCCTCGGCCTAGCCTGAGTCACGTCCGAAGAGACGATCCCCCTTGAGGAAGGCCGCACGAAGCATGAGGCGTGCCGGTTCAAGATCCGGCCCGCCATCAGGTCTTCACGCGGCGGACAACCTCGGTCGACCAGGCGAGCCTGCGGGCGCGTGGAGATCTGTGAGCCTCGAGCCCTACACTGATGTCATGACGCCCGTTGCCATAGCCTCTGAGCCTCCGCAGTGGTGGGACATTGTCGGCGCCCTTGGCCCCTTGGCCATTCTTCTGGCCGCCGGTATCGCCGCAATAGTCGGCGTTCTCGGCCTTCGTGAGAAAAGCAACACAGACAGGTTGGTCTTGACCCAGCAGACAAATGCTGACAACCGCTCCGAATGGTGGCGCCGAGCCCAATGGGCTCTTGACAACGCCATGTCTGCGGATCTGGATAGGCGTGCGTTGGGGATAGGCATCCTCACTGTCCTGGCCTACAGCGAACTGGCCAAGACCGAAGAATTAGCCATTTTCGACATGGCATGGATGATAGTTCCCAGAGTGGCTGCTGGTGAATCGGGGCGTCCGGGGGCTCCTGACAACCCCAGGTCTCCGGGCCGGAATCGGGACTCCGGCTGGGATGGAGACGACGATGAAGATGACGGAAATTACGCAGTTGGTGAATGGAGAGAAAAAAGAATACGCACCGCCGTCCCGCGTCAGCGAGCCGCGCCGACCGCGTTTGGTAATCCCGTTGTGGCTCCGCCCAGGCCGAAGCGCGGACCCAATGCCACAGCCGAGCTCCGGGTCGAAGTGGCTGCCGCGAAGCTCCGGGTAGTGCTGGACCGTCGGCTTGGCCGCGAGACACCGTCCTCCGTGCAGTCCCTTGCGGAGGAAGACTACTAGGACAGCGAACCCAGTCGGCCGGCTGGAATCACAGGAGAACCGGCGGCGCCGACGGCGTCAAAGGCCACGGCTGCGAGGGCGGGGATTTAGTGATCATATCCCTGGGCTGGCGGCAATCCAATTCCAACGAGTAGCGAACGACGCATTGATGCTCGACGAAAATCAGGAGGCAGCGGACGCAGTTGTGACGCACTGCATACATGCTGGAATCGCAACGTCTGACGCGATTTGCATCGCATATCCGGGGCAATACGCTCAAGGTCAGGACCACAACGACGCCGTTGCTTTTGAAAAAAGTGAACCATACGGCGGCACAGAACCCAAGTGCGTTACTAGGGCTGAAGACGCGTGCGGGTTACGGATACAGCCCGGCTCCGTCGGCCGGCTCGGCGAACCAGAGCCTGGTCTCGCCGTACTTCTTCTCGGCGAAGCGCTCGACGGCGGCGGGCCAGTCAGGTTCCGGGGACCGGCTGGAGCGCTCCAGCACGATCACGGCTTCGGGGGCCAGATCGGGTGCCAGCACGGCCAGGGCCGCGGTAACGGCCGCCTCACCGAGTGGATAGGGCGGGTCCATGAAGACCAGGTCCCAGCGGTCCACGCCGGCGTCCCGGACGCGTCCGAGAAACGATTCAACCTTGGAGCGCTGCACGGTGACCACCTTGCGGCCCAGAATATCGTTGATGATGGTCGCGTTCCGTTGGCAGACGCCGGCTGCTCCCCCGTCGTACTCGATGAGTTCCACGGAGGCTGCACCGCGGCTGGCGCTCTCCACGCCCAGTGAACCGGAGCCGGCAAAGAGGTCCAGCACATGCGCCCCGGCGATGGCATCCATGGATTCCAGCCGGGAGAACAG
>CAJDTL010000059.1_pt1 | contig 21106 bp, 18 predicted proteins | sample 7389871 | NCBI WGS metagenome assembly CAJDTL01 (sample SAMEA7055650, study PRJEB34461) | soil metagenome | biome: terrestrial ecosystem; feature: Peninsula; material: soil | place: Antarctica | collected 2016 | reverse complement strand
GGAGCGCAAAATCACGTTGGCCGAGTGGCGGGACGGAATCGCCTCAGGTGACATTACGGAGGTCTTTGCCTGCGGCACGGCAGCGGTCATCACGCCCATCGGGATGCTCAAGGACGAAACCGAAAGCATCGGTGCCGCCGATGCCAAGGCCGGCGACGTTGCGATGGGCATCCGGGATCAGCTGCTGGGCATCCAGACGGGAACCGTCGAGGATACGCACGGCTGGCTGACCCGGTTGGTTTAACGTCCGCACACTCCGCTACCGAACGCCCCTTTACCGTGCACGGCTCGAGGAGCACCTAGGAATCATCAATACCGACACGACGACGGCGGTCAGCGCACCTTCGCAGGTGCGGTAGCCGCCGGCAGGACCGCTCACCGATCCCGATTGCGCTGCTCAAGCTCCAGCAACGGTACGCCGGCATGTTTGAGGTCCGGCGATGATGCTGCTTGACGCGGATGTCCGCATGGATCTGCTGTCCGGACAAAATGACGGGCGCCAATCCGAGTGGTTCAAGCTTCATCCGGAGCGTGAGCCGCCGAATTCTGTGAGTCCTCCGGACCTGTTCACAAGTCTTCCTTGAGATGGATATTGAAAGATAACAGCTAGAGTAATAGCCATGCGTATTGCCCGGTTTGTAGTCGATTCTGATCCCATGTATGGCGTCGTTGAGGGGGAGTCCGGCAGTGAAGTCGTCACCGTCATCAAGGGTGACCCGTTCTTCAATGGCGTGGAACCCACCACCATCAAGTATCCGCTCGAGGACGTCCGCCTCGTGGCCCCGATCATCCCGCGCAGCAAGGTCGTCGGCATTGGCCGCAACTTTGCCGAGCACGCCCGCGAACTGGGCAACGAGGTGCCCGAGTCACCCCTGATGTTCCTCAAGCCCAACACCTCCGTGATCGGCCCGGGGGAGCCCATTGTGCTTCCCGAGTTCTCCGAGGAGGTCTCCTACGAGGCCGAGCTCTGCGTTGTCATTGGCCGCATCTGCAAAGACGTCCCGGAGGAGCGCGTGGACGAGGTCATCTTCGGCTACACCTGCGGCAACGACCTCACCGCCCGTGACGTCCAAAAGGGTGACGGCCAGTGGGCACGCGCCAAGGGCTTCGACACGTCCGCCCCGCTGGGCCCGTGGATTGAAACCGACCTCGACCCGGACGACCTCACCATCAGGGGCTGGCTCAACGGCGAACTCCGCCAGGACGGCAGCACCAACCAGATGGTCCGCAGCGTCCGCGAGCTGGTCTCAATCGTCTCGCGCGCCTTCACCCTGCTTCCGGGCGACGTCATCATGACAGGTACCCCCGCCGGCGTCGACCTGCTCTCCGACGGTGACCGGTACGACGTCGAGATCGAGGGGATCGGACGGTTGTCCAACCCCGTCGTGCGGCGCTAATCCAGCCGCCGATCAGCGGTAAAGTTGAAACACTATGACTACCTCCGCCGCGATTCCCACCGTCACCGCAGAAACCCCCGTCCGGGTCAGGTTCTGCCCTTCACCCACCGGAACGCCGCACGTCGGGCTGATCCGTACGGCGCTGTTCAACTGGGCCTACGCCCGGCACACCGGCGGAAAGATGATCTTCCGAATCGAGGATACGGACGCCGCCAGGGACAGCGAGGAGAGCTATCACCAACTCCTGGAGGCGCTTAAATGGCTGGGCATCGACTGGGACGAGGGCGTCGAGGTGGGTGGCCCGCACCCGCCGTACCGTCAGTCGCAGCGCGGCGGCCTCTATCAGGCGGCCATCGAGAAGCTGATGGCCGGCGGGTTTGTCTACGACTCCTACTCTTCCCCGGACGAGGTTGAGGAGCGCCACCGGGCCGCGGGCCGCGACGTCAAGCTCGGTTATGACAACTACGACCGCGACCTGACGGTTGAGCAGATCGCTGCGTTCAAGGCCAAGGGCCGCCAGCCTGCGCTTCGTCTGCGGATGCCGGAGGAAGACCTGACCTTCACGGACCTGGTCCGCGGCGAGATCACATTCAAGGCCGGATCGGTGCCGGACTACGTGCTGGTCCGCCCGAACGGCGCCCCGCTGTACACCCTGGTGAATCCGGTGGACGATGCCCTGATGGGGATCACGCACGTGCTCCGCGGCGAGGACCTGCTCAGTTCCACCCCGCGCCAGATCGCGCTGTACCGTGCGATGATCGCCGTCGGCATTGCCGAGTACATGCCGCTGTTCGGGCACCTTCCATACGTCATGGGCCAGGGCAACAAGAAGCTTTCCAAGCGGGACCCGGAGAGCAATCTCTTCCTGCACCGCGAGCACGGTTTCATCCCCGAGGGGCTGTTGAACTATCTGTCCCTGCTGGGCTGGTCGCTTTCGGCCGATGAAGACATTTTCACCGTGGAGCAGCTGGTCGAGCACTTTGACGTCCACGACGTGCTCGCCAATCCTGCCCGCTTTGACGTGAAAAAGGCCGAGTCCATCAATGGCACACATGTGCGCCTGCTCGCAGCGGAGGATTTCCGCGGCCGGCTCGTGCCGTACCTGCAGACCGCCGGCGTCGTGGGGGAGAGCCTCACCGCCCGGGAGAATCAGATCCTCACCGAGGCCGCGCCGCTCATTCAGGAGCGGATCACGCTGCTGGGCGAGGCTCCGGAAATGCTGAGCTTCCTGTTCAAGGACGACGACGCCGTCGACGTTGCGGACGACGCCCGCAAGGGTCTGCCGGAAAACCTCGAGGACGTTCTGGCCGCGGCGCGTGCGGCGCTGGAGCCGGTGCAGGACTGGACGGCGGAGAATCTCCAGACTGTCCTGAAGCAGGCTCTGGTCGAAGGGCTGGGCCTGAAACCGCGGCTCGCCTTCGGGCCGGTCCGGACGGCGGTCTCCGGCCGCCGGATTTCGCCTCCGCTCTTCGAATCGATGGTCATCCTGGGTAAGGAATCCTCGCTGGCGCGCCTGAGTAACTTCCGCGGCTAGCGGACACGTCTGAAACGACCGGATATACCGTTGGCGTCCGTTCCTTCGCGGGGACCGACGCCAACGGCGCAGCCACGCGGGCCTCCCGGATTAGCGGACCGCGGGGCCCCGGGTGCGGGCAGACTGAGACCTCGTTTTGTTCTCTCTGCCGGAATCGGGTACAGTTTATTTCCGGCGCTTGAGCCGCTTGAACGGTCCGAAATGGGACAGGGCAAGCGAAAAGTGTCATTGGGATATGGTGTAATTGGCAACACAACGGTTTCTGGTACCGTTATTCTAGGTTCGAGTCCTGGTATCCCAGCGTTCGGAAAATCCGCTTTTGACAGCGCGATTATCCGGCGGTTAGTAGATGAAAGTATTAGGGCCCCATCGTATAGCGGCCTAGTACGCTGCCCTCTCACGGCGGTAACGCGGGTTCGAATCCCGCTGGGGTCACAACAGAAGCTCCCGTCCGGTGCAACATCCGGATGGGGGCTTTTTCGTCGTCCGCCGGGTTCAGGGGCGGGTTTGAATCCGGGCGAAGGTTGCCCGGTCTTGGCCGGGTTTGAGTCCGGGTCAGAGCCGGGCGAGGGCGTCCCGGACCTTGATCAGCGTGCGGAGGTTTCTCGTCGTCGTACTGGATTTGTAACGGCTTTTGGCCGACAGCTTGCTGAACGGGCTGTCCAGGGTGCCGCCGACGGGTGCCAGCCAGGCGGTGGCTTCGGGTCCGAGCCGAGTCTGCGTAACGTCGTCGAGCTGTTCGGCAAGGGTGTAAAGCTCCGCGAGGATGGCCGGATCGGAGCCCAGTGTGATGTAGCTGTGCTGCTCGGCGGAATCGGCCGGATAGGGGCAGGCATCAATGAGGTCCGTCAGCCGGCCGGTGCTGAGGACAACGACCCACGCGTCATAGCCGAAGGTGTCGCGGAGGCACCTTTCCACCGTTGACTTGATCTCGCCGGCACCCAGCGCGGTGCGGCAAGCGATGTTTCCGCTAGCCAGCAGGGTTGCAAAGCTGCGGAAGGGCAGTTGTGCCAGTGCCCGCCGCAGATCCGCCATCTTGATGTTGATGCCGCCGACGTTGACGCCACGCAGGAATACGGCGTAGCACTGGTCGGTCCCGGTCGGATCCCCGGGTGCTTCGCTGGCGTCGGGAGCGCCGTCGGGAGCGCTGTCGGGAGGTAAGACTGTGTGCATGAACACAGGATAGCGGGCCTCGCCGACAGGCGCGTTCCGCTGTCGATTAGAGACCCTGCGGGTGGGTCACCTGGGTCACCTGGTTCCGCGCGCTCGCAAGGGCTCGCTTGGTCGACCACCGGAGCGGGAGAATCGGTGGTCGACGGCGACCCGCCCGCCACGTCCGTGGTCCACGGAGGCCCGCCCGCGGCCGAGTGGAGGCCCGGGTAAGCGGCAAACGGCCCGGCCTACTCGGCGGCCTTGCGGAGAGCTTCCGTCAGCGTCCGTGCTGCGCTGCAGACTATCTCCGCGTGCAGCCGGCCGGGCTGGCGGGTGAGTCGTTCGATCGGGCCTGAGATGGAGACGGCGGCAATGACCCGCCCGGACGGTCCGCGGACCGGGGCGGACACGGAGGCGACGCCCATTTCCCGTTCGCCCAGGCTCTGGCCCCAGCCGCGGCGGCGGACTCCGGCGAGCACGGTCGGCGTGAAGCGGGCATTGTGCAGCCCCTCCAGCAGACGCTCGTGGTCTTCCCATGCCAGCAGCACCTGGGCCGCCGAGCCGGCTTTCATGCTCAGCTGGGTACCCACCGGAATGGTGTCCCGCAGGCCGATCGGCCGTTCGGCGGAGGCCACGCAGACGCGCCAGTCGCCCTGCCGCCGGAAAATCTGCGCGCTCTCGCCCGTGACGTCGCGCAGCTGGAGGAGTACCTGCCCCGCGGCGGCGATCAGCCGGTCCTCGCCCGCGGCGGAGGCCAGCTCCACCAGCCGGCTGCCGAGCACGAACCGCCCCTGCATGTCCCGGCTGACCAGCCGGTGGTGCACCAGGGCGAGGGCCAGCCGGTGCACGGTCGGGCGGGCCAAACCGGTCGCGGTGACGAGCTGGGCGAGGGTTGTCGGTCCGGCCTCTAAAGCGTCGAGAACCAGTGCCGCTTTATCGATGACGCCAACACCGCTAGAATTGTCCATACACTGATATTGCCGTCTCAGTATGTGAGATGCAAATTCTTCGGCTGGCGCACCCGCTGCAGGGCTGGTGTAGTTGGCAGGAGATGACCTACGTAATAGCTACGGACATTGCGGCGGTGCGGCCAACCGGCGCCGCCGCAGATGCCATTGATGAAGGGAGCTGGCCGTGACCGAAGCAATAACACCTGCTGCACGCGCCGCTGAACGCGCGACCCCGCAGCCTGTGGATCACCGGATTGCGGAGCGCCGGTCCGCCGGTGCCAAAACGCTGGCCGAAAAGGTCTGGGAGGACCACATCGTCCGCAAGGGTGACGGCGAGGGCGACGCCGCCCAGCCGGATATGCTCTATATAGACCTCCATCTCATCCATGAGGTGACCTCCCCGCAGGCCTTCGAGGGTCTGCGCCTGGCCGGCCGTCCGCTTCGCCGCCCGGACCTGACGATCGCCACGGAGGACCACAACACGCCGACGCTGGCCATCGACAAGCCGATTGCGGACCTGACCAGTCGCACTCAAATCGAAAAGCTGCGCGAAAACTGCCGCGAATTCGGCGTCCGGCTGCACTCCCTGGGCGACGCCAACCAGGGCATCGTGCACATCATCGGCCCGCAGCTCGGCCTCACGCAGCCGGGCATGACGGTGGTCTGCGGAGATTCGCACACCTCCACCCACGGCGCGTTCGGGGCCCTCGCCATGGGTATCGGTACCTCCGAGGTGGAGCATGTCATGGCCACCCAGACGCTGTCGCTGAAGCCGTTCAAAACCATGGCCATCAACGTCGAAGGCACCCTGCGCCCGGGCGTCAGCTCCAAGGACATCATCCTGGCCGTGATCGCCAAAATAGGCACCGGCGGCGGCCAGGGCTACGTGCTGGAATACCGCGGCTCGGCCATCCGGGCGCTGTCCATGGAAGCCCGGATGACCATCTGCAACATGTCCATCGAGGCGGGTGCGCGCGCCGGCATGGTGGCGCCGGACGAGACCACCTTCGAGTTTCTGGCCGGCCGCGCGCACGCGCCGCAGGGCGCCGACTGGGATGCCGCCGTCGGCTATTGGAAAACGTTAAGGACCGACGACGGCGCCACTTTCGACGCGGAGGTGGACCTGGATGCGGATACGCTTGAGCCTTTCGTCACGTGGGGGACCAACCCGGGGCAGGGTGTTTCGCTCAGCGGCAGCGTGCCGTTCCCGGAGGACTTCGGCGACGAGAACGCGAAGGCTGCGGCGGAGCGGGCGCTGGCGTACATGGATCTGGCGGCCGGCACCCCGATGAAGAAGATCCGGGTGGACACCGTCTTCCTGGGCTCCTGCACCAACTCGCGGGTCGAGGACCTGCGCGCCGCGGCCGACATCATCCGCGGACGCACCAAGGATCCCAACATCCGGATGCTGGTGGTGCCCGGGTCGGCCCGGGTCCGGCTGGATGCTGAAGCCGAGGGGCTGGACAAGGTGTTCACGGATTTCGGCGCGGAATGGCGGTTTGCCGGCTGTTCGATGTGCCTGGGCATGAACCCGGACCAGCTGGAACCGGGGGAGCGCTGCGCCTCCACGTCGAACCGCAACTTTGAGGGCCGGCAGGGCAAGGGTGGTCGCACGCACCTGGTCTCGCCGGTGGTCGCGGCGGCCACGGCGGTGCGCGGCACGCTCAGTTCGCCGTCGGATCTGCCCCCGCTGGCTGAACCTGCGCTGGCAGGGTCGGTCGGGTCCACGCACGCCGAGATCAAGGTCAGCTAGGAGACAATCATGGAAAAATTCACCACCCATACCGGGATCGGCGTCCCGCTCCGGCAGAGCAATGTCGACACGGACCAGATCATTCCCGCCGTGTACCTCAAGCGCATCACGCGCACCGGCTTCGAGGATGCGCTGTTTTCCAGCTGGCGCAAGAATCCCGAGTTCATTCTCAACCAGAAGCCTTTCGACGCCGGTTCCGTGCTGGTGGCGGGCGCCGACTTCGGCACCGGATCCTCACGCGAGCACGCCGTCTGGGCGCTGAAGGATTATGGCTTCCGGGTTGTACTGTCATCGCGTTTTGCCGACATTTTCCGCGGCAACTCGGGAAAGCAGGGGCTGCTGGCCGCAGAGCTGGCGCAGGACGACATCGAGCTGATCTGGAAGGTGCTGGAGAATGCTCCGGGCACCGAGGTCACCGTTGATCTGCAGAGTAAGACCGTGCACTGCGGTTCCGTGACCGCGCCGTTTGCCATCGACGACTACACGCGCTGGCGGTTGCTGGAGGGCCTGGACGATATCGGGCTGACGCTGCGCCACGAGGCGGACATTACCGCCTTCGAAGCGACGCGGCCGGCCTTTAAGCCGACGACTCTGCCCGTGCGGACGTAGCCGGCGCCTTCCCCGGAGTTTCCGCGCGGGGGATGGGGCAGATGCCCGGTTCAGCCGCCCTCAATTGCCGGCTACCCAAATGCCGGTCAAATGGACGGTTGCCGTGGAAATTTCCACGGCAGCCGTCCATTTGCGTGGCAATACCTGGCACGGTGCCCTTCAGAGGACGCGAAGCCCGGCCTGTAACAGCTTTCGCCGCATGATTTCCGGGTTATTGACCGCATCCCACATCCACCTCACGACCCGCAACCCCGTAGCCCGGATCCGGTCTTCGCGGACTTTCTCCTTCCGCAGGGCATCCGCCGGCAGGTCTCCGGCCAGGTATTCGTCTCGGGAGTATTTGATCCAGCCGTCAAATTCACCGACCAAACCAAATTCTTTCCAGTAGAAGTCCATGTAACCAATGCGACCCTGATCGTCGCGGACCTCGTGCTGGAGTTCCGGTGCGGGGAACCCGAGCGTGTGCATGTGAGCGCGGCTGAGCGATTCGCCGGGCGACCCGGAGAGTCCGTCGGCGAAGTCCAGCACCTGCTGCACCCGTCTGATGTGGCTGGCGCAAGGCAGCAGCAGCATGGAAATTTCCATCTGCTCCTTGCGGACAGGACAGGATTTCAGTTCTCCCGGCAAGGGGCGCGTTGAAAGTATGCGGTCCATGGCGGCAACACCCTCCCGAAAGGGGAGCGCCACTGCCAGATCCCGGGCCGTCTGCAGTTTCGATGTCACCGTGAGTCCCGCCAGCTGTTCGGTGCAGACCTTTGACAGGTCGGTCCGATGGCGCCGCACACCCCCGCCGGAATGGCCTCCACCGGACCGCCCCTCAAACGTATCCACGAACGGCGGAATTTCAATAACGGGAATCCCCCACACCTGGGCCGCGGCGCGTTGGCAGAACAGTGGAGCCGAACGCGCCGTCCGGTGTACAGCTTCGATCTGCATCCTGTACTGTTCCCACGGTTTGAGATCTACCCAGACGGTGGACGGAAGGTACAGTCCGTGCCGCACACGGGTGAGCTCGCCGGTCTTGGCGCGCCGGGACAACCTCCGGGAGAAATATTCATCATCCGGATCATCAGCCGACGTAATCCACTGGGGCAGCATGAAGTTGTTCATTCCCGAAGACTGGCATGTTTTGGCGCCCTGGCCAGGGTTCATGCACCGATAGTGGATGGGAGCCCTCTGTTTTGCCGGTGTGGTGGACAAGTGCCGTGGAAATTTCCCGGGCATCCGTCCATTTCCCCGGCAAGTCATCAGCATCCTCCCACCCGGCGCGGCCACCCGGCCCGGGGGAGCAGCGCGCGAGCCACGACATATCCCCACGGCGGCGCGGCGACACGGGAGTATTTCAGTCTGGTAACGGGAGAAACTATGCTTGGCTAATGTCCTCGCAGTATCCGGGGCCAAGCATAGTGCGAGGAAAATGGGTTTTGATGAGTAGTGTTCTGACGGTCCGTGGCGGTGTGCCCCTAGCGGGGCGGGTATCGGTTCGGGGAGCCAAAAATCTGGTCCCGAAGGCCATGGTCGCAGCACTGCTGGGCAACGAACCCTCGGTTTTGCGCAACGTCCCGGAGATTAAGGACGTCGAAGTGGTCACGTCCCTGCTGCAGATCCATGGCGTGACCGTCATAAAGGATCCGGTCACCGGAGACCTCACCTTGGATCCGCAAAACGCCAAAACGGCACCCAGCACTGCGATCGACACCCATGCGGGGGACTCACGCATCCCGATCCTGTTCTGCGGGCCGCTCATCCACGCCATCGGCGAGGCCTTCATCCCTGATTTAGGCGGCTGCAAGATCGGCGACCGCCCCATCGACTACCACCTGAACGTGCTCCGCCAGTTCGGCGCCGTCGTCGAAAAGCGCCCCGGCGGCATCCACATTTCCGCACCCAAGGGCCTGCACGGCACCAAAATCTCGTTGCCCTATCCCAGCGTTGGCGCCACCGAGCAGGTGCTGCTGGCGGCCACCCGCGCGGACGGTATTACCGAGCTAACCGGCGCCGCCACAGAGCCGGAAATCGTCGACCTGATCGCCGTCCTGCAGAAGATGGGCGCCATCATCAGCGTCCAGACGGACCGCACCATCCGCATCGAGGGCGTCAAGGAGCTCCGCGGCTACTCACACCGCGCCCTCCCGGACCGCAACGAGGCGGCGTCCTGGGCGTCGGCGGCGCTGGTCACGCGCGGAGACATTTACGTGGCCGGCGCGTCGCAGCGGGACATGATGACCTTCCTGAACACCTACCGCAAGGTGGGCGGCGGGATGGACATCGACGACGACGGCATCCGGTTTTACCACCAGGGCGGCAAGTTGAGCCCGCTCGTGTTGGAGACGGACGTGCACCCCGGCTTCATGACCGACTGGCAGCAGCCGCTGGTGGTTGCGCTGACCCAGGCCGAGGGCGTCTCGATCGTGCACGAAACCGTCTACGAAAACCGGTTCGGGTTCACCGACGCGCTGGTGCGGATGGGGGCCAGCATCCAGGTCCACCGCGAGTGCCTGGGCAGCGTCCCGTGCCGCTTCGGACAGCGGAACTTCCTGCACTCTGCCGTCATTTCCGGTCCCACGCAACTCAAGGGTACGGAGATCGACGTCCCGGATCTGCGCGGCGGATTCAGCCACTTGATCGCAGCCCTCGCGGCTAGCGGCACTTCCCGCGTCACCGGCATCGACGTGATCAACCGCGGCTATGAGCGGTTCACCTCTAAGCTTGAGGATCTGGGCGCCGATTTCGACCTCAGTGACAGCCGCAAAATCCGGATCTAGGAGCACCAACTGTTGAGCGTACCGAAGCCTGCCCGGTTCTGGATCGGGGTCGCGGCCTGGACCCTGCGTCCGGTGGCGAACATTCTGATGCGAAAAGAGTGGCTGGGCCTGGAGAAGCTGCCCAAGGGCCAGGGCTTCATCTTGTGTCCCACCCACTGCACGGAAATTGACCCGATCGTTGTCGGCCACATGCTGTATAACCAGAACATCATGCCGCACTTCATGGCAAAGGACGGCCTGTTCCGGACGCCACTGGTGGGCACGGTGCTGCGCGGCGCCCGGCAGATTCCGGTGCAGCGAGCCGGTGCCACGGCCGGGCGGTCGCTGGAGCTTGCCAAGGAGGTGCTGGACGAGGGCGGCGCCATCATCGTTTATCCGGAGGGTACGCTGACCCGGGATCCGGATCTGTGGCCGATGCGCGGGCACACCGGTGCGGCACGGCTGGCCCTGATGACCGGCGCCCCGGTGGTTCCGGTGGCACATTGGGGCGCCCAGGAGGCCTTTCCCCGCTACGCCAAACGCGTGCACATTTTTCCGCGCAAAACAGTCCGCGTGCTGATCGGCGACACGGTGGATCTGAGCCGGTTCAAGGATTCCCCACTGGACAAAGCGACGCTCGCGGCGGCCACCACGGTGATTCTCGATGACATGACGGCGCTGCTGGCCCAGCTGCGCGGCGAGGAGCCGCCTGCGGTGCGCTGGGATCCGAAGGCGCATGCGCAGAAGTCGCACGGTCGTGACGTGACCCGCGGCAGGGCGGTTGCGGCCGCGACCCTCGACAGCGGGGCGGACGACGGCGGAACCGGGGTAGGTGCTCAGCCGGCCGTGGGTGCGTCTTCCGACGGCGGAACCGGCGTGGGCGCTCAGCCGGCCGTGGGTGCGTCTCCCGACGGCGAAACCTTCTCAGCCACTCCAGCCACTCGACACACTCCAGACACTCCCGCCACGACCGAGGTTGTCAAGCCCGCCGGAGACGCCTCATGACCCCGCACCACCGGCCGGCCCCGACAAAGATCGCCGTCCTCGGCGCCGGCAGCTGGGGCACAACCTTCGCCAAAGTGCTCGGCGATGCCGCCGCCGGCACCGGCCGCGCCATCATGGTCTGGGGCCGGCGCAGCGAAGTGGTCAAGGAAATCAACACCAACCACCGCAATCCGCAGTATCTCGCCAGCATCGCCCTGCCGGAAAACATCACCGCCTCCACCGAGGTCTCCGAGGTCCTGCGCGGAGCGGAACTGGTCATCCTGGCCGTTCCCGCCCAGTCGCTGCGTGCCCAGCTGCACGCGTGGGCGCCGCACGTCGAGCCCGGCGCCGTCGTCGTCTCCCTGATGAAGGGGCTGGAACTGGGCACCGACGCCCGGATGAGCCAGGTCATTGCCGAGGAACTCGGCCTGCCGGCGGAACGGATCGCGGTCATTTCAGGCCCGAACCTGGCGATGGAGATCGCCCGCCGCGAACCGACAGCCTCCGTGGTGGCCTGCGCGGACGAGACGACCGCGACGTGGATTGCCACCGTCTGCACGCCGCCGTATTTTCGGCCGTACACCAACACCGACGTGGTGGGCGTGGAGATCGGCGGGATCGTCAAAAACATCATCGCACTGGCCGTGGGCATCTGCGACGGCAAGCAGATGGGGGACAACACCAAGGCCTCCGTGATCACCCGCGGACTGGCCGAAACCACGCGGCTGGCACTGGCGCTGGGCGGCGAGGCCGAAACCATGGCCGGGCTGGCCGGGCTCGGCGACCTCGTGGCCACATGCTCGTCGCCACTGAGCCGGAACCGCACGGCCGGCCGCCTGCTCGGTGAGGGTCTGACCCTCGAACAGGTCGGCGAGCGGATGACGCAGACGGCCGAGGGCATCAAATCCGGCCAGCCCGTGCACGATCTGGCCCGGCAGCTGGGCATCGAAATGCCGATCACGGAGGCCGTCGTGGCGGTCCTTTCCGGGGCTATGCTCATTTCCGAGCTGGGTCCGCGGCTGATGGGCCGGGACCTGAAATCCGAAGGCGAAACCCAAGCGTGAGCGTCAACAGCAGTCCGATGGCCGACGATTCGAAGGCCGACGGCGGCACGGCCGGCACGGGCAGGCGGCCGCGCGTCGTCGTCCTCTTCGGTGGACGCTCCAGCGAGCACGCGGTCAGCTGCGTCACCGCCGCCGGCGTACTCGGCGCCATCGACCGCGACAAATACGACGTCGTCCCGATCGGGATCACCAAAACCGGCCAGTGGGTGCTCGCATCCGGGGAGCCCTCCCAGTGGTCACTGAGCTCGGGGCAGCTGCCGGAAGTGCCGTCGTCGGACTCCACGGTCTCGCTGACCGGAACGGGCGGCTCACCGCAGCTGCTGATGACGGCCCCGAACCGGGTGCCGGAGGAACTGGGCGCCGTGGACGTGGTGTTCCCGGTGCTGCACGGGCCGTTCGGCGAGGACGGGACCGTCCAGGGGCTGCTGGAACTTTCCGACACCCGCTACGTCGGCGCCGGGGTGCTGGCCTCCGCCGTGGGGATGGACAAGCATTACATGAAGGTCGTCTTTGCCGCCGCAGGACTCGACGTTGGACCCTATATGGCCGTCACCGACCGGCAGTGGACCAACGATCCGCAGACCGTGCGGGACTCTGTGGCTGCGCTGGGCTTCCCTGTTTTCGTCAAGCCGGCGCGGGCCGGGTCCTCGATGGGAATCTCGAAGGTGGACTCGCCGGACGGGCTGCCCGCGGCGATTGAGGAGGCACGCCGGCACGATCTGAAGCTGGTGATCGAGGCCGGGATTGTGGGCCGCGAGATCGAGTGCGCCGTGCTGGAGGGGCGCGGGACCGAGGCCCCGCGGACCTCGTTGCCCGGGGAAATCGTGGTCACAGACCCAGGGCACGCGTTTTATGACTTCACGGCCAAATACGTCCAGGACAACGCCGCCGCCCTCAGCTGCCCCGCCGACCTGCCCGGGGACGTGATCACCAAAATCCGCGACCTCGCCGCCGTGGCCTTCGACGCCGTCGGCGCCGAAGGGCTGTCCCGGGTGGACTTCTTCTACACGGAGGAGGGCGAAATCATCATCAATGAGATCAACACCATGCCCGGATTCACGCCCAAATCCATGTACCCGCAGATGTGGGCCGCGTCCGGGCTGCCGTACCCGGAGCTGGTTGACGAGCTCCTGCAACTGGGCCTGAACCGCAGAACCGGGCTCCGGTAACCTGGACCCGCCTTCGGTGGTCGACCAAGGGTGCCGTCTTCCCGGGGTTTTTGCTGCCAAAATTGCGATATGATTTCAGGCAAAGATCGAGTGTTCATGGAACCTCACAAGGAGGATTATCGCCGTAGTGGACACACGAAAACGGCGAGTTTTTCTGATTCTTGTCGCGGCCCTGGCCGCCGCAGGACTTCTCACAGGGATTCTGGTGATGGACCGTCCCGCGATGCCGGGATCGGGGCCGGGATCCGGTTCGGCCCAATCACAAGGCTGCGATCCATCCGGACCGGGAAGCTGTGACACATCGACTGCCCCGGGCCATGCCCTTCGCTTCGGCGTGACCACCCAAAGCGGAGGGTTTGACCGTACGGAGCTGGATCAGGTTGCGAAGCAAGCGGGAGAGGCTCCCTCCCTTGTGATGAGCTACGTCGCCTTCGGCTCGCCGGCTCCGGTAGCTGGTCTGGAGCTCGTCAGCAAACAGGGTGCCACCCCGATCATCACGTGGGAGCCATGGCAATGGGGCGGGGGCATCGAGCAGCGCGCGTATTCGTTGGCCCGGATCACCGGCGGCAGCTTCGACACCTATCTTAAGCAATGGGGTGCTGAGCTGGGAGCCTGGGGTAAGCCCGTCATGCTGCGCTTCGGCCACGAAATGAACGGCGGCTGGTACCCATGGGGCGACGGGGTGAACGGCAATGGGGGTACGGATTTTGTTCAGGCCTGGAAACACGTGCACGACGTCGTGAGGGGCGCCGGCGCCACCAACGTGCAATGGGTGTGGACCCCCAATATTGACGAGCCGGGCCAGACGGCTGACATGGCCCGGTTCTATCCCGGCCCGGAATATACAGACTTCGTGGGATTGGATGGTTATAACTGGGGGACAACCTTTCCGCACGGGAAATGGGTGACTCCGCAGATGCTGTTCGGCGCCGGGCTCGCCCAGCTTCACCGTCTGGCCCCCGGAAAACCCATCCTGATCGCGGAAACGGGCTCCGGCGAAGACGGCGGATCCAAACCTGAGTGGGTTTCGTCGCTGGTTTCCTATCTCGCAGCCCAGCCTGGTCTCATCGGATTCATCTGGTTCGACCTTGACAAGGAGCGGGACTGGCGCATTGACAGCAGCGCCCAGTCGGCGGCAGCGTTTGCGCGCGCCCTCGCCGCCCGGCACTAGTGCTGGCAGCAGGCCGCGTTGATCGACCAATGTCTCCCGCGGCCGCGTGGAGACCCTTGTCTCTCCCGTCGAGGCCTGTCTAAAGGGCCCGAATCTCGCCGCGGCGATATGAGGTCACAACTGGATCGGTTGTTCCCTCGACTTTTATCTCCACCGTTACGCGGCCCCGCCTGTTCACCATGGCTGCCGACCTGTGTCGGTTGAATTAAGTATGCCGCGACTGCGACAACGCTGTCCGTGGCAGATGACAGATGGCAAGCGAAGGTCACATTTGTCGTCCTTGGCGTTGTCCCGTGAAAGCCGTATGCCGAGACCAACGCATGGGTCAAGGCTTGCCTCACCTTGCTACCGGTGCCGCTGGATTCCTCGTAGGTTGGAAGCATGAAACTAACCGCAGACCTCGCCAACGCGTTCAACGACCAGGTTACCCTCGAGATCCAGGCCTCGGCCGTGTACCGGCAGCTCGCCATCGAGATGGACGTGATTGACCTGCCCGGCATCGCCGGCTGGTTCCGCGCCCAGGCAGAGGAGGAGCTGGTGCACGCGCACAAATTCATCGACCACATGACGGACCGTGGTGCGCACCCCCGCATTCAGCACGTTGCTGCCCCCGATGTCAGCGCTGCCACCGTCCTGGAGGCCTTCGAAGCGTCCCTGGCCCACGAGCAGAAGGTGTCCGAGTCCATCCGGAACCTTTACCGCTCGGCGCAGAATGATGGGGACATCGACTCGATCCCGCTGCTGACCTGGTTCATTGAAGAGCAGCTGGAAGAGGAGTCCACTGTCGGCGGCATCATCGGCCGCGTCAAGCTGGTGGACGACGACGGCCCCGGCCTTTTGCGCCTGAACGATCAGTTGGGTGCACGCAACGGCGGTACCGGGACCGAGTAACGCCTCCGCGCGCCACGCGCCCCCACCGATCCTGAAACCAGTCAGCAGATATGGCTCCCATGCGCGCGCATGAGAGCCATATCTGCTGACCAGTTGGGAGGAAGGGCCTCGGCGGGGCGTCGGAGGGAAGCGGAGCGGGCCGTGGGAGGGGAGCGGGGCTAGAACGTGAAGGTGAACACCGTGGCCGTCCCGGACGTCACCGGCAGCGCCACGGACCGGTCGCCCGCGCTGAAACCGGGGATCCGGCCCTGTTTGCCCTTCGGCACACCCGCCGATTCCAGCCCGTCGATCCGGGTCTGGGCCTCCGCGTCGAAACTCGGACCCGTCATTTGGCTCATGGTCGCGGTCGCGGCCTGCGCGGGCAGCTTGACGGTGACCGGCGCCTGCGCGTCCTTGGTCGGATCGTTCTGGTTGACGACGACGACACTCATGCTGCCGTCGTCGTGCTTCACGGAGTAGCCGTAGACGTTCTGGTTCCCGGTCGTATCGACCTTCTGGAACGCGCCGGGGCCCACGCTGTCGGCCAGCATCATGCCGTAGTAGGCCGGTTGCATGGTGATGACGCCGCTGGGCTTCTTGTAGGGCCCGCTGTCGCAGATGGGGGACAGCGGCGGGCCGCCCTTGCAGGCGTCAAGCCCGCTGTGCAGGTCCACCTGGGAAACGCCGATCTGCGCCGCTCCCATGGCGTAGTTGAACGTCCAGATCGCGGACACATGCTTTTTGGTCGTCTCGTTCCCGCCGTTGCAGGAGGAGACCCCTGTTTCGGTCAGCCAGGCGGGGACATTGGCCTTCTTGGCCAGCTCCACCACCACGGACTGGAAGGCCACGCTCAGGTCCGCCCGCTCCCGGGACATCGCCGTGGCAACCGTCGGGGAGTCCGGCTGGCCGGTGGTGGTGCAGGCGGACATCGGGTAGTTGTGGTAACTCAGGGCCGCCAGGTTGGGCACCTTGGTCGCCACGAACTGCTGCCACCACACCTCCGAATAAACGTCGGGACCGATGATCCTCATATCCGGCACCACCGCGGTCACAGCGGCCACATAGGCCTGAAGCTCCTTCGCGTAGTCCGGGAAGTCATAGTTGGTGTCCCGCATGGTCGCATAGTCGTTGCCCGGGACGTTGTAGCCGTTCGGCTCATTGCCCATGGTCATGCCGTACAGCCGGTCGCCCAGAATCGCCTTCGCGTTGGCCGCGAAATCCGCTGCCCGCGCGGGGTCATAGTGACCCAGATCGGCGGTCAGAATGACCGAGGCGTTCGACGCGTCGGCCACCTTCCTGATCCGCTGCAGATCCGCCGGCGTGACCTTCAGGATCGGCCGGACATCCCCGGAAAAGGCGGGAACGTGCTTCCAGTTCGGAATCGCTTCGTCGGAGGAGGTCCAGAAGAAGCGCCGGTCCGCGGACTGTCCGCCGAAGCGGATCACGGGCTTGTCCATCTTGCCCAGCACGGCCGCGAGGTCGGAATTGCCCGGGTCGAACCGCGGATCGGTCATCACGTCGGTTTCGAAGGACAGGCCCATCAGGCCGTCCGGCATTTTGGTCCCCACGGCCTGGTCCGTCACCGCGACCGTCGTGGCCGCAATGGGATTCACGGCTCCCGCCGCCGCACCGGCCTGCACATACTCGGCGCGGTCGAACGGGGCGAACGTCTTTCCGGTGGCGGACGCTGCGGGTGCGGGTGCGGTTGACGTGCCGGCGGCGGTCGACGACGACGGCGGCGCGGTCGTCGGAGCCGCCTGCGGTGAATTGCCGCTGAAGGCCAGCGATGCAACGACGATGACGGCGGCCACGGCTGCGGCGGCGCCACCGCCGATGATCAGGCCCTTCTTGCGGGAACCACGGCCCGCGCTCCCGGACCGGCTTTCCCCTCCGTCGAGGACCGGGCGACCCGCACCGCCGCTGTCCGGATCCGGGCCGGGCGCATCAGAATTATTCGTCATGTGTCTCCAAAAATTGGTTCCGGCTCCGTCACGGCCCGGGCAGAATCAAGCTCACCCAGCGGCCGGGCCACATTGGCGTCATGACGCGGGGAGCGGTTTACCTGTGATTCTAGCCGAGGCCGACGACCCCTGAGGAAACCTACTTGGTCGGCACCGCGGTCTCGTCCGCAGCCCCCAGGCAGGCCTTCTGGGACGGAATTTTCAACACCGCGCTGGAGAGCTGGGCCAGCACGGTGCTGGAGGCGATCTTGTCCGGATCCAGCACGATCTCCGTGGCGGGCGTGCGGCCGTACGTGGTCAGCGTCCAGGTCGAGGCGTCCTGCCGGATGACCCAGTCCACGCCATTGACGCCCACGCAGCGGTCCGTCGTCGGCCCCGGAACCGGAACCCCGCAGCGCAGAATCACCAGCGACGGGTCGCCCCAGGCGGCCGTTGCCTGCGTTGTCGTCGGGCGCAGGGGAGCGTCGGCCAGCGCGTCCGGCAGCGCGACCATCATCGGCGCGCAGGCCGGGTCGGTCGAGTCTGGGGCCGCGGAAACCTCCACCGCAGGCGTGCAGCCGGAAAGGGCGACGGCGGCGCCGGCCAGAGCAACCAGCGTCAGCAGGCGGGGGAGGCGAGGGGAACGAGGGATGCGGGTACGAGGGAGGCGGGTACGAGGGAGGCGGAGGAGAGGACGGGCGGCGGAGCGGGCGGGCGACGGCATGCTTCAAGGTTACCGTCCGGTGCGTGGGGGAGTTGGCGGCCATGCAGGCTGACAGCGCGGTGCTCGAGCGGGGCTGCGCGCGGTGCTGGAGCGGGTCTGCACGGAACATGGGAAGGTGCCCGGATACACGCGCCCACACGCAGCGGGCCGGACACGCGGCCTCGAAACACGGATCCGAAAAGCGACCGTTCCGCTCCGCATGCTGTAGCATGTGAAAGTTGTCGCGTGAAGCCACGGAATCGCAGCATTCGCAGCAATCTCAGCATTCGCACCGCTGGGGCCCGTGGATCGGACGCCCATGGGCCACAAAATGTACTGAAACGGCTAGTCACTCATCAGGGGGGACATTGGAGAGCAGATCGAGCGGTGGGGCACGAAGCCTCAAAACCGTCCTCTGCATCATGCTCGTCACCGTACTGGTGGCTTTTTTCAGTTCCCCCGCAATGGCCGTCGGCGACGGCGATCCGACATCTTCGGCGTCGGACACCGTTCAGACTTTCGATCCGTTTGCGCCGCCGTCGGTGGAAACGCCGTCCGTACCCTCTTCGTCGGAGACAGCTTCGCCAGTGGTTACGCCGTCAGCGGGGACAACTCCGCCGGATCCAACGCCGCTGCCAGATCCAACGCCGCTGCCGGAGACAACGCCACTGCCGGTGGAAACACCGGTGGATCAGGCGCCGGCCGCACCGCCCGTAGTGCAGCCGCAGCCGGCCGTGATGTTGATCCCGAGGCCGTCCCCGCGGACGAGGTCCCCGCCGCGGTGGACGCGACCGCGGAAGCAACAGCCACCGAGTCCGCCTCTGAGTCAGCCGCGGCCAGTGCAACGGCCAGCCCCACGGCCACCCCTAAACCGAAGACCTCTGCGAAACCGAAACCCGCTGTCGGTGCCGGCGGCAAATCCGGCGGCACACCCAAAATCGACGCCGGCCTGGTATCGAGCGCCGGAAGCCCGCTGTCGCTGCAGCTGCTGATGGTCGCCGTGCTGCTCGGGCTCGGATTCCTCTACTTCAGGTTGCTGCGCGGCAACGGCCGCCGCGGCCCGCCCGCGTCCGGAAAGTAGGGCGAAGTGGCCATCGCAGAGCAGTCAAGCAGAGCATTACCGCAAAATGAACCGGATAATAAATCACTGAAGGTTCTGCTGCTGGCGCATTCGTATTGGCCCGAGCACAGCCCTCCGCAGCGCCGTTGGAGCGCTTTCACCCGCGATTTCCGGGACGCCGGCTGGCACGTCGACGTCGTTGCCCCGGTGGCCCATTTTCCTGTCGGACGCCGCGAACTGCCCCGCAAGGAAGCGGGCGTTCCCTTCCGCACCCAGCGCGGCCGCTTCGGCGAACGCATCCTGCGCGTCCCTTTCATACCGCACGGTAATTCCCAGCTGGCCCGCCTGATCGACCAGTGTTTCTCCGCCGCCATGTCCATCCCCGCCGGCCTGCTGCGCAGCCGCCCGGATGTCATCGTCGCCACAGCCCCCAGCCTTCCCATCCTGGCCGCCGGCTACATCGTCTCGCGGATCCGCAAGGTCCCGCTGATCGTGGAAATGCGCGACGCCTGGCCGGATCTGGCCCGCGACGCGCGCATGGTCCAGGGCAGCGTGAAATCCGTGGTCGAACGCGTGGTGGAGTTCATCCAGAACCGCGCGGAGCTGGTGGTCACCGTCACCGACGGATTTGCCGATACCCTCCGCTCCCGCGGTGTGCGGAACGTGGCCACCGTCAGCAACGGCCTGGATGTGGACACGATTCCGTTCCTGCCGACTCCGGCACTGGACAAAAAGACCTTCACCGCCCTCTACCTGGGTAATCATGGCGCAAGCCAGCGTCTGGACGTCCTCATCCGCGCGAGCGCACTGGTTGGCAGCTCCATGCAGCTGACCCTGGTGGGGCACGGCACGCAGCGTAAAGACCTGGTCAAACTGGCCCGTGAACTTGATGCGCCGGTCACCTTTCTCCCTTCGCTGCACGGGCCAAAGGTGCTCGAACAGTATGCCAAGGCGGACACCTGCGTGGTGTCGCTGCGTGATGACTGGAAATCTTTTGAAACCACCGTGCCGTCCAAAACCTACGAGGTGCTGTCCATCGGCCGGCATGTCACCGCCGTGGTCCTCGGTGAGGCCGGACGGATCGTCCGCGACGCCGGAGCGGGGGACGTGGTCAAGGCCCACCCCGAAGCCATCGCCGCGCTGTGGCGCGGACTCGCCGCCAACCGCGGCCGGCTGGTCCGCACCGACGAGAGCCGCCAGTGGGTCAAGGTCAATGCCGACTACAGCCAGCTGTCCGGGCACTATATGGACCTCATCTCCGAATTGACCGGCCAGTCCGTGACGGCACGTTGAGGCAACGGCTCCGTAACGTCAGTCTCGCCGCCCGCACTGTGGCCGAGCACCTGACGGATGACCCCATCTTGTTGTGCCTGCAGATCCTGCGCCGGCTCCCGGCAGCGCTGGTGCGCCGCCCGGCCATGCTCGTGTCTCGAGCTCCGCCGTCGTCCTGCTGGCCGTGATTGCCGCCGGCGACACCGCAGGGCTCCAGCGGCGCCTTGCCGCCGCCGTCGACCATGGTCTGGCAGGACGGCAGGCACGACGCGCCGCGGACGTCGCCCTCGCCGCCGATCTGCCGCTGTGGGCGGACCGGCTGCTGAAAAACGTTGCTCCCGGCACCGCGCGGCTGGCTGCCACCGGGGCACGACGACGTTGGTACGGTGGCGCGATGAGCGAGGCAGTCGCAATGCTGGACGGCGGTACGGGACCGGATGCCCGGACGGGTCCGATGGCTCGGCAGCACGCACGGCTGGCCGCCGAGCTCGCTGTCTTTGCCGGAGCATCAGCGCCGACGCTCCCCGAGGGCAGGCATCCGGCGCCGAAGCCTCCCGTCCCGAAGCGGACGCGCCATCAGCAGCCACCCGCAAGAGCAGGGCAGAAGCGCGTGCTGCACCTGCTCACCAACTCCGTCCCGCACACCGCCAGCGGCTACGCCCAGCGCACCCATTCCATCCTCACCGCCCAGCAGGCGGCCGGCTGGGACGTCCGCGCCGTGACGCGTCTGGGCT
>CAJDTL010000054.1_pt1 | contig 21384 bp, 17 predicted proteins | sample 7389871 | NCBI WGS metagenome assembly CAJDTL01 (sample SAMEA7055650, study PRJEB34461) | soil metagenome | biome: terrestrial ecosystem; feature: Peninsula; material: soil | place: Antarctica | collected 2016 | reverse complement strand
TTCCTGACCCGCTCCACGGTCGGCTCCAGCAAGACCATCGAGTGGGAAGACGGCAACACATACCCCGTCATCGACGTCGAGATCTCCTCCGAGTCGCACCCGTTCTACACGGGCAAGCAGCGGATCATGGACAGCGCCGGCCGCGTGGAGCGCTTCAACGCCCGCTTCGCCGGTTTCGGTAAGAAGTAGGCAACTCAACGGCCTCACCGTTTCCAAGAGGGTCCGCGCCAGGGGGTGCGGGCCCTCTTTGGTGCGTGCCGGATTGATTTATCCCGCTTTGGCAGAACGTGCCTGCGCTTGGGAAGATGATCCTATGGCCCCTCAATTCCACGGTGAATACAAAGTGCACGGCGGCAAACTGGTAGTGGCGGATTTTGACATTACCGGAACAGCGCTGGCCAATGTATCCATCAGCGGTGATTTTTTCCTCGAACCCGACGACGCGCTGGGCGACATCAACCGCGCCCTGAACGGCCAGGACGCCGCGGCCCCGGCAGCGGCGCTGGCCGCCGCGATCGACGCTGCGCTGCCTGCCGGCGTCGTTCTCTTCGGCTTTTCGGCTCAGGCCGTCGCCATCGCGGTCCGCCGCGGGCTGGCGATGGCGACCAGCTGGCTCGATCACCAATGGGACGTGATCGCCCCCACCGTCCTGCCGACGGAGGTCAATGTGGCCCTGGACGAGGTGCTGACCGAGGAGGTGGGCGCGGGTCGGCGCAATCCCACACTTCGGTTCTGGGACTGGCGCGAACCGTCCGTGGTGATCGGCAGCTTCCAGTCCCTGCGCAACGAAATCCATCCCGCCGGGGTGGATGAATACGGCATCCATGTGGTGCGCCGGATCAGCGGTGGCGGCGCGATGTTCATGGAAGCCGGAAACTGCATCACCTACTCGCTGTACCTGCCGCAGAGCCTTGTCGACGGCCTGAGTTTTGCCGACTCCTATCCGTTCCTGGACAGCTGGGTAATGGCGGCTCTTGAGTCCCTGGGCATCAGCGCGTTCTATGTTCCGCTCAATGATATTGCCACAGAGCAGGGAAAAATCGGCGGGGCTGCCCAGAAACGGCTTGCGAACGGCGGTATGCTTCACCACGTGACCATGTCGTACGATATCGATGCCGACAAGATGGTGAAGGTGCTGCGGATCGGTAAGGAAAAGCTGTCCGATAAGGGCACGACGTCGGCAAAAAAGCGGGTGGACCCGCTGCGCCGCCAAACCGGAATGCCCCGCGCAGAGATCATTGAACGCATGATGAAGACCTTCACCGACCGCTACGGGGCCGGGACATCGACACTGACCGGTGCTGAGCTGGCCGAAGCGCACGCCCGGGTCGGCACCAAGTTCGGCACCGTACAGTGGCTCGAGCGCGTCCCCTGATGAGTCTGCCCGGTGCGGGGCGGCCGCCGATCATCAGTACGGCCGTGCGGACCTTGCCGACCGGTTCCTTCGCCTTCGTGATGGCCACGGGGATCGTTTCGACCGCCTTCTCCATTGTGGGCTGGTCGATGCTGTCACTGATCCTGCTGGCCATTGCCATCGGAGCGCTGATTATCCTCGCCGTCATGTCCGTCTGGCGTTTCGCGACGTACCGCACGGAGGTTCTGCTCGACGCGCGGAACCCGGCCCGCGCCTTCGGCTTTTTCACGATCGTGGCGGCGATCAATGTGGTGGGTATCCGGATGTACACTCCGCAGGCGCCCGCTGTGACCGTCGTGTTGGCGCTGCTCAGTGTCCCCCTGTGGCTGATGTTCACCTACGGGCTGCCGGGAAACCTGATGCTGCGCCCGGCGGCCGGTCCGGTGGCCACAAAGGTGGACGGCAGCTGGTTCCTCTGGGTCGTGGGCACCCAATCGGTCGCCACGGCCGCCGCAATCCTCGGAGCAGGCAGCCGAAGCCATGCGCTGGCGGCGATTGCCGTGGCACTGTGGGGAATCGGCGTCCTGCTGTACCTGATGCTGGCAACACTGGTCACGCTGCGGCTGCTGACCGTCCCCAGCAAGCCCAACAGTTTCACGCCGTCGTACTGGATCTACATGGGCGCCACCGCCATCACCGTGCTGGCCGGGTCCCGGATCCTGCTCCTGCCGCCGGATCTGCCGGTCATGGTCGCGACGGCGGGCGTCGTCTCCGGACTGACGTATATATTGTGGGCCTTCGGTGCGTGGTGGGTACCGCTGCTGGTGCTCTTCGGGCTATGGCGCCACGTCATACACCGTGAACCGGCGCGTTACGAGGCCGGTCTATGGAGCATAGTCTTCCCGCTGGGCATGTACTCGGTAGCAAGCATGCACTTCGGCACGGTGGCCCGGCTGCCGCTGCTGGTGGGCATTGGCGAAGCCGGCACCTGGATTGCCGGCTTCGCCTGGCTCATCGTGGCGGCCGCTATGGTTTATGCGGGCGCCGCCCGGCTTCTTGGGCACGGAGCGCGCGCAGCAGATGATCGCGTTGCTCCACGATGATCCGGCGAAGTGCCGCCGGAGCGTGGTCATTGGCCGTCAGCCACTGATCGGTGCGCAGTACCACCGGATGCCGCAGCGGGTCCTGGTCGGTGCTGGTAATGGGTACGGCGGAAGCCGGCCGGGCCGGACCGTGCGCCTGTAGGTCCTGGGCCGCGGGGTATAGACCGCGGACGATTCGGTTGGACAGTTCGATGCTCCGCGTCGCCCAGACGTCCGCGATCATGTCAAAGTAGGGCTCCAGATACGGTGCAAGCAGTTCCTGCGGCGCCTGCATAAAACCGTCGATGGCCGCACTCAGCAGCGTATTGGACAGCTCGGTTTCCAGCACGGCTTCCTGCCATACCCGCGCCTTGACCTCGGCCAGCGGACGGGCGCTCATCGCGCGGCGATGACCGGCCCGCGCGGAACTGGAAGGATCGCGGGCCAGCTCGGCATCGAGCTCGTCCGCGGCAGCCGCCCCGGTGGCGGCCAGTGCCAGCCACAGGCTCCAGCGCAGCTCCGAGTCCGGTGTCAGTCCGGCGATCGGGAGGCCGCTGTCCGGGAGTCCGCTGTCCGGCAGGCCGGCTGCAGTGACGCAGCCCGCCAGCAGCTCCCTGATCAGTAGGCCGGCCTGCGGGATGTTTTCCCCGAGCGCTGCGAGGGAGCGGGCCCAGACGAGCTGGTGGTCGGATCCCGGTCCGGCCGCCCGCAACCCTGCGACGACGGCCAGGAGCAGGTCCCGGCCGGCGCCGTCGCGGTCTTCGGCCGGGCAGTAGCGCTGCACGGCAAAGCGGGCGTTCTCCAGCAACGACGCCAGCACACCCACGTCGGCTTCGCGGGGTGCGAAACGCCGTACGGCGCCGACGTAGTCCGCGGCCGGCAGGACCGCGTCGCGGGCAGCGTTCCACAGCGCCGACCAGCACAGGGTCCGCGCCATCGGGTCGACCAGCTTGTCCAGTCCGGCCAGAACCGTCGCTTCCGATACTGCGTCCAGCCGCACCTTCGCGTAGGTCAGGTCCTCATCGTTAGTCAGCAGCAGCGCAGGTTGCGGTTTCCCGGCCAGGCCCGGCACCTGCGTGACCTCGCCGTCGACATCCAGCAGGACGCTGTCCGTGCGCACCAGCTGTCCCGCCGCGTCGAAGTTGTACAATCCGATCTTCAACAGATGCGGGCGGGGTTGTTCGTCGCCGCTGACCGGGTCCACCGCGTCCTGGACGATCGACACGTCGGCCAGCACGCCGTCGTCGGCCCGCACCGTGGCAGTCAGCGTGGAAATCCCCGAAGTCTGCAGCCAGTGTGCGGCCCACGCGCGCAGATCCCGGCCCGAGGCGGCACTCAGCGCCGTCAGCAGATCCGCCAGCGAGGTGTTGGCGAACTCATGGTCACGGAAATACTGCCGGGAGCCGGTCGTGAACGCGTCAAAGCCCACATACGCCACGAGCTGTTTGAGCACAGAGGCGCCCTTGGCATAGGTGATGCCGTCAAAATTCTGCTTCGCCGCCTCCAGATCCCGGATGTCCGCGACGATCGGATGGGTGCTGGGCAGCTGATCCTGCACATAGGCCCATGCCTTGCGCCGGTTGGCAAAGAGGATCCAGGAATTGTCCCGCCACTCGGTCACCTCGGAAACAGCCAGCGTGCCCATGAAATCGGCGAAGGATTCCTTGAGCCAGAGGTCATCCCACCAGCTCATGGTGACCAGGTCGCCGAACCACATGTGCGCCATTTCGTGCATGATCGTGTTGGCGCGCAGCTGATGCTGGGTGTCGGTGGCCCGGGAGGTGAAGACATAGTTGTCCGTGAAGGTCACCAGGCCCGGGTTTTCCATCGCGCCCAGGTTGTATTCCGGGACGAAGGCCTGGTCGTATTTGCCGAATGGGTAGGGATAGTCGAAGAGGTCATTAAAATAGGTCAGGCCGGCCTTGGTGACGGCGAAGATTTCCGCGGTGTCGAAGCTGTCCGCGATGGAGGCCCGGCAGTAGGCCGCCAGCGGGACCTCAAGTTCGAACCGCTCGTGCCGCCAGCGGTCCTGTGCCTTGAAGTACGGTCCGGCCAGAATCGTGGTGATGTAGGTGGAGATGGGCAACGTAGGGGCGAAGTCCCAACGGCTGGCGGCAGGCTCACCGCCGACCGGGATGCGGGCCAGCTCAGCGCCGTTTGATGCCACTTCCCAGTCCGACGGCGCACTGACGTGAAAGGTGAACGGCGCCTTGAGGTCGGGCTGCTCAAAGTTGGCGAAAACACGGCGGGCATCGGCGGGCTCGTACTGGGTGTAAAGATATGTTTTACCGTCGGCAGGGTCGATGAACCGGTGCAGGCCCTCACCGCTGCGTGAATACAGGGCCGTGGCGGTCACTGTCACCTCATTATCCGCCAGCAGGCCCGGGAGCCTGATCCGTGAGCCGTCGACGAGGCCGGCCGGCGCAAGCTCCGTGCCGTTGAGGTTCACGGAGAGTACCTCCGGACCGATGAAATCGAGGAACGTTTCCGCGCCCGGCGTGGCCGCGGAGAAGCGGATGACGCTGCGCGTACTAAAGCCCTGGGCAGCTGGGTCCTGGGCGTTTGTCAGGTCGACCCGCACATCGTAGCCGTGGACGGAGATCAGGGCGGAGCGGAGGGCCGCTTCATCGCGGCGCAGATTCTGGTTGGACATCCGTCCATTCAATCATGACCGGCCGCTCCGGCCTTGAGCCGTGCGGCCGGCCCGGCCCGTGCGTGCGGACCAGCCCGGCACTGGATAAGGGAGCGTGGAGGCAAGGGCCGCTGGGTCGAAACGGCCCCGGCACGGGAGGGTCAGTGGAAGCCTGCCATCAGCCGGACCGCGCCGTAGCCCAGAGCGGCGATCAGGAACCAGGCGCAGAGCGCCATGGCGGAGGCGCGGAGTCCGGTGTGCAGCAGCTCGCGGATCCGCACCGAGGACCCCAGTCCGAACAGCGCCGCCCCCAGCGCCATGTCCTGGAGAAAATTACCCAGCTCCAGACCGGCAGGTGAGACCCAGCCCATGCTGCGCAGGGCGATGGCCAGCAGGAAGCCGAGGACAAACAGCGGTACCACCGGCGGAAATTTCACCGCGGGGGCGGGGGACTCCAGACCCGGCGCGGCAGCCGGGCCGGGACCGGCGGCGCCGGTCACCGCGCCTCCGTTGCGGGAGAGTGCGGCCGTGGCCTGGGCCGTAGCGGCGCTGATCCGCCGGTTGTGGGCACGGCGCTCGAGCACCCCGGCCGTCGCCACCATCGGCGCCAGCAGCAGCACGCGCGTCAGTTTGATGACAATGGCCGCGCTGAGCGCGACAGCGCCGGCGGTCTGCGCCGTCGCCACGACCTGGCCGACGTCATGGACCGATGCCCCCACCCAGCGGCCGAATCCCAGCGCGTCAAGGCCGAGCGGATGCATCAGCAGCGGCAGGATCCCAATGGCCAGGGTGCCGCAGAGCGTCACGAGGGCCACCGGAAGAACGGTCTCCTGCTGCCTGGTGCCTTTCACCGCAGCCATGGCGCCGATGGCCGAGGCGCCGCAGATGGAAAAGCCGGTGGCGATCAGCAGCGGCGCGTCCCCGGCGAGCCGGAAGAGTCTGCCCAAGCCATAGGTCCCGGCGAAGCTCAGCAGCACCACGGCCACGACCAGCGCGGCCGTTAGCCAGCCCAGGGCGAGTACATCGGCCAGACTCAGCTTCAGGCCCAGCAAAACGATGCCCGCACGCATGAGGTGCTTGCCGGCAAAATGCAGGCCCGGCCGCAGCCCGCCGGCCACGGGCCCGGAGCTGCCAGGCAGATTTGCCGCCAGGATCCCCAGCACCACGGCCACTGTCATGGCGGGAAGGACGGGGACCATAAGATGAACAAGCAGTGCCAGACCAACAGCGGCAAGGGCGGCTACAAGTCCCGGTCCCAGCCGCTTCACTGTCTCGGCGGCGACGGTGGATGAGAGCATGTAGTCAACCTTGCCTCATGCGAACCCGCCGAACCAAAACCGCGCCGGGTCGCCGGCAGCGCGGAGAGCAGACCCGGTACTACCAATTGCTCGGTTTGTAGTCCTTCAGGAAAACGCCGTACTGGTCTTCACCGGATTCACCGCGCACAATCGGGTCGTAAACCCGTGCAGCCCCGTCCACCAGGTCCAAGGGGGCATGAAAGCCTTCTTCCGCCAGCCTGACCTTGGTGTAATGCGGCCGCTCGTCGGTGATCCATCCGGTATCCACCGCCGTCATCAGGATTCCGTCCGTGTCCAGCATCTCCTGGGCGCTGGTGCGGGTCATCATGTTCAGGGCGGCCTTGGCCATGTTCGTATGCGGATGGCCGGCCCCCTTGTAGGCCCGGGAAAACTGGCCCTCCATGGCGGAGACGTTCACGATGTACTTACGGTGCGCTTCCGAGCGGCGCATGGCGGGCCGGAGCCGGGAGACCAACAGGAACGGCGCCGTAACATTGCACAGCTGCACCTCCAGCATCTCCAGCGGATCCACCTGGTCGACCACCTGGGTCCAGCTGTTGACGCTGGCCTTATCCGGCACCAGGCCCCCGGCGTCGATTGCCGTGCCGGCCGCCATCCGGTCCGGCGAGGCCGATCCGACCGACAGGGCCAGCGCACTGATTTCGTCCCCGGCCAGCACCGGATGCTCCAGTACCTGGCTGGCCAAGGCGAGCGGGTGTTTGTCGTGGGCATGGCCGAAGGTGACCAGCTCCGGCATCGGCCGATCCGTCGGCAGCGGCTCCAGTTCGGCGTCGACCAAGGGCTTGTAGGCGTTGGGCGACCGGCGCACCGTCTGTGCCGCGTTGTTGATGATAATGTCCATCGCCCCCGCTTCGTTCAGCGAGTCGGTCAGTGCGATCACCTGCGATGGATCGCGCAGATCGATGCCAACGATCCGCAGCCGGTGCAGCCAGTGCGCGCTGTCCTCCATATCGGCAAAGCGCCGCGCGGCATCCTTGGGGAACCGCGTCGTGATCGTCGTGTGGGCGCCGTCACGAAGCAGCCGCAGGGCAATATACATACCGATCTTGGCCCGTCCGCCGGTCAGCAGTGCACGGCGTCCGGTCAAATCCGTTCGGGCGTCCCGCTTGCCGTGGCTGAAAGCGGCGCACTCCGGGCACAGCTGGTGATAAAACGCATCCACCTGGGTGTAATGCTGCTTGCAGATATAGCAGGCCCGCGCGCGGATCAGCGTGCCTGCCAGCGCGCCTGTCGCCGAGGTGCTGAGCTTATTGCCCCGGGTTTCGTCATCTATCCGGTCCGGTGCCGCCGTCGCCGTCTGCGCCAGCACGGCGCGGTCGGCTTCGTTAACGGCGTCGCGCTTGACGACACGACGGTGCCTTTTAACCGCCTTGAACATCTTGCCGGTGGCGCGGCGGACCCTGACGTAATCGGGGTCCGCCTCGTCGTAGACGTGGATCGAGTTCAGTACCTTCAGGCAGGACGCAATGTCTTCGGAAGTCAGATTGGGCGCAGTCACCCCACAATTTTACAGGCTCGGGCCCATGTCCCCTGCACGGACGGCTTTCCGGTAATTCTCCGAGACCCTTTCCGCGGATTCCCTGACCTCGGGCAGATTCTCCGCCGCGGTCAGGACCGCCTCCGGGATGGCCGCCGCCGCTGCCCGTGCCAGCTCCCGCTCATGGTCGTCCGGCTCCGGCACCTGCTGGCCCTTGCTGAGGACCGTCAGGCCGGATTCGGTCACCGTGTAACCACGCCTGCGGTCAAGTTCGTGATCCAGTCCTATCGTTGCTCCGGCGGGGACCTTGACGTTCTTGTCGAGAATGGCTCGTTTGACCACCGCACCGGCCCCGATGACCACCTTATCCATCAGCACCGAACTGACTACCCTGGCCCCGGCACCCACGAACACACCGTGCGACAGGACGCAATGTTCCACGATGCCTCCGGAAATCACCACGCCGCTGGAGACGATGGAGTCCATCGCGATGCCAACCGTGTTTTGGCTGCCGCGGACGAACTTTGCCGGCGGGGCGATGCTCTGCCGGGTAAAGATGGGCCACTCGCTGTTGTACAGATTGAACACCGGCAGCGGTGAGATCAGATCCATATGCGCGTCATAGTAGGAATCGATGGTACCCACATCGCGCCAGTAGGTGCGGTCACGGTCGGTGGCGCCGGGGATGTCATTGACGGTGAAGTCATAGGCGAAGGCTTCCCCGCGGTCCACGAAATACGGGACAATGTCGCCGCCCATATCGTGCTTCGTATCCAGGCGCTGGGCGTCACGGTGCAGGGCCTCGACCAGTGCATCCGTATCGAAGACGTAGTTGCCCATGGACGCCAGGAACTGCGTGGGATCGGCGGCCAGCCCCGGCGTCGTCGCGGGCTTCTCCACGAACGCGGCGATCTTTTGGAATGTGTCTCCGTCCGCGCTCCCACCGTCCACTTCGATGACACCGAACTGGTCGGCCATCGACAGCGGCTGGCGCACCGCCGCTACGGTGGCCTTGGCACCGGACTCGACGTGGCTGCGAACCATCTGCTCGAAATCCATCCGGTACACGTGATCGGCTCCGACCACGACAACAATGTCCGGCTCCGCATCCTGGATGAGATTCAGCGACTGGAAAATGGCGTTGGCGCTGCCCAGAAACCAGCTCTTGCCGACCCGCTGCTGCGCCGGGACCGACGCGACATAGTTGCCCAGCAGGGTGGACATCCGCCAGGTCTCGGAAACGTGCCGGTCCAGGCTGTGCGACTTGTACTGCGTCAGCACCACAATCTTCAGGTATCCGGAGTTGGCCAGATTCGAGAGGGCAAAGTCAATCAGCCGGTAGCTGCCCGCGAATGGCACCGCCGGTTTCGCACGGTCGGCGGTGAGCGGCATCAGCCGCTTCCCCTCACCACCCGCGAGCACAATTGCCAGAACTCTTTTGTTCCTATAGGCCATGGCCATCCCCCCTAGACAACTGTTATCGCGAAATTTGCGCCCGGTTGGTTCCCGGTTGTCTTCACACTAGATCAAAAGCTCTGCGACCGGCTACCTTGGGAGGGTGCGAATCGATATTGTGACCAAGGAATTCCCGCCCGAAATCTATGGTGGAGCCGGCGTGCACGTTGCCGAGCTGAGCCGCGTCTTGGCCCAGGAGGTGGATCTGCGGGTCCACGCCTTCGGCGCGGCGCGGGCGGAGGACTACCACGGTGCCCGCGTCAGTTCCTACTCGACGCCGGAAGGGCTGGCAGGGGCAAACGCCGCACTGCAGACGCTCGGCGTGGATCTGCAGATCGTACCCGATGTTGCCGGCGCTGATCTGGTCCATTCGCATACCTGGTACGCGAACATGGCCGGTCATCTGGCAGCCCTGCTGCACGGCATCCCGCACGTGCTCAGCGCCCATTCGCTGGAACCGCTGCGGCCGTGGAAGGCCGAACAGCTCGGCGGCGGCTACGCGCTCTCCTCCTGGGTGGAGAAGACCGCCTATGAGGCCGCGGCCGCAATCATTGCCGTCTCAAACGGCATGCGGCAGGATATTCTGCGCTGCTATCCGCAGGTTGACCCGGCACTGGTCAAGGTGGTGCACAACGGCATCGATGTGTCCAGCTGGCAGCGCGATGAGAAAGACGACGTCGTTACCTCCTTGGGTATCGATCCTGCACGTCCCAGCGTGGTCTGGGTCGGCCGGGTCACCCGGCAAAAGGGCGTTCCGTATCTGCTGAAGGCCGCGGCCCTGCTGCCCCCCGAGGTCCAGCTGGTGCTCTGCGCCGGCGCCGCCGATACCCCCGAACTCGGCGCCCAGGTCAATGAGCTGATTGCGGGGCTGCGCAGCCAGCGCGACGGCGTCGTCGTGATCGAACGAATGCTGCCGCGGGCGGAACTGATTCAGGTACTCAGCCACGCCACCGTTTTCGCCTGCCCGTCCATATACGAACCGCTCGGCATCGTGAACCTGGAAGCGATGGCCTGCGGCGCCGCCGTCGTCGCCAGCGCCACCGGCGGCATTCCCGAGGTGGTCGAGCACGGCATTTCCGGACTGCTGGTTCCGCTAGAACAGGTGAGCGACGGGACCGGCACGCCGCTGGATCCGGACCGGTTCGTCAGGGACTTCGCCGATGCGCTGATCTCCGTGGTCACGGACCCGGCCCGCGCCCGGAGCATGGGCGAAAAGGGCAGGGCCCGGGCCCGGGAGCACTTTTCCTGGGATTCCATTGCTGCCGCCACCCTGGACGTCTACCGCTCGGTGCTCTGACCCCAGCCCTAGGATCTGAGGTGCGCGCGATGGGGCAAAAAGCGGCAAACACCCCCATTTCGCGCACCTCAGATGTGGTTCCGGCGAAATACTACCTTCCCGCGGCCTTCTGCTTGAGCAGCAGGACCTTTTCATCCATCGCTGCCGTACCGCTGGCGCGTTGCCTGCGGAAGTACTCGGCGGCCTCGTCCTGACGGGACTTTTCGATTCCGCTGGCGATGGCCGCACGGAGGTGTTCCGGGCCGTAGCCGAAGGCGTCCACCAGGTCCACTGCATGCGGTCGGATTTTGGCGAGCAGGCGATTGATGTAACCGCCCACGGTGCGGGCCCGTTGCATGGAGAGCCGGCCGTTCATCAGGTACCAGGAGAGGTGCTTTTCGATCAGACCCAAGCCAAACAGATCGCGCAGCCAGGTCAGGACCTCCTTGGTGCCGGCATCCTCGATTTGGCCGAGGCCCTCCGTGAAGGCTTCCCACTGCAGCAGCTCGGCATGGGCCTGTGCCGCTTCGATCAGTTCATGCTGGTGCCGGTTGAAAACCGCCGCGGCCTTGGCCTGCGGCAGCTTCGCGGCATCCTTCAGCGAACCGGCCAGCTCCGCCACCATCGTCTGGACGCGTTCGGTCAGCAGGGCCCGCTGGCCGTCCTCATCCCGGAGTGCCAGCACCGCCTTCTGCACCGACCCAGTGTCCGCCACGAACTGCGCAACCTGACGAAGACCCGTCTTGTTCAACGTCAGATCGGCGGCCTGGCTGAAGGCGTAACGGGCCAGCACACCGAAGTCGACGTTGCGGAATTCCTTGCCGTAGTCCGCCAGCAGGCGCTTGGCCACCAGCTGCAGCAGTACCGTGTTATCGCCCTCGAAGGTGGTGTAGACGTCCAGATCGGCGCGCAGCGACGCGAAACGGTTCTCGATCATGAATCCAGCTCCGCCGCACGCTTCGCGGCATTCCTGCAGGGTGTCCAAGGCATGCCATGTGGACATGGGCTTCAGCGCAGCGGCGAGCGTTTCCAGGTCCTGACGGTCCGCATCGGTGTCACTGGCACCGGAAAAGACGTCGTCGAACTTCGCCAGCAGCTGCTCGTGCGCAAAGCTGGCCGCATACGTCGTAGCCAGGCGGGGGAGGAGCCGGCGCTGATGGCGCTGGTAGTCGAGCAGGACCTCTTCGGCGGTGTCCGAGGAGGCATTGAACTGGCGACGTTCGCAAGCATATTGGATGGCAATTTTCAGCGCCACCTTGCTGGCCGCAACGGACGCCCCATCGAGGGAAACGCGGCCCTGGACCAGGGTCCCCAGCATCGTGAAGAACCGCCGCCCGGGGCTGGCGATGGGGGAGGTGTAGCTGCCGGCAACGTCGACGTGGCCGTAGCGGTTCAGCAGGTTGGTGCGCGGAATACGGACCTGGCTAAAGTGCAGCCGGCCGTTGTCGATGCCGTTCAGGCCGCCCTTGATCCCGTCGTCCTGGCCACCAACGCCGGGGAGGAATTCCTTCGAGCCCGGGTCGCGCAGCGGGACATAGAACGCGTGCACACCGTGGTTGACCCCTTTGGTGATCAATTGCGCAAAGACGACGGCGGCCAGGCCGTCCGTGGCGGCGTTGCCGATAAATTCCTTCCAAGCGGCACGGAAGGGCGTATCGATGACAAACTCGTCCGCCGCAGGATCGAACGTGGCAGTGGTGGCAATCGAGGCAACATCGGAGCCGTGGCCGATCTCCGTCATGGCGAAGCAGCCGGGAATTTTCAGGCTCATGATTCCCGGCAGCCATGCGTCATGATGTTCCGCGGTACCCAGATGCAGCACGGCGGAGCCGAAGAGGCCCCACTGCACGCCCGCCTTGATCTGCAGTGACGGATCAGCGGTGACGAGCTCCTGGAAGCCGGCAACGTTGCCGCCATGGTCATCCGATCCGCCCATGCGTGCGGGAAAAGCGCGGTGTACCGCCTTATTTTCGACCAGGAACTTCAACTGCCCGAAGGCGCGCTCACGGTGCTCGGTATGTGTCAGTCCCTCGATTTTATGCACCTCGGGACGGCCCGCCAGTTCGCGGGCCTGACGCCGGACATCGGCCCAACGGCCCAGCAGCAGTTCGCCGAGGGCGGCTACGTCGACTGCGGGATCGGAGGACCTGGCCCTTAAATTTCCGGCAAAAGTCATTACGTCGGTCATGATGTTCCTTTAGCGCTCGGCATGCGGGGTTCGGTTGTCGTATCTGCGGAATCTGTTGCATCGGCGGGGTCGGTCCGGCGCTGGTCAACTTCCGGCGAGATACCCAGAAACAGCCAGTTCGTCAGTTTTTCCGCCATGGCGCCATGATCGGGCTTGCCTGGCGCCGGCGGAGTGTTCAGCCAAAGCTCGCCGGCGGTCCGGACCAGGCCGATCGCGGCGGTAGGCCAGTAGTCCGGCAGCGCCGATTCGGCGTCTCGGAAATGCGCGCGCATCGGCGCGGCGATCATCGCGGTGATCTCCTCGAAGAAGGTGCCGAGGGCTCCGCGCACCTGTCCGATCCCATGGCCGGGGCCCGCGTCGGCGGCCGGAACCTGTGTCACGAAGGCATATACACTCGGCGATGTTTCGGCCATTTCCAGATACGCCGAGACCATATTCAACAGGCCCTGTCGGGGCGACGCGGCGGTTTTTGCCGCCGCCAGGATCTTCTGCTGCATCTGCGCGATAACCACCTCGCCCACGGCACGCTGAAGACCGGCCTTATCACCGAAGTACCGGTAGAAAACGGACTTGCTGGTGCCCGACGCGGCGGCGATGTCCTCCATCGACGCATCCGCCCCCAGCCGATGGACCGCACGGCGGGAATCCCTGATCAGCGAGCGGCGCCGTTCGCCGCGGTGGGTCTCCCAGCGTGCGCTTCGGCCATCCACGGCCCGTGTGGCGGGCGCAGACCCGCTATCCGTTATGTTCACGATACCGAGCGTATCAGGTACGCTTGGTATCAGAAACAACCGGTAGCAGGATCAGCTGACTGGTATCGGCAATAACGGGCTCACCGAGGGAGATTGCACTATGACCGTCAATGACGCAAACCATTCAGCAACAGAAAACACCGCTTCGCCGGATGCATTCCGGGTCGTCCAGCCCCGCCGTGCCGTCGTCGTCGGCGGAAACCGCATCCCGTTTGCCCGTGCCGGCGGCGCTTATGCCAAGTCGTCGAACCAGGATATGCTCACAGCCGCCCTTGACGGTCTGGTCGCACGGTTTGGCCTGCAGGACGAACGGATCGGCGAAGTGGCGGCCGGTGCCGTCCTGAAACACTCCCGCGATTTTAATCTGGCCCGGGAGGCCGTTCTCGGCTCGGCCCTGTCAGCCGAAACACCGGCCTACGATCTTCAGCAGGCCTGCGCCACGGGCCTGGAAGCGGTGCTGGGTCTGGCCAACAAGATCAAACTCGGCCAGATCGAATCCGGCATTGCCGGCGGTGTTGACTCGGCCTCGGACGCACCCATCGCCGTCAGTGAAGGGCTCCGGCGGGCACTGCTGGATCTGAACCGGGCTAAAATGCTGGGCCAGAAACTGCGCATCCTGTCCCGGATCCGCCCCAAGGATCTTTCCCCGGATGCCCCCTCCACCTCAGAACCCCGTACCGGCCTGTCCATGGGCGAGCACCAGGCCCTCACCACGGCCCACTGGCAGATCAGCCGCCAGGCACAGGACGAATTGGCGCTGGCGAGCCACAAAAACCTTGCCGCCGCCTACGACCGCGGTTTCTTCGACGATCTGATGACTCCGTACCGCGGACTGAGCCGGGATTCCAACCTCCGCGCGGATTCGTCGCTGGAGAAGCTGGCAAAGCTCCAGCCGGTCTTCGGCAAAAGCCTGGGCGCGTCGGCCACGATGACGGCGGGGAATTCCACCCCGCTGACCGACGGCGCGTCCACGGTCCTGCTGGCCTCTGAAGAATGGGCCTCGGTCCATGACCTTCCGATCCTGGCCAACGTGATCGACGGCGAAGCGGCGGCGGTCGACTTCGTGCACGGCAGGGACGGGCTGCTGATGGCTCCGGTGTTTGCCGTGCCGAGGCTGCTCGCACGCAACGGTCTCACCCTGGCCGATTTTGCCTTCTACGAACTCCACGAGGCGTTCGCCGGGACCGTGCTCAGCACCCTCGCGGCCTGGGCGGACGACGAGTTCGGACGCACCCGGCTGGGCCTGGACGGCGCCTTCGGTGTCATCGACCGCAGCAGGCTCAATGTGAACGGTTCCTCTCTGGCGGCCGGGCACCCGTTCGCCGCCACCGGGGGCCGGTTGGTTGCCACACTGGCGAAGATGCTGCACGATAAAGGCACCGTGAACGGGCGGCCGGCGCGCGGACTGATTTCCGTTTGTGCGGCCGGTGGCCAGGGCGTTGTGGCGATTCTGGAAGCGAGATAGGGGTGATGGCAATGGACACACGGTCTGCAGGTCTGCGCACGGATAAGTACACCCGGTTCGTCAGCGCCGGATTCGGCAAGGATCTGGCGGCCCGGCTCGGGCTGCCGCAGCCGGCCATCCTGCGCCGTTACGCACCCGACGCACCCCTCCTCACGGGTCCGGTACTGGTGGAAGGGTCCTCGGCCGGGGCCGAAGCGCTGGCAGCCAGGCTGCTGGAGTGGAATCTGGATGTCCGTCGCCACGCTGCGCCCAAAACGAGGCTAGGCGCAATCATCCTGGTGCTCGATGAGCTCGGACACCCGGAAGACCTTTCCGAACCCGTACGCTCGGTGGGCGCTTCGCTGCGGGATCTGACCCCCTGCGCCCGCGTTGTCACGATCTCGCGCCCGGCCGGCCCCGGGCTGGAACCCGCTGTCGCTGCGGCCCGCCATGGCGTTGACGGCATGCTCCGGTCGATGGCGAAGGAGCTGCGGAACGGTGCGACCGCGAACGGGATAGTGCTCGACGACGGAGTGGGCATCACCGCGCCGAGTGTTCTGGGCGCCTTGAGGTTCTTCCTCTCCGGCCGTTCCGCTTTCGTGGACGGACAGTTCCTCACCGTTTCGAGCGGGCACGGTGACCTGCCGAAGGACTGGGCCAGACCGCTGGCGGGCAAGGTGGCCGTGGTGACAGGTGCCGCCCGCGGCATCGGCGCCGCGATTGCGCGCACGCTCAGCCGTGATGGAGCCGGCGTCGTCGTCGTGGATATACCCGCGGCCGGCGACCATTTGGCCGCCGTCGCCAATGAAGTCCGTGGTACGGCGCTGCAGCTGGACATCACCGGACACGACGCCGGCGAGCGCATTCTGGCCCACGCCGCCCAGCGGTACGGACGGCTGGACATCGTCGTACACAACGCCGGTATCACGCGGGACAAGCTGCTTGCCAATATGGACGCCGCCCGCTGGGATTCGGTGATCGGCGTGAACATTTCCGCGCAGCTGCGGATGAATCGGGCCTTTCTGGCCTCGGACCTGTTCAGGAACCACCCGAGGATTGTCAGCGTGGCCTCCACCAGCGGCATCGCGGGGAACCGCGGACAGACCAATTACGCGGCGTCCAAGGCCGGCGTAATTGGCATGGTCGGTGCCACCGCGGGGTTGCTGAAGCCGTTCGGCGGAACCATCAACGCCGTTGCCCCGGGGTTCATCGAAACCGAAATGACGGCCGGAATCCCGTTCGCCATCCGCGAGGTGGCGAGGCGGCTGAACAGCTTGCAGCAGGGCGGCAAGCCGGAAGACGTGGCGGAGACCATTGCGTTCCTGGCGGGCAGCTCGGCGGGGGGACTCAACGGAAATGTCCTGCGTGTCTGCGGCCAGAACCTGGTGGGGCAATGAGCGACACGGCCGCGCATCTGCTGACGGGAATGCCGTCGCTCTCCAAGCTGTACATTAACGCAGCGGCAATGGCGGCAAAATCCCGCGTCCTGGGCGCAAGCCCGGTAACGACGCTGCCGGCGGCCTGCAATGAAGTGCGCGGAGTGAGGGCGGATCTGGCGAAGATGACCGAATACCAGCACCTGCTCGGGAAGGCCGCACGCGACGTGATGCCCTCCGGCTTCGTCCACGCGCTGGCTTTCCCCGTGGCCATGAGCGTCATGGTTCGGGAGGATTTCCCGCTCCCGTTGCTGGGCATGATCCATCTGGAAAACCGGGTGCAGCAGCTGGCGCCGATCTTCTTTTCCCAGCCGGTCACCATCCGGTCCTGGGCCCGGAACCTGGTGGGTCACCGAGCGGGCACACAGGTCGAGCTCGTGGCAGAGGTCCGCCCCGATGGCGCGCCGGAACTGCTCTGGCGGGGCGTCTCCACCTATCTGGCCAAGGGAATTTTCCTTCCCGGCGTGGACAAACCGGCGCCCGCCGGCAACGGAACCGACGCCGCCCAAGCACCCTTTACGCCACCGAATCCCACCGGACTTTGGCAGCTGGGTGTGGATACCGGCCGGGCCTACGCCGCCGTGTCCGGCGATTTCAATCCCATCCATCTGAGCGTGCTTTCCGCGAAGGCGCTGGGCATGAGGCGCTCGCTGGCGCACGGAATGTACCTGGCCGCCCGGGTGCTGGCCGACGTTGGATCGCCCACGCCGGAGGCTTTTGCCTGGGATATTACGTTTGACGCACCGGTTTTCCTGCCGGCGACCGTTGCGTTGCACATTGCGGACACCCAGAGCGACGACGGCGGCTGGCTACGGTCCGAGTACGTGGGATGGAATCCCAGGACGGGAAGGAAGCATTTTTCCGGGACCGTGGCCGCGCTCTAGATCCACGGCCCGGACGGCCGGGTCGATGCGTCGTGGCAGGAGGTTCAGAGCCTCGTGGCCGGCCGGCGGGCACCGTATGCTGGGCAGATGACTGAGATCCATGACGGCGCGCAGCGCACGCACACCTTCGACGATGCCCAGTGCCTGGATCTGGAGGATCCGCTGTCGGCCCATCGTGAGGGTTTCATCGGCAGTGACGATTCGGGCGTCGTCGCCTATCTGGACGGTAATTCACTCGGCCGGCCGCTGAAGGCCAGTGCCGAACGCATTGCAGACTTCCTGCGGACGCAGTGGGGCGGCAGGCTGATACGCGGCTGGGACGAGGGGTGGCTTGCCCTTCCGGCGGAAATCGGCGACGAACTCGGGCGCGTGGCGCTCGGCGCCGCTGCCGGCCAGACCACCATCGGGGATTCCACCACGGTCATGCTTTACAAGCTCTGCCGGGCCGCGGTGGCCGCACGCCCCGGACGTACCGAGGTCGTTCTGGACACCGATAATTTTCCGACCGACCGCTTCGTGCTGGAGGGCATCGCCGCCGAGTGCGGTCTGAGGCTACGGTGGATCCGCCCCGCCGTTGACGCCGGCGTGAGCGCTAAAGACCTCGGCGCGGTGCTCAGCGAACAGACCGCGCTGGTGGTGCTCAGCCACGTCGCGTACAGATCGGGATATCTGGCGGACATGCACACGTTGACATCACAGGCCCACGAAGCCGGCGCCCTGATCCTCTGGGACCTTTGCCACTCCGCGGGTGTGGTGCCCACTGAGCTGGACGCCTGGGGCGTGGACCTGGCCGTGGGCTGCAGCTACAAATATCTGAACGGGGGCCCTGGATCCCCGGCGTTCGGCTACGTCCGCCGGGAGCACCAGCCGGTGCTCCGTCAGCCGATCCAGGGCTGGCTCGGCAGCGCCGATCCCTTTGGGATGGGGGAGCACTATGAGGCGGCGGCAGGGATCCGGGCCTACACCAGCGGCACCCCACCCGTCGTCGGCATGCTGGCCATGCAGGACATGATTTCCCTGATCGACCGGGTGGGGATCGGTGCCGTCCGGGCAAAGTCCGTCGCGCTGACCGAGTATGCGCTGCATCTTTACCGGGACATCCTGGCGCCGCTGGGCGTGATGCTGGCTTCGCCGCGGGAGGCCCGGTGGCGCGGGGGGCACGTCACCCTCGATCACCCGTCATTCCGGGATGTTACCGAGGCACTGTGGAAGCGCGGCATCATTCCCGATTTCCGCAATCCCAACGGAATCCGACTGGGCCTTTCTCCACTGTCGACCAGCTTTGCGGAAGTATGGCTGGGTGTTGACGCTATCCGGGAGGAGCTCGCCGGATAGCGTCCCGGCGGCGCAACGGAGCATCCGGCCCGTCGACGCCGCATCGCCGATAGGCCGTCCGGTGTCCGCACGCCCGCAAGACCGGCAAGACCGGCAAGACCAGCAAGACGGTGAATGAGCGAAGGAGCATAGTGGTGCCAAAGCCGATAATAGTAGGTCTGGACGCCTCGGCTCCCAGCCGGGCCGCCCTGGAATGGGCGCTGAGCCGCGCCCAGGCAATGGTGCTCCCCATCACACTGGTGCACTCCGTTCCGGAATACTGGGCGACGCCGCAGCCCGGGTACGCTGCCGCCATGCAGCAGGCCGGCCGGGAACTCCTCACGGCCGAGGCGGCGCGGGCCGCGGAGCTCGCCCCCACGGTGACGGTAGGCACGTCGTTGTGTCAGGGCGAGGCAGCCAGCGTACTCGGTGACCTTTCGGCCGATGCCAGCCTCGTGGTCATTGGCACGGACAAAACCGGCAGCACCCACGGCGAAGGCTTCGGCGTGCTGGGCCTCCAGATCGCCACCTTGAGTCTCGCACCCGTCGCCGTCATCCCGCTGGTACCGATGGCAGGCCGGTCCGGCATCGTGGTGGGCGTTGACGGATCCATGGAGGCAGCCGCTGCCATTGACCTCGCCGCGGACGAGGCGGCCCGGCTGGGGCAGGATCTGCTCACCGTATATGCGTGCAGGCTACCTGCTCCCTGGCTGCGCCGAAGCATCCCCGAATCGGCGGTCAGTGAAACGGCGGAGCAGGAAGGCCGGGCACTGCTGGCGAAAGCAGCAGCCCGAGCCCGGAAAAATCACCCGGAGCTAACGGTCCACGCACACCTTCAGACGGCCGGGATTCCTGCCAAGGCTCTGGTGCAGGCCGCCGCCAACGCCCGCCTACTGGTGGTTGGCAGCAAGGGTCGCGGAGCATTGAAAAGCGTGCTGATTGGCTCTGTCGGTCAGGACGTCCTGATGCACATTCCGTGCCCCACCATCATCGCCAGGGTGCCGCAGGCAGAACAGACCGTGCAGTAGGACAGAGGCAGCAGGGCAGGCAGCGTGGGAGGGCAGTCCGCGGGATTGCGGTTATTCTTCCGAGGCCTGCGCGACGTCTTCAAGCGGCGTCCACCAGGTGAACGGTGACGTCACGGTGAAGCGCCTGCCGGTGAGTGTTTCCGGTGTGATCCGGACAAAATGATCCTTGTGGCCCGCCTCCCACGGAAAAAGCAGCAGCCCTGCGGAATCCAGCACATCATTGGGGCGCTCGACAGCTCCCGCAGGGCCCTTGGCCACGACACTCCATGCGGTGCCGGTGTCAGCGTCAACTCCATCGGTCTCAAGAGCTACGGGCACGCCGCTGAGCGCCGCGGACAGTTTCGTGCCTTCTCCCGAGCGGAAGACCAAGGTGCCGTGATCGACGGTATAGTTCACCGGGAAAATGTCCGGGTGGTCCTCGACCCATACAGCCAATCGGGCCACAGACACCGTCCTAAGCAGCCGCCAGCACTCATGGACATCGAGCTTCTCTGTGTGCGCACCAGCTGAATTGTTTGTCATGCCACTGAGTCTAGGTCCGTTCCGCCCGTTGGGACAGCGCGGCCCCTATCGCCAGCCGCCGTTCTAGGCCAAGATGGTCTTGAGGGCGGACGGTTTCGACAACGCCCTCTTCGGCCAACAGCCGCGAGCGCTACATCACGGCCGACAAGGAGTCAGATGCATGGACGAGACGTCACAAACAGCAAAAATCATCGTCGGAGTCGACGGATCGGACGAATCAGTGGAGGCATTGAAGCATGGCGCCCGGTTGGCCCAGGCCCTGAAAATGTCGCTGGAAGCCATCGCCTGCTGGGAGTATCCCCGCATGTACACCGGTTTCATTGCTGCTGGAATTGAGGGCTTTGCCGAGGCAGCGGAGAAGGTTCTGCAGGACACCGTCACCAAGGCCCTCGGAGCAGAGCGCCCCGCCTTTGTCTCGACGAAGCTGATTCACGGCCCTGCGCCGCTGACGCTGATCGAGGCCAGCAGGGAAGCCAGCATGCTGGTTCTCGGCCGCCGCGGTCATGGCGGCTTCGGCGGGCTGCTGGTCGGATCTGTCAGTTCTGCCTGCGTCGCCCACGCTCATTGCCCCGTGTTGGTGGTTCACACGGAGCGGAAGCCGAAATAGGTCTGCCTCCGGTTACGATGCCGGGCACACCGTAGCGTCCCGTATGGACAGATCTGAGAAGGACGATGTTGGACATGAACAAGACGTATACAGCCACGACCCAGGCCTCCAGCCTGCATCCCCAGGACTGGGGGAGGGCGATGGCACAGGCGATGAAAAACCTTGCCGCCCAGGTTAGTGCCGAAGGCGCTGAAAATATTCACGAGGAGCTTTTCGGTCAGGACCTGCTGCTCCACATCACCGAGGCAGGGGAGATGGTCGACATCACGCTGACGTGGACACCCCAGGAGCATATCCGTCCGGAACCCTGATCCGGGTATCTATTCAGGTCCTGTTCGGCGTGGTTTGTTGATTTTGTGGTGGTGCGCGTCACGGTGGGGCATCCGAGTTTTTGTCCCTCTTCCTCTTCAGGCAGGTCGGGATGTCCGGCGGTGCGTATGTGGGTGCGGATTTACACTCCGCAACACATACCGGTGCCGCTGATGCCTTTGGGGCCAATATTGCACCGTATTTTGGGCTCTCCTGACTCTTCCGTGGGTCCTTTTGGCGCGCCTTAACGAGCGCACGCCGCTTTCCGTCTAGGTTTCTGACTGTCAAAGGAAAGAAACTTGAAG
>CAJDTL010000089.1_pt1 | contig 22521 bp, 24 predicted proteins | sample 7389871 | NCBI WGS metagenome assembly CAJDTL01 (sample SAMEA7055650, study PRJEB34461) | soil metagenome | biome: terrestrial ecosystem; feature: Peninsula; material: soil | place: Antarctica | collected 2016 | reverse complement strand
CTGCCATGCAGGCAGCCTCACGAGCTCGGCGAGCGCGGCGCCGGTCCACTCGCCGAAGTCACACTCGATCAGGCCGGCGTTCTTGCGCACCTCAAGTCCGGTGCGGGCCGCCGTGGGCTCCGCGGTCTCGAGTGCGCGCTCCAGGGGCGAGGAGTACAGACACGCGATCGGAAGACCTGTGAGCCGTTCCGACACTCGTTCGGCCTGGACCCTGCCCCGGTCGGAAAGGTGCAGTCCCGGTGCCCGCCCGGGCAGCACCGTGCCCGTTGTGGGCGTCTGGCCGTGGCGCACCAGAAGGAGCAGGGTACTCGGCGGTGCCGGTGGCGCTGCGGGTCCCGGCGGTGGTGTGACAGTCATCAGCTACAGCCTATGCGCTGCCTCGGGTTTACGCGCGGCAATTATGGCCCGTTAGATCCTCGTTTCACCGCACCTTCGAGGACTAACGTAGAGGCATGAGTGATCGCCCCGACATCTTCACCGTTGGTGAACTGCGTGCAGCCGGCCACGTCCACAAGGACCTGCGCCACGAGATCCGCGACAACCTGCTCGCCGCGCTCGCCGCGGGCCGGGACCCCTGGCCCGGGATCTATGGTTTCGGCCGGACCGTCCTTCCCCAGTTCGAGCGCGCCTTGATCGCCGGTCACGACGTCGTCCTGCTCGGTGAGCGGGGACAGGGCAAGACGCGGCTGATGCGCACGTTGGTTGGACTGCTGGATGAGTGGTCGCCGGTGATCGAAGGATCGGAATTGAACGACCACCCCTACGAGCCGATCACGGAACAGTCCCGGACCCGTGCGGTTACCGAGGCACCCCTACGAGCCGATCACGGAACAGTCCCGGACCCGTGCGGTTACCGAGGGGGAGCGGATGCGCGTGGCATGGCGGCACCGCTCGGAACGTTACGTCGAGAAGCTCGCCACCCCGGACACCTCCGTCGCCGACCTGATCGGCGACGTGGACCCGATGCGGGTTGCCGAGGGCCGACGGCTCGGGGACCCGGAAACGATTCACTACGGTCTCATCCCGCGCGCCAACCGGGGCATCGTCGGTATTAATGAACTGCCCGACCTTGCCGAGCGGATTCAGGTCGCGATGCTCAATGTGATGGAAGAGCGCGACATCCAGATCCGGGGCTACGTGCTGCGGCTGCCGCTCGACGTGCTCGTCGTCGCGTCCGCCAACCCGGAGGACTACACCAATCGCGGCCGGATCATCACCCCCCTCAAGGACCGCTTCGGCGCCGAGATCCGCACCCACTACCCGATAGAGCTGGACGACGAGGTCGCCGTCATCGCGCAGGAGGGGAGGCTGGTCGCCGACGTCCCGCCCGTCATCCTCGAGATCCTTGCCCGCTACACCCGTGCGCTGCGGCAGTCCCCGGCCATCAACCAGAGCTCCGGGGTCTCGGCGCGGTTCGGCATCGCGGGCGCCGAGACCGTCGCCGCGGCGGCGCTGCGCCGGGCCGCCGTGCGCGGAGAGGACGAGGCGGTCGCGCGGATCGTGGACCTGGAGACTGCGGTCGAAGTCCTCTCCGGCAAGCTCGAGTTCGAATCCGGCGAGGAGGGGCGTGAACAAGCCGTCCTGGACCACCTTCTGCGCATGGCCACCGCCGAAGCCGTGCGAGTGCACTACCGCGGTCTCGACTTCGGTCCGCTCGTGGCGGCGCTCGACGGGCACTTGACCGTGACCACCGGTGAACAGGTCACCGCCCGGGAGTTTCTCGAAAATCTCCCGTCCCTCGACGGGTCCGGTCTCTACGAGGAGATCGGCGCGCACCTGGACGCGAAAAACGACGGGCAGCGCGCCGCCGCCATCGAATTGGCACTGGAAGGTCTCTTCCTTGCCCGGCGGATCTCCAAGGAGTCCGACGGCGGGGAAACGATCTACGGTTAGGAAGAGGAAGAGGCAGCATGATGGGCGCTCACAACCGGTCCTCCAGATACGGGCTGTACACCGGAGGACCCGATCCGCTCGCCCCGCCGGTCGACTTGGCCGAGGCGCTCGACGCGGTCGCCGAGGACGTTATGACGGGCTACTCTCCCCGGCACGCCCTGCAGGAGTTCCTGCGGCGCGGGGGCCAGACCCGGGAAGGGCTGGACGACCTCGCCGGCCGCGTTCAGCAGCGCCGCAATGATCTGCTCAGCAGCCACCGGCTCGATGGCACCCTCAACGAAGTCAAGAAGCTTCTCGACACTGCGGTTCTGGAGGAACGCAAGCAGCTCGCCCGTGATGCCATGATGGACAACACCGACCGCGCATTCCGGGAAATGCAACTGCAGAACCTGCCCTCTTCCACAGCGGCAGCAGTCAACGAACTCGCCTCCTATGACTGGCAGTCCGGCAGTGCGCGAGAGGCCTACGAGCGGATCAAGGATCTGCTGGGGCGCGAGGTCCTTGATCAGCGGTTCGCCGGCATGAAACAGGCCCTTGAGAGCGCCACCGATGAGGACCGCGCAGCTGTAAGCGAGATGCTGCGCGACCTCAACGAGCTGCTCGACAAACACCGACGCGGCGAGGACACCGACACGGACTTCCAGGAATTCATGGCGCGGCACGGCAACTTCTTTCCGGAGAACCCACAATCGGTGGAGGAACTGGTCGATGCCCTTGCGCAGCGGGCGGCCGCGGCCCAGCGGCTCCTGCAGTCCATGTCCGCCCAGCAGCGCGATGAGCTGATGAGTTTGTCTGCCCAGGCTTTCGGCTCGCCGCAGCTGATGGCCCAGCTCGATCAACTCGACTCGAGCCTGCGCGCCCTGCGCCCCGGCGAGGACTGGACCGGCTCCGAGCGTTTCGAGGGCCAGGAGGGGCTCGGCCTGGGCGACGGCACGGGGGTGTTCCAGGACATCGCCGAACTCGACGAGCTGGCCGAACAGCTGGCCCAGTCCGATAACGGATCAGGCCTGGACGATCTGGATCTGGATGCACTCGCCCGCCAAGTGGGGCAGGACGCTGCTGTGACTGCGCAAACGCTGGCCGAGATTGAGCGGGCGATGCAGGACGGCGGCTATCTGCAGCGCGGTGCCGACGGCGACCTGCACTTGTCCCCGCAGGCCATGCGACGGCTCGGGAAGTCGCTGTTGCGGGACACCGCCAAGCAACTGTCTGGCCGGCAGGGGCCCCGGGAGACGCGCGGCGCCGGCGCCGCCGGCGAGCAGACCGGCTCGAGCCGTGAGTGGCAGTTCGGGGACGCGGAGCCGTGGGACGTCACGCGCACCATGACGAACGCGATCCGCCGCACGATCGCCGACGGCGGTGATCCGAGCCGCGGGTTGCACCTCGGGGTGCGCGACATCGAAGTGACGGAAACGGAGGCGCGTACCCAGGCCGCCGTCGTCCTGCTCGTCGATGTGTCGTTCTCGATGGCCGCGGAGGGACGGTGGGTGCCGATGAAACGCACCGCGCTCGCCTTGCACCACCTCCTCTCAACCCGATTCCGTGGGGACAGGCTGGCGTTGATCACGTTCGGCCGCTACGCGCAGTCCATGGACATCGGCGAGCTCACGGCCCTGCCGGCGGTGCGGGAGCAGGGAACGAACCTGCATCACGGCTTGCTGCTGGCCAATCGTTTCTTCCGCCAGCACCGGTCAATGCAGCCCGTCCTCCTCGTGGTGACCGACGGCGAACCCACCGCGCACCTGTTGGCGGCGGGCGAGTCGTGGTTCTCCTGGCCGCCCGACCCGGAGACAATCCGGGTCACGGTCGCCGAACTCGACCGCCTCGGGCCGGCCGGCACGCAGGTCACCTTCTTCCGGCTCGGCGACGACCCAGGTCTCGACCGGTTCGTGGCGCGTATGGCCAGCCGAATCGACGGCCGCGTCGTCACGCCCGACGCTGCGGATCTCGGGGCCGCCGTTGTGGGGGAGTACCTCCGCGCTCGTTTCCGTGGACGCTACGGCTACGCCGACTGGGCTTCATAGACGGCAAGCGGCCAGGAGGTTCGGCTCGGCGTGGGCGGCGAACTGGTCCGGTGCGAAGCAGCCCGGGTGGGCCGGCGACGTATTGGTCGGTGACGACGACGGACTGGTCCGTCTCGCTCCGGACGACCTGGCCACCGCGCTCGCCTCATCCGAGGCCCGGCTGGCCAAAGAAGACGAAATGCGTGCCGCTCTTCGGGCCGGAGCGACGACGCTCGACTTGCTGTGGTTGTGTCGGTCCTGACGGAACGGCATGGGCAACACTTGCCTGGCAATTAAGAATTGCTCGCGGCTTCCAAGTGCGTGGGTCAGGAGCCGATTGCGAGCCATTCCGTAGAGACCTCGCAAGGTAAATCACTATTGAAGTAGACCACCATTGAAGCCAAACGCGGCCTCAAACCTGTCTGATTCCTCAGTCAGTTTTGATTACTTACACACGCACCCAGCCAAGCTGAAGGGCGTGGTATCTGAGGCTATTGTCTGAAGTACCGGGTCATGCAGAAACGCGGAATGTCCTTCTCCCTGGATTCAACCGCGCCGAACTTTCATCCAACCAGGCAAGAGTCCGTAGCCGAACCGCGCGGGGTCCTCGGCCCACAAAAACCCGGTGACACAGCGGACACGGTCCACGTCGAAGCCGATGTGCCCGCAACTATTCAAGATGCCCGCACGTTGGATGGCTTCCCGCTTCGGAGTGTGCCAAGTCAAACAGACTGGATCGGGCACCCCAATGTCATCGGAATCCACGATAACGGTACGTTTGAGGCGGGGAGTGACCCGCTGGCAGACGGCCTCGGCATCGTCGTCGAAATCCCCAAAGCTGGCCGCGAATGAGCGCAACCTTCGGAACCGACAACGCGCAGATCCGGAACACCGACGCCCGACCACACACCCCCAAACAGCCACCCGGGGTTTCCCCGCCACCTCATCCGATCCTGAATGTCGGGTTGATGCTGGCGCTGACGTTTTCAACCAGTGTCGTTGACGCCGTGGGTTACCTGGGCCTGGACCAGGTATTCACCGGAAACATGACCGGCAATGTCGTTATTCTTGGTATGGCATTGACCGGCGCCCAGCAACTGCCGGTAGTCGGGCCCACCGTGGTCGTAACTTCGACCATTACAGCGCCAGCGGCGGAGTCCCGGCCGGCGGGAGGCGCGGCCAACCCTGGCTCCGCCGCGGGGGCGCCGTCGTCATCATCCTTGCAGGCGCATTGGTGGGTTCGCTGCTGTTGCACGTTCACACGAGCCTTGCGCTTCTGCTTGCCGCAGCCATATCCGTTACGGTGTCCATTCTCGGATACCGTAGGTTCATGACTGCTCCCAAGTCCCGCCCGTAATCAATTTCGCTGCGGCGATGGGGACGACGCGTCCGCTCATCAGCGGATTGGATCCAAACTCCACGGCGACAGCAGGGGGCCCAGGTGAGCGTGCGCCCGGTATCCCAGATTATGCCGATATGAATGAGGCAAAGCATGCCACTGACCAGCAAGGTCAGCACCATGTTGGCATAACGGTCAAGCCCCATTCACGGCACCTTTCCGGGCGACTCAGAGGGCTCTTCCTGGGTTTGGGCCGGCCCCGTGCGGATGCTGCCCCCGCGGTGCACGGCCGGCATCGCGAAAACGGCGACGACGGTGAGCACAGCAGCGATCAGTACGGCCAGGAACACGGCGGCGGAGGCAGCAACGATCGTGTGCGGGTTCGTGTCGCCGTTAGGGGTGCCCGCGTAGATCGCGTTCGCTACGGCGCCGAAGACGGCGACGCCGAGGGCGCTGCCGATCGATCGGGCAAAGAGGTTGGTGCCGGTGACCACTCCGCGTTCATTCCATTCGACGCTCGACTGGGCGGCGATGAGCGTCGGGGTCGCGACGAGACCGAGTCCGAGCCCGATGATGAAGCAGCTGCCGGCGACCAGCAGGACATTGGGCGTGGAGGCGGTGAGGGCAAGAACAGCGGTGCCGACGACTGAAACCGAGATGCCGATCAGGCCGGTGGTCCGGAATCCGATCCGAAGATAGAGCCGGCCGGATTGGGAGGCACTGATCGGCCAGCCCAGGGTCAGGGCTGCGAGCGCCAAACCGGCCAGGATCGGGGAGGTCGACAGTGCCCCTTCGAGGAAGGTCGGAACGTAGGAGGTGAGGCCGAGCAGAACCGCACCGACACCGAAAGCGATCAGGGCCGTCGTCGTAAGCAGCCGCCGTGACACAACCCATGGCGGCAGCACAGGCTCGGCCGCCCGCCGTTCGACGAGGAGGAACACGGCGAACACGACGGCTCCGACCGCGAAGACCGCGATGCTGACGGGGGAGTTCCACGCCCACGCCTGGCCGCCCTCCAGGGCCCCAAGGATCATCAGGCTGAGGGAAACGGTGAGTAGGCCGGCACCGAGGTAGTCGACACGGTGCCGGGTGCGCTCGATGTTCTCGTGGAATGTCCGGATGATCATCCAGCCGGCCAGCAGGCACAGCGGGACGTTCACCAGGAAGATCCCACGCCAGATCCCTAAGGAAGAGAACACGCCGCCGAGCGTCGGACCGACGACCGAGGAGATCGCCCACACGCTGGCTAGGTAGCCCTGGACCTTGGCGCGCTCTGCCAGCGAATAGATATCGCCGGCGATGGTGATGGCCATCGGCTGGACTGCTCCGGCGCCGAGGCCCTGCAGCACGCGGAACGCGATGAGGGCCGGCATGCTCCAGGCAACTCCGCAGAGGATCGATCCGAGCAGGAAGAGGCCAATGCCGGTAAGGATGATCGGCTTGCGGCCGACTAGGTCGGAGAGCTTCGCGTAGACGGGCACGGAGACTGCCTGCGCCAGCAGATAGGCGGAAAAGAGCCACGGGAACGACGAAAACCCACCGACGTCGTGCACGATCGATGGCACGGCGGTCGCGACGATCGTTGAGTCGATGGCAACGAGCCCGGTCGAGAGCATCAGGGCGACGAGGATGGGCCCGCGTTCAGAGCGGAAGCCGATTCCCTGGGCAGTCGTAGTTGTCACATGATCCCGTTTCGGTCGGCGAACAAATGCGCTTCATGGGCAGACCCGCGTGGGGTCTCCCATCATTAAACCCCGGCTGCCCGCGAATTAGTCCCGGACGCTCATCTCGCCCCGCCGCCCCGAGAATAGGAGTATAGGAGCTCAGCCAAGGCCGGGAGTTCATTGCTAACTGATTCGAGGAACGCGTCGAGTGCCGGGTTAGCTGCACGGCGGTTGGACCTGCGTCGTGGCGTTGATGGCGGCTAAGACTCTGCTGAGCATGTTGGGGACTGCCGCGGTTTGGATGCTCCTATTGGTAGCATCCGTCACCCGAGTTTAGTTATTCAAGGCTTCTCGACGGCTCGGCACCGGCGCGCCAACCATCGCGCATGCATGGATGACGGAGCGGAGCCGATGAAGATATTGGGCCCGACACACGGTGAGGCCCGCGTTCACGGACGACGAGCATATAGATTCAGGTTTGTTGGGGATGCCCGGACGACGGCGTCCACGGCTCGGCGTCGCTGGCTTGAGTTTAGGTCTGCCCCGAACGAACGGCATCGAGCATCGAATACGACGAAGGCCCCCCGGGGAAGGTTGGAGATGCGTGACGCGGATGCCGGAGCAGAGGCGCGCTGGTCCAGGGCGGCCGCGAGGTCAGACGGCTTGGCGGACCTGGGTATCGGGGATGCTGTCAGCAGATACTTTCTGGTGATCTTCCCACCGACTGTCCTGGTTGCACTAGGAATCGGCTTCGCACTCGCGTTCTTTTGGCCGCAGATCTACGGGGACGTCATTCCTACCGGACTCTCCATCGGTCTGATGCTGGCCGGGCTCGGCATCTTCATTGTCGGACTCAACTAAGACAGTAAGAAAGTAAGTCCCATGGTCCAGCCACAACGGATCGGAATCACCGGTGGGCCTGACAGCCGACGAAGTGTAGCACGTTCGACGTCAGGTCCTGGCCAAAGAACCGGTCGACGTCGGCGAACTAACAGTCCTCAGAGGGGCCGCTGTTCAAATCCGGGCGGCTTTGGCCAAACAACTACTCACGGCGCCGGGGGTCGTGGTTCTCTTCTCCGGGCAAGCCGTGTCGAGAGGGGTATCGTCCGTCCTGGATGTCGTGATGATCGGGCCACTGCTGGCGCTGGCAGTTCTCATTGTTATGCTGGCGCGCCAGTTCCAACAAACCGGCGCCATCCTCAACGCAACGGCAACTGTCAGGGAGCCGCGTGACTTAGCCGGCTGACCTTTGGCCGGCGATCAGAGGATGGAAGTGTTCGCCGTCAAAGAATCATGGAGACGTTCCGCCGTTCGCGCGGCTATCGCCGCGGCCAGCCTGCTGGCAGCGGCCATCCGCCTCATCGCGGGCACAACGCCGATGTTAAGTGCTGGGACTCGTGGGCGTCCTCGTTTCGGTTTCGGGACCTGGCTGGCACAGTACGCTTGCTTACCATAAGGTCGGAAGCCGACGCCGTCGAGATGGGACTTGATAATGGCCTCTAACGAAGTTCAACCACCGACGGACCCGGGGGTGCAGGGGGAACTACGCCTCGACCGCTTCGTTGGCGGCCAGGATCTGACCCGGTGGAAGAGCCCGCCCGGCCGCTTCCTGGCTAACCTCGCCCAGCGCGTGGCTGCCCGGCTTGGCCCGAACGCTGCCCTGATCCTCACGCTGGCCATCGGGGCGCTGATAGCGATCATCATGACCGCCGTATTTGCCCAGGTCTACGACTCCGTGACAGAAGCCGACGGCGTCGCAGGTCTCGACCATCCGCTCCTGGCTGCAGCCAAAAGCATCCGCTCGCCGGGCTTCGACATCGTCATGACCGCTTACACCAACGTCGGCGGAGCCATCGGGATGCCCATCCTAGGCATGATCGCCACCGTCACCCTCGCCTTGAGCAGGCCGTCCTGGACGCCCGTCATCGTGATCTTTACCGCCGCCGTCGGGTCCCTGCTGATGACCATCGCCGGCAAGCCGCTGTTCGGGCGCGCCCGCCCTTCCTTGAGCGACGCCATCCCGCCCTATGAGCACTCCGCGGCTTTCCCCAGCGGGCATGCTCTGAACTCCTTCGTCATCGCCGTCATCGTCGCGTACCTGATCGTCCTGCGCCAACGAACGCGCCGTGGCCGCGTCCTGACGGTTGCTGTCGCCGCGCTCTTTGCCCTCACGATGGGACTGAGCAGGGTCTACCTCGGCCACCACTGGTTCACCGATGTGCTCTCCGCCTGGGCATTGGGCGCCGCGTGGCTTGCCTTGGTCATTACAGCCCACCGCCTCTACCTGACCAACAGGAAACGCAGAACACCCGTCCCTGGTTAAATACTGCCCAGCGGGTACGCTCCAATTTCTGATATCAATGGCGTTCGCGGCGGCACTACGCGGACGCGATCCGCTGGGGGCTGGTTCCGGAGCTGCAGTTGCTCGGACGACATCGCGGCAGGCCGTCAGCTCGAACTGGCCGGAACGCATCCGTTCGACGTGCCCCTGTATCGGCAGCGCTGGCGGATCCGCTCCGCCGCCCTGGACGTGGTGACCGACACGGCGGTCGGTGCCGCCGCCGAATACCTCGACGCGAAAACCGCCGCGTCGTAGCCGAAACGCCGGATTCCGCCCGATCTCACGAGACGCCAGCGGCGCGGCATGGGCAAGCGGCAACCCTTCCGAGGGCGATGGGGGTGTGGCGTGCCTGGACCTCGGGTGTCCGCCGGGGCAAGCTGAACCGCCGAGGCGATGGCGACCTGGCAGGCCGCAACGACGCCTGGACTTCGCGGCCCAGGATGGTGCGGACCTTGTGCTGCCAGACTCGTCGGCAGATCCCGCCATTCCACGCGCGCAAGGACGGATCAGGATTCGGTGGAGGTTCAATCCGGCGCAGGCCCAAGGTCTCTCTCTGCGTGGCCGGGGCGGGCCTCGGGTTGTTGGGATGGGCTACCCTCCAGCGACGACGAAAAGCCCGGCAATGCCGACGGCGTAAAGCACGAGCACGATCAGGGAGTCGGTTTCCCATCCGCGCGATCCGTCGGTGGGGCCGAAAGAGCAGGTCGAGCAGGTAAACCAAGGTGAGGATGATCGCCAAGGCGGTGAGGTAGATGTCTGTGGTCTGGGCTTGGGGGAGGACTGCCTTGCCCGAGATGAGCACGGCCAGCAGGAAAAGAACCGGAAGAAACGCAATGCCTCCGAAGATGTCGCTGACCGCAAGTTTGTAATCACCCTGTCGTACCGAGGCCAAGCCGGTGGAAATTTCCGGTAGGGACGTTGCCAGTGCCAGGAATGTGGCTCCGAATAGGGGCGGCGAAAACTGCGACGGAGGCGCCTGTGCTTTTTGTCTTGCTCGAGTCGTGCTCGGATTTCGCCTTACTGTGGCCCTTGGATTCGGGTTGGCTTTCGGGGGCCTCGCCCTTTTCCTGCCATGGAAGGTGTTTTTGCGCGCGTTGGAACAGCAGCAGCCCGACGACCCAAATGGCTGTGATGAGAACGACGTCGGGTGTCAGGTGGGCGATGACAAGCCCCGGTGGCATTTGGCTGTAGGCAATGACGACGCCTAGGATCGCGACGACGGTCACGGCTTCAATCACGAGTGTCAGAGACGCGGCCTTATAGGTCAGTGGGTGTTTTCCTTTGACCCCCAAGGCGTCCAGCACTACCAGGACGACGGTCTGCGCACTCCAAACTCGTCCGTCCCCGGCGCTTAGCTGATCTGGCTGGTGAACAACCAGGCCGGAAACAACAGCCGCACCGGGCACTTGGGGAGCTCGGTGCCGTTGGGAAGCCGAAGATTACTTCTTTTCCTCCAGCCGGAGCGCGATCCCCAGGGCAAAGAACGTCGGCGCCCAATGCCCCACGAATATGCCCCATCTGTCAGACTGCGCCTTGGAGTGGGACGACTTTGCCCGGCTTACCAGCCACGAAACCAGGGACAGCCCAATGGAGGCAAATCCACCCATGTAGGCGTACTCGCTCTTGATGCCCGCGTCGTGAAGCTTCTCAATCATGGAACCAACCCTCCGGAAAGTTGAAAACGTAAGGACACTTAGTTTTGCATATGCGGTGCCGGATTTGAAGCTTTCGCCCCGTTTTATCCGGCGCCGGATAATCGACGACGAGGCTGTCGGGCGACGCCGTAGTGCCGCCGAGATTGGTCGGTGTGGCCTTCGATCCCTGAGATGCGTCGCTTGCAGGGGCGGATGCTCCAGATTCCGAAGGTCAAGGATGTGTACGTGATGATGTCCCTCTTCACCAAAGAAGGTGCCGCCAAGCTGGTGCCGGAATGCAGCTATCCCCTGACGGCGTTTGCTGCATGACCCGCATTTATACGAATGAAGCCGTTTTCCTGATCGGGCCCGACGGCGTGCGCGTCCGGGAAACCTTCGGAACCACGTTTGCGGAACCGGCGGGCCGGATCGACATACCGCTGCTTCCCGCCTGAACGAGGCACCGCATGACTGCCGACCAGATGCCAGACGTCAGGACCGCCACCTACCGGCTTTTGCGACGCCACGGGAGGACCACCATTTTCGGCAACCCCGGTTTAAACGAGCTGCCGTTCCTGGCCGGCATGCCCGCGGACTGCCGCTGCGCCCTGAACCGCACGAAGGTGTGGTGGCCGCCATGGCTGACGGCTACGCCCAGCAACCCGCCGGCCAACCTTCGTGAATCTGCCCTCGGCCTCTGGCACTGGAAATGCGATGGGCCCTTACCAATGACTGGTACGCGCACACTCCGCTGGTGATTACCGCGGGTCAGCACGTACGTGCCACCATCGGCCGGGAAGTCCTGCTCGCCAACGTGGACGCGGCGTCGCTGCCCCGGCCATTGGTGAAGTGTAGTGCGGAGCCTGCCTCGCCGCGGGAGGTGGTGCGCACCATCGGCCAGGGGGTCTGGACCGGACGATGTATTACCGGGGTAGCCGTTAACCGGGCGATGATCTGTGCGGTGGGTTGCCCAGCCGGCGGCGATCTCCCCGGCGGCAACCGGGAACAGCAGCCAGAGACTGTCCGCGGCTGTGGCTCCGCCGATTGGGCTGCATGTCTGAATGTCTTATTTCGACACGTTAATGCCCGACGTCGTAGCCAGGGCCGTAACATTGCAGCAGATACAGGTTTCCGCTTGCCAAATTCACTGAAAAGGAATAACGACGTTGCCACTGGAAACATTGCCCGTACTCGACTTCTCCCGATTGAATGCGGGACCGGAGGAGGCGTCCCGGTTTCGTGACGAACTGCGCAACGCCATGCACGAGATCGGATTCCTATACCTGGCCGGCCATGGCATCCCGCAGGAGCTCACGGACGCGATCCTGGACGTATCCCGGCGCTTCTTCGAGCTGGCCGACGAACAGAAGCTCGCGGTCGAGAATGTCCACAGTCCACAGTTCCGGGGCTACACCCGGGTCGGCGGCGAGCTCACGGACGGTGCAGTCGACTGGCGCGAGCAGATCGACATCGGCGTCGAGCGGGACGCGGTGGAACCGGACCCGGGCGTCGCTGACTATTGGCGCCTCGAGGGGCCCAACCTGTGGCCGGATGCGCTGCCCGAGATGCGGGAAATTGTCTCGGAGTGGACGGAGCGGCTGAGCATCATCTCACTGACTCTCCTGCGCGCCCTGGCGGTGTCCCTCGGAGCGCCCGAGGACACCTTCGACGAGGCATTCGCCGCACGGGCTTTCCCCCTGCTCAAGATTGTGCGGTATCCGGGGGAGTCCGACCCGGAACCCAAGCAGGGTGTCGGCTCCCACCGCGACGGCGGTGTGCTGACGCTCCTGTTGGTGGAGCCCGGGAAGGGCGGCCTCCAGGTCGAGTACCGGGGGCAGTGGATCGACGCACCACAGGTGCCTGGAACATTCGTGGTTAACATCGGCGAGATGCTCGAGCTGGCCACTAACGGCTACCTGAAGGCGACCCTGCACCGCGTGATCTCGCCGCTTCGCGGCACCGACAGGGTCTCCCTTCCGTTCTTCTACAATCCGGCGCTGGACGCGACAATGCCGCAGCTCGCGGTGAGCCCGGAGTTTCAAGCCAGGGCCCGCGGCCTGTCGGTTGACCCGACGAACAGCCCGATTCTGGAGACATACGGGGATAATGCACTTCGCTACCGGTTGCGGGCCCACCCGAACGTTGTCGCCGTGCACCACGAAGACCTTAAGAAGGGCTGACGGCGCCCGTTCCAACAACAGCCGAGGTCAGGAGTGGAAAGCCTGCCGAAGTTGAGCAACGGGACGCAGGCCGCAGTTGGTCGGAATCGTTGGTTCTGGCTACTTCCCTCACAGGGTAGATGGGGATGCGTTGGCCGCTGGCACCGGTGTGGCGAGGCAGCGGCCCGGGTGAATAGGGTGTGGGAACAATGGAGACGTGATTACTCCGCTGACCCCATCGGACCCCGCCGGGGCCCGCGTCAATCTGGAGGCCATCGGGACCGGCTGGTCTTTGCGGACGCGCTGGGGAGCTCACCGAGGCGCTGAGCGCGGGAGATCCGGCCGGAACCGCAGTAGTGCAGGCGCCTCCGGGGACAGGCAAAACCACTCTGGTGCCACCCCTGCTCGCCAACCTCGCCATCAACCTCGCCGCCGGTGCCAATCCCGCCAACCTAGCCGCCGGCGCCGTCGGCCCCCCCGTTACCCCGCATGGTCGAACGGACGCCGGCCACGCGTCGTCGTGAACCAGCCACGCCGCGTTGCCGCGCGCTCGGCGGCCCGGCGCCTTTGCCGCGTCCTGGACGGCAGCCGGCTCGGCGACCGCGTCGGATACACGGTCCGTGGGGAACGGCTGGCGGGCCCGGAAACCCTGATCGAATTCGTCACCCCGGGGATCCTGCTCCGCAGCCTGCTCGCGGATCCCGGTCTGGAAACCACGTCCGTCGTCATCCTCGATGACGTGCACGAGCGCGGGCTGGAGACTGACCTGCTGGTCGGCATGCTCGCCGAGGTCCGCCAGCTGCGCGGTGACCTCACCCTCGTTGCCATGTTCGCGCATTCCTGGACCATGCGGCGGACACGGCCGCGGCGGCGCAGGCCGAAGCGAATGCAGTGGACCCTGACATCGACGACCTGGTGTTCCTCCCGGGTGCATGGGAGGTGCAGTACATCGCTGACCGCCTTCGCAGGCGGAATGGGGCGGGCGTCGAAGTACTGGAGCTGCACGGCCGGATCGGTCCGGCGGCGCAGGACCGGGCCGTCTCCGGACGGGTTCCCGGTGGGCTCCCGCGGATCATCGTGTCCACAGACCTGGCCGAATCGTCCCTGACGGTTCCGGGCGTCCGCCTGGCCATCGATTCGGGGCTGTCCCGTGAGCCGCGGCGGGACAGCACGCGAGGCATGTCCGGACTGGTGACCGGATCGTGCTCCCGGGCTTCGGCCGATCAGCGCGCCGGACGGGCGGCCCGGCAGGGACCCGGGCTGGTGGTCCGCTGCTACGACCAGAAGACCTTCGCTGCCGCGCCGGCGCACCGGACCCCGGAGCTCGCGGCGGCGGATTTGACGGGTGCCGCCCTGGTTCTGGCCTGCTGGGGAGCGCCCGGCGGCAGGTGACTGACCCTTCCGGATACCCCGCCCAAGGCCGCCATGCATCACGCCGTAGAGGCGCTGCGCGAGCTGGGCGGTGGGCCCGGACGGCCTGGCCCACCGATCTTGGCAAGAGCCTGGCCAGGGTTCCGGCCGACCCGCGGCTGGCCCGCGCGCTGCTGGCCGGCGCCGCCGTCGTCGGTCAACGCACTACGGCGGAGGCCGTCGCTCTCGTCTCCGGGAATCAGCGCGCTCCCGGCGCCGACCTCACCCGGCTGTTGACCGCGCTGCGGACGAACAAGGGACCGGTGGCCCGGCGATGGGCGGAGGATGTCCGGCGGATGGAGGTGATCGCGCGCAAGGAGAATTCCGACGCGCCCGCCCGATCTGCCATACCCACCCCGCCCTCCTTACCCGCTGCCCCGGTGATCGTTGCCGAGTCGGTGGGTATCGTCGTCGCCCTTGCATTCCCGGACCGGGTGGCGCGCCGCGTCCGCTGCCCCGCTGACCGCGGACACGGCGGAGGCCGCCGCCCGGCATCTGCCCAGTCAGACGGTGTAGGCGGAGTTTAGCCGGGGCAGGGTCACCGCCCGGCGCGAACGCCGGCTGGGTGCGATCGTGCTTTCAGCCGCGCCGGTCCGGCCATCCGCGGCCGAGGGACGCGCGGCGGTGGCCCGCGCGCTGGAGAAGGAGGGGCTGGGCGAGCTGGCACCGGAGCGGCTTGAGGTGCCGAGCGGGTCCCGGGTGCGGATCGACTACCCGGACGTGGCGGACGACGGCGGCCGGCCGGTGGTGGCGGTCAAGCTGCAGGAGTGCTTCGGCTGGGCTCAGACGCCGCGCTGGTGGCGGGGCGGGTGGCGGGGCGGGTGCCGGTGCTGTTCCACCTGCTGTCACCGGCAGGGCGGCCGCTGGCCGTGACGGACGATTTAACTTCCTTTTGGTCCGCACCTTATGCCCAGGTCCGGGCGGAGATGCGGGGCCGCTATCCGAAGCATCCCTGGCCGGAGGACACGTGGACGGCGCCGGCAACGACCAGGACCAAAAACAGGATGTGAATCGCGGTCACATCGCGGCCACGGCCAGGACCTTGCACCGGACGGAAAGGGCTTCGTGCCCGGGGCGTGGCGGCCTGCATGAATTGCAGCTTATCCGGTCAATGCGATCCGCAGGCCAAGGGTCACCATAACAACAGCAGTAGCGGCGTCCAGTATCCGCCAGGAACCGGACCTGGCGAAGAACGGCCGGAGCAGCCGGGCCCCGAATCCAAGTGAGAAGAACCAGATGAAACTGGCTGAAATCGCGCCTCCCGCCTACCACCAACGCCGCAGGGCGCCCTGCTGATTGGCCAGGGACCCGAGCAGGATCACCGTGTCGAGATAGACGTGCGGATTGAGCCAGGTCAGCGCCGCCACAGTTGCTGCCGCGGCCCTGGTGTTGGTGCGAGGGCCGGCACCGGTGGCCGTCATCGTTTGAGGACGGAAAACCCGCGCGGCTGCCACCATGGCATAGACAATGAGGAACCCCGCGCCGACGCTGCGGACCACGAGGAATGTGAATGGTACTCCTTTAATGAGCGCTCCGACGCCGACGACGCCGCCCACGATCAGAGCCGCGTCGGAGAGTGCACAGATCAGAACGACGCTCAGGAGGGTCCGGGTGTCTCCACTGATACCCAGCCGCAGGACGCACGCATTTTGCGCTCCGATGGGCACGATGAGCGCGAGCCCGGTGGTGACGCCCAGGAGCAGAGATACGAGCATTTCCGGAAAGGTCATGGCTTCAATTTAGGAGCGGGCCATCGGAAGTACAACAGGTCGGCTTCCGACGCCGTTGGCATCGCTGGAAGCTCAAATTCTCTCCTCTGAATGAGATTTCAACCGGAGTTCCCGCCTTCGCGTCCGCCAACCTGCACCCGATGTGATTGATGGCGGCCCCGGCATGGCAGCTCGCCGACGTCGACGAAAATGGCGTGTCCCTGTCAGCCAAACATGGAGACTCGTGCCACGTCACGGCAGCATCGCTCGTAAATGCGTCAAGCTTTGACCACACTGGTGCGTGACGGGGCGGTTTCCGGCGCGGTTTCTCCAGGGGTTTGCCTAATGACCGAGATGGCGCCGGAGGGCTGCGTAGACAGGATCTCGATCGAGTAGGACACTCAAGTGGACCGACGACGGCATCCGACGGCGTCCGCCAGCCGCCGCCGTCGGCCTCAAGCAATGCGCGCGCAAGGGCTGCACGACGGGAAGATGGACAGATGGATGCTGTAGACGCACTCAATGAAATCGCCTTCTGGCTCGAGCGGGAACTCGCTCATACGTTTAAGGTTCAGGCGTTTCGTAACGCGGCCGGCATCGTCAGCGGGTTGGCTCCCGATGAGCTGGCGGAGCGCGCGCGGGACGGGCGGCTCAAGCGGATGAAGGGGATTGGGGCCAGGACGTTTGAGGTGATCAGTGAGGCTGTCGAAGGCGGGGTGCCTGACTATCTCGAAGGTTTGCGGCAACGCGGAAGCCATCCGCTTGCGGAAGGCGGTGCTGCCCTGCATGCGGAGCTTCGCGGTGACCTGCACAGCCACAGCAACTGGTCAGACGGTGGGTCGCCCATCGGGCTCATGGTCGAGGCCGCCCGGCTGCTGAGTCGCCAGTACCTTGCCCTGACCGATCACTCACCCAATCTTAAAATCGCCAACGGGCTGAGCGCGGAGCGTCTCGCCCAACAGCTCGACGTCGTGGCGCAGATCAACGACGGCGCAGCCCGGATCACCAACGGAGGCAAGGGTTTCCGCCTTTTGGCCGGCATTGAAGTCGATATCCTCGAGAACGGCGATTTGGATCAGGCACCGGAGATGCTGGACCGGCTGGACCTAGTGGTCGCGAGCGTGCACTCGAAGCTTCGCTCCGACGCGCCCACAATGACCCGAAGAATGCTCAAGGCGGTCAGCGATCCGCATACCAACATTCTCGGTCACTGCACGGGCCGGCTCGTTCAAGGGTCGCGGGGACAACGTCCTCCCTCAGACTTCGATGCCGAGCGTGTGTTCGCGGCGTGCGCGGAGCACGGCGTCGCCGTTGAGATCAACTCGAGGCCGGAGCGGCAGGACCCGCCGGACAACCTCATCCAACTGGCCATCGAGACAGGCTGCCTCTTCAGCATCGACAGCGACGCGCACGCCCCCGGCCAGCTCGACTTTCTCCAATACGGTGCCGAGAGGGCGGTGCGAAACGAGGTGCCGGCAGACCGGGTCGTCACGACGTGGCCGTTGGGCCGGCTGTTGGAGTGGGCGGACTCCGGGCGTTGAGGATAGCGGCGCGTTGGGCTCCGCGACTCACGGCCCGCGTGCCCTGACTGCGTGGCACTGACCGGGCCGCCCCCCTTCCTCGGTTTGGCGGGCTGCCTCCTCCCGGTACGTATTTATGACCTCCGGGCAGGCGCCCATTCCGCAGCCGAAGCACCCGGTGCGGCGGGACGGTGCGCAGGAACAGCTACGACTGCGTCAGGATCTGTCAGGATCTGTCAGGATCCATCAGATCTGTCGGGCTGTGACCGGGCGGTAGCGGGCTCCGAGGTGGTCCTCGGCGAGCCGGGGTCCGTGCCCGAGGACGGTCTCACGGAAGGTTTTGCCTTCCTGCGGTTCCTCCTGCAGGAGTCCGCGGCGGCGCAGCTCGGGTGAGAGCAGGCGGACGAATTCGTTCAGGTCGGCGGGCCGGACCGCGCTGGAGATGTTGAAGCCGTCCACGTCGCCTTCCTGCATCCAGCGTTCGAGCTCGTCGGCAACGGTCGCGGGGGAGCCGGTGATCACGGGTCCGCGTCCGCCGAGGGCGATGAAGCGGGAGAGCTCGCGTACGGTCCAGACTCGGGTGCTGTCGAGCCGGGTGAAGGCTGCCAGGGCCGACTGGTTGCCTTCGGTCTGAATGTATTCCAGCGGGCTGTCCAGATCCGCGGTGCTCAGATCGACGCCGGTCCAGCCGGCGAAGAGCGCCAGGGCGGCGGCGGGATCGACGTACTGGGTATATTCCTCCAGCCGTGCCTGGGCGGCTTCATCGGTCTCGGCCACGATCACGGTGGCCATGGCGAAGATTTTTACGGCGTCTTTGGACCGGCCGCGGGAGGTGAGCTCGTTGCGGATGCTGTCCACCCATCCGCGGGTCAGCTCGGGGGAGTATCCGCTGAAGAAGATTGCTTCGGCGTGGTTCGCGGCGAACGCCTGCCCCCGCGATGACGCGCCCGCTTGGAACAGCAGGGGCGTGCGCTGGGGTGAGGGTTCGGCAAGGGACGGCCCGGGGATGCTGAAGTGTTCGCCCTCGTGGGCTATGCCGCGGACCATGCCCGGGTCGGTGAAAACGTTCGCCGCCCTGTCGGCCTTGACCGCGCCGTCGTCGACCGATCCTTCCCAGAGTTTGTAAACGACATCCATGTATTCTTCGGCGCGGTCATATCGCTGATCGTGCGGGATCTGCTCGCCCAGGCCCAGATTCCGCGCCGCGGAATCCTGGTAGGAGGTCACGATGTTCCAGGCGACCCGCCCGTTGGTGAGGTGGTCCAGGGTGCTGAACTTCCGTGCCAGCAGATAGGGCTGTTCATAGGTCACGGAGGCGGTGACCCCGAAGCCGATCCGCTCGGTCGCGGCGGCCAGCGCGGTGATGATGAGCATCGGGTCCAGCATCGGGTACTGCACGCCGCCGCGCACCGTCTCGTCGGCGCTGTTGCCGTAGACGTCGTACTGGCCGAGGACGTCGGCAAAAAAGATGCCGTGGAAGCCGCCGTCCTCCAGGGTCCGGGCCAACGACGTCCAGTAGTCGAGTTCGTTGTAGCGGCGGCTTCCATCGTCCGGATGACGCCACAGCCCGGGCGACTGATGGACCGGTACGAGCATTTCGAAGGCGTTGAGCAGGATGGGCTTGGGCACTGTGTCTCCTAGAAGGTGTCGGGGGTGTTTTTGTCGTTGGCGTAGGCGCGGGCCGGGTCCTTTGCCGCCAGTGCCGCCGCGGTGGAGAGTACTGCCAGCAGGCTCAGGTACGCGCAGATCAGCCACGGCTGATTGCCGCCGGTCTTCAGCAGGGCCGCCGCGATGAGCGGCGTGAGCCCTCCGGAGAGCACGGTGCCGACCTGGTAGCCGAAGGAGACGCCGCTGTAGCGCAGATGCAGCGGGAACTGTTCGGCGAACCAGGCCGCCTGCGGGCCGTAGATGGAGTCGTGCAGGACGTTCATGCCCAGGATCATCACCAGCGGCAGCAGGACCAGGGGCCCGTTGTCGAGGAACCAGAACAAGGGCCAGACAAAGATCCCGATGCCGACGGCTCCGGCGACGGCGATCGGGCGCCTGCCGTAGCGGTCGGAGAGATAGCCCCAGACCGGGCCGGAGATCAAGCCCAGTGCCGAACCGACCAGCACGGCGGTCAGTCCGGAGGTCGTGTCGGCGCCCCTGGCGCTGATGTAGCCGAGCATGTAGACGGTAAGGACCACGAAAAGGGCCGGCTGCGCCAGTCGGAGCCCGATGGTGACCAGCAGGGCGCGGCGGTGGTGTTTCAGCAATTCCACGATGGGCGCCTTGACGGTGCGCTCCTGAGCCTTGAGCTGCTGGAACTCGGGTGCGTCCTGAACTCCGAGCCGGATCAGCAGTCCGACGACGACGAGCACGGCGCTGGCGAGAAACGGCAGGCGCCAGCCGAAGGACTGAAACTGCTCTGCCGTCAGCGTGGCCCGGGTGACGGTGAAGGCGGCGGTGGCCAGCAGCATGCCGGTAGCGGAGCCTACCTGGGTGAAGCTGCCGAAAAACCCGCGCAGCTGCCTGGGCGCGTGTTCGACCGACAGCAGGGCGGAGCCGCCCCATTCCGCACCCGCTGACAGGCCCTGCAGCAGGCGCAGCACCACCAGGCCGACGACGGCAAGGTTGCCGATGCTGGCATAGTTGGGCAGCAGGCCGATGCCGGCGGAAGCGATTCCCATGGTCAGCAGCGACACCACCAGCAGTGCCTTGCGGCCGATGCGGTCACCGAGATGACCGGCGATGATGCCGCCCAGCGGACGGGCGAAAAACCCTACCGCGAACGTCGCGAAGGACGCCAGCACACCCGCGAACGGCGAGGACTGCGGAAAGAACTGGACATTGAACACCAGTGCCGCGGCCATGCCGTAGAGGTAAAAGTCGTACCATTCGATGGTGGTGCCGACGAAGGCGGAACTGAGGACCCGTTTCTTGTCGCGGAAGCGGACGGGCGGTCGCGACACGGGGACGGATTCGATCACGGACATGAAAACCCTTTGCACGTCGGGCGCACCCGGGCAGGCGGGACGCCGTACTTGCCCGCACGGTTCCGATACGGGCCGAATCCTCACCTGGGGCACCCCGCTACAGCGAGAGGGTTGCCGTCCAACAAACCAGGGTTTTGCGTTGGAACTCTTGATTCTCCAATCGACCCTATGCTTTCCGGCGCCGCCGTCTCAAACCACCGGCGTCACACAAGGAAACGTACCGACGACGACGGCGACGGACGCCGTCGTCGTCCAACCGAGGTCTCGGCGTGCTTTAAGACCGTGTTTTAAAAACCGTGGCTTAGGACCGTGGGTTAAGGCGCAGCAAAGCGGCCCGGGGCGAGCCAGCAAAGCAGCCTAGGGCAGAATATGACCGGCGGCGGTGAAGAGGCGGTACCACTCCTGTCGGGTGAGCGGGACCTCCGAACCGGCCGCGGACTCCCGCAGGTGCTCAACATTTGTCGTCCCGAGCACCACCTGGATCTGTGCGGGATGCCGGGTGATCCATGCCACCGCGATGGCCGCGGGAGGAACATCGTAGGTCTGTGCGAGTTGATCGATCACATCGTTCAACTCGGCGTACCTCTCGCGATCTCCAAGGAAGACACCGTCGAAGAAGCCCTTCTGGAACGGCGACCACGCCTGCAGCGCGATTCCGTTGAGCCGGCAGTAATCGAGGATGCCGTTGTCCCGGTCAATGGACTGGTCCAGCCCGGCCATGTTGGCGGTGACTCCGGCGGCGATCAGCGGCGCATGAGTGATGCTCAGCTGTACCTGATTCACGATCAGCGGCTGGCGCACCGAGCGTTTGAGCAGTTCCACCTGCCCTGGCGTGTGGTTCGAGACACCGAAGTTCAGCACTTTCCCCGCACTGTGCAGGATGTCGAAGGCCTCGGCGACCTCCTCGGGCTCGACGAGAGCGTCGGGGCGGTGCAGCAGGAGGATGTCGAGATGGTCGGTCCGCAACGCGGCGAGCGATTCATCGGCGGAACGCAGGATGTGCTCCTTGGAGAAATCCCAGAAGCCCGAGCGGATTCCGACCTTCGACTGGATCGTGACGGCCGCACGCTCGCTGGGGGAGAAGGTCACCGCGTCACCGAAGCGCCGCTCGCATTCGTGCGGCTGGCCGCCGTAGACGTCGGCATGATCGAAAAAGTTGATGCCCATGTCCAGGGCAGCGCGCACAAGAGATCGGATGTCGTCATCGGTGAGCGGCGTGATCCGCATCAGCCCCAGGATGATGTTTGAGGCTTCCAGTTTCGTGTTCGGCAACGTGATTGTCTTCATGGACCCATTCTCGGCCGAGCCAGGCGTCAGGACAACCACGGGCCCGTTTTCAGTCTTCAGGCTCTCAGCTCACGGTCCATTCGTTCCATCCGGGCGCGGACCACAAGGTACCGGGCGTCCCCCAGACCGGTCAGCTTCGCCAGTTCCGTGGCGGCTGCCGCATCGACAGATCCCATGTCGGTGCTGCACCAGCGGGCGATGAGTTCTGCGTTTCCACTGGCGCGCACCGAAGCACCCACCGCCTCGTTCAGTTCATCACGCATCAGCTCAATGGCCAGAGTGGCGGACCGTTCAAGAAGAGGGGCCGGATAAACATTCAAGGCCTCATCAATCCGTCCGGACCGCAGGTACCTCGTGACACGCTCAACGTCGGAGATTACCCGCACCGAGTCAGCAAAGCGGTAAGGATTGGACTCCAGCACAGTGCCCAGCATGCTGCGGACTCTGTGCATTTCCGTGCGGACTGCGGCCGGAACACCCTTGTCACCATGCAGCTGATAGGCGAGTTCGTCCGCACTCCAGCCCTGGGTCCGTGAGATCAGCAGCGCCAGGACTTCAGCGCGGCGAAGCGTAAGTGGAATGCGGAT
>CAJDTL010000050.1_pt1 | contig 23482 bp, 24 predicted proteins | sample 7389871 | NCBI WGS metagenome assembly CAJDTL01 (sample SAMEA7055650, study PRJEB34461) | soil metagenome | biome: terrestrial ecosystem; feature: Peninsula; material: soil | place: Antarctica | collected 2016 | reverse complement strand
CTCCGGTGGTGTGCGCTTCTACCGGCCGCTGCTGATCGGCCACGTGGTGGAAGTGGAGGCCCGGCTGGTCTACACGGGAACGAAGGGCATGCACATCGCAGTCCACGTCCGTTCGGGAGATCCCAAGGGACGCCAGATGAACCTGACCACCTACTGCCTCACCGTGATGGTGGCACGAGACGACGCAGGCAACTCGCTGCCGGTTCCGCATTGGGTTCCCGTTTCCGATGAGGACAAGCATTTGCACGCCCATGCCCGGGACCTGCTCGAAATCCGCGGCCGGGCGCCAGGAAACAGGCTCCCCAACCACCTGCTGCGGGCTGGAAGTCCGACGACTCCAGGGCACGACGGTTGAGTCCGCCGCGTTTTAGTGGCCTCAAGCGGACCGTGCGCGACAACGGCGGATGGCTCACCACGCGCTGGCCATGGAATTTAGGCTTGGAACTCTGACCGGTCATCGTCAATCCTCCGCGACCGGACCATGTCGAAGACAACGAGTTCGCTTCCGACAGCAGAGACTCAACATCGACGGTCTGAAACTCCGTCGCAGCGCTCAACGGCCGCTTTCCCATCACGCAGTTGATCACCCCACTTACATGATCGGCATCTTCAACCGGTACCCGCAATCGAAGATATCCGCTGCGATGACGATCCGGGACGCGAACCCAGACCGAAACCGATTCACGCGATCGTGACAGCCACAGAGCCGGCATCTGCGATCCCGCCCGTCACCGGGCTGCCGGTCCCCTCGCGCCGACGGGATGGACCGAGACGGGCGTGCAGTGGTGAGCGGAGTAATCGCACGCTCAGTCGGCAGTCTCCTCGGCTCTCTCACCGTGCGAGACGGTGTCGCCGTCTTTGAACAGGATGCCGTGGGCGATCACGCGCCACTTCGGCTTCGCGCGAAGGAGAAATTCTAACTCCATGCTGAAGTGCTTGTATTCCTCCCCCAGCGAATCCATCATAATCTCCCGCGCGGCCGGATCCTCCTCAACGGCGATGCGTTGCTCGTACCATCCAATCGCCTCCGACTCCTCGGACAGGCTCGCGCACATCTGGGCGAATGTTCGCACCTGCGCAGAAAGCTCCTGCGGCGGCTCGTGATACTGATTTGTCGGCGTGATGACTCCTGCTCGCCTCGGATACGGCCGGACATGTCGCAGAGTACGCTCCCTGCCGCGGACGGTCAATCAAATGCCATCCGCGGGCAGTTGAAAGCTGCCGCTAACAAACAATGTGCGGTGTGGTCCACGGCATCCTTCCCCGCGGTGTCAGCTCTTTCGGCACCGGCGGTCGGGCAGGCGGGGTCTCCGGGACCGAAGAATGTCTTTACCGTCTCGGCCACCCTTTCAGCTGTGGCGAAGGTGAGGATACTGAGATCGAGAGGTCGGGAGACTGTGACGTGCACCCGCCAGACTCGCACATTCCCTCCTGGTGCGCGCTGGGCCGGACGTCATAGTGAACATATTGATGAACTACGTTCGCGAGTTCGAGGCCGTGAGCTGACGCATGTGCAGATCGTGATCGTGATCGTGAACAAGTTGAGTCGCCGTGAACCCTTCGCGAAGTTGTGGAAGAACGCCGGGGCGGTCGGTGATGGGCGTTCCGCTGTTAGTAGCCACGAGCCGGTAACCATACGGAAGCTGGCTATGCCAGACAGAGCAGCGTCCGTTCACCATGTGCCGGTCATATCGGACGATCGGGCCGGAGGCCGCCCGATCCGTCCAGGGCCACGCGGGCTAAGGGGATGTTGCCACTCACGTCTCGACGGACGACGGTGATGGCACCGTTGCCTTCGTACAACACGTACTGAAGCTCTGCCAGATCGAAGACACCGTGCTCGCGGAGCTTGGCGAACACATCCTCGTCAACGAGGCCACAACGCCGTAGTTGGCCGCGCCGCAGGGTTCCGTCGTGGACCAGAACGCGGACCCGATGGTCGAACAGGTTGCGTAGATGCGGGTGGAACCGCAGCAGGCTGACCAGCCGGTGAACCGCGACCAAAACGAGAAGTGCGACAACGCCGGTAACGAACGACTGTGTCTCGGCTAACGCTGTGCGGCCGACGATAGCGCCGATCGCAACCGCGGTAACGAAATCGATGATCATCCATTCGGCGACCGTGCGCCGTTCTCCTAGGCGTAAGCCGAACACGGCGACGGCGTACATCAGCGCAGCCTTACCGGCCACGACGCCCACCTGTGACCAGCCATCCATGATCCATCCCTCGGTCGACCCTCCATCGCTAGCCGTGCCTACTCAAGTCCCCGTGCGTGACCCACCATCCACAACCCGGTAGCGGCGACCGACGGTGGCCTGTGGCCGCAGTTCTCACGGCCGTGAACAATAAACGGATCTCAGGATATCCCAATGGGCACAACCCGACGGGGCACGCCCGCGCTGGCCTCGGCGTCAACTGTTCGCGTCCCTTTCCCTGCCGGTGACAGGAACCCCGGCCGTGGCCACGTCAGGCTGTCCCAGGCGGACTTGATTGCTGGGAACAAAACAGCCCCACACTCAAAAGTGCCGAATTGCCCGCAAGAAGGTGACGATGCCAATCGATCGTTGCAACACCCCTCTTATCGTGAGGTGTCGCGTATGGCCTGGAGGATCGACTGCAGATCGCGGTCCTACACGTGGCCGGGATCAGTGACGACCCTGCGGCCGGCTGCCGCCGTCGAGCTTGCGCTCGAGCGCGGCGCGTTCGGCGGCGTTCCCGCACAGCTCAAGGGCGTGCAGGAGTGCGGCCCGTGCCTCGTCGCGACGGCCGAGGCGGGTGAGCATCTCGCCGCGGATCGCGGGGAGCAGGTGCGGGCCGGCCAGTTCGCCCCGTGACGCGATCGCGTCGACCAGTGCGAGGCCGCCCGCCGGACAGGAGGCCATCGCGACCGCGACCGCTCGATTGAGTTCGATGATAGGCGACGGCGTCAGCCGTCCGAGGGCTTCATAGAGAATGACGATCCGCTGCCAGTCGGTCTCGGCCACCGAGTGCGCCACCGCGTGACACTCAGCAATGGACGCCTGAAGGCCGTACGCGCCCAGCCCACGTCCAGCCCCCACGGCCCGTGCGAGTGCCGCACGTCCGCGCCGGATCGCCGACCGGTCCCACAGCTGTCGGTCCTGGTCCTCAAGAAGCACCGGGCGTTCGGACGCATCGAGTCGTGCTGGAAATCGGGCGGCGGTGAGTTCCAACAGTGCGAGCAGCCCGAACACCTCGGGCTCGGGCGCGAGCCGCACCAGCACGCGAGCCAGCCGGCGCGCCTCGCTGGCCAGATCCGTGCGAATCCACTCGTCGCCACCGGATGCGAAGAACCCTCCGTGAAGATCAAATAAACAACCTGAAGCACCGAGCCAAGCCTCTGCGCCAACTCGTGCGCTTCCGGCACGGCGAACGGCACGTGTGCGGCGGCCAACGTCTTCTTGGCCCGGGTGATGCGCGCCTGGATAGTCGGCACCGGCACCAGAAACGCCTTTGCTATCTCACCGCTGCCCATGCCGCCGACCACCCGCAGCGTTAACGCGATCCGCGCCTCCCTCGACAACATCGGATGGCAGGCGATGAACATCAAAGCCAGCACGTCGTCGTCGATCGCATCAGGGCTGAACAGGGCGTCCGCTCCCGGTATCTCCTGCGCGAGATCGCGGGCAAGCAAGGCATACTTTTCGTCGCGCGCCGCCAGCCTCCTGAAAGTGTCGATCGCACGACGCCGGCCGGTAGTCAGCAGCCACCCGACCGGCTCTGCAGGCACTCCGTTGACGGACCAGGATACGAGTGCCTCGGCAAGCGCCTCCTGTGCGAGGTCCTCAGCAAGCGGAAAATCTCCGGTGTAGCGGGCGAGGGCGCCGACGATGCGTGCGGATTCCATCCGCCATGCCGCTTCGACGGCGCCCCTCGCCTCGGGTGCTGTCACCGCCGGTTCAGAGCTGTCCGGTCTGCTCGCGCCACGCGAGTTCCTTCTGGATCCATTCGTTGTCCTGAGGAAACTCGTCGATGGTGGTTACACGGCGGATTTCGGTCTTGCTGCCCGCCGTCAGGGGCGCCCGCTTGGCCCACTCGATGGCTTCCTGCATGGACGCTACGTCGAGGATGTAGTAGCCGCCGAAGAGTTCCTTCGTCTCCCCAAAGGACCAGGTGTGCCGTCCCTAACGACGTCGTCGGATCTCTGGCAGGTCCTCTGGGTTAGGCTGCGGGAGCCGGATGCCAGCGGCGATGTCCGCGATCCGGGTTCTTACTTGCACCGGGTCGACCTGGACATCGGGGAAACTTTCCCGCTTGTAGCGGTCGATTTCGGACATCAGCTCCGCCATCGGCTTCGTTACCCTGAAATCACCCGTGTGCCACGAGGGCATCTGACGCTGATAAATGGAGGATGCGATGTTGCCTGCGGTGGTCTTCGAGAGGTGTCCGGCGTCGCGCAGGCGAACGATCTCATTGGCGACGACTTGCGCTTCGCCCGCGAGAGGCCCGTTGTCCTCCGTCACCCTTGCAACAGCCAGCAGGAGCTGGCCTACCGGCAGCTCAACCATCAGTTCGTCACTCATCCGTACCCGTCTTCCAGTCATCCGCCTGCCATGCGGTACTTCTCTCCGGCAGCACTACTACCGGAGTTGGGCCTGCGCGTGGCGGCCCTTGTGGGCGCGGTATTCGTGCAGGGTGAGCCAGACTATAAAGATGTCGAAGGCGGTCAGCAGCAGCATCCCGATCGTGAAGCCGACGACCAGCTGGTAGCCCTGGTAAGCGATAAAGACCAGCAGGAAGGCAATCATCCACGGGTAGGCCCAGAATTTGTCCTTGAGTACGGCCCAGACCAGCACGACTTTCACGAGCCCGTGGAGCAGCAGATAAACTGCCCCAAACAGCGATGCGGACGCGGTCAGGGTGCCCGAGTAGTGCACTAGCGCGTTGGCGATGAGGTCGTTGGGATCCTCGGAGAGCTCATGCTGGGTCAGGATTCGGGCCACGGATCCGAGCCGGGCCGGGGAAACCAGCAACAGCAGGACACCGCCGATCAGTTCAAGCACGCCGTCCAGGCCCTTGAGCGTGAGGCTGATCTGAAAGGTCCGGTCAAGCAGGGTCCGTTCCCCGGCTGCTTTGTCTTTTTCCCTGCTGGCTGGCCGCTTCACAACACTCCTACGAGGTAACGACTGTTACAATTCTAATTGTGACACAGAATATTGCGTGGGTCCTGATTGTCGTCCAGATTCCCTCAGAGCCGTCGCGCCACCGGGTGGCCGTGTGGCGCCAGCTGCGCAAGGCCGGCGCCGTTCCTGTTTCCTCCGGTGTCTGGACGCTCCCGGCCGGCCCGGTGTTCCAGGCGGAGCTGGACCGTGCCGGGGAACTATGCCGCCAGGGCGGCGGTGTCTTTGCGGTCATGGACGTGGCCCCGCGTGATGCTCCCTCAGCGGCGTTGCTTCGAGACACCTTCAAGGCCGCACGGGTTGATGAATGGGCCGAGTTCACGGCCGACTGCGGCAAGTTCGAGGACGAGATTGCCAAGGAGATCGCGAAGCAAAAGTTCACCTTTGCTGAGTTGGAGGAAGAAGAACAAAGCATGGACCGGTTGCGGCGCTGGTTCCGGGACTTGAAGAAACGCGATGTCCTTGACCTTCCCGAGGCCCGGGGCGCAGACCGGCACCTGCGCGTGTGCGGCACAACCCTGGATGGCTACGCCGACCTGGTGTACCAAGCGGTCCACGGCCCGTCGCCGGACACCGAAGGGACCCAGTGACCATGACGAATCCGCCCGCAAGCTCCCCCGGGACCGGGACCGCGCCTTTTGAACTCCCCCGCAAACGGGTTCCGGGATTGGCCCCGTTGTTTGCGGCAGGGTTCACGACGGCCTTCGGCGCACACAGCATCGCCGCGGGAATCGGCGCCGAGTCCAGTGATCTGGGGATCACCCTGCTTACCTTCGGGGTATTGCTGGCCGCCTACGACATCGCCGAGGTCATTCTCAAACCCGTTTTTGGCTCGCTTAGCGACAGGATCGGAGCCAAGCCGGTCATTATCGGCGGCCTGCTCGCCTTCGCGGCCGTCTCCCTGCTCGGGATCTTCGCCGCCACCCCCGCCGCGCTGAGTCTGGTCCGCCTGGGCCAGGGCGCCGCGGCCTCCGCGTTCTCCCCCGCGGCCTCGGCCGCCGTCGCCCGGCTCGCCGGACCCGCGGCGGCCGGCCGGCACTTTGGCAAATACGGGTCTTGGAAAGGGCTGGGCTATGTGCTGGGGCCCCTCCTCGGGGCGGGACTTATCATGGCCGGCGGGCTCCCTGCCTTGTTCCTGGCATTGACCGCGATTTCGTGCGTGGCGGCCCTATGGACGTTCGTTTCCATGCCGGAGCTTCCAGTGCTGCCCCGCGCCCGGTACACCGTCATCGACCTCGCCCGGCAGACCGCCCACCGCGGATTCCTCATTCCAACCATGGCCCTGGCCGGAGCCACCGGGGCCTTGGGAGTCGCCGTCGGCTTCCTGCCTCTGCTCGGCGCCTCCCTGCACCTGTCCCTGTTCGGCAGCATGGCTGCCGTGGCCCTTTTGGCACTGTCATCCACGATCATCCAGCCGTGGGTGGGCCGACTCCGGGACGCCGGACATGTTTCCACCGGGACCGGCATGGGCGTTGGCCTGGCCCTGATCGCAGCCGCCGTCAGCGCTCTCGCGCTGATGCCGATTTCCGCCACCCTGTACTTATCCGCCGTCGTGCTCGGCGCCGGGATCGGCATCACCACGCCCCTTGGCTTCGCCCACCTGGCCACCACGACACCGGCCGAACGGATGGGGCGGACCATGGGTACTGCCGAAATGGGACGTGAGATCGGGGACGCCGGCGGCCCGCTCCTGGTGGGCGGGATCGCCGCGGCCGCCAGTCTGGCCGCGGGACTTGGCGCCCTCGCCGTCGTCCTGTCCGGCATGGCAGTGCTGTGCGCCGCCATCTTGCGCCGACGGCCCCGCCCCTGATCGGGGGGGGACTGGCGGTGTAGCCGCACTGCCCGTCACCGCCACCGCACAGCACTACCCTTCCGTCTCCCCCGCCTCCGGGCTGGCGGATTGCTGCAGAGTTTCCAAGAGCACCCAGTCCGTGCATCGGGGCCGCTCACGGCAGCAGTTCAGCTGCTTCCTACACGGCAACGGGAACGCTGGCAGTCAAGGGCTGCCGCCAGTCAAAAGTGGTAATTGACGAAAGCAGAAGGCGACGAGTCCGGCTCGGTGCTGCACGTTCACGGTGGTCAGCACGGCCAGCGCGTCCCGGCCGCTTCCGCGGCCTCGAGCAGGCCGGCGGGTGCGTCGACCGCGCCACTTGGGTGCGTGGAGGCTCGCTCGCTGGGACGAAGCCCGTTACGCGTCGGTCACGCTGGATCCTGGCGCGCCAGGCAGACAATCCGCGTGGTCGGCGTTTACATACACCGCCGTGCTCACTTCGTACTCCGCTGGCAACAGACACTCGTCGACCGGGATCGGGCGTGGTAGCCTGACGGCATGCGTGCGTCGGGAGCTGAAGCGGCAGGTGCGGAGCCACCCCAACCCCGGAAGAAAATCGGACCGGACGTCTCGGCGAGCATCGGTCTGATCGCGGTCGTGGTCGTGGTGATGGGCGGAGCGATGCTCATCGCGGCGGCTCTGAACCTCGGCGCGAGCATCATTATCGCCGGCTTCACGGCCATCTTCTTCACCCTCGGCGTCGGCGGAGGCACGTTGCGGGCGGACTTGAGAAAAGTGGTCTGGTACGGACCGCTAACCGCCTTGGCCGCGTCAATACCGCGTATTCTCGCTCAGTACAACCAAGGACTGGCACTGGTGCTCGTCTGCGGGATCATCTTCGTAGCGGGCCTACTGCCTTTCCTGGGCAAGAACTATGCCCAGGCCGGCCTGGGTCTGGGCATTGCCACGTTGCTTGCCTTCGCTCTCCAAACGGACACCGGGTCACCGGTTCAGACCGTGGCGGCGGCCTTTGTCGGCGTCTGCTTCGTCGTCTTGCTGCGGATCCTGATGAAGATACGAGACCCCAGCGACGTCGCCCGTGCACTGGCGGCCGCGACACTGACGGAGGCCGACCCCGGCTTCGAGAATGCCTACACGATGTGGCTACGGGACAGGCCAGTGCAGTGGCTCCGCGAGTCTCTCCAGGGCGCCGTCGAATACCGGACGATCCGGACCGTCCTGGGAGCCGACGATGCAGCGAAAGCGGACCGGCGGGCCGACGAGGTGTCGGAGGTCGTCGCGGCACGAAAGCCCGGCGATCTCAGTCCCCGGACGGCCGCCCAGGTCTCCTCAAACACGGTTGCGCTGGATGAGGCTTTGCGGACGCTGGACCGCGTCGAGGAGGCTGCCCGCCGCAGAGACACCACGAAGGTCGCAGACGCGCCAGCAACGAGGCGCGCCTTTGACCGGGCCTCCGTAAGATCAGCATTCACGTGGCGCTCGCAAACCTTGAGACACGCGATACGAACGGCACTGGGCGTATTGGTCACGTTCCTCGTGGCTTGGGCGACCGTGGGACCGCATGATTCACTGGTCACCTCAATGGCCACGGCGTCCTTCGCGATCCTGCAGATCAGCTGGACCCAGTCCCTGTTCAAAGCCAAGCAACGGGTGCTGGGAGTCGCCGGAGGCGCAGGCGTCATGGCCCTGGCGCTATGGCTCCTGCCGCAGGCGTGGCTTCTGCCCTTCGCCCTCATCGCCGCCATTGCCGGCGTCTGGCTGATCGCCAGTAACCAGGTCCTGTCGATCGGCAGCTTCGTCGTTGTCTCGGTCGGTATGAACGCCGTCGGGAAGGGCCTTGACCCGACTCGCACGCTCATCGAGTACATCCTTCTCTTATTTGCCGGGGTCGCGATCGGGCTGCTGCTCGGATTCACGGTCGTGCCACAACTCAAGCCAGACCGAGTGGGCCAGCGGGTGCTCCGGACGAGAAGCGCGGGGAGCGAGCTGCTCCGGTCCATCGCACAGTTGGCCAATCCGGCGTCCGGGACACCGTGGCAACACGGCATGCCGCCCGAACTGATGCGCCCGCTCTACCGACAGCGCACGGAAGTGATGAATCTTCGCTCGCCATTGGGCCGCCAGGATGAGCGTGCCGGCGTGCTCGCCGACGACTGCGGTTCCCTGGCCACGCGATTCGAGACGCTCGCGATTGTGAGCGTCCTCGAGGCCGGGGAGGGCCGTTTGAGTGCCCAGACGTTGAGCGCCGCGGCAGACGCGCTGGACGGGATCATCGACCAGGACAATCACCAAAGTCCTGAGGAGGCCGATTCCCCCGGGCTTGTGCAAGTCGCACGATGGGTCGGTTCCAGCAGCACGGAATTTCTAAAGACCTGCGACCGGGGCTGAAACGCCCCTGTCTTCGCCGTCAACTACGGTTCGGCGCGAGAAAGTCCGACGGCGGCGGACCAGACGGCAGTGCGCAGGCGTGTCATCAAGGCGGACGTGGTCAGCCGCGCCGCGTACCTCAACATCCTCATCGACATCCTCGAAACCTGCCCAACATCTTGAAAATCACGAAGCCGCGTGGCAGTCCATGGTTTCGTGTTGATTGCACGCCCTGCCCGAAGTCACCCACATAGACCAGCGCGTGCATGAAACCCGGATAAACCTGTTGCCGAGGCCAATCGGCGATCCAAAACGCCTGGTGGAATCCGCAGTCCGTGCGCAGGTAGGACCAGTTCTCCTCGACCGGGAGGTATCCAGCGGCTGCTGGGGCCTCGTAGCCAACTTCGGCATGGAGAAAGGCCATGACGACTGGTGGAAGTCATCGCAGATGCGCTCGACCGTAACCCCTCGCACGGAAATGCCGCGGTCGGTGAGAACACGTTGAACCCGACTCGAAGGTAGATGCGTCTTTCTAGCTGTCGCGCAGTGTGCAGTTTTCGACAGGACGTCAGCCGGCTTTTCTGATGGTCTCCCCGTCACTGCTGAGACGGCCCGCCGGATCGGTGGCCCGGTTGCGCATTCGCGAAACCTCTGGAGCTGGCGGGAAGCTAGGAAATATCGCCTCAGGCTCCGAGCGGGGAGGGGGGTGCCACACCCGTCCATGCTTGCCGGATGGGCGGCGTTCCCTTCCACACCCATTTTCACAACCCTATGGCGGCACAGCCCCGGCAAGGCGATCTGCACCCCGCCGGTTAGTTAGCCGGCGTGGGGGTCGGGGATGCCGATGTACTGGGTGTAGAGGTATTCCTGGATTCCTTCCAGTCCGCCCTCGCGTCCCAGCCCGGATTGTTTGATGCCGCCGAAGGGTGCGGCGGCGTTGGAGATGGCACCGGTGTTCAGGCCGAGCATGCCGGTCTCGAGGCGTTCCCCCATCCGCAGGCCGCGGTTGAAGTCAGCGGTGTAGACATAGGCCGCCAGCCCGTATTCGGTGTTGTTGGCCAGCCGGACGGCCTCGTCCTCGGTGGTGAAGGTGATGATCGGGGCGACGGGGCCGAAGATTTCCTCGGAGAGGATCCGGGCGCTTTCCGTGACGCCGGTGAGGATGGTGGGCTGGTAGAAGTAGCCGGGGCCCTCGACGGCGGCGCCGCCGGTCACTGCTGCCGCACCTTCGGCGACCGCGTCCGTGACGAGTTGGTGGATCTTTTCCCGGCTCTTGGCGTCGATCAGTGGCCCCATCGTTGAGTGCTCCTCGGTGCCGCGGGCCGGGCTGAGCGCGGACATCTGGGCGGCGAATTTCTCGGTGAATTCGTTCGCGATGGTTTCGTGGACTATGAAGCGGTTGGCTGCGGTGCAGGCCTCGCCCATGTTCCGCATCTTAGCGATCATGGCCCCCGCGACGGCGGCGTCGATGTCGGCGTCTTCGAAGACCACGAACGGGGCGTTACCGCCAAGCTCCATGGAGGTGCGCAGCACCGTCTCGGAGGCATTGGCCAGCAGCCGCCGCCCGACCTCGGTGGAGCCGGTGAAGGAGATCTTGCGCAAGCGGGGGTCCGTGACAAGCGGCCCCGTGGTAGCTCCTGCGGTGGAGGTGGGGATGACGTTCAGCACTCCGGCCGGCAGCCCGGCTTCCTGCATGAGTGCGGCGAACAGCTGGGAAGTCAGCGGGGTCAGGTTCGCCGGCTTCAGGACCATGGTGCACCCGGCAGCGACCGCCGGGGCAATCTTGCGGGTCGCCATCGCCAGTGGGAAATTCCAGGGCGTGATCAGCAGGCACGGACCCACAGGCTTCTTCGTGACCAGCAGTCTGGATGTTCCTTCGGGGGCGATGGAATAGCGCCCGAATGTCCTGACTGCTTCCTCGGAAAACCAGCGCAGGAACTCCGCCGCGTAGGCGACCTCGCTGCGGGCCTGCGCCAGTGGCTTGCCCATTTCCACGGTCATGAGCAGGGCAAAGTCCGCGGCACGTTCCGTGACGAGTTCAAACGCCCCGCGCAGGATCTCCCCGCGCTCCCGCGGTGGGACGAGCGCCCAGGATTCCTGGGCTGCAGTAGCTGCGTCCAAAGCCGCAAGCCCGTCCTCGGGGCCGGCGTCGGCAATGGACATCAGCACCTTCCCGGTGGCCGGGTCCTCCACGTCGAAAGTCTTCCCGGCCGCGGCCGGCCGCCACAGGCCATCTATCAGCAGGCCGTCTGGAACCGTGGACAACAGCCGGGTTTCTTCTTCAGGGGAAACGGACATTCAATTCTTCCAATCTTTGAGTGCAAGGGTCCCGGACCGCTTGCTGTCGTGGCAGAGGGTGATATCGGCTGGCTGGCGCTGGCTAATAGGCCTTCACGCGCTGTTCGACGACGAGGTGGATGAGGGCGAACACCTTGTCCTCATCGATTGCCTTCAGCGCCGCGGCGAGGGCGCCGGGAATGTCCCGATCCAGCTCGACCTTGATGCCGAAGCCGCCGAAGGCCTGCGCCATCAGGGCAAAGTCCGGGTTTTTCAGCTGGGTGCCGGAAATCCGCTGCGGGTAGTGCCGTTCCTGGTGGGTGCGGATCGTGCCGTATTCCTGGTTGTCCATGACGATCACCAGGGGCGTGGCACCGTATTGGGCGGCGGTGGCCAGTTCCTGGCCGTTCATGAGGAATTCGCCATCCCCGGCAATGGTCACCACCCGCCTGTTCGGGGAGGCCAGCGACGCGGCGACGGCGGAAGGCACGGAGTAGCCCATGGAACCGTTCCGGGCGCTGACCATGGATGCATAGCCCCGGGTGGGAAAGTAGCGGTGGGCCCAGTTGGTGTGCTCCCCGGCGCCGAAGGTGACCATGGCGTCCGCGGGCAGCGTTGGCACCAGGTTCGCCATCAGTGTGTCCATCCGGGCCGCACCGGTCCCCGGTGCGGCGTCGGGAAGCGCGGCAAATTGTTCCTGCTGCGCCCGCATCCTTGCCGTCCAGGCCTTCCATTCGTCCTTCACTGGAAGCTCAATCCGGACCAGGTCCCGGACAAAGGCATCCGGTTTGGCGACGATCTGGCGCGACACTCCTCCGGAGCGTCCGCGCAGGGACGGATCCATGGTGACAATGAAGTTCACCTCGTTCCAGTCCTGGCGGTTAAGAAAGCCGTCGGTGATGACGTCGCCGGGCACGGTACCGACAAAGACCAGCAGGTCGGTCTCCTCCAGCAGGTCATGGGTGGGCCGGGGCCGGCCGTAGCCGATCGGGCCCACATAGGACGGGGAATCGAAGGCAACGGTGCCCTCCGTGCGCCACTCCGCGGCGGCCGGGATGTGGTGGCGGTCCAGCCACCGGGTCAACCGGTCCGCCCCTTCTTGGGTCCAGTCATTGCCGCCCGTGACGAACAGCGGCCGGCTTGATGCGGCCAAGGCGTTGGTCAGGGCGTCGGAGTCCTCCCCGGTCATGCCACCTCCAGCGACGGGGATGGGCGGGTGCAGGGACGGGTTGACGTGTTCCCGGATGATGTCCTCGGGCAGGCCGACGACGACGGGTCCGGGGCGTCCGCTCATGGCCGCGAACATGGCTTCGGCGACGATTTCCGAGGCCCGTTCGGCATGGTCGAGGACCATGACGCGCTTGGCACCGGTGTCGAACCAGGCCTTGATGTCGAACTCCTGGAACGCCTCCCGGTCCCGGTGGTCAAAGGGAATCAGCCCGACGAAGAGGACCATGGGTGTTGAATCCTGCCAGGCCGTGTGCAGGCCCACGTGCGCGTTCGCCGCTCCGGGCCCCCTGGTGACCATCGCAATGCCCGGAAGCTGGTTCATCTTCCCGTCCGCCTCGGCCATGTAACTGGCACCGCCCTCATGACGGCACACAATCGTCTCAATCGACGAGGCGTGCAGACCGTCCAGGACCTCGAGGTAGCTCTCCCCCGGGACCACGTGGACACGCCGGACACCGTGGGCCACGAGCGAGTCGACGATGACGTGCCCTGCCGATGGCGCCGCGGGTGCAGGGACGTCAGCGGAGGATGTCCCGCAGGCAGCCCCGTTCTGCGTCTTCATGTCTATGCCCGCGGCACGGACGGCGACGTTCAGTAACGTCATGGTGTTTCCTTGTCTATGAATTGTCGGGTGTCGCGGTGCATTCCGGCGTTCTCAGGCGTGGAGTGAGGCGGCGTCTTCGAGGTTTTTGCCCTTGGTTTCCGGTGCCATGAAGTAACTGGCACCTGCACCGACCAGGGCAATGCCAGTGGCGATCCACATGGTGCCGGAGAGTCCCAGGTGGGTCAGGGCCAGGGGTGTGGCGAAGGTGCCGATGGCGGCGCCGATGCGGCTGGTTCCGGTGCACAGGCCGACGGCGGTGGCCCGGACCTTGGTCGGGAACAGCTCGTTCGGGTAGATCCATTCCAGGATTGAGGGGCCGCCGTTGAAGATGGCGTAGAAGGCGAAGGCCAGGGCGATCAGGCCAAGCGGGGCTGTGGGGAAGAGGGCGAGGAACAGCAGGCCGACGCCGGAGAGGATGAAGCCCCAGATCAGGACGGGGCGGCGGCCGAGCTTGTCGACGACGAGCAGGGCGACAATGTTGCCGACGAGGAAGAACAGGTTGATCAGCCCGTAGCCGATGTTGGCTGCGTCGCCGGACTCGAGGTGGAACAGGGCCAGGATCTGCGGCCCAAAGGCGTAGATCGAGAACAGCGTCACGATGGTGCAGGTCCAGAAGATGGAGATGAAGATGACACGGTTCAGGTAGCCGCCGGTGAGCACCATCTTGAAGGCCTTGCCGGTGCTGAGCTTGACGGCGTTGGGGTCGTGGGCTGTGATCCCGTCCAGGGTTGCTTCTTCACCGATGGTCTTCTTCAGGATGGCCAGGGCCTCGTCGTGGCGGCCCTTGCCGACCAGCCAGTGGGGGGATTCCGGGATCGTTGCCCGGGCAATGAGGATCAAGATGGCCGGTACCGCCGAGGACAGGAGCATCCACCGCCAGCCGTCTTCCAGGGACAGCAGCCAGTAGCCGACGAAGGCTGCAACGGTGGCCCCGACAAACCACATGGCGTTCAGGCCGCCCAGCAGACGGGCCCGCCAATTTGACGGCACGAATTCGGCGACCAGCGCGGTGGCGATCGGATAGTCGGCCCCGACGGCAATGCCGATGAGCAGGCGCAGGGTGAACAGCTGCCAGGGCTCATTGGCCCAGAACTGCGCAATCGAGAACACGATGATCGCGACCAGGTCGATCGTGTACATGAGCTTGCGGCCGATTTTGTCCGTGATGTTGCCGAAGACAAGTCCGCCGATGAACACGCCGACCAGTGCGGAAGCGCCGATGAGCCCGTTCCACCACTCATTCATCTGCCATTGCGGAATGATCTGGACCAGCGCGATGCCGATGATGGCCAGAATGTAGCCGTCCAGGAACGGGCCGCCGGAGCTGAACAATGTCAGGCGCTTGTGGAACGAGTTCAGCGGTGCTGAATCGATGGTTAGTTGGGAGGTGGGTGCTGGAACGGGTGCGTGGGAGAGCATGGTGGTTCCGATCTGGGCTTAGGAAAAGCGTCGGTGGTTAACCCAACAGATCCGTGACCGGGGGTGGGTCAGGCTGTTACGGCTGCGACGGCATCGATTTCGATGCGCTTCTCGCCCCGGAAACGGGCAACCTGCACCGTGGTCCGGGGAGGCAGTGGATGGCCGCTGAGCCGGGTGAGGTAGGCGGCGTTGAAATCGTCAAACTCGTCCAGGTCCGCGAGGAAGACGGTGAGTTTGAGGAGACTGGACAGGTCCGAATGTGCGGCCGCCAGGGCGTTTTCCAGGTTGTCGAAGGCTTGGACCACTTGGCCGGCAATGTCGGCCGGGGTCGAACCGTCGGCACGGGCCGGTATCTGCCCGCAGAGAAAGATGATGCCGTTGACGGCGGCCGAGGCCGAGTAGGGCCGTGGTTTGCCGTCGGAGAACTCGGTGCGCTCGATGCTGCTCACCGGTCCGCCATGAGGTAGTTCCGGGAGAGCTGATACATGCGAAGCCATTCGTGTTCACTTACTTTCAGGGGATTTTGACAAATGTTGGCGTCCTGGCGGTCCAGGCCGGTGGTGCCGGGAAGGACGACGACGACCGTGTTCTCCCGCTCCGACCGCGGCAGCAGCGAGGCTGCCATGGCTGAGCTGGGCGGCTCACCTGCCGAGGTGACAGCGCCATGGTGGACGGAGAGGTATTCCGTGCCGGCCTTGGTGGAGATGGCCACAATAATGGTGCGCTGCAGGTTGGCGCTGCGCCGCAGCAGCAGGTCATTCCACAGTGGGCGCGGGATCCCGGACACCGTGGTGCGGCTGACCCGGACTTCTTCGGCGCCGCCGCTGGCGGCAAGGTCGATCAGCTGCATCGCCGAACGCAATGCTGGCTGGTCCGGGCAGTCGAGTTCGTGGACGGTGACACCGGCCCAGGCAGTCGACCTGGTGGCGGCGGCCCGCACCGGCTGTGCCCAGTCAGCGGCGAGGAGTTGCTCCAGCAGGGCGAGCCCGTGCTTTGAGTCGACTTCGGCCCGCAGCACGGCCAGTCCGCCCTCCTGGGCCTCGGCGGGGTCCGCACCCGCAGCGCACAGTGCGCGGAAGGCCGATTCGACGATCTCGCGGGGCTGGACGGAGCAGACGGCGTTCCCGTGGACACTGTCTGTGGTGCCTGACACTGTGGTCCCCGATACTGTGGTCCCCGATACTGTGGTCTCAGATACTTTGGTCTCAGACATGCGCCTTCTCCTTGGTGGTGTCCATGACCTCGGCGAACAGGCGGCTGAAGTTGCCGCCCAGGACCGCGGCAATGGTGTCGTCGGTGAGTCCGGCGGCCACCAGTCCTTCGGTGAGCCGGGGGAAGTCTTCGGGCCCGGTGAACCAGTTGGGCCAGGCCGGCCACCGGGGTGAGTTTTCCGGTGCGGTCGGCTGCCAGCGGCCGTTGCGGAGCCAGCCGACAAATTCGTGGTCCCAGCCGCGGGTGCAGTCGCTGCCCAGACCGACATGGGAGGGCCCATACTGGTCCACCATGCGTGAGACCATGCCGGCGAAGCTCTCGATGGTGACGTGTTCGCCACCGCTGACTGTTGGGTAGAGGCAGCAGCCAATGACTCCCCCGCGGTCCACGAGCGGTTGGATCACGTCGTGGGGCTTGTTGCGGGGTGTATTAAAGAACCACAAGGGGTTTGAATGGGTGATTGCGACGGGCACCGTGGAAGCTTCGATTGCGTCGCGGCTGGTGCGGTACCCGACATGGGACAGGTCGATCAGCATTCCTACCCGGTTCATCTCGGACACCACCACACGTCCATAGCGGGTGAGGCCGGAGTCCTCGGCCTCGAAGCAGCCGCCTCCGAGCAGGTTCTGGTTGTTGTAGGTCAGCTGGGCAATGCGGACGCCGAGGCGGTGGAAGAGTTCTACGTAGCGGTAGTCGTCCTCGAAGGGACTGCCGTTCTGGAAGCCCAGGAAGACGGCGATCTTGTTTTGCTCCTTCGCCGTTTGGATGTCGGCGCCGCTGCTGGCCAGGAAGACGAGGTCGTCGTTGCGGTTGGCCAGCTCGAGCCATTGGGCGATGGAGCGGATCGTTTCAGCCGCATTTTCCCAGACGGCGCAGGTGGCGTTGACGGCGCTGACGCCGCCGGTGCGCAGTTCCTCCAGGACCGGCCGGCTCCAGTTGCTGATCTGCAGTCCGTCCACGACGGTCGCCTGCTGGTGAACACTCATTATTTCGCTCCTTCAGGTGCCAGCGGAAACAGCCAGTCGTCGTCGTCGGTTCCGTTCATGACCTCCGCCACGCGCGGGGCGCCGCTGAACAAAGTGACGCGCACCCAGTCAGTGGACTGCGGGCTGAAGTTGTTCATGCCGTACGTCGCCAGCTGGAAGCGTTGGGTGCTCAGCGGCAGGAATTGTGCATCCACGAGGTTGTCCTGCAAATCTCCGTAGCGGTAATCCTTGGTTTGCTGGATCCGTTCGGTAGCAAAACGGTGGTCCGGATGGGCCAGCAGGAATTCGGCCACGCTGGCCCGGGCGGGGAAGCGTTCCAAATCGGCAGCCAGGGCGTTGATCCGGCGTGCCACGTCCGTGCAGTGCTCCACTGTGCCGGGCGCCATCTGTGTCCGTTGCGCCCGCCTCGGTTCTTCGCTGTCCGCGGAGGTGTACCAGTAATAGGTGGAGCGCTCCGGGGCGGCAAAGTCGTAGGTGCGGGTCCAGCCATAGTTTTGATCCAGTAGTGCCCGCAGTTCGCCCCCGGACATGGCCGGGTCAAAGGGCGGCGGGGCGGCCACCGTGAGCAGGGCGTCAGCATCCTGATCGAAATCGTTCCGGAGTTCAATGACGATGGAGGCGAAGAGGCCGCGGGCTTCCGGGCTGAGGCCGCCCGCCAGGTCGTGCAGGCGCGCCAGCACGGGTGCGGCCTTCCCACCGGAGGCCATGAAGGCCTGCAGTTCGCGCAGCAGCTGGCAAAGTTGGGGCCTGATCGAATCGGTCGAAAGGAAAGGCACAGTCTTCAACTCGGACTTTTCCGCCAGGTGCCGGTCCGCCCTCTCAAGTAGTTCAACAACCCGGCCCAGGTCAGGATCCTCCGGTGCGTAGCTGGCGGCGAGTCCCGCTGCGAGGGGAAGCTCGCGGAGCTTGCACCAGGCGTCGAGGTAGCCGGGGTGGTTGACCAGGAAAGGCACCATGCCCAAGCCGGTGGCGTTGCCCAAACCAAAGTACTTGCCCCACTGCGCGTTCAGGGGAACAGCAGTGGTGCCGGCGGCCCGGGCCTTGGCCCTGGCGACGTGCTCCACCAGGTCCATGCTGAGCTCGCGCAACAGCCAGGCGGCGAGCATCTGCGAACGGTAGGGGACGGACAAGGGGTGGGCGGCGGGCAGGGTGGCCAGCTCCTTGAGGCCGAACTTGCCGTTGCCGTAGAACGCGGTGCTGCGGATCAGGTAGGGGCTGGGGCCGATCGTCGCAACGTCGGGCTGGGTCCCCGCGGCAAGGCAGTCGCTGACATAGTCGAAGAAGCGGGCGCTCCGGTTGGCCCGGGTCATGATGATCGTTTCCGGGTCGGTGCGGCCTTGTTCCTGGACCGTGACGTTGCGCCGCAGTTCCGCCTCACGCTCCGGGCTCAGTTCACCTTCGATGAGTGCGGCCGTGACGTCCCAGGCGTTCGCGATGACCCTGTCGGTGCGTTCGCTTTCTTCCAGTGCCTGGCAGAAAGCGATGAACTTCAGGCTGAAGCCCTCGGTGTCAATGGTGTAGACGGCAGTCCCCCGGCCCAGCTCGTCCAGCTCGAGACGGGACTTGGTCACCCTCCATTGGTGGGAGGCCGCGCGGCGGAGCATGGTGCGGGCAAAACTGTGGCGTGTGCCCCATGCGCCGTTCATGTCGGAGCCGCAGAGCACAGCCTCCGGGGCCCGCAGCTCACACCTGGTTTCTTCGTCGATGAGGTTCATGGTCATGCCTTCTTGGGTGCCAGGCGCAGGTAGGCGGTCTTTTCGTGGGTGAAGAAAGTGGCTGCGGCGGCGCTGTTCTGCTCCCGGGGTCCGGCGAAGGTGGAATCCTTCATTCCCCCGAACGGGGCGTGGAGTTCGGAGCCGGTGGTCGGGGCGTTGACCTTGACCAGGCCTGCCTGCAGGGCGGACACGCAGCGGCGGATGGCGCGCTCATCGCTGCTGAAGACAGCGGCGGTGAGGCCGAAGGCCGTGTTGTTGGCCAGTTCGATGGCCTCCTCCAGGGTGTCTGCGTGCAGCACGGTGGTGACGGGGCCGAAGACCTCCTCCTGGCAGATGGTCATGGAGCGCGGTCCGGTCAGCACGGTCGGGGCGACGTAGCTGCCTTCTCCCTCGGGCAGGACCGCCTGCGCCAGGATTTCCCCGCCTTCCACCAGCGCCTTCTCGATGGCGGCGTTGATTTCCTCACGGGCCGACGGCGAGACGACCGGGCCGATTTGGACGGAGGCGTCCGTGCCCGGTCCCAGCACCAGCTTTGAGACCTTGTCCTTGACCCTTGCCAGGAAGTCCTCGTGCCCGCCGCCGACCAGGATCACGCGCCGCGTGGCGGTGCACTTCTGACCGGTGGAACCCATGGCGGCGGCGACAACGCTGGTGGCAGCCAGCTCAACATCCGCATCCGGAAGCACCAGTGTGGCGTTGTGCCCCCCGAGCTCAAGCTGCAGTTTCGCTCCCCGTCCGCAGACAATCCCGCGGATGTGGTGGCCGACCGGCACGGAGCCGGTAAACGTCACCCCGCCCACCAAGGGATCGGAAACCAGTTCGGAGCCCAGCTGGCCCGGGCCCAGAATCAGGTTGACAACGCCGGCGGGGACGCCGGCGGCGGCCAGCGCCTCCATCAGCAGGACGGAGACACCTGGCGTGTTGCTCGCCGACTTCCACACCACCGTGTTGCCGTGCAGGAGCGCCGGGGCGATCTTCCAGGCAGGAATCTGCAGGGGGAAGTTCCACGGGGTGATCACCCCGACCACGCCCAGCGGCCGCCGCACGGTCAGGATCCGCTCCTCCGGATGGCTGGAGGGGAATTCGGTACCCACGGGATTGCGGGCGGAGGCGGCATGGTAGTCAAAGGTGTCCGCCGATGCGTCGACCTCCAACCGGGACTCCGCGATCGTCTTGCCGTGTTCGGCGGTCATGACGGCGGCGATTTCCTCGGCGCGGTCCCGGATGGCTGCCGCGGCGGCGGCCAGGACCCGGCCGCGGGCCAGGATGCCCAGCCCGTCCCAGGACGTGCCTGCGGAAGCGGCGGCCTGGATCGCCTGCGCCAGGTCCGCAGAGCCGGCCTGATGGTAGCTGGTCACTGCCTCCTCCGGCGCTGCCGGGTTGTACCGGGACACGAAAGCACCGGATCCCTCCACCCAGGTACCGTTGATGAAGCTGCTGGCAGTCTTGGTCATTACAGGCATTGTCAATCCTTTGTTCCGTTCCAATCTGTGACTTCCCTCACGGACAACGCTAGACGCATCGCCGTGCTAATTGAAATATCTATTTGACGCACTTCAATACCCGTCTAGTCTTGATTGCATGAACCTCAGACGCCTTGAACTTTTCGTGGCAGTCGCCGAAGAGCTCCACTTCAACCGGGCAGCCCAGCGCCTTCACATGGCACAGCCGCCATTGAGCCAGCAGATCCGCAAGCTGGAGGAAGAGTGCAAGGTGGCCCTGTTCGTGCGCAATTCCCGCAACGTGGAACTAACCGCCGAGGGTGAGGTGCTCTTGGAGCACGCACGGAAGGTCCTGGCTCAATACGCCGTCATGACGGCGGCGCTGACGCACGCCAGGAACGGCGAACTTGGTCGGCTGAGACTGGGCTTTGTTTCTTCGGCAGCCATCTACATGGTGCCCGGACTGGTCCGGGACATGCGCTCATGGTGGCCGGGCATCGATCTGCAGCTGCGCGAGGAGACCACGGATGTGCAATTGGAGCTCATTGCCGCCGGCAGCCTTGACGCGGGCATTGCGCGGGAGGTGCGGACAGTGGCGGGCATCAGTGCCACGGTGCTCATGCACGAGCCCCTGGTGGTCGCCGTGGCGGCCGACCACCGCCTCGCCACCCGGTCATCTGTGGCCCTAAAGGACCTCAAAGGTGAGGCCTTCATCGCCTTCCCGCGAAGCCGCATCTCCTCGCTCTTTGACCACATTTCGGCCCTGCTCCATGCCGTGGGCGTGGACTTCGACATCATCCAGGAAGCCGTCCAATTTCCCACCATTCTCGGCCTGGTCTCCGCCCACCTGGGCATCGCGGTGGTGCCGGAGTCGATGCGTGCGTTCGCCATCCCGGGACTGGTATATCTGGACATTGAGGACGCCAACGCCACCTCGACGGTCAGCCTGATCTACTCCACGGAAGCCTCCAATCCCCTGCTCGTGTCAAAAATCAGGGCAGCGTTCGGGGAATCCTCGCCGACTGAGCCGGCCCGACACCCCTGGACGCTTGAGCCGGTAGAGCGTGCCGCCGTGCCAGATCCCGGCGTGCCACCTGTTGCGCCGTGATGAACTGCGCGTAAGGGCCGTCGTGAATTTTTTAGACGGTGTTCGCAGCAATGTGTTGTCGATGTCACCGCAGGATTGACGGTCGATGGCGGAGCGGACATTGCGCCATCGCCGTTTGCACCCGGGACCACGCCTGGAACTAACCAGCTGGAGCGCGTGATCGTATCCACCCAGGATCCTCGCCTCGCCTCCTGCTCGCCGACAAGGTGCCGACGTTGTGGTCCTCATCATGCGCCAAGCTCCAGTCGGTCGAACAGCACGCCTTCGCGAGGGCGGTCTGGGAACATCTTCAGGCGAAAGGAGATAAGTTCGTTGGCCGCGGAGCGAAACAGATGTGCTACTCTGATGCGAAATGAGTGAGACAGCCGAAGACCTAGGGAAGACGGTCGACCGGGAGCAGAGAATCCTCGACGCCTGCCTCACTCTCTTGTCCCAGTACGGCATATCGGGCGTGAGCATGCGTGCGGTGGCCCGGCAAGCAGGAGTCGCGTTGGGACTGGTGCACTACTACTACGGTGATAAGGCCGCCCTCATTGCTGCAGCATTGCGCCGGGTTGAAGAAAGCGACTTGACTCTAGTCAAACCAGATCCCTCCAAACATCCGGCAGATAATCTTCGCTTAGCTCTCTGGCGAGTTGTCAGCCCAGAATTTCTGACCACGGAGTACTTGTCTCTGCGCCTGCAGCTGTGGGCACTCGCGCAATCTCACGGGGACTTCGAGAAGATCAATACTGCAGCTCAGAAGCGCTACCGAAAAGAGCTTGCAACTCTTATTCGCACCGCACGGCCGGAACTTTCAACTGCAGAAGCGCGAAAACGTGCCGCCGACATTGATATTGTCCAGAACGGCATATGGCTGACCTCGTTGCTCGGAGTAGGCCACGCTGCGGTACGACGATGTGTCACCCTGTGTGAGGAGATAGCTTTTCGGTGATCAGCCGCGTGCTCCGACCCACGCGGATCCGATCCATAGCTCTTCTGACTTGTTCTGCAGACTCATTCCTATAACGCCGGGTTTCTCGGCGTAATGCACCCGCACGGAGCCACTGTCCCAGGAGAAGTCAAGATAATCCTGCCCTTCTTGGACGGAACCGCCCAGAACGCCCTCAAACAAATGTCGAGAGAACGACAGATCTCTGGAGGCGAGATGCGTCGTGCCAAGCTCCGCGAGCTCACCGGCAGGCGTCTCCCATAGCGATTTCCACCACAGCGGCTCTGTCCCGCCCTCGGCGCTTGGAAAGCTCGCCGTGTCCCGTGTACGAGTCGTCAGCAACCCCTCCGGAGTGGGGTATTCCCGGTCCGACTGGGCGAGTTGGATGACCACGCTATGCGTAGTATCAGGCAGAATGAAGGCCTCGCACCACGGAGAATGCCTATAGCTCTCACCCACGACAGTCAAGCCGAGCGACTTCACTCCCTCGACCGCAGCCCTTAGGTCCGGCACGCTGAACGTTATATGGTGAGGCCCCTCCCCGCGTTTTGACAGGAAACGCGTTAAGAAACCGGGATCCACTGGCTCCATTAACTCCATCCTGGCCCTCTGCTCGGGGGAGCCTATATAGAGGAGCAGGTAACGGAACGCAGGCAAGACTTCTCCGCTGATCGGAGTCGCCCCTAATTCTCGACGCAGACGTTGAGCCCAGCTCATCACATCATTGACTGCGAACGAAGTGTGATCCAAGTCGACACTGGTCATGGTCTGCGGGGAAAGTGTGGACTCCATTGAAAATACTCCCAGGTTGGGTGACGTGGCGGCAGTCAGACCGCCATGAGGGGTAAAGGCATGCTTTGTAGTGTAACGAGCCTTCGTCAGACACGAATCAAGCTGCGGTGTTCGCGGCATCGGCCGGATCTGCCGAATCGCCCGACAGGATGACGGGCAAAGGCATTCGCCGGCCTGCTTCCGCATTGGGTAGAGCGAAATCAGCATCGGCCATGCACACGCTCGTTCTACAGTAGGGGCTCATCATCGTTGAGACTTGGCACACCATGCTACACACCATATTGAACGCGCGTCCAGTTTGCGATGCGACGGTGACGAGGGCCGGGGAGTCGGGGGTTCCGCAGGTGCCGGCAAATAAAGTCCCATTTCGGGCTCTCCTGACGCATCCGTGGGTCTTTTTGGCGCGCCTTAACGAAGACACACCGCTTTCCGTCTAGGTTTCTGACTGTCTAAGAAAAGAAACTTGAA
>CAJDTL010000048.1_pt1 | contig 23763 bp, 21 predicted proteins | sample 7389871 | NCBI WGS metagenome assembly CAJDTL01 (sample SAMEA7055650, study PRJEB34461) | soil metagenome | biome: terrestrial ecosystem; feature: Peninsula; material: soil | place: Antarctica | collected 2016 | reverse complement strand
GACGAGGCGCCCGAATACGAGCGCCGCGTTCTCGATGCCCTGCGCCAGCCGTTGGAGAGCGGCGAGCTGATCCTGCACCGATCGGCCGGAACGGCATCCTACCCGGCGCGGTTCCAGCTGGTGCTCGCTGCCAATCCATGTCCATGCGGGAGGGCGACAGGCAAGGGGCAGGACTGCAACTGCACGGCGATGGCGCGCCGACGGTACTTCGGCCGGCTGTCCGGGCCGCTGCTGGACCGGGTGGATATCCAGCTGCAGGTCAACCGGCTATCTCTGGCCGAGCTATCCAGTACGAAACACCGGGAGAGTTCAGCGGTTGTGGCCGCGAGGGTCGCCCTGGCAAGGGCCCGGCAACGGCAACGGTTGGCCGTTCATGGTCTGGTCCGGAATGCGGATGTGACAGGCAAACTGCTTCGCGGGGTTTTCAGGCTCCCGACCCGCACAACTGCGGTCCTTGACCTGGCGCTGGATTCCGGCACGCTGACCGCGCGCGGATATGACCGGGTACTGCGGCTGTCCTGGACACTGGCGGATCTGGCACAAATAGCGGAGCCGGGCAGCCACGAAGTGGGACTTGCCCTGAACATGAGGCAACAGGGAATGAACGGATGAACATCATGGAAAATACGGCAGCCATTGTGGTGGCACGGGCCGCGCTCACGCGTCTGATGGAACCATCGGACCTCGCCGGGCTGGCGCTGATCCGGGTGGTGGGACCGGAGCACGCGCTGCGGGTTGCAAAAGGAGAGGTCCGTGCGGGGACCGAAACCGAGCATAAGGTTGTCCAGCTCCTCGATGAGGCCGGCGCCAGGTCCGGATGGCAGGGAATGGAAGCCGCGATCGGCCGCTGGGCGCCGCGCGTAGCGGACCTGGCCCCGGAACGTGACCTGGGCGTGGTCGGCCGGCTCGGCGGCGGTCTGCTCGTTCCCGAGGATGACGATTGGCCCGGTGCCTTGGCCGATCTGGGACTAGCTGAACCGATTGCGCTGTGGTCCAGGAGCCCGTACCGGATCCTGCCGGAGCTGAGCCGGTGTGTTGCCGTCGTCGGTTCGCGGGACAGTACCGGCTACGGAGCGAGCGTGACGGGGGAAATTGCATATGGGCTGGCCAACCGCAAAATCACTGTTGTCAGCGGGGGCGCCTATGGGATCGACGCCCACGCGCACCGCGCCGCGCTCGCCGGAGGCACCGGCGGTATCCCGACCATCGCAGTGATGGCCGGGGGCATCGATAGGTACTACCCTTCGGGGAATGAAGACCTGCTGCGTACCGTTAGCCAGGAGGGGGCGATGATTGCCGAGGTTCCACCGGGGACGAATCCCACGCGGTACCGGTTCCTGCAGCGGAACAGGCTCATCGCGGCGCTCTGCGCAGTCACGGTGGTGGTCGAAGCACGCTGGCGCTCGGGCGCCCTGAACACGGCGCATCATGCGGATTCCCTCAGCCGTCAAGTGGCTGCTGTACCGGGATCCGTGTTCAGCGCGAACTCCGCCGGCTGCCACCGGCTGCTGCGCGAAGGCTCGGCGGTGTGTGTCACGGATGCGGCCGAGGTGGCCGAACTTGCCGGGGCCAGTGGAGAGCATTTGACCGACGAGCAGGTGGGAGCGACGGCCGAACATGATGGCTTGAACCTTGAGGATCTGCTGCTCTTGGACGCGCTGCCGGCCAGACAGGCGAGCCCGCCCGAGAAGCTGTCCGCCGTGGCGGGCCTCGGAATTGCGTCCGTGCTGGCCGGGCTCGGCAGGCTGGAGCTGATGGGGCTGGCCGAGCGCAGCAACGGCAATTGGAAGCGCCATAAAGGCCCGAAATAATCGGCTGGAAGCGTCCGCAGGATCCGGCAATGACAACGCGGAGGCGCCGCGGGGCCGACCCTGGTCGCGGGCGACACCCGCCCCCGCACGGACCATCATGTCCACGCACGGCGATGCGGCTTGCCCGGTGGCCGTCCAGGACGCACAGTAGGGAGGTGGACCGATCCGAAATTGCCCAGTTGCCCGAGGAATTTTCCAGTGCGTTGGCCGGATTTGAGCGTTATCTCACGTCGGAACTGGTCCGTTCAGCTCATACCGTGCGGGCGTACCTGGGCGATGCGGAAAGCCTGCTGATCCATGCGCTCACCGAAGGCGTCACCAGCTTGGCCGGGATGGAGCTCGGAACATTGCGACGCTGGCTCGGCGAGCAAAGCGGGGCAGGCCTGGCCCGGGCGACGCTGGCACGGCGGGCGGCCACTGCCCGCAGCTTCACATCTTGGGCGGTGCGGGAGGAGCTGCTGGCGGTGGATCCGGCCCTGCGGCTTAAGGCACCCAAACGCGACAGGACATTGCCCGGAGTGCTCGGGCAGCAGCAGGTGACCCGTCTGTTTGGCGCACTGCAGGAGCAGGTGCTGGGTGGGGATCCGGTGGCGCTGCGGGATCTGGCCGTCATGGAGCTGCTCTATGCGACCGGGGCACGGGTAGGGGAGCTGGTGGCCTTGGACACGGGCGATCTGAATGCGGAGCGTCGGACGTTGACGGTGATCGGTAAGGGCAACAAGGAACGCACCGTTCCCTATGGTCAGCCCGCGTCACGGGCCGTGGAGGTTTGGCTGCTGAGCGGTCGGCCGAAATTGAGCACGCCGCAGAGCGGTTCTGCACTTTTCCTGGGCCAGCGCGGAAACCGGATCGACCAGCGGCAGGTCCGTACCGTCGTCGGCCGTCTCTTTCAGGCCCTCGGCGACACCTCGGCCACCAGCCCGCACGCGCTTCGCCATTCGGCCGCCACGCATCTGCTCGACGGCGGCGCGGATCTGCGCGCGGTCCAGGAGATTCTAGGTCACAGCAGTTTGGCTTCTACACAGATTTATACCCATGTTTCGGTGGACCGGTTGCGCAGCAGCTACCGGCAGGCCCACCCGCGCGCCTGAAACCAAATCCAACCGGCATCCGCGCCGGATTCGAGGACCTGAATCCCGGCGGGGGGAATCCTACTGGCGTTATTTGCCCGTGTGCGGCACAATGTGAGAGTGCGCGGTCGAGAGGTTGCCCACAGTGATCAGGGACTGCGAAGCAGCAATTCCTGCGCAACACAGCAGAGGCGTTCCAGCCTTGCCGAAGGTCGTTGGGGAAGACGTACCTACAGCTATGGAGGATGGAATGTCTGTTGTAATGACGCGCGGTGTTTTGTTTATACACTCAGCCCCCACTGCGTTGTGCCCGCACATTGAGTGGGCCATCGGATCCGTGGCGGACAAGCGTACGGATCTTGACTGGACGCCGCAACCGGCCGCTCCGGGGATGGTCCGTGCCGAATTGTCCTGGTCCGGGGCCCAGGGAACGGGGGCGCAGCTGGCCTCCGCCCTGCGCGGCTGGGCACATCTGCGTTACGAGGTGGCCGAAGAGCCGAGCTCCGGAGCGGACGGTGGACGTTGGTCGCACACCCCGGAGCTCGGAATTTTTCATGCCGTGACGGATGCGCACGGAAATATCATGGTCACCGAGGACCGGATCCGCTACGCGTATGAGGCCGGTGCCGGTGATCCCGCCGCCGTCTATCACGAGCTGTCGCTGGCTCTCGGTGAGGCCTGGGATGAGGAACTGGAGGCCTTCCGTCACGCGGGCGAGGGCGCTCCGGTGCGTTGGCTTCATCAGGTCGGCTGAATCGCGGGACTAAGATGAGCTGAAGTGGCCGGCCCTCGGCGTGGCCGGCCACTTCTGCATCCGCTACCTCAGCGGTTCTCCGCCGGCGCGTTTAGTTCGTATTGCGGACCACGATGACGGCGTTGTGGCCGCCGAAGCCGAAGGAGTTGCTCAGGGCGACGATGTCTCCGGCGGGCAGATCCCGGGCGGTGGTGACAATGTCCAGCGGTATCTCCGGATCCTGGTGTTCCAGGTTGATGGTCACCGGAGCCTTGCGGTTGTACACGGCCAGTACGGTCATGACTGCCTCTACGGCCCCTGAAGCGCCCAGCAGGTGCCCGGTCTGCGACTTGGTGGCCGATACCGACACGTTATCCAGATGACTCCCCAGCGTCGCTCTGAGCGCGGTGTACTCGGGCTTGTCGCCCACCGGAGTGGACGTCGCGTGCGCGTTGACGTGGACGACGTCGGTGTCCTGGGCTCGTGCGTCAAAGAGCGCGCCCTTCAGCGCGCGGATGGCGCCCAGACCCTCCGGGTCGGGAGCGGTGATGTGGTACGCGTCGGCCGTGACGGAGGTACCGGCCAACTCGCCGTAAATGCGGGCACCGCGGGCCAGCGCGTGCTCTTCGGCCTCAAGCACCAGTGCGCCGGCGCCTTCCCCCATGACAAAGCCGTCGCGGTCGCGGTCGTACGGCCTGGAGGCATGTTCGGGATCGTCGTTGCGGCGGGACAGCGCCTGCATGGAGGAGAACGAGGCCATCGGCAGCGGGTGGATCGCGGCCTCGGCACCGCCGGCCATCACGACGTCGGCCTTGCCGGAGCGGATCAGCTCCAGTCCCAGGTGCAGCGCCTCGGTGCCGGAGGCGCAGGCGGATACGGGCGTGTGGGCGCCGGCACGGGCGCCCAGATCCAGGCTGACGGCCGCGGCGGCGCCGTTGGGCATCAGCATCGGGACGGTCATCGGCAAGACCCGGCGCGGGCCCTTCTCGCGCAGGGTGTCCCAGGCATCGAGCAGCGTCCAGACGCCGCCGATGCCGGTGGCGAAGGCCACGGCCAGACGGTCGTGGTCGATCTCGGTGATGCCGGAATCCTTCCACGCCTCACGGGCGGCGACGACCGCGAACTGGCTGGATGGGTCCAGGCGCTTTGCCTCGACGCGGCTGAGGATCTCGGTGGCAGGAGTGGATGCCTTGGCTGCAAAGTGGACGGGGAGATCGTACTTCGTCACCCAGTCATCGGTCAGGGTGTGTGCCCCGGACACGCCGATCAGCGCGTTCTTCCACATGGTGGGAACGTCGCCGCCGATGGGCGTGGTAGCTCCGAGTCCGGTGATGACTACTTTGCGGGCCATGGTTCTACTCTCTGGAAAAAGGAAAATCTGCAGGACATTTCGTGTGTCTGAGGATGGCCGGTGCCGTTACAGCGGACCGGCCATCCTCTATGCCCTGCCGATGCGGGGCATAGGTCAGTCGGAAGGACTAGGCCTGTGCGCCGGAGATGAAGTTGACGGCGTCTCCGACGGTTTTGAGGTTCTTGACCTCTTCGTCCGGGATGCGCACGCCGAACTTCTCTTCGGCGTTGACCACGATGGTCATCATGGAGATGGAATCGATGTCCAGATCGTCCGTGAAGGACTTATCCAGCTCGACGGCCTCGGGGGCGAGGCCGGTCTCTTCGTTGACGATTTCAGCCAAACCGGCCAGGATTTCTTCGTTGCTAGCCATTGACGGCTCCTTTTCTTGTGATTTTCGCTTCGGTCGGTAATCGGGTGAGGCAGTGTTGATCAAACCACGGTTGTGGCCCGAAATGCCATGACGGCGTCCGTGTCGGCTATTACATCAGCCATTACGGCAGTTCGATGACCTGGGCGCCGAAGACGAGTCCGGCGCCAAATCCGATCTGCAGCGACAGGCCGCCGCTGAGACCGGGGTTTTCCGTCAGCAGCCGGTGGGTTGCCAGCGGGATCGAGGCCGCGGAGGTGTTGCCGGCGTCCTGGATGTCTCGGGCAATCAGCACCGAATCCGGGATTTTCAGCTGCTTGGCCAGCTCATCGATGATGCGCATGTTCGCCTGGTGCGGCACAAATGCGGAGAGCTGGTCGGCGGTGATGCCGGCGGCGTCCAGGGCCTGCTTGGCCACCTTTGCCATTTCCCAGACCGCCCAGCGGAAGACGGTCTGACCGTCCTGACGCAGCGTCGGCCACAGATTGGCTTGCGCTTCGCCGGCGGCCGCAAGGTCGCCGTCGTCGTCCTCTTTCATCGCGGCGATGCTGAAGTCGCGGATCGCGAGCTGGGAGTGCGTCATGCCGATGGCGTCCCAGCGGCTGCCGTCGGATCCCCAGATGGATGGGCCGATTCCGGCGTGCTCGCCGGGGCCGATCACGACGGCGCCGGCGCCGTCGCCGAGCAGGAATGAGATGGTCCGTTCGTGGTTGTCAATGACATCCGAGAGCTTTTCCACGCCGACGACCAGGACGTATTCCGCGGTCCCGGCGCGGACCAGCGCATCGCCCTGGGCAATGCCGTAGCAGTAGCCGGCGCAGGCTGCGGAGACGTCAAAGGCGGGAGCCGGTGTGGCGCCGATGCGCTCGGCCAGCAAGGAGGCGGCCGACGGCGTCGCGTACGGATGGGTGACGGTGGAGACGATGATGGCACCCAGCTGGGAGGCTTCGATACCGGCCTTCGCCAGGGCTTCCCTGGCAGCACCCTCGGCCATGTCGACGACGCTGACCTCGCGCGGGGCGCGGTGCCGCGTCACGATGCCGGTGCGCTGGCGGATCCATTCGTCGGAGGAGTCAATCCACTGACAGACGTCGTCATTGGTGACGATCACGTTCGGGCGGTACGCACCGATGCCCATGATGCGCGTGAATTCGCGCAATGGGCTCTGCTGCAGGGTGGGAGTGCTCACTCGGTTCCTTCTTCCCGCTCGGCCAGCACGGCCACAAGCAGTTCCTTGGCGGATTCCAGATCCTCTGGAGATTTGACCGCAACGGTGGCAACACCGGGCATGGCGCGTTTGGCCAGCCCGGTCAGCGTCCCGGCGGGGGAGAGCTCGATCAGCGCCGTGACGCCCATCGAGACAAGGGTTTCCATACACAGGTCCCAGCGCACCGGTCGGGAGACCTGCGCGATCAGGCTGTCGACGACGGCGTCCCCGGAGGTCGCGGGCCGGCCGTCAAAGTTGGACAGCAGCGCCGGATCGGGATCGCGCGGGCTCAGGCCTGGGCGCAGCACCTGCAGAGCGGTGACGGCGGGGGCCATGTGCCGGGTGTGGAACGCACCGGCCACCTGCAGCGGAAGCACACGGGACTTGGCCGGCGGATTGTCCTTCAGCACCTCGAGCTGTTCGAGGGTGCCGGCGGCGACGATCTGCCCCTTGCTGTTCATGTTCGCCGGGGTCAGGCCCGCGGCCTCGATCGCGGCCAGCACCTCGGCCGGATCCCCGCCGACGACGGCGCTCATACCGGTCGGAGCCGCCGCGGCGGCGGTCGCCATGTTGGTGGCCCGCTCACGGACGAAGACCATGGCGTCCTGTTCGCTGAGTGCGCCGGCCAGCGCGGCAGCGGTGATTTCGCCGACCGAATGCCCGGCCAGCACCAGCGGGAGGCCGCGCAGCGGCTCCTCCGGCGGCAGACCGGCAACGTCGAAGAGGGCATGAGCACAGACCAACCCGGCGGCCACAATCAGCGGCTGCGCCACGGCGGTGTCTTTGATGGTTTCGGCGTCGGAGGTGGTTCCATGTGCCGACAGGTCGATGCCCGCCACGTCGCTGAGCACCGCGAGCCGCGCGGCCGCTGCGGGCAGCTCCAGCCACGGCGCGAGGAAGCCGGGAGTTTGTGAACCCTGTCCAGGGCAGACTATTGCAAGCACAGTATCCAGCTTTCCAAAGAGTGGGCTGTTTTATCGGTGTTTACGTGCACCAAGCTGATGTAGCCGCTTTGTAGGAAGTCTACAACGCCGCCGCGCGCCGACCGGCCCGCGACGCGACCGCGTGAGGGGCAAAGCGCGGGCCTATCGGTGTTTCGTGCCGGCGTCACACCCACGCCGGATGTGGTCGCGTCACTAACGGGTTCCATTCCGTTCGATGGCGGGCTTGGGCGGTACGGCGAGCCGGCCGACCACCAAGGCGGTCTGCAGCACGAAGGCCTCACGGGGGATCAGCGGATCCCAACCGGTAACATCACAGACGCGGCGCAGCCGGTAACGGACGGTGTTGGCATGGACAAAGAGTTCCCGGGCCGTGGCCTCCAGCGAATGGCCCAGCTGCAGGTAGCTGCTGAGCGTTTCGGCCAGCCCGTTGGAGGCGGCGAGCAGCGGGCGGTAGATGTTCTTGACCAGCGCCCGGCGCGCCGTATCGTCCCCGGAAATGACCCGTTCGGGCCACAGATCGTCCGCGGCGACCGGTCGGGGGGCGCCCGGCCACGCCTTTGCGGCGGCAAGGCCGGCAAAGGCGGCCTGGGCCGAATTTGTCGCCTCCACCAGCGAGGCCGCCAACGGGCCGTACACCACGGGGCCGGGCGCGAACAGCTCGCCCAGGCGCAGGTAGGCGGTGTCCTGATCCGCCACTCCTCCGAGCACCAGAATCAGCCTGTCGCCCTGGATTCCCACCAGTGCATCCTCGGCGAAGCGCCCCGCGGCACGGCGCAGTTCGGCGACGAAACCGGCGTTGGTTTCGGACGGTGACGTACCGACCATGACGGTGAATCGGCTCTGTGATTTCCAGCCCAGCGCGGCCGCCCGGGACCGCAGGGAATCCGTGTCCTCGCCGCGCAGGATCGCGTCCACGACCAGCGCTTCCAGCCGGGTATCCCAGGATCCGCGGCTCTCGGCGGCCCGTGCATATACGTCCGCGGCGGCGAACGCGACCTCGCGGGAATAACGCAGCACCGCTTCGCGCAGGGCGCCCTGCTCGGCCTTCGGCGCAATCTCCGGAACCTGGTCCTCGACAACCTGCACCACCGTCCGGATCAGCTGCAGAGCGCGCTGCAGACTGATCGAGCGGGTGAGCTCGGTGGGAGCGGTCCCGAAGACGTCGGAGAGGACCCACGACGGCGACGACGGGTGCTGATACCAGGAGACGAAGGCGTTGATGCCGTTTTGCGCCACCATACCCAAGGCGGAGCGCTCGTCCGCGCTGAGCCGGCGGTACCAGGGCAGCGTGTTCTCGAGTTCTTTCATCGTGGTGGTGGAGAGCCTGCCGACGTTGGCCCGCAGCTTTTCCAGCGTCAGGGTTTGCGCGTCGGCAGCCGAGGCAGAGGCGTCCGGCGTGTCACCCGGGGTGCGATGATTTTGAGCCATTCATCGAGCATACGGCCAGCCGCCGGAGATGCCCCATTTGTACGATCACTACAAACCACTGTCCCGCACCAGACCACCACCGCACCAGACCACCACCGCACCAGACCACCGTCCCGCCCCACGTGCCGCCGCCCTACCTTCGCCCATCTCCCGAATCCATATCGCAGTTGAGGCCCATGTTCGTGTCGAACATGGGCCTCAACTGCGATATGGATTCACTGGTTGGGAAGGCGCGCCGCGCTGGCGCCTCGGGTTGTTAGCTGTCGCCGCCGGTGACTCCGGTGGTGCCGGCATTGACTTCCAGCAGCCTGTACTTTTCGATCGCCTGGGCCGGTACCTGCCAATCGACCTCGCCCCGGTGGGCAAGCATTTCCAGCGCGCGGACCACGATGGAGTGCGAATCGATCTTGAAGAACCGCCGTGCCGCGGCGCGGGTGTCGGAGAATCCGAAGCCATCCGCACCCAACGTGGCGAATTCATTGGGGACGAACTGGCGGATCTGATCCGGAACCGCCTTCATGTAATCGCTCACGGCAACAATCGGTCCAGTGGCGCCGGCCAGCTGAGCGGTCACAAACGGCGTGCGCGCGTTGGCGCCCGGGTTAAGGAACTGCTCTTCCTCGGCGGCCAGGCCGTCGCGGCGCAGTTCCGTCCAGGACGTCACGGACCAGACATCGGCTGAAATCCCCCAGTCTTCGGCCAGGATCCGCTGTGCCTCCAGCGCCCACGGAACGGACACACCGGAGGCCAGCAGCTGCGCCCTCGGGCCGTCGATCTTGGCCGGAGCCAGCAGATAGATGCCCTTGATGATGCCTTCGACGTCCATGTCCTCCGGCGCGGGAGGCTGGATGATCGGTTCGTTGTAGACCGTGATGTAGTACATCAGGTTGCGCGACGGGTCATCGGCCGCAGGCCCCTTGCCGTACATGCGTTCCAGACCGTCACGGACAATCACACCAATCTCGTATCCGTACGCCGGGTCATAGGTGACCACGGCCGGGTTGGTGGATGCCAGCAGCGGGGAATGTCCATCGGCGTGCTGCAGGCCCTCACCGGTGAGCGTGGTCCGGCCAGCGGTGGCGCCAATCACGAAGCCACGGGTCATCTGGTCCCCGGCGGCCCAGAGGGAATCGCCGGTGCGCTGGAAACCGAACATTGAGTAGAAGACGTACACCGGGATCAGCGGCTCACCATGCGTGGCATAGGACGTGCCCGCCGCCGTGAACGCGGCCACTGACCCGGCCTCATTGATCCCCGCGTGCACAATCTGGCCCGAGATGGACTCCTTGTAGGCCAGCACCAGTTCCCGGTCCACGGAAAGATAATTCTGGCCGTTCGGGTTGTAGATCTTCGCGGTCGGGAAGAACGCATCGATGCCGAAGGTCCGCGCCTCATCCGGAATGATCGGCACAATCCGCTTGCCGAACTCCTTATCCCGCATCAGGTCCTTGAGCAGCCGCACGAACGCCATGGTCGTCGCGGCGTACTGCTTGCCCGAACCGCGGTTGGCAACCTCATACGTCTTGTCGCCCGGCAGCGTAATATCCGTATGCTTGGTGCGGCGTTCGGGCAGGAAACCGCCCAGCTCGGCGCGGCGCCCCATCATGTACTTGATTTCGGGTGCGTCCATCCCCGGGTGGTAGTACGGCGGACGGTAAAGGTCCTTCTCCAGCACCTCATCGGTGATCGGGATGCGCAGGTGATCACGGAACTTCTTCAGATCCGGCATCGTGAGTTTCTTCATCTGGTGCGTGGCGTTACGCGCCTCGAAGTTGGTGCCCAGTCCGTAGCCCTTGACCGTGTGGGCCAGGATTACCGTGGGTTTGCCCTTGAACTCGACCGCGGCCTTATACGCGGCGTAGACCTTGCGGTAGTCATGGCCGCCGCGCTTGAGGTTCCAGACCTGATCGTCACTCAGGTCGGCGACGAGTTCCTTGGTCTGCGGGGTCTGGCCGAAGAAGTGTTCGCGCACAAACCCGCCGGACTCGCCCTTGTAGGTCTGGTAATCGCCGTCGACCGTGGTGTTCATGACCTTCACCAGCGAGCCGTCGTCGTCCCTGGCGAGTAGGTCATCCCACTCGCGGCCCCAGACCACCTTGATCACGTTCCAGCCCGCGCCGCGGAAGAACGCCTCGAGTTCCTGCATGATCTTGCCGTTGCCGCGCACCGGGCCGTCCAGGCGCTGCAGGTTGCAGTTGATCACAAAGTTCAGATTGTCGAGCTTGTCATTGGCCGCCAGCTGCAGCAGCCCGCGGCTTTCGGGCTCGTCCATCTCGCCGTCACCCAGGAACGCCCAGACCTGCTGGTCGGAGGTGTCCTTGAGGCCGCGGTTGTGCAGATACCGGTTGGATTGGGCCTGGTAGATCGCGTTCATCGGCCCGATGCCCATCGAGACCGTGGGAAATTCCCAGAACTCCGGCATCAGACGCGGGTGCGGGTAGGAGGACAGCGCGTGGCCCTCCTTGGACTTTTCCTGCCGGAATCCGTCCAGGTCTTCGGTGTCCAGCCGTCCCTCCAGGAACGCACGGGCGTACATGCCGGGGGAGGCGTGACCCTGGAAAAAGATCTGGTCTCCGCCGCCGGGGTGGTCCTTGCCGCGGAAGAAGTGGTTGAAGCCGACCTCGTAGATGGTGGAGGCGCCGGCGTAGGTGGAAATATGCCCGCCGACGCCGATATCGGGTCGCTGGGCGCGGTGCACCATCACGGCGGCGTTCCAGCGCAGCCAGCGCCGGTAGCGCCGTTCAATGTCCTCGTTGCCGGGGAATTCGGGTTCCTGGTCCGCGGGGATCGTATTGACGTAATCCGTGGTGGTCACCATCGGCACGCCGACGCTTTGTGCGCCGGCCCGCTGGAGCAGACTGCGCATAATGAACTGGGCGCGTTCGGTGCCCTGGCCTTGGATCAGCGAGTCCAGGGACTCGATCCACTCGGCGGTCTCCTCCGGATCGGCGTCCGGCAGCCGGTGGGTCAGTTCGCTCAGGATATGGGAATTCTCTTCGCGTGCGGCCACGTCAGACCTTTCATCGTTGAAAAGCGTTTCTCGCGGAGGTCCGACCGGTACGTCATGTTTTCCGTATTATGAGAAACAAATATTGTAGAATGAGAATACAGGTGTCAGCGGGGGTGGTCAAGACCCAACACCCGGGACATGTCGATTGAACGTTGAATGGAGGCCCCGTGAGCAGCGGATTAACCAGTGGCTCAAGCAGCGACCTGAGCAGCGACGCGTCCGGCGTGTTCTACGGCCGGAAGAACGACGGCGGCAGGGTCGCCGTCGTGACCGGCGCGGGCTCGGGGATCGGCCGGGCGGCGGCACAGCTGCTGCTGCGCTCGGGCTACCGCGTGGTCCTGGCCGGACGGAGGGAGCAGGAACTCCTGGCCACCGCCGATGGCCATCGTGCCGCGCTGGTACTGCCCACCGACGTGACCCGGCCGGACGACGTCGCAGCCCTCTTTGAGGGTACGGTCCGGGAATTCGGCCGTGTGGATGTGCTGTTCAATAACGCCGGGATTTTTGGTCCCGCCGGGTCAGTGGACGAGATCTCGCTGCCGGACTGGGACAGCACGGTGTCGGTAAACCTCACCGGATCCATGCTCTGTGCCGCGGCCGCGGTTCGGGCCATGAAGGCGCAACATCCGCAGGGCGGGAGGATCATCAACAACGGCTCGATCTCCGCGCATTCGCCGCGCCCCCGGTCGGCGGTCTATACGGTGACCAAGCATGCGATGACGGGGCTGACCAAGTCCATTGAGCTGGACGGGCGCGGCTTCGGCATCACCTGCGGGCAGATCGACATAGGCAATACCGCGACGGACATCATGTCCACTCTTGGCGTCGGCACCGGTGCCTTGCAGGCGGATGGCCGGCGAGTGGTGGAACCGACCTTTCCTGTGGCCGAAGCGGCACGTGCGGTGCTGATGATGGCCGACATGCCGCCGTCGGTCAGCGTTGGATCCGTGCTGATTACGGCCGCGGGCATGCCCTTCATCGGCCGAGGCTGACGCAGCTCCCCGGCGAAATCCCATCGACTGTGCCGCAGGTGTCCGAATGAGAGCTCATACAGACATCTGCGGCACAGTCGATGGGATGCGAACCGGCTAGTGTCCCGATTCCACCCGGCGGATCGGCACCTGATGACCGTTGACATCGAGAAGCTTGCCGTCTTCCCAGCGGTCACCATGCTCCAGGGCTTCCACCACTTCCGCCGGTACCAAGCGGTCCGCGGCGGCGGAGAAAACGGAGGGGTCCTTCGGGTTTCCGGCCTTGAGGTGGTTGAACAGCAGGTTCAGCAGGATGGCCATGATCGCAGCCGAGCTGATGCCGGAGTGGAAGATGGTGGCAAACCAGTCCGGGAACTTGCTGTAGAACGTCGGCGCTGCGATCGGGATGATCCCTGCCCCGATGGAAGTGGCCACAATGATCAGGTTCATGTTGTTTTTGTAGCTGACCGTCGAGAGTGTGCGGATACCGCTGGCGGCGACCGTGCCGAACAGGACAATGCCCGCTCCGCCCAGCACCGACGTCGGCACGGCGGCAACAACGCGGCCAAGCACCGGCAGCAGACCCAGGACCACCAGGATGACACCGCCGGCCGCAACGACAAACCGGCTCTTGATGCCTGTCACGGCAACCAGCCCGACGTTCTGGGCAAAGGCGCTCTGCGTGAAGGAACCGAAGACCGGAGCGACAACGCTGGCCGCCATATCCGCCCGCAGGCCGTTGCCGAGCCGCTTCGCGTCTACCTTGGTGCCGACGATTTCACCGACGGCCAGGATGTCTGCGGACGTTTCCACCATGATGACAAGAACAACGATGAACATGGAGATGATCGCCGCAATGTTGAATGTGGGCAGGCCGAGGTGGAACGGTGTGGGGAAGGCAAAGATATCACCGACGCCCACCTTCGAGAAGTCCGTCATGCCGAAGACCACGGCGACAATGGTGCCGATGACCATGGACAGCAGGATGGAGAGCCGGGAGATGGTGCTGTTGCCGAGCTTGCTGAGCAGCAGCACGATGACCAGGGTCAGGGCGGCCAAGCCAATGTTGGCGACGCTGCCGTAGCTCGGGGCCTTGGAGTTGCCTCCCATGGCCCAGTTGGCGGCAACGGGCATAAGGGACAGCCCGATGACTGTGATGACGGTTCCGGTCACCACCGGCGGGAAGAACTTAATGATTTTGGAAAAGATCGGGGAGATGAGCAGGCCGACCGCCGAGGAGACCATCACGGCGCCGAAAACCGACTGGATCCCGCCGCCGCCGTTGACAATCGCGACCATGGTTGCGACGCCGGCAAAGGAAACACCCTGGACCAGCGGCAGCTGCGAGCCGAAGAAGGGCACCCCGACGGTCTGCAGCAGTGTGGCAAGACCGCCCATGAAAAGGCAGGCAGCAATCAGCAGGCCGATGTCGGCGGTATTCATTCCGGCGGCCTGCCCAACGATCAGCGGAACGGCGATGATGCCACCATACATGGTCAGGACATGCTGGAGCCCGTAGCCGAAGCTGGCCCCAATCGACATCCGCTCGTCTTCGGGCCTGTCGGTGGTCGCGGGCTGCGAGCGTCGTACTCTGGTTGATTTAGACATTGTTGCTTTATCTCCGTCTCGGCACTGAAGTTGTGCGGTCATGAAAAATTTTGGTCATGCGTTGAGCATGAAAAGCTTTGGTCATGAAGCTATCCGGTTGTTACTTCATCCGGCGGGTTGGCCGCGCAAAAGTGTCCGGTCAAGAGTGCCCGGGGACGGGCAGCTGCCCATCCCCGGGGGCGTTCTAGCAGAAGCCAGCGACGCTTTCCCAGGCCCGGCCGGCGTCGGACGCGTTTTCCCGCAGGACAGTCGCTTCGATGAGGCCGTAGGGACGGTCCGCGGCGAAAAAGACTTCGTTGGGGTTGTCCAGGCCGAAGGGGGACAGGTCAACGACGAAGTGGTGCTTGTTCGGCATGGAGAACTTGATCTCGTCGATTTCCGGGTGTGCCTCGAGGACTTTTTTACCCATCCCGTACAGGGTGTTCTGCAGCGCGGTGGAGTAGTCCTCGGTGAAGCCTTCGAGCAGGAGTGCCTTGACATCGTCGTACGCCTTGTTGAAGTCAACGTCGGTGGTGTTGTAACGCCACCGGGCCGCGACATCGGTGGACATGATGCGGTCACTGGTCTCGGCCAAGGTGGTGTACTTGTCCACCGGGAAGCCTTCGAAGCCGGATTCGGTGGACTTGAGGACCGTGAGGCCCTTCAGCCCGCCGAGCACCTGCACATCGTCGCCGTCCTTGACGACCACGGCGGTGCGGGTTTCCGTTCCATTCTTGACGAACGCGTGGTTGTGCTCGGATCCGTTGGCCTGAATGCGGTCCCAGGTGTAGGACTCCGCAGCCCAGCGGCCGCCGTCAACCCAGTCAAAGCTGGAGGTGAAATGCTCGGCCAGGCGGAGCAGGAACTTCTCCGGAGATCCGACGCCCTCGCGGGCAAAGGCATAGACGGTGTTCTTCTGCGTGTCCGTCGGGACCACATGCGCGTTGTCGCCTTCCAGGTGGGCTGCCTCGAAGTCACCGCGCAGCTCGGATGTGACATTGAGGTCTTCGATCTCGTGGCGGTCCGTGTCGCGGGTGATCTTGACGAGGCGGACCTCGGCCTTCCCGTACTGGTTTTTGCCGAGGATGATTTTGTTGTCGCTCATGATTAGTTTCCTCTGTAGGTTGAGTATGCGAATGGACTGAGCAACAGCGGCACGTGGTAGTGCGCCTCGCTCTGGGCGACAGTGAATGTCAGCACAACCTCCGGGAAGAAGGTGTCCGTGTTGATGCCGGCGAAGTAGGCCCCGGTGGCAAAATGCAGCCGGTAATCTCCGGAAGGAATCCGCTCGGGGCCTAGGTCTTTCACCCGCCCGTCGGCATCGGTTTTGCCCGTCGCAATCTTGGACCAAGCCTCGCCGTCGCGGGCATAAAGCTCGACGGCGACGCCTGCGGCCGGCGTGCCGGCTGCGGTGTCCAGAATGTGGGTGGTCACATGGGAGACGCTCACGCGTTCACTCCTCCTTTGAGCCGCAGCAGTGCGATCTCGCGCAGCTGCTGGGCAACGATGGGGTTCTCGGTTTCGGGGGTGTTCTGCAGGCGCTTGTTGAGGAGGTCCAGGATCTCGCGTGAGCTTCGTCCCGCGGCCCGGATCAGGAAGACCCGGCCGAATTTTTCCTCGTAGGCGCGGTTGCCTTCGGCCAGCTGGGCCGCAACGTGCGCATCGGTGCTGCCCAGGCCCGCCTGTTCGGAGCGTGACAGGACGGCTTCCTTGTTCCCGCCGGCGGCGCGTTCACCAATCCGGGGATGGTGGGAGAGCGCTGCCTCGATCTCCGCATCGGTAAACGGTGCGGCCGCATTGTTAGCAAAGTCCAACAGCGCTTCGGTACTGGCAAACGGGCGGGCATCGGCGATCTCGTCGATCCAGCGCTGGATATCAATACAGGGGCGGAGAACGGCACCGGCCTCGGAGGGCTGTAACCGATTGAACTGCTCAAGGGTCAATTGTTCAAGCAACATTGCTTGTACCTCGTACTAAAAATGCTGGCATCCACGGTGTAGGGCTATACGAAGTAAATCTCGCATCGTGGAACTGTTATTTCAGCATATGTAATAGTGAACCGTGTCACATCCTTCCTGTCAAGCCCGCCCGGGAAATTCCGCACACTATTCCCGAAAAGCATCTGTTCCCGAAAAGCCGAGCGCGCAGGGGGCTGCACGCACGCGCACCACGGCCGGTCGAAAATAGAGGGTTGCGGACCCAGTTACTCGACGCTTCCTTGGTCCGGCCCGGCGGTCGGCGGGACCTGCTCTGGGCGCGCCGAAACCCCCGGCCCGGGGAGTCCGGGTCGGGGGCCGCTGTTGGGCGTGGTCAGCCCACGAGGAGGGTTTCCCGCAGCTCTGCGACATGCCCAGTGGGCGCGACATTGTACGAAGCGTGCACCACCCGCCCCTCGCCGTCCAGCACGAAGGTGGAGCGAAGTACGCCGTCCATGGCGTTGCCGTTGACCGTCTTGTGGCCCCAGGCCCCCCACGCACGCGCCACGAGGGCGCTGTCGTCGGACAGCAGCGGGAAATTCAGGCCCTGGTCTTCCGTAAAGCTGGCCAGCTTCTCGGGGGAGTCCGGAGAGATCCCGACTACTTCGTAGCCGGCCTTCTTCAGCGAGGCAAGGCTGTCGCGGAAATCGCAGGCCTCGGTGGTGCAACCGGGTGTTGCGGCGGCCGGGTAGAAATACACCACCACGTTGCGGCCACGGAAGCCGGCGAGGGCAACGGCGTTGCCGGAGGCGTCCGGGAGGCTGAATGCGGGCGCGGTAGTTCCGGGCGTGAGTTGTGACGTCATAGCGGGTCCTTAATTTTGGGAAGGGGCCGCAATCGATTTCTGATCGCGGATTGTGCTGGGGAAATTCGCGTCCTCTTTCACCCCCGCGTAGCCGGCGCAATGCCGAGCGCGGTTGCGAGTGTGAGAATCTTGCGGGCTCGGCCTATCCGGGGCAGGTCGCTGCCGTCCCGGATAATCCCGCCGCGGGCATCGAAATCGGCCAGGAAATCGCAGGCCCAGCCAATGTCCGTAGGGGTAGGGCTGATGACCTCGTTGACCACCGGCGCCTGATCCATGGACAGGCACAGCTTGCCGGTCATTCCCATCGTCACGGTGATGCCCGACTGCTCCCGGAGAATCGGATGGCTGGTGCCTACGGTGGGGCCGTCGATCGGACCGGGGAGGTTGCCTGCCCGGCTGGCAACCACGAGTTTTGCCCGGGGATAGGCCATGGCCTCCCGGTCCGCACTCATGCCGGTGTCGCGTCGGAAGTCGCCGCTGCCGAAGGCCAAGCGAAAGGCGCCGTGGGCTCTCGCGATGCGGGTCGCCTCCTCGATGCCGCAGGCGGATTCCACCAGGGCAACTATGCGGTGTTTGCCCCCGAGCCGGTCAAAGGTGGTCGCGACCTGTTCGGGCGATTCGGTTTTCGCGAGCATCACGCCCAGCAGGCCCGGAGCATCCCGGAGGATAGCCAGATCGTCCGCCCAGTAGTCCGAGCTCGCATCATTGACGCGCACCCACGCCCGACCGCCGTCGCGCAGCCAGCGGTTGACAGACTCCCTGGCCTCCGGTTTTATGCCCGGATCGACCGCGTCCTCTATATCCAGCACGATGGCGTCTGCGGCCGAGCATGCAGCTTCACCGAAGAGTTCCGGGCGGGTGGCCGGTACCAGCAGCCAGGAACGGGCGACATCCGCCCGCACGGACTTCGCTTGCGCGCCTTTTGACTGCGCGGCCTTTGCGTGCACGATCTTCGCCTGCGCGGCTGTCGGTTGTTCGGTGTTGGACTGCAGGGGCTGCACGGACTCGCCGGAGGATCCAGCGCCCGGTGGTTCCCTGGTGATGGTGGCGTTGCGCATGACGGCTGCCTCTTCTGCAAATTCCATAGAATGAAAATTAAATATTGTCTAATGGAATTAGACTAATTCTTCCGGAAGCGTTAGTCAACGATGCGCGGCACGAGACGGCCATGCGGACGGCAGTGTGGATGGTGCGGGTAGGTGCTGGCTATCCCGGACCGGTGCCTCCCTCGCATCCGAGTGAGGTGCTGGCCCAGAGTCGGTTCAGACGGGGGCGCCGTCGTGCCGTAACTCAAGGGGCCAACCGATGACCTTCTTCGGGCGCGGCGTGGCGTAGGTGCGCACCTTCGAGGTTGAAAGACCCAGCCGGACCAGAGACTCCGCGATCGTCACTGCCGAGGCGACGCCGTCAACCACCGGCACGCCCAGCCGGGTCCGGATCTGTTCGTCGAGGCCGGCCATGCCGCCGCAGCCGAGCACGATGACTTCTGCCTTGTCCTCCGTGACGGCGCGCTCGGCCTGATCGATGATTGCCGCTACCGCCCGGGCCGGATCTTCCTCGAGCTCCAGCACAGCAAGGCCGCTGGCCCGGACGGAGGCGCAGCGCGCGTCCAGCCCGGCCAGTTTCAGCCGGTCCTCGATCAGCGGCACCGTCCGGTCCAACGTGGTCACCACGGAATACTTGTGGCCCAGAAACATGGCGGTGCTCGCGGCCGCTTCGGTAATGTCCACCACCGGTACGTCCAACAGCTCCTGCAGGCCTTCGCGCCCGTGCTCGCCGTAGCCGGCCTGGATGACCGCGTCAAAGGGCTCCGGATAGGCCAGCACCTTGTCCATCACGGCGATGGCGGCCAGATAGCTTTCGAAGTTCCCCTCGCAGGAGTCCGCGCCGAATCGCGGGGTCAGCCCGACAATTTCGGTGCCCGGCGCGGCGGCGGCACGGGCCTGTTCGGCGATGGAATCCGTCATGGACTGGGTGGTGTTGACATTGGCGATGAGGATGCGCATCAGGGTGGTCTTTCGGGTTGGCGGGTTCGGTTGGTTATCGGTGCGCGCCGGCACGGCGTCGTCAGGGCGGCGGAGGCGGCCGGTGTCAGTGCACGCTGGGGACGGCGATCGGCTCGCCCGAAATATCGTGGAACGTCCGCTTGCGGTCGGCCAGCGCGAAGTAGAGCACGGCCCCGAGGCCGGCGCCGATGAACCACGAGAATGCGGAAAGCGGCTCAAGCACGGGGACGAAGGCGACGATCAACGAGATGACGGCGGCTGGGATGAACGCGGCAATTGCCCGCATATTGAAGCCGTTGCGGTAGAAGTAGGATCCGCTGCTGACCTCACTGTAAAGTTCCGGGACGTTGATCTTGGTGCGGCGGATCAGCCAGTAGTCGGCCATAATAACGCCGAACAGCGGTCCGAGCAGGGCTCCCAGACCGCCCAGGAAGTACACGATCACGACGGGGTTGTTGTACAGGTTCCAGGGCAGGATGACCAGACCGATGATGGCGCTGACCAGGCTGGCGCGGCGGAAATTCAACTTCGTGGGAAACAGGTTTGTGAGTGCGTAGATCGGGGCGACGAAGTTGGCCATCAGGTTCACCGCGATGGTCAGCACCAACAGTGCCAGTGCCGCAGCGACCAGGAGGATGGTGTTGGGGACGGTCTGAACAATGTCGGACGGGCTGGCGATAATGGTGCCGTTGATCTTAAACTGGGCCCCCGCCAGGACGACGACGATGACACCGAAGAGCAGCATGTTAATCGGGATGCCCCAAAAATTACCCTTGATGATGGATTTGCGGGTGGTGGAGGCGCGGGTGAAGTCGCAGAAGTTGAGCACGAAGGTGGCGTAGATGGAGACCCAGAGAGCGCCGCCGGCGAAGATGGTGCGCCACATTTCGCCGCCGGTGAGGCTGTGGGTGGTGGACCAGGCAATGGATCCGCCGGCCTGGACGAACATCCAGATGGCCAGCGAGATCATGGTAATCAGGATGATAGGTCCGGCGAACGCCTCGTACTTGCGGATCATGTCCATGCCGTACCTGACGATAATGACCTGCACAATCCAGAGGAATACGAACGTGATCCAGCCCAATGTGGACAGCCCAAGAATTGAGTTGCCGTCCAGATGCTTGAGGTCGGGGGCGAGGGCGATCAGCAGGACGCGCAGGACCAGGGAGGCAAGAAAGGTCTGAATGCCGAACCAGACGATAGCGACGCCGCCGCGGATCAGCGCTGGAATCTGTGCCCCGTGAATGCCGAAAGCGATGCGGCTCATGACCGGGAACGGGACGCCGGTCTTGTGGCCCATAAAGCCGGAAAATGTCAGCAGTATGAACAGCAGAACCGCACCGATGCCCAAGGCCAGCAGAATCTGCCAAGCGCCAAGCCCCAGAGCGAAGAGACCGAGCGCGAAACCGTAGTTGCCCAGGCTATGCACATCGTTGGCCCACAGCGTGAAAATACTGTAGGCGCTCCAGCGCCGACCCGCCATTTTAGTGGGAGCGAGGTCCTGATTGTAGAGCCGCGGACTGGTCGAAGGCAGACCCGGGATACCTAGCGCCGACGCAGGCGGCTGATGCATGACCGGATCGGGGTGTTCGTGGTGCTTGGAGTGTTCGTGGGCGGCCATATCGGCAGGTGGCGTGGTGTCGGGGGCGAAACTCATCGGGGGCCTCTTCTTGCGGAAAGGGCGCTTCGGACATCTGTGAAGCGCGTCAGAACATGTAGGGAATGGAGCCGGCCCGTATCAGTGGATGGCGGCTCGTAGGGCGCCTGGGGCGCGAAGCCAAGGCGATGGAACCTTGGGTCGACGGGCTGTTTACCGGGCTGCGGACAAGAACAGCTCGCCACGATCCGGGCAGCGGCCGGGTTCTGCCCAGGGCTGCTTGTAACTGACTGCGCCGCTTGGGCGATCAGATACACATGGGAGAAACCCGGGCGGTGTCGCACGGACCTCCCTGACTGCTGCCGAACTCGCTTTCAGCGCAGTGTGCTTGGAAATTTGCATCGATCAGAACCAATCATTCGTGACACCCTCGGCGTCGAGGATTGGAATAACTGTAATCCTAATCACATACTTCCGCAATAGAAGAAGCAATATCCATATCGTGGAATATCTCCTCTCTGAGGCGATGTCTGTGAGGCGATGGCGGCCGCCGGTAATAACCGACTCGATCAGGTCGCCACCGGTTCGAAGGAAGTGGAAACCTGCACCCGCCCGCTGCTGGCCCGGGGCCGCCGCCGCGTCGTAACGGGCCGCCGGTACCGTCGTGGGGTTCCTTTTATGACGGCGAAGATGGCCTCCGCATGGTGCGCCGGGCCCGCTACTGGCACACTGGGAGCATACTGACACTCGCAGGAGGATAATTGTGGGCATTGACATCGGGAACAACAGCAGCCGTCGGCTTAAGGCTGTACTGGACATCATGGCGGCAGGGGCTTGGCGCGGCGAGAAGCCCGGCGCGGGAGAGGTGCTCGCCGAGGCTATTACACAGGTGCCGCTGGACCCGGAGGAGAGCCAGCTGCTCAGCGGAGGAATACCGCGCGGACATAAAAATCTGACCACGGCCACGGCCAAACTGGTGAAGGCCGGGTGGCTGGAAAAGGGCAGGGCGGGCTGGTCGCTCACCGACGATGGACTGCGGGCCACGGTGGCATTCCCGGATGCGGAGTCGCTGGCGGCTGCGCTTTCGGCGGGGACGCAGGTTCCGGCCGACATGCCAGTGCCGACGGCGCCACCCAAGCGGGCGAAGGCGGTCAAGGCGCCCGCGGCGGCGAAAACTCCCGTCGCGAAAACAGCCGTCAAGGCGCCGGCAAAGGCTCCGAGGGCGCGGTCAAAGGCTGCGACGGCGGCGGAGCTGCCCGCGGCGGACCAGACGTCCGCCGCAGCGCAGGCACCTGCGACGCAGGCAATGGAGCCGGCGAAAGCCGTGCCGTCCGCCGTCGAACTGGGACCGCAGCCGGACTCCGTCGCCATTGTGGGGGATTTCGGCATTCTGCTTGGCGCGGCGGAAAACTGGGAGCCGGGCTTTGCCGAGGTTCAGATGAGCTTCGACGACTCGGACCGGCTCTGGAAGCTGACGGCCGATCTGGCCGACGGGTTTTACAGCTACAAGGCCGTGGTTAACGGGACGTGGGACGAGAATTACGGGGCGTTCGGTGTGCGCAGCGGTGCCAACCATGAGCTGCACCATTCCGGTGGCCCGATCACCTTCCGCTACGACCACGGCAACAAGGACGTCCTGACCGACTGACCCGACGGGTGCAGGGTACGGCGACGGCGTCGGCGTCCCCGCTAGCCCGCCCCGAATCGTCTCCGGTTCGCGCCGGGGATCAGTCCCTGGCGCCATCCTTACCCGGCCAGTAATTCGTCGAGCCGCTCATACCCGTCGGACATGCCGCCCTCCATCCCGGAGGCGGCCATGCCGTCGCGGGCTTCCTGGCTTGGATAGACCGCATGGCCGCGGAGCCGCGAGCGGCCGTTGCCGAGGTCCTCGAAAGTGGCGAACTCGATGCTGACCACATCGGGATACCCGTCAAATTCGAAGGTCTGGATGGCGAACTCGTTGTCCCGGACGGTGTGGAAGACTCCGCTGAAGGTGTAGGCGACGCCGTCGGGACCGATGTGGTGGTAGCGGTAACTGCCGCCGGTGCGGAAATCGTAGTGGTCGATCTCAACGTTGGTACCGCGCGGGCCGAGCCATTGGGCGATCAGCTCCGGCTCGGAGTGGGCGCGGAAGACGTCCGCGACGGGGTAATCAAATTCCCGCTCGAAATCGATGAACGGGACGCCGTCCGGGACGGTGAGATTGAGTGCATTGCTCATGATCAGTCCTTGGTCTGCCGGCCGTCTGCTGAGGCGGCCTGGGATCGGAGTGCAGCGTCGGATCTCAGTACGGCGTCGAGGCCGCGGAATTGTCCTTCGCGGACCAGCCGGTACTGGTCAATCCACGCGGTGAGCGCCTCCAGCTGCACGGGGTTCAGGTGGACGGGCCGGCGCTGGGCGTCGCGGGTGCGGGTGACCAGTTGGGCCTGCTCGAGGACCTGGATGTGTTTTGAGATTGCCTGCTTGGTGATGGCGAAGGGTTCGGCGAGTTCATTCACGGTGGCCGGGCCCCTGCTGAGTCGGGCGATGATGCGGCGCCTGGCCGGGTCCGCGAGGGCCAGGAAGGCTCTGTCCAGACGGTCGTCGTCGCTGGGGTTCTCGATACTTATCAACCTCCTCATTTATCAACTATCTGATTGATTAAGAAGCTACGCCGGTTCCCGCAGACGGTCAACGGGCAAAACCGTGCAGGCCCCTATTGCAAAGGCCGCGGGCCCCGTTATGCAAGGCCGTCCGCCCCCATCCAGGTGGTCAGGCCGTCGTAACCACACACGCTCGCAGAGTCCGCGGCCTTCAGCTGCCTGTTAACCGGCTAATCCAGTTATTTATCCTATGAAATCTACCGTTAGCCCTTGACTTTAGGACGAGCGGCGCGGACCCTTTTGACTCATGGAGAC